>Ga0209061_1000666_pt1 | contig 76263 bp, 61 predicted proteins | sample Coa_R1_10_FD_187157 | JGI IMG/M metagenome (GOLD analysis project Ga0209061, IMG submission 187157) | Surface soil microbial communities from Centralia Pennsylvania, which are recovering from an underground coalmine fire - Coalmine... | ecosystem: Environmental > Terrestrial > Soil >... | reverse complement strand
CGCTTGCAGCATGCTAGCGAACTCATACCAGCTCGACGGATTCGGGATTACATTGTGGAGTCCTGACAACGGCTTGAGTCTGGCACTCCTGACCGAAGGACTGGCGTTCGCTCCGTTTGTCTTCCTTGGTTCGGTGCTCGCCGATACCTTCATCACAAATGTTGATCACAGTATCTTTGTGATTTTCATAGCCGAACTGGTCTTGACTGGCTGCTATGCTGCTCTTGCTTCCGTTTTGCGGCAGAAATTAAATTTCAACTTAAGAAATGTCAGGCTTGCGAACGTTTTAACATTATTGATTTTCGTGCCGGCAGGCGCCGCGCTAACGTCTTTTTCCTACTGCGGGACGCTGTATTTCTGCGGCTCGCTCCCAGCGGATCAGTTCTTCGTAGCGGTGCGTCATTTTTGGGTTGGCGACACGGTTGGGATGATCACGGTTATCCCGGCGGTGACCTCGCTATTCGCATTTTGGTCAACACCGGCCACGAGCCGGTCAAGCTACGCAATTGTCAGCTGGATCGTCTTCCTTCTCGGAAGCTGCTTGACCTTCGCAATACTCATCGGCAGCGCCGAAATCAAACAATACCATATTTTCTATCCGCTGTTTTTGCCGATTATTTGGATCGGAATGCGGGAAGGCTATGCAGCCGTTGCAGCGGGACTTTTCCTTATTCAGCTTGGCCTTGTTGGAGCAACCCTCTACATTGGCAGCGATGCCAACGATTTTCACATTTTTCAAACGCTCATGCTCGTGCTCTCAATCACTGGTCTGCTGCTGGGCGCGGTAACATCGGAGCGCCGCCTCGCCACTCATCTCTTGGCCGAGCAGCAGGCAGAGCTGGCTCGGATGTCAGCATACGCCAAGGCAGGCGCAATGGGCATGGCCTTCGCTCATGAACTCAGCCAGCCTTTGTCCACCGTGGCCGCCTATCTGCATGCCGCGCGGCGGTTGCTGCAGTCCGGCGATCACAGCGCGAAGTTAACCGATACCTTGAACAAGGCGGAAGCTGAAATTCGCCGCACGCGCGAAGCGATGGAACGCATCCGCGAATTCATCTCAAATGGCAAGTTGGATTTGCAGGCGCTTGATCTAACAGCCCTCACCCGGAAGATCACGATGCTTTGCGGAGAGGACGCCGCTGCACGCAGTGTTCAAGTCGAGATCGAATGCAACCGGCCTATCCCGCCCGTCATGGCGGACAGGCTCCAGATCGAGCAAGTCTTGAACAATCTCGTCATCAATGCGATTGACGCTGCCTCGGAGCGCGCGGACGGGCGCGGGCATGTGCTCATACGTTTAACTGCGCACGGCAATCGAATCCTTATGGAGGTTGAAGACAATGGCGGTGGAGTATCTCCAGATATAGCCAATCGCATATTTGAGGCCTATCAAACAACAAAGCCGCGCGGAATGGGGCTTGGTTTGCATCTCAGCCAGCGGATTGTCCAGCGTCACGCTGGCCGCCTTTGGTGGGAGGCGGATAGACCCTCCGGCACAAGATTTGTGGTTGAGCTGCCGGTCGATGGACCCGATCGAAATGACGCGTGATCGTTGTGTGCATATCGTTGATGATGAAGCCGGGGTGCGGGACGCGCTGACCGTGCTCTTGTCGACCGCCGAGATCGGGTGCCGGTCCTATAGCTCGGCTGAGGAGTTCCTCCAGTCCGTACCGTTCACCGAGCCGGTCTGCGTCTTACTTGATAACCAGCTTCCTGGCATAAGCGGTATCGAATTACTGAAGCGGATCATCGATTCCGAAAGCAATTCCGCCGTAATCATGATAACTGGATTTGGCGATGTGCCGACGGCGGTGCTGGCAATGAAAGCAGGCGCCTATCATTTTGTACAAAAGCCTTTCGATGCCGAGGCACTGCTTTCTACTGTGGAGGAAGCACTCGCGCGCACGGATAGGGGCCGGGATGCGCAGAGAGAGCGCGCAGAATTGAGCGCTCGATACGCGCTTTTGACGAAGCGCGAGCAGGAGGTGCTCTCGCTACTCCTGGAAGGATTGAACACCAAGCTCATTGCCCGCCACTTGGGGATCAGCGCAAGGACAATCGAGCATCACAGAGCGGCCATCATGCAAAAAATGGATGCGCGCTCGGTTTCTCACCTCGTGCGGATGGCCTTCAATATTGGGCGCTTCGATGGAACTAGCGGCAATGGGGCCTGAGCGGGCCATGTTTCGCTGGCTCTCGCATTAGGTCGCGGACTCGAAGCGAGCCCATGGGCGGGTGGCGGCGGGCAAAACGGCGGCGAGGAAATTGCGTGCGGTCTTGCCGTAGCGGGTGGCAATGCGGCAAAAATGCTTCAATTTGTTGAAGAAGCGCTCCACCAGCTTGCGTTGACGATAGAGCTCGCGGCCGGCCGAACGCTGGATTTTGCGGCCGCGGCAAAGAAGATGCCATTGAGAACCTTGCGGCCGTCTGGCCGAGGCCGGCCGTTCTTCTTGCTTCCAGCGCCCGGCAACAGCGGGGCGATGACCAACCGCCCGGCGCCGGTGAGATCGAAGCGTGCCATCAAGACCTCCATTTGCAAGCCTTGAATCACTCCGTCTCATCGGCGGCAAGACGTTTGAATACAGAACCTAGACCGCTGCGAGCCAATCGCGAGTGATGCTGTTCCAGGCAAAAAAGGCGTCCAAGACCCCGAGAACGATGAGCCCATACCCCCAATATTCCATCGGAATCCCAAGGAGCACGCTGTGCTTTTTGGGCTTGTCGAATTGCCTTGCGAAAATGACGCAGGGCGATCCCCAGAACAGGAACAACAAAACACTCGTTGACTCGCGGCTGAGATGATAGGCGATGGCGAGTCCGCCGGAAAGAAAGGCGGCCGCCATAAAAAACACGACGACAAGATATCCCAAGCGAGAAACGAGGACCATTGTTCGAGCCCCAGATCCGGTGCGAGCAATCATACCGATGAGGGCGCGCCGCCGCTAGTGCCGATCCAGCGGTCCGGCTTTTTCCTTTGACACACTGCCGGATGGCGTGCTGATCAGGGTCATGTCAGACAACCCGAGGGAGACGCAACACATTCGCGGCCTCGGCCTCATCGCCATCTTGGCGAGCGGCCATCGCGGCCGCCCGCATCATCTCGCGCTCGCGCGGGGGAGAGGCATTAGGCGCATCTGACTTTCACGCACTTGCCACTCCCGCAAGCCGGGCGCAGCGGTTGACGATATCGAGCGCCGCCTTGAAAGCCGCCTCGACATCGAGCGTGGTCGTATCGAGGATAAAGGCATCCTTGGCCGCCACGAGGGGCGCCGCCGCGCGGCCCTTGTCGCGCGCGTCGCGCCGCAGGATCTCTTCGAGCACGGCGGCGTAGTCGGCTTTCTCACCCCGGCCCTTCAGCTCGAGGGCACGCCGCATCGCCCGCGCCTCGGGGCTCGCGGTCACAAAAATCTTGGGGCATGCCTCCGGGCAGATCACGCTGCCGATATCGCGGCCATCGAGGACGGCACCGCCGGGCCGGCGGGCAAAGGCCCGCTGGAGTTCGACAAGAGCCGCCCGGACCTCCGGGATGGCGGCGACAATCGAGGCCGCTTCCGCCATCTCGCGGCCGCGCAGCGAGGCCTCGTCGAAATCGGTGAGAGAGAGGCCCCGCGCGGCGGCAATTGCCGCGTCTTTGTCGGCAAGATTGCGGCCCTCCTCCATCAAGGCCCGCGCGGTCGCCCGGTAGAGGAGGCCGGTGTCGAGATGCGGCAGGCCAAAATGGCGTGCAAGATTGCGCGCGAGCGTGCCTTTTCCCGAAGCCGCCGGGCCATCGATGGCAATGATCATCGGAATTGCGCCCCCAGCCCCTCCATGAGCGCCCGGAATTTTGGAAAGCTTGTCGCGATCATTCGCTGATCGTCAATCGCCATCGGCCGGCGCGAGGCAAGCCCAAGGCAAAGAAAGCTCATCGCAATGCGATGGTCGAGATGGGTCAGCGCCGTGCCGCCTCCAGGCACATCACCGGCACAGCCCGCGACAATGAGATCGTCACCCGCAATTTCGGCCTCGACCCCAGCCTCGCGCAAGCCGTCCGCCATCGCGGTAAGACGGTCTGACTCCTTGACCCGCAATTCCGCAAGGCCGCGCATCCTCGTCTCGCCCGAGGCAAAGGCGGCAGCCACCGCGAGGATAGGATATTCGTCGATCATCGAAGGCGCGCGCGAGGCCGGGACATCGACGCCCCTGAGCTCCGCCGCGCGCACGCGCAGATCTGCGACCTCTTCGCCGCCCTCATCGCGCCGGTCGAGGATTTCGATATCGGCGCCCATTTCGAGCAAGGTCGTGAGCAGTCCCGTGCGCAAGGGGTTCATCATCATCCCCTCGATCACAATGTCCGAGCGGGGCACGAACGTCGCGGCGGCCAGCGGAAAAGCAGCGGAGGAGGGATCGGCTGGGACGATCACATGCGCCGGACGCAATTCGGGGCGGCCTTCGAGGCTGATCTTCAGACCATGATTTTCGAGAGGCTCGATTTTCAAGGAGGCGCCAAAGTGCTTCAGCATTTTTTCTGTGTGGTCGCGCGCCGGAACAGGCTCAATCACTGTTGTGCGGCCCGGCGAATTGAGGCCGGCGAGGAGCACCGCCGATTTGACCTGGGCCGAGGCCACGGGCAGCGAAAATTCGATGGGGATGGGCTCGCTCGTGCCTTTGAGAAGAATGGGGCAGCGCCCGCCAGGCGATTGCGCCAGGATCTCGGCCCCCATCAGGCCGAGAGGATCGAGAATCCGCTGCATGGGACGCTTGCGCAGGGAGGCGTCGCCATCGAAACAGGCAGTGATCGCATGGCCGCCTGCGACACCCATCATGAGGCGCATGCCGGTTCCGGAATTGCCGAAATCGAGGGTTTCCTGCGGGGCAAGGAGCGAGCCGATTCCGCACCCCTGGACGAGCCAATATCCTTCGCCTCGCCGTTCCACCTTGGCGCCAAGGGCGGCACAGGCGGCGGCAGTGCGCAAAACATCGTCCCCTTCGAGAAGCCCTTCGATCTTTGTCTCCCCGGCGCAGAGCAGGCCAAGGATCAGGGCGCGGTGCGAAATCGACTTGTCACCCGGCGGCCTCACCCGGCCGCGCAATGGCTTCCCGGAACGCGCCACAAGCGCGGGCGCTAGTGCCTCCATTGCAGGCTCCTTGACGAATAAGCGCAGCTAAACAAATGACCCCCCGGGCCAAGCCCGTCCCGCCTCCGTAACACGGCGGCGGGATCCTGTCACCAAACCGCCAAGGGCGAACTCAAACTTCCATTTGACAGCCGGGCTTTGCATCACTAACCGGACCGCAAAGTCGTCCCTTGGAGAGGTAGGTTCCGTGGCCAAACCCGAACTCGGCAGCAAGCATCAATGTCAGAACTGCGGTACGCGTTTTTTCGATCTCAACAAATCTCCGGCCGTCTGTCCCAAATGCGGGACTGTCTCTCAGGCGGTGCCATTGGCCCGGGCCGCCCAAGCAGCCGCGGGCGAGGAGGATGAAAACGAAGCGGTGCCCGCCGCCGAGCTCGTTTCGCTTGATGAAGCCGATGCCGGCGAGGATAAGGTTCCGGTCGTGGCGGACGAGGATGTCGAGATTGAGCCTGCCGACGACGACACCTTCCTTGAAGAAGAGGAAGAAGACAACGAGGACGTCGGCGATCTCATCGACGGGGAGCTTGGAGAGGACGAGGAACGCTGACGTTTAGCTTGTGAAGCCCGGCGGGGCAGGCTATATAGCCGCCGCGTGGTTCTGCCCCGCCGGAATCTTTGGCGGACGTTCAGCCCAAGCGGACGTTGCCGGAACCAAGCAAACGTCCTAGAAATTCTGGATTCGGGATTTCCGAAGGGCCGGGGTCATAGCTCAGTTGGGAGAGCGCTTCAATGGCATTGAAGAGGTCGGCGGTTCGATTCCGCCTGGCTCCACCATTCCCCCTCTATAGATTAATATGATTGATGGAGTGCGCCCTTGGCGCAGACGCGTCAGAGGGACGGGCCGGGGGTTGGCCTTCCCCTGATCTTGGGTCTCTGGCATCGTGATCAACCCGCATAGCCAGCAAGCGATATTCCCTGGGACCCTCCTCAGCCGCGCGGAGAATCTTCTGACCATCTGCCGGGCCGCGGGGCTGACAATCGCCACCGCCGAATCCTGCACGGGCGGCCTCCTCGCGGGCCTAATCACAGCCATTGCAGGTTCATCGGATGTGTTCGAGCGCGGTTTTGTCACCTACTCCAATGCCGCGAAGGTCGAATCGCTCGGCGTTCCACCCGGAACATTGGAACGGTTCGGCGCGGTCAGCGCAGAGGCCGCGGAGGCCATGGCAGCCGGTGCCCTTGCGCATTCCCCAGCCAGCATTGCCCTTTCCATCACCGGGGTTGCCGGCCCTGGCGGCGGCTCACCCGCAAAACCCATTGGTCTTGTGCATTTTGGCCTCGCACGCCGCAACGGCCGGGTTATTACGATCGAAAAGCGATTTGGCGGCCTTGGCCGCCACGAAATCCGCATGGCTGCAATTGCAACCGCTATCGAGATGCTGCTTGAGGCCGCGCGCTGAGGCAAAAGCCAGGAAAGATCACGAGTCTTTAGGGAGCCTTGCCATAGACGAAATCGGCGCGGTTCTCGAAGGCCTCCGCGAACCTTCGAAACGCCGTGTCGAACATCTTGCCCATGATCAGACCAAGTGTCCGGCTTTTAAATTCATAAGAGATGCGAAATTCCACAAGGCAAGCCTTGCCGCCGTTGCGATCGTGGAAGACCCAGCGGTTTTCCAGGTGTTGAAAAGGGCCATCGATATATTCGACCAGAATGGTCTGTTTCGAACGGTCGCAGGTGACGCGGCTCGTAAAAGTTTCACGTATGGCCTTATAGCCGACCTCCATATCGGCGATTAGCGTGACGACACCTTCTCTTTCGCTGCGCCGGCGTATCTTCAAGCGGCGGCAGAGCGGCACGAAACGGGGATAGGCTTCAACGTCCGCCACCAGGTCGAACATCTTGGCGGCGCCGTGAGCGACAAGGCGGCTGGTTTGGAACGAGGGCATGACCCGCTCACCCCGTGAGACAGGCGCAGCCATGCGCTACACTGGCCGCCACTTCTATTTCCAAAACCTTACTCGCCGCGTTCAATGTTGCACTCCCGCCGGACGAGACCTGAATTACTTCTGCCGCTCTCTTGGCATGCCAAGCTTCACTTGGCAACTAATCGCGGCCGAAACATCGCCCTGCACCGCAGGTTTGTGCCAAAACTTGTGCCGCTTGCGCTGTGCTTAGGCTTGCGCGCCCCCCGGAGTCAAGATTCCGAGTATGATGGCGACGAGAAAGAGCGCGGGAATGTCAGCGGCGAAATGGCCGCGTTCCGCCGCGTCCCTCAGGGACTGGAACGCCATGATCCCTCCATGCACCACGCTCGACCAGACAGTAAACCAGATAATGCTCTTGTGCGATTCGGGATCGCCTGCTGCGATCAGCAGAAACACGCCCAGTGTTGCATAGATCCCAATGATCATCATCAGATAATGCGAGTGCCCCTGTCCCCAAGTCCAGCCCGAGGGCCAGACAACCGTCAGCGGGTAAATCCCAAATATAAAAAACAGTCCGAAAAGAATCAGCGCAATGCGGAGATAAAATAGACGAGTGGCAGCCGTCATTTTGGCCTCCATCTATCAACCGGATATTACTTCCAGCTTGCCAAGCAAGTGTGAAGTTCAGTGAAAGCCGAACCCGCGGCTCAGCCCTCTTCCTTCAAGCGCATACGCCGCGCCTTCAGCCTGGCAAAGTCCTCTCCCGCGTGGTGCGAGGACCGCGTCAGTGGCGATGACGAGACGAGGCAAAAGCCCTTGCCGAGCGCGATATCGGCATAAGAGGCAAATTCTTCTGGCGGCACGAAGCGGACAACCGGATGATGTTTTTTCGTCGGCTGCAGATATTGCCCTAGGGTCAAAAAATCGACATCGGCGGTGCGCAAATCATCCATCAGCTGCAGAACTTCGTTCCGGACCTCGCCAAGCCCCAGCATGATGCCGGACTTGGTGAACATGCCAGAATCGAGCTCCTTGACGCGCTGCAGCAGCCGGATCGAGTGGAAATAACGGGCGCCGGGCCTGACTTCGAGATATTTGGATGCAACCGTCTCAAGATTATGGTTGAAGACATCCGGCTTAGCGGCAACGACCGTCTCGATCGCGCCTGGCTTGCGCAGAAAATCCGGGGTCAGCACCTCGATCGTCGTCGCGGGGCTCGCCGCGCGGATCGCGGCCACCACTGAAGCAAAATGCCCTGCCCCGCCATCGCTCAGATCATCGCGATCGACCGAGGTGATGACCGCATGGGCAAGCCCCAGTCTTCTGACCGCCTCGGCGACCCTGGCGGGTTCGGCAGGATCGAGCGGGCGGGGCAAGCCGGTCTTGACATTACAGAAGGCACAGGCCCGCGTACACGTGTCGCCCATGATCATGAACGTCGCGTGTTTCTTTTCCCAGCATTCACCGATGTTCGGGCAGCCCGCTTCCTCGCAAACCGTGACGAGCCGATGCTCGCGGACGATTTTTTGCGTTGCAGTCCATTGCTCGGAGCCCGGCGCCCTTACTCTGATCCACGGAGGCTTTCGCGCAACCGGCTGATCCGGCCGATGCGCCTTTTCCGGGTGACGCACCCCTGCGGCGCTGCCATGAGGAATGCCGGGGAGATCGGAAACCGAAACCATGTGCCGTTTCTCCAGCCATCACCCGGCCGGGCGTGGGCGATTTTAGGGGTTCTCTTGAAGATAGGTAACAGGCTGACGGATTTCACCAGAGCCGCGCCGTTGCGAAGAGCCTTAGCTGGTCATGGAACGAAAGCCGCGTTCGGGAAATTAGAATGAAGACGTCAGCTGGAACTGAGTCAATGCCTTACACCAGCAATGAAGACCTCCCGCCTTCCGTGCGCAACCACCTGCCCCCGCATGCCCAGGATATCTTCCGGGCCGCGTTCAACAATGCCTATGGCGAATATGGCGGCAGCCCCCGGCAGGAAGAGATCGCCTTTCGCGTCGCGTGGGCGGCCGTGAAGAAGCATTATCATAAGGTTGGCGATCGCTGGCTGCCAATCGCGGGACTGGAGTAGCACGCCGCGCCTTAAATGTGGATGACGCGGCCATAAGCATCCAGCACGCTTTCGTGCATCGTTTCCGATAAGGTCGGATGCGGGAAGATGGAATTGATGAGTTCCGCCTCGGTCGTCTCGCAATTCATCGCAATGACAAAACCTTGGATCAGCTCGGTGACTTCGGCGCCCGCCATATGAGCGCCAAGAAGCTTTCCGGTTTTGCTATCGAAAATGGTTTTCACAAGCCCGTCGGGTTCGCCAAGCGCGATCGCCTTGCCGTTGCCGATAAAAGGAAAATGGCCGATTCTGATTTCAAAGCCCAGCTCCTTGGCTTTCGCCTCGGTCAGGCCAACCGACGCCACCTGCGGATTACAATAGGTGCAGCTGGGAATCATCGTCTTATCCAGCAGATGCGGATTGAGGCCCTTGATGGACTCAACGCAGATCACTCCTTCGTGCCCGGCCTTATGCGCAAGCATGGGCGGACCAGCGACATCGCCGATCGCATAAATCCCAGGGACATTGGTGCGCCCGCGTCCATCCGTGACAATAGTTCCGTGTTCGACTTTGACGCCGAGCGCCTCAAGACCGAGATTTTCGACATTGCCCGCGACGCCAACAGCCGAAATCATGCGTTCTGCCTCGATCACGCGCACCGCGCCCTTAGCGTCTTCAACAGTGGCAGCAATGCCGTTCTGTTTCTTCTCGGCCTTCGTCACTTTTGCCGAGGTTAAAATTTCGATGCCCTGCTTCTCAAACTGTTTACGGGCATGAGCGGCAATTTCCGCATCCTCAGCTGGAAGAATCTGCGGTAATATTTCGACGACGGTCACGCGCGCACCCATGCTGCGATAGAAAGAAGCAAATTCAATTCCGATCGCGCCAGACCCGATGACGATCAGCGAGTTCGGAAATCTCTCAGGCACCATCGCCTCGAAATAGGTCCAGATGAGCTTGCCATCTGGCTCGATGCCCGGCAGAACGCGCGGCCGAGCCCCCGTCGCGACAATGATATTCTTGGCGGAATAGGCGCCGGGGCCGAGAATGCCCTTGGGGGCTGGAATTTGCGGCTGCATCGCGGGCTTCTGAGAGGCGGCGACCAAAACCTCTCCCGGCTTCGTGATCCGGGCTTCACCCCAGATCACATCGACCTTGTTCTTCTTGAGCAGAAAGCCAACGCCATTGTTCAATTGCCCGGCCACCGCGCGCGACCGTTTCACGACGGCAGCGGGGTCAAAACCGATCTTGCCCTCGACTGTAAGGCCAAAATCCTTGGCGTGGTTCAAATAATGGTAGATTTCCGCTGTTCGCAGCAGGGCCTTGGTTGGAATGCAGCCCCAATTGAGGCAGATGCCGCCCAAGTGCTCGCGCTCGGCGACGGCCGTCTTGAAGCCGAGCTGCGCCGCCCGGATCGCCGCGACATAGCCGCCAGGCCCCCCGCCGATGATGAGGATGTCGTAAGCGTCAGCCATGGCTCGCGCCTGTATGTCTGTGCGGCAACCTCAAACCAGCATTCCCATTGGGTGCTCGATGAGTGTCTTGAAAGCGGCAAGAAGCCCGGCGCCCAAGGCGCCATCGACCGCGCGGTGATCGCAGGAGAGCGTTACGCTCATCATTGTTGCAACGGCGGGCGCGCTATCCTTGACAATAACGCGCTGTCCGGCCTCGCCCACCGCGAGGATCGTTGCTTGCGGCGGATTGATGATCGCGGAAAAGTTCCTGATGCCATACATGCCGAGATTGGAGACGGCTGTCGAGCCGCCCTGATATTCTTCGGGGCGAAGCTTGCGGGCGCGGGCCCGGGCGGCAAAATCCTTCATCTCGGCCGAGATCACTGAGAGCGTCTTCGTCTCGGCGGCGCGCACGATTGGGGTGATGAGGCCGCCAGGGATCGCAACCGCAACACCAACATCCACATGTTTGTGTTTGAGCATGGCGCTCTCGGTCCACGTCACATTGGCATCTGGCACCCTGACCAGTGCGAGCGCGAGCGCCTTGACGATGAAGTCATTGACCGAGATCTTATAGGCAGGCTTGCCCTCTTTGTCCTTGGGGGCAGCTTCATTGACCGCCTCACGCAAGCTCATGAGAGCATCGAGATTGCACTCGGCGGTAAGATAAAAATGCGGAACCGTGCGGATGGCCTCAATAAGCCTTCGCGCGATCGTCTTGCGCATCAGGTCATGCGGCACCTCCTCGTAGGAACCTGGGACGAAATTCTGCTTGATCAGCTCATCCGATGGCAGGGGCATTGGCGCGGCTGGAGCCCTCGCCTCTTCAACACGCGCCGGCGCTGGGGCTTTCGAGAGCGCCGCCTTCACATCCCGTTCAATGATGCGGCCATGCGGTCCCGAACCTGCAATCGCGGCAAGGTCGAGCCCTCCCTCCTTGGCGATCCGGCGCGCCAAGGGAGAGGCAAAAATACGCGGTTCACGCTGGCCATTGACAGAGGCAGCGGGACGCTGTGCCGCCCCCTGCCCCGGAGCCGGTGCTGCGGGAGAAGGCGGCGCTGGTTCTTGGCGGGCCGCAGATGGCAGGCCGGATGCACCCTTTCCATGTTCTTCAGCGGCGGACTTTGCGTCCTCTCCCTCACCCGCGATCAGGCCGATAACATCATTGACCGGCACATCGGCGGTTCCTTCCGGCACAAGGATCTTGGCGAGCACGCCTTCGTCTGCGGCCTCGACCTCCATGGTCGCCTTGTCGGTCTCGATCTCGGCGAGCACATCGCCGGGCTTTATTTTGTCGCCTTCCTTCTTCAGCCAGCGGGAAAGATTGCCTTTTTCCATGGTCGGCGAAAGCGCTGGCATCAGAATGTCGATCGGCATGGAAAGGCTCACATCCTTTGCGACTCAGCGATAGAGCACCGCTTTCGCGGCCGCGATAACTTCTTCCGCCTGCGGCAAAGCGAGCTTTTCGAGATTTGCGGCATAAGGCATCGGCACATCCTTGCCGCAAATCCTCACAACCGGCGCGTCGAGATAATCGAAGGCGTCCTCCATGATCTTCGCCATGATCTCGGCGGAAACGCCGCTTTGCGGCCAGCCTTCCTCGACCGTGACGCAGCGGCCGGTTTTCTTTACCGATTGGATCATCGTCTCTGTGTCCATCGGGCGGAGGGTACGCAAATCGACGACTTCGGCCTCGATGCCTTCACGCGCCAAATCCTCCGCCGCCTTCAGGGCGTACACCATGCCGATGCCAAAGGAAACGATCGTCACATCCTTGCCGGCACGCGCAATGCGCGCCTTGCCGATTGGAACGAGAAAATCGTCGAGCTTGGGCACTTCGAATTTGTGCCCGTAAAGGATTTCATTTTCGAGAAAGATGACCGGATTCGGATCGCGAATCGCACTCTTCAAGAGCCCCTTCGCATCGGCCGCCGAATAGGGCATGACGACCTTGAGCCCCGGAATATGCGAATACCAGGCGGCATAATCCTGGCTGTGCTGGGCGGCGACCCGCGCGGCGGCGCCATTGGGGCCGCGAAACACGATTGGACAGCTCATCTGGCCGCCCGACATATAGCGCGTCTTGGCGGCGGAATTGATGATCTGGTCCATTGCCTGCATGGCGAAATTGAAGGTCATGAATTCGACGATGGGGCGCAGGCCCGCAAAAGCCGCGCCTACGCCAAGCCCCGCAAAGCCATGCTCGGTGATCGGCGTATCCACCACCCGGCGGGGGCCGAATTCATCAAGGAGTCCTTGTGTGACTTTGTAGGCGCCTTCATATTCCGCGACCTCCTCGCCGATGATGAAAACACGATCGTCGCGGCGCATCTCCTCGGCCATGGCGTCGCGCAGGGCTTCACGCACGCTCTGCGTCACCATCGCCGTGCCTTCGGGGATTTCGGCTGGCTGGATTTTAGCAGGCTCTGCGGCTGCGGGCGCGGCAGGCACGGAAGGGGCTTTCCCCGCTGCGGGCGCCGGCTTCTCGGCGCCGCTCCCGGGTGCCGGCTTTGGCTCGCTTGCAGATGTAGATGGGCCGGAAGGAGGCACCTTCACGGATCCGACATCCTCGCCCTCGCTCGCGATCACCGCGATCGGCGTATTGACCGCGACATTGTCCGTTCCCCCGGGCACCAGAATCTTGGCGAGCGTGCCGTCGTCGATCGCCTCGACCTCCATCGTGGCTTTATCGGTTTCGATCTCGGCAAGGACATCGCCGGAACGCACCGTATCGCCTTCCCTTTTGAGCCATTTCGCGAGACGGCCTTGTTCCATCGTGGGCGAAAGCGCGGGCATGAGAACGTTTGTCGTCATCACCTGTCCTTATCTTGCCCCGCCTCATTTGCCGTTACGCCAAAACATCGGTCCATAATTCGGCTGGGTCCGGTTCCGGATCGTGCGAAGCAAAATCCGCGGCCTCCGCGACGATCGCCCGGATCTCCGCATCGATCTTCTTAAGATCGTCTTCGCTGGCCTGCTTGGCTGCCAAAAGGCGGGCGCGGACTTGCTCGATTGGGTCATGCTCCTCGCGCATTTTTTGCACTTCGTCCTTCGACCGGTATTTTGCAGGATCAGACATGGAATGGCCGCGATAGCGATAAGTTTCAATATCAAGGATGATCGGCCCGTTGCCTCCCCGGCACCACTCGGCAGCACGGGCAGCGGCGGATTTTACTGCCCGCACATCCATACCATCCACTTTCTCGCCCGGAATGTTGAAGGACTGGCCGCGCTTTGAAAAATCGGTCACCGCCGATGAGCGCTTGACGGACGTACCCATCGCATAGCGGTTATTTTCGATCACATAGACAACGGGCAGTTTCCACAGCTCTGCCATGTTGAAACTTTCATAGACCTGGCCCTGATTCGCGGCCCCGTCACCGAAGTAGGTAAAGCAAATATTTTTATTGCCGCGGTAACGATTGGCGAAAGCGAGCCCGCTGCCAATCGGCACCTGCGCGCCGACAATGCCATGGCCGCCGTAAAAATGCTTTTCCCTGGAAAACATATGCATGGAGCCGCCCTTGCCCTTGGAGGCGCCGCTCCGCCGCCCGGCCAGTTCCGCCATCACGGCCTTGGGATCCATGCCGCACGCGAGCATATGGCCATGATCACGGTAGCTTGCGATGGTCTGATCGCCTTCCTGGGCCGCCATTCTGACTCCGGTCACAACCGCCTCCTGACCGATGTAGAGATGGCAAAAGCCGCCGATCAGCCCCATGCCATACATTTGACCGGCGCGCTCCTCAAAGCGGCGGATAAGCAGCATGGTCCGGTAAGCGGCGAACTCCTCCTCCTTGGTGAAGGAAGCCTCTTCTACGGGGCCGTTTGGCGAGATCTTCGGTGCGCTTTCGCTGCGGGTTTGGGCAGATGCGGCAGCCATGAAAAGCCCTTCCGGAATCGCAAGGCAAGCGGCCACAAAATAGCGCAGAGGAATGCGGAAAGCGAGCCCCCGCAACGGCGAAGCAGCCCTATCGGCAGAAGCCCGTCTCCTCCTCTGAGCCCGCCAAGACAATAACGACGCTGAGGCCAGAAGGTTTTGTGTTGAAAGGCCGCCGCGAAGGGCCGCGGGCGCGGCGATAGCCGGCCGCCTCTGCTTCAATCGTTAGGACACTTACGGTCGAAAGCAGAGCCATCGAAGCGATCCGGGACGGCGATACGCCGTATCTCTACGCGCCTATGCCCGGCAGGTGAACGCTTGCGGCCCCGGAAGTGATTACAGCGATTGCCGGTTCAAAAAAGGCCTCCGCCATTCCGCGCAGCTCGCGATCCGGCAACGAGGACAAAGGAACGCATCAAAGGAAGAAGCATCGACGCCGGTCGCGGCAAACGCTGCCCCGGCGATGATCGCTCTCTTCATTATTTTTGCGCTTGCGGCAAGAACACGACAAGATCGTTCTTGTTCACGCGGCCAAGCAGCTTGCGCGTCTCCTCATCGAGAAGGTCACGATCAATCTCGCGGCCAGACAACAAGGCGATCCGGTGATCCCAGGCAGCATGTTCTAATTTGAGATCATCGAGTTCGCTACGCAGATTTGCGATTTTATGTTCGTACTCGTCCTTGGTTTTAAGACCACGCTCCCCATTCACCGCATGCCAGACGAAATAGCCGCCGATCGCACCGGAGATGCAATAGAGGGCCAAGTGATAAAGGATTGCGCGGGCGCGCCTGTAAACGACCATGCCGCAACATTGGCCGATCACGGTAAGCGATTGGTTAATGCTCACGTGAAATCTGCCTGCCGGGAGCTTCCGGGCAGGCGAAGCGCCTAAACCGGAATGCCGCTGGCCTTCGCGAATCTGCGCAATTTATCACGCAAGGACTGTGCGCCCTTCGCCTCTTCGAGGAGGGTCGCAACAAACTCTTCCGTCTCACGAAGGTGGGTTGCAAGCACCATGGATTTGACAGGGCCGATCGCCGTCGCAGACATTGAGAGGCCCCGATAACCCAGGGCAAGAAGGACCATGGCTTCGAGCGGCTTGCTGCCCATTTCGCCGCAAAGCGTCAATGGCGTGTCATGCGCGCGCGCTTTATCGGCAATGAGCTTCAAGGCATGCAGGACTGGCGCCGAGAGAGGATCAAAGCGCGCCGCTACCCGTTTATTGTCCCGGTCGGCTGCGTAAAGATATTGGATGAGGTCGTTCGAGCCGACTGAAAGAAAATCGGCGCACTCACATGCTTCGTCGAGTTGCCAGAGCATCGAAGGAATCTCCACCATGATTCCGAGCTTGAGGCTCGATGGCGGCGCGCGGCCGTGCAGGCGCAATTGGGAGAGTTCATTATCGACAAAAGATTTCGCCATCTCGAATTCATCGAGGGTCGCGATCATCGGAAACATGATGCGCATTTCGCGCCCCGAACCGGCCCGGAGGAGGCCGCGCAGCTGCGAGCGCAAAAGCGCCGGCCGGTCGAGGCCGATCCGGATGGCCCGCCAGCCGAGCGCCGGATTCTCCTCATCGACTTTCGCCATGTAAGGCAGGACTTTGTCAGACCCTATGTCGAGCGTGCGGAACGTAATGGGTTTGCCGCCAACCGCATCGAGCGCGGTCCGGTAGAGCGCCTCCTGTTCGTTCGTCCTCGGCAAGCGCGAAGCCAGCATGAACTGGATTTCGGTCCGGAACAGTCCGACCGAGGCAGCACCCGTCTCGGCCACATGCTGAAGATCGACCACGAGGCCCGCATTCATATGCAGATCGATGGAAACACCATCCTTGGTGACGGCTGGCACATCGCGCAGCCTATGATATTGGGCCTGCTTGCGGGCGCGCAGCCTTGCCTTATCGGCGTAGGAACGCTCGACATCCGGCGGCGGGCGCAGATGAACATCGCCAGAAATGCCGTCGACGATCACGGCATCGCCCGGCTCGACCAGATCGACGATATTTGCGACGTCTCCAACTGCCGCAATGCCAAGGGCGCGCGCGACGATTGCCACATGGCTCAGCGCGCCGGACTCTTCGAGGACAAGGCCGCGTATCTTTGCGCGATCGTACTCAAGAAGTGCGGCGGGCCCCATCGAGCGCGCGACAATGACGGAATTTTCCGGCAATTCCTCACGCGGCCCGACAAAGGCCTGACCCGTCAGCTCATGCAGCAGGCGGTTAGCAAGATCATCAAGATCGTGCAGCCGTTCGCGGATATAGGGTTCCGCCTGCCGCTGCAATTTGGCGCGCGTGTCGTTTTGCACGCGCTCGACGGCGGCTTCAGCGGTCAGCCCGGTTGCCACGGCCTCACGCAGCCGGCGCAGCCAGCCGCGGTCGTGCGCAAAGAGCCTGAATGTTTCGAGCACGTCGCGATGCTCGCCCGGCCCCATGTTGCCGCTTTCTATCAAAAGATCGAGTGAGTGCCGCATCGCGGCAATCGCGGTATCGAGCCGCTCGATCTCGCGCTTCACATCCTCGGCAACGAGCTGCTTGATGATGATGCGCGGCTCGTGAAGGACAACATGGCCGAGCCCGACGCCATCGGCAACCGGAGTTCCGGTGAGGGCGATCGGCCTGCGCAGGGCAATGTCCCGGCCAGGTGCGGCAAGAGACTGCAGCTCGCCGGACGCGATCATTTCCGCGAGCAGCATGGCCGTTGTTTGAAGGGCCTCGATCTCCTCTTCGGAATAGGTGCGGCGGGCCTTGTTTTGGACCACGAGCACGCCTAGCGTGTTGCCGCCCCTCAGGATCGGCACGCCGAGAAACGACGAATAGATTTCCTCGCCAGTTTCTGGCCGGTACTGGAACGAGGGATGCAGCTGCGCGTCGGCGAGCGCGAGCGGTTCCGCGGTCTCGGCAATGAGGCCAACCAAGCCCTCGCCCGTGCGGAGGGTGGTGAGGTGAACCGCTTCGCGGTTCAAGCCTTCCGTTGCATAAAGTTCGAGCCGCCCGTCCGCACGCAGTACATAGACCGAGCAGACTTCGGCGACCATGTTCGCCGCAATATGAACGACGATCTTGTCGAGCCGTGCCTGCGGACTAACCGGCTCCGCCATGACTTCGCGAAGACGGCGCAGCAGCAGGCGGGGACCGCCGAGCGTGCCAAACATGGAGGGTTCCTGTTCAGACCTCTGGTTTCACTGTTGCAGCCAGCCACTCCGCCCGGCCAAAAGCCGGACCGGACTCGCCGGCAACGGTTGCGTTACTTCAAAGTTCAAGCAGCGGGCACATGAACCCGGCTGGCAATTCATATCTCATCAAAGCTGGAACAGCTTGCAACGATAAGCACTTCAAGGTCCAAGCCCCGGGGAATTGCTGGCTGCCGCCGTCTCATCCAAAAGTCTGAAGCTGTTTCGGGCCGTTCTCCCACACTGTTATGCCGCAAATTTGAACGATGCCTGCCTCTCCGCCTCTCCATGCGAGCGAAGAAAAATGCTGCTTGTCCTCGTTCTATTCGCTTAGCAAACTTTGGACCATGAAGACCAGTGCAACCTTTGGCGAGACGCGAACAGCTAAGGTTCAAGCCTTATCCAGGCCATAGAGAGAGTGAAGGGTGCGTACCGCCAGCTCTGTATAAGCGGCTTCGATCAGAACGGAAAATTTAATCTCGGACGTCGTTATCGCCCTGATGTTGATTCCCTTTTCTGCCAGCGCCTTGAATGCCTGAGCCGCAACCCCGGCATGGCTGCGCATGCCAACGCCAATCGCCGAGATTTTTACGACGTCGCCCGCGCTTTGGAGAGAGGAAAAGCCGATTTGCGGCTGCTCCTTGAGCAATATTGTCCGCGCCCGCTCAAGGTCGGCGGCAGGAACCGTAAAGGTAATGTCCGTCACTCCCGAGTCCTCGGACGCCACCTGAATGATCATATCCACATTGATATTGGCTTCAGCGAGCGGCATGAAAATTGCGGCGGCCATGCCGGGGCGGTCCGCAACATGGCGCAAGGTGATCTGCGCCTCGTCGCGCGAGAACGCGATGCCGGTGACCACATTGTTCTCCACTATGTCCTCCTCGCCGCAAATCAACGTGCCCTGGTTGGGCTGGCCGGGATCATCGAACGATGACCGGACGAATGTCTTGACCTTATGCGCCATTGCAAGTTCGACCGAGCGCACATGTAAGACCTTGGCCCCGAGCGACGCCATCTCCAGCATCTCCTCGAAAGCGATGCGGTGGAGCCGCCTGGCTTTCGGGACGATCCTGGGATCGGTTGTATAGACGCCATCGACATCGGTGTAGATATCACAGCGGTCCGCTCCAATCGCCGCGGCGACCGCCACGGCGCTCGTATCAGATCCGCCGCGCCCGAGGGTGACGATGCGGCCGGTCTCCTTATGAAGACCCTGAAAGCCGGTGATGACTGCCACCTCTTGCCGCTCGGCAAACCCGTCAAGGATCGCTGCCGCATCGATATGCTGGATCCGCCCGGCTCCATGCTCGGCCGTGGTCAGGATTGGTATCTGCCAGCCTTGCCACGAACGGGCTGGAATTCCTTGCTGCTGCAAAACAATGGCAAGCAGACCCGCAGTGACCTGCTCGCCCGAAGCGACAACGGCGTCATATTCGCGCCGGTCGTAAAGTTTTGCCGCTTCCTCGCACCAGGCGACGAGTTCATTCGTTTTGCCCGCCATGGCGGACACAACGACGGCAATATCATGTCCTGCCTGCCGCTCGCGCGCGATGTGCCTTGCAACATTTCGAATGCGCTCTATGTTTGCGACCGACGTGCCGCCAAATTTCATCACGAGACGGGACATCCGGTCGAAACGCCTCCCTTCCGGCACAAACTTTAGGAAATTCACGGCTCCGGCACGGACCCGCACCGCATACATGCAAATGCCAGCAGATGAAGTCAATGGGAATTCGGCCATGCTAACCCAGGACAAGCTTCACCGTGATACGACGGTCAACCCGGAAGAAGTCGCTCTTTTCGACAGACTCGGCGCACAATGGTGGGATCCGGATGGGCCGATGCAGGCACTGCACAAATTCAATCCGGTCCGCGTCGCCTATCTGCGTGAACTGTTCGGCCATCACTTTTTGGTGGAAGGGCAGCCGCGCGACTGGCGCTCGGCGAAGGCGCTCGAGGGCCTGACGATTCTCGACATAGGGTGCGGCGCTGGGATTCTCACCGAGCCCCTCGCCCGGCTCGGCGCACGGATGACCGGCATCGATCCCGCCCTCCGCAACATCGAAATGGCAAAAGAGCATGCTGAGAAGGCAGGCCTATCCATCGATTACCGCTGTGCAAGCGCCGAGACGCTTGCTGCGGAAGGCCCCCTCTTCGATGCTGTCTTGACCATGGAAGTTCTCGAACATGTGAGCGACGTCACCGCCTTCGTGCACTATGCGGGCGCAATGGTGCGGCCGGGCGGACTGCTCGCCGCAGCAACGATCAACCGGACCCTCAAAAGCTTCGCTTTCGCGATTGTGGGCGCCGAATATCTCTTAGGCTGGGTTCCGCGCGGAACCCACAGATGGCGTCAATTCGTCACGCCTGACGAGCTTGCCAAGGCCCTGCGCGCCTCTGGCCTGCATGTCAAAAATGAGATGGGCGTGATCTATGATCCCCTCTCCAGGAAATGGCGGCTCTCCCATGACATGGATGTCAATTACATGATGGCGGCCTATCGCCCGGAATGATCTCCCGGCGTGCTTTCCAATGCTTCCCAGACGAAGATGATTCGCGCCCTGCGGCACCTCAATTCTGGATATTCTGACCAGCGCTGCGGTTTTGCGCCGTTAAATCGAATGCCAGCACTGCTTGCACTAGACGATCGAAAACCTCATCCCAGTTGCCGCGCTCCCTCTGCCTGAAGAGACGCATTGCCGGATACCAGGGGCTGTCCTCGCGGCCAAGCAGCCAGCGCCAGTCCGGCACCTGTTTCAAGAGGACAAACACAGGCCTGCCGAGTGCTCCGGCGAGATGCGCGATCGACGTGTCGCAAGTGACAATCAAATCCAAATTCTGCATCACCGCGGCAGTGTCGATGAAAGCATCCGGACCGGCATCGAAATCCTCGCCAAGCTCGATCATACCGGGTAAGCTCCCGCCATCGGGCGGGCCATCCATTTTCTGGATGCCGATGAGGCGCGCGCCCTCGATACAAGCAAGCTTTGCAAAGCATCCCAGCGGGATCGAACGCGCGGGATCGGCATTGATGTTCTGGTTGCCTCTCCAGCAGATGCCAATCTTAAATCCATGCGGCCCAATCCGCGCCGCCCACTTTTGCACAAGGAGAAACTCAGCGCTCAAATAGGATAAAGGCGCAGGAATATTGGCAAGTCTCGTCTGAAATGCACGCGGAAGGCTTGAGAGGGCGATCTGATAATCGAAGCGCTCTTTTGCACCCGCTTCCGCACTGAGCGTGATCTGCGTTCCGAGTCCTTTGAAAAGACGATGCAATTTCTTGCGGCAGAAGAATGTAACCCGTGCCCCTTGCCCGGCAAGAATGGGCAGGTAGCGAACGAATTGAATCGCATCGCCAAGCCCGAGTTCATCGAAGACGGCAATGCTGCACCCATCCAGCTTTTCGCCTTTCCATTCCGGAACCGATTCGGCGAGTGTGTGTTTCGGCGTTCCGGATACACTCCAGCGGTATTCATAGAGATCGAGGCCTTCCGCGAAGTTTCCGCGCAAAAGCAGCAGGGCACCTTTGTTATTATTGATGTGAGCCGAAGCGGGATCGCAGGCCAGAGCGGTGTCGAAAGCATCAATGGCCTCATCGAACCGTTCCAAATATTTGAGTGCGACGGCGCGCCCGCATAAGGCTTCGGCATAGCAAGGCCGCAGCGCGATGGCTTTCTCAAATGCGGCGAGCGCGGATTGAGGCTCTTGAAGCTTGAGGAAAAGATTGCCGCGATTGAGCCAGGCCTGCGGAAGCAAAGGTGCAATTTGCAAAGCCTTGTCGAAGTCGGCGCCAGCCTCAGCAAGCCGCCCAAGCAGGAGCAAGGCAGAGCCGCGGTTGTTGAGAAGATCAGCACGGCCAGGCTCCCTGGCGAGGGCAGCGTCATACGACGCAAGAGCCTCCAGCGGACGATCGAGATATTGAAGGATATTGCCGCGATCGATCAAAGCTTCGACAAAAGATGGCCGCAGCCTCAGTGCTTCGTCGACAAATTGAAGGGCGCTCTCGAAACGCCGCAGATCGCTCAGGACGAGAGCTCCCGCGCGCAAGGCCTCCGGGCAGGCGGGGTCGAGCCGCAAAGCCATATCATAGGATTGAATCGCCTCATTTAGCCGTCCGGCGGCGCGCAAAAGATTGCCGCGATGGTAGAAAAGAGCAGGCTTGGCGCAGCCTGCACGCACAGCTTCATCATAGGCGGCAAGCGCCTCCGGCGTCCGCCCAAGTTCCTGCAATGCAAGGCCGCGATTGGACAAGGCCTCTCGATTCGCCGGATCGAGCATCAGGGCGCGATCGAACCATTCGAGCGCTGGCTCATTTTGCCCAGCCGAAAGATAGACCAATCCGGCAAGGCTGCACCGGATTGGGTTTGTCTCCGAATTAGGCTCAAGCTCACGAAGGCAGGCGAGCGCTCTCGCGCTGTCGCCCGTTTGCAAAAAGCCAATCGCCCGATGGATGTCTTGATCATGGGTCACGTGCAACGGCGGCCGCCTTGATGCGGCGTGCCTCTATCGCTTTGTGTTGGAGGCACGCTACGTTTCAACCTCCTGATAAAAGCTGTAAGACCTTGCCCGGGGCTCAACCCAGGCGTTTGTGCAGGGCTCCTGCCGCCTGATGACAATGGCTCTTTGCCTAGATTATAAGCTGCGAACCCAAGGTTCGAATCTGAAGCCTTGCGTGTTCCAATGGCAAGCCGATGCCGGATCTTTCCCTCACTCTGAGCCAGCAAACACCAGCCGATCTTCCCGCAATCGAAAAGCTGGAAGAGCGGGCTTTTGGCCCCGGCCGGTTTGCCCGCTCGGCCTACCGGCTGCGGGAAGGCATCGAGCCGGACTACAGCCTTTCCTTCGTCGCAAGAGTGGGCACTCTCCTCGTCGGCGCCAACCAGATGACGCCGGTCATCTGCGGAGATGAGCCAGCGCTGCTGCTTGGACCGCTGACGGTCGACCCGCCGTTCCGCTCGGGAGGGATCGGCGAGCAGCTGGTGATGAAGTCACTCGGCGCCGCACGCGCAGCGGGGCACCGGCTGGTGCTGCTCGTTGGCGATCTCTCCTATTACGGAAAGATGGGTTTTTCGCGGGTGCCGCCGGGCCGGCTTATTTTCGCGGGGCCTGTCGATCCGGACCGCTTGCTCTATTGCGAGCTCGTCAAAGGCGCATTCGAAGGCATCAAGGGCAAGGTGCGGCGGGCGTCTCCTGCTAGTGCAAGAACAAGAAAAAGCGAATAATTTGAAAGGCCCAGCTACCGCATTGACTGCAACATCAGCTCCCAGTCCTCAGTCCCAAAATTCAATGGCCCTCACCGGCGGAAGGTGTACCGCCCCTCGAAAACCCAAGCCGCCGTGAGGCTCCCGAGCAGCACGGCAAGGCCAAGGAAGCCAATCGCAAGCGGCATCACGCCGACCCCTTTCACCTCGCTGGCGCCAGTGCGCTTGATGGCGGCATAGCCGTCACCGCCATAAAGAGGACTCTCCCCGATCGCGGCGAGACGCGGGAGGGAGACATCGCTGTTATCCGCATTGCCAATCCGGCGCACGGTTCCCCCCGTCGCCTCCGCAACTGGCCTCAGTCTCTCTGTTGTCGAGACGACCTCTTGGAATTCGCGCGGATTTTCCGGGCCGGCATTGGCGAGAACAGAGAGGGTTCCGTCGCTCACACGGTAGAGGCCGAACTCGGCCGCGTTCACGGTTCCCCGGGAAAGGCCGGGCTCGCCGGGTGTCAAATTCACCTGCTCCTGCACACCGGAGGGTGCCGTGACAACGACAGGCGGGTTTTCTGCCTTGAGGCTTTGCCGCTCGATTTCTATGACACGCCCGCGCACATTGGCGCGCAGGGCTTCCTCTTCAAGTTCGGGCTCCTTCATGAGCCAATGCGCAAGTCTGCGCAGAAGATCGAGATGCGGGCCGCCCCCTTCGAAGCCGCGCGCCCAGAGCCACATCTGGTCGGTGAGAAGGAGCGCCACCCGGCCCTTGCCCTCTCGTGAGAGAACAAGCAGCGGCTTTCCGCCAGCGCCGGACATGATACTGGAGCCATGCGTGACTTCGGCATTGACCTGCCGGAACCATTCGCTCCAAGCTGGCGGATCTTGACTGGCGCCCGGCAAGCCGCGTGTCACCGGATGTTTGATGCCGTCCCCGGTGATTGCGGCGCGGAAGGCTTGCTCGGTCAAGGTTCCATCCGGGCGCGCGGGGGCGATGCGGCCCAGGGGAGAATAATAAAGCCCGTCGGCCCTCGCGAAATCGGGTCCGGCGGCAAGCAGCAGCGCACCGCCCTCCCGCACATAGCGGACGATATTGTCGAAATAAATCAGCGGCAGCACGCTCTGGTTCGAATAGCGGTCGAAGACGATGAGGTCGAAATCCTTGATCTTCCGGCCGAAGAGATCGGCGGTCGGAAACGCGATCAGCGACAATTCATTGATCGGCGTGCCATCCTGCTTTTCGGGCGGGCGCAGGATCGTGAAGTGCACGAGATCAACATTGGCGTCTGACTTCAAAAGATTGCGCCACATGCGCTCGCCCGCGTGCGGCTCTCCCGAAACAAGCAAAACCTTCAGCTTGTCGCGGACACCCTCGATCGTCAGCACCGCCTTGTTGTTGATCGCGGTCAATTCATCCGGCAAGGCTTCGACCTCAATCTCGATGACATTCTGGCCGCCGTGTTCGATCTTGACCGGCACGTGAATACGCTCGCCCGGCGTTGCGGCAATGGTGGCGACCGGATTGCCATCGCGGCGAACCTTGAGCGCGACCGGCTCGCCCGTGCCGGCCGTATCGAGCACACGCAGCTCGATCGTCTGATCCTTGCCGACAATACCGAAGCGCGGCGCTTCCAAAAGCTCGATGCGCCGGTCGCGCTCGCCTTCATGACCGGTGATGAGCGCGTGGAGGGGCGCCTTGAATCCGAGTGCTTCCGCATTGGCAGGAATGTCATCGGCGAGACCGTCGGTGATCATGAAGACTCCTCCAATCCGGTCCGGAGGCACATCGGCGAGCCCGGCATTCAAGGCTGTAAAGAGCCGTGTGCCATCCGCCCCGCTCTCGGCGCGGCCGCTTTCGATCACCCGGACATCGACATTGCCAAGCGCATTGAGGCGCTTTTCGAGTTCAGCGCGAGCCTTTTCCGTCTGGACAGGGCGCTCGCCAATCGTCTGGCTGCCGCTCTGATCGACGACGACCGCCACGACCTCCTTCAGCGGATTGCGCTCCTCGCGCACCAGGGAAGGGCCGGTCATGGCCAAAAGCAGCAAGCCAAGGCCGAGGACGCGCAAAAGAGTCCCGCGTTTGCGGGCATAGAGCCATAAGCCAGCGACGGCGAGCGCAACTCCCCCAAGCCCGAATAAGATGGGCCATGGCAAAAGCGGCGTAAAAGAGAGATTGAAGTCGCTCATTCAGCTTCGCAGGCTCGCGGGCACATCGGGCCGTCCGGGATAGACGGGCCAGCCCGTCTGGTTCAACCGTCACGAATAAAGCGCTATCATTGTGACGGCTGACTGTGACATTTCGCGGCAATTTCGGCAATGTCCTCGTCATGGCAGCGCTTCTGGTCCATTCTGGCCGGTGACGGCATGCCCGAAACCGCAAACGTCAACTCGCCAAATTCTCCGCGCCGGTCTAAATAGGCGCGAAAGGCGGTCCCCATGTCTCTTTCAGCACCTGAAACAGAAGCCGATATCCTCGTTGCCGGCGCCGGCGCCGCGGGTCTTTCCGCTGCGCTTGCTCTTGCGCAATCTGGATTCTCCGTCGTCTGCGTTGGCCACGTCGATTGCCGCTCCAACGGGCGGACCGTGGCGCTTTTTGAAGCCTCGCTGCGCTTTTACAAAGCGCTTGGCGTATGGCCGCGCTTCCGTGGCAAGACCGCCCCCCTGGCAAAGATCACGATGATCGATGCGACCGGAGCGGGGCTTCCGGTGCCCGCGGTGACCTTTGCAGCAAGCGAGATCGGCCTTTCGGCCTTTGGCGAGAATATCGAAAACAATGTTCTGGTGGAGGGTCTCGCGGAGATCGCCGCCGAGGTCCCAAACCTCATGCTGCACGAGGGCATGATCAGCGATGTCGAGTTCGAGTCCGGGGCAATCCGCGCCACGCTCGCCGATGGGCATTGTGTGACGGCAAGGCTCGTGGCTGCTGCCGATGGACGCAACTCCCTCGTGCGGGCAAAAGCGGGGATCGGCACGCGAAGCTGGACCTATCCGCAAGTTGCTTTCACCGCTCTCCTTTCACATGCAAAGCCGCACCGGAATATCTCGACGGAATTCCACACGCGCGAAGGCCCTTGCACCCTGGTTCCGCTTTGCGGTGCCGTAGGCCGGCCAAACCGGTCGAGTCTCGTCTGGCTCATGTCGCCCGAGGAGGCCGGGCGGCGGCGGGCACTGTCCCCTTCCATGCTGGCCCAAGAGATCGAAGACGAAGTGGATTCACTGTTGGGCAAGATGGAGATCGACGGCACAACCGGCTTTTTCCCCATGGCCGGGATGAGCGCCAGCCGGCTCTGCGGCCATCGCGTCGCCCTCATCGGCGAAGCGGCGCATATCTTTCCGCCGCTCGCGGCGCAAGGCCTCAACCTTAGCCTGCGCGATAGCGCAGCCCTTGTCGAGATTTTGGAGGACGCGCGGGCGCTTGGAGAGAACATTGGCGCCGCACGGACGCTGGACGCCTATGAGAAGGCGCGCCGCCGGGACATTTTCGTGCGCACGAATGGCGTCGATATCCTAAACCGCTCGCTGCTTTGGGATTTTTTCCCGGCCGATTTTCTTCGCGGGGCTGGCTTGCTTGCTTTCTCGGCAATCGGCCCGCTGCGCCGCGCGCTGATGCGGGAAGGAGTCCTTCCGCATGGAACCTTGCCTCGTCTCATGCAGGAGCGTCCGCTGGCGCGGCTGGCGTCCCGGCGCGGGTGAGTATTTAGGACGGGGAAGCGCTGTGAAGATCGCGACCTGGAACGTCAATTCGGTCCGGCAGAGAACCCCTCATCTCCTGCGCTATTTACGCGAGGCAAAGCCCGATGTCGTCTGCCTTCAGGAGCTGAAATGCGTCGATTCGGGGTTTCCCCTCATGGAGGTCGAGGGGGAAGGCTACAATGCGGCCGTGCACGGACAAAAGGGCTTCAACGGTGTTGCGCTGCTCGCCAAGTCGCCGATCGAAGTCGAGCGCGGCCTTCCGGGTGACCCCGATGACGAGCAGGCGCGCTATATCGAGGCGATCGTCCCGTATGACGGAGGTATTGTCCGCGTCGCCTCGATCTATCTGCCGAACGGCAATCCGCCGCAAACGGAGAAATATAGCTACAAGCTTGCCTTCATGGACCGGCTCATCGCGCATGCGAAATATCTTTTGACGCTTGAGGAGCCGTTCGTGCTGGCGGGGGACTTTAATGTAATTCCCACGCCTCAGGATTGCGCCGATCCCGCGGCCTGGATGGGGGACGCGTTGTTTTTGCCGCAAACCAGGGCGCGCTTCCGCTGCCTTCTCAATCTCGGCCTGACCGATGCGCTGCGGGCAACGACGGACGACTCTTCGCTTTACACATTCTGGGATTATCAGGCGGGCGCCTGGCAACGCGACAAAGGCATCCGCATCGATCACCTGCTGCTTTCACCACGCGCGGCGGACAGGCTGATCGAGGTCAGAATCGACAAGGCAAGACGCGGCGAGGACAAGCCGTCCGATCACGTGCCTGTCGAAATCACCCTGGCGTGAGCGCCGCAAGCCGTCCGCAAGCGCGAAGGCAGATGTGGACCCCGGGGCCTTTCATTTCAGCGAAGCCAGAAGAAAAAGCAGGGTTGCAGCGGCGCCAAGCCCGCTTCGCACGTGATCAGCTCATGGGTGGCTGGCCCCGCCTCGTGCAGCCCGGCCGCCATGGGCTGATTGTTGGTTGGCATGGCTGCTCCGGAGCCGCTGTCTGCGTGGATGCCGCGGAACTGTGACGAGCACCAATTGTCCCGCGAGTATCATCTCTACCCTCCCGCCTCAGGCAAGGTTCTGCTGACCTGCCATAGGGCGCAAGTTACCGCAGGCGCGTGATCTTTCCATGACCTCCCTGGCGCCTTATAGATAAGGCTTCACTGTCTGCCAGCCGCCTGGTCTTCCGATTTAACGCACTTCCTTGCGAGACGCATGATCTATGATTTCGCAATCATTGGCGCCGGGATCGTCGGCCTCGCCACCGCCCGCGAGATTTTGCGCGCGCGGCCTTCCTCCTCTATCCTCATTATTGAAAAGGAGCATGCCATTGCCTGCCATCAGAGCGGGCACAACAGCGGCGTCATCCATGCCGGCATCTATTATGCGCCGGGAAGCCTGAAGGCGAGATTTTGCCGCGAAGGCGCTGCCGCGACAAAGGCCTTCTGCGCGGAACAGGGCATAAAATTCGAAAATTGCGGCAAGCTGCTTGTTGCCACCAACGAGCGCGAGCTCCACCAAATGGAGGCCTTGTTCGAGCGCGCCAAACAAAACGGCATTGTGGCCGAACGCATAGACCGCGCCGGGCTCGCCCGCCTTGAGCCCCATATCACAGGCCTCGCCGCCCTGCTGGTCCCTGCCACAGGCATCGTTGATTACAAAATGGTCTCGGCAGCCTTTGCGAAGATCGTAACGGTTCAGGGGGCCGATCTGCAGCTCGGCGCCAAAGTTGTTGCCATTCGTGAAGATGCCAGCGGCGTCGAGATCTCAACGGCCCAAAGGAGCTGGCGCGCGCGGTCGCTCATTGCCTGTGCGGGGCTCCAGTCCGACCGCCTCGCCAAACTTGCTGGCCTGGAAATCAGCCACCGGATCGTGCCATTCCGGGGCGAATTCTATACTTTGCCGCAATCACGGGCGGGTCTCATCAACCACTTGATCTACCCAATCCCGGACCCGAGCCTTCCTTTCGTCGGCATCCATCTGACCCGGACCATTGATGGAAGAATCCTTGTGGGCCCCAATGCAGTGCTCGGGTTTTCCCGCGAAGGCTATGGGAAATTCTCCTTTAAATCCCGGGATGTCCTTAATTATATGGCATTTCCCGGCTTTTGGAGAGTTATCGGAACACATTTCGTGACGGCCGCCGGGGAGATGCGCAACTCCTTGTGGAAGCAAGGTTATCTCGCCCAATGCCGCAAATACTGCCCAAGCCTTTCGCTGCCTGACCTTGAGCCTGGGATGACCGGCATACGCGCCCAGGCGGTTTTGCGCGACGGCACGCTGGTGCATGATTTTCTCTTCGCGGAAAGCGCCAGAATGCTGCATGTCTGCAACGCGCCATCGCCCGCCGCGACATCGGCCATTCCTATCGCGCGCATGCTGACAGAAAAGATCCTGACGCGGTTCGAGCAGCGGTAAATTGCGCGTTGGCAACACGTCCGCCTTTCTGTACAAGGCCGCCACACTCATCACTCAAGCAATAATTGGGAGGAAATCCATTGATGTTTGGCGTTGGCCGGCTCGCGGCAGGCTTGACCTTGGGAATTATGGTCCTTGGCGGACGGGCCGAAGCCCAGGATACCAGCCTCATGGACATGAACATGAATATGGGCTGCATGCTGATGGCCGGCATGCACGAGATGCAGGTATCAGTCTATCAGGCGGGCGCCTTGGATGATGCCTGTCCGGGAATCCCCTCTCCGGGGCCGGCCGTGATTACGCTGAGTTCACCTTCAAAAGAGCTTCGCGACCTGACCGCCGAGGTCCGTCTCGTCAGAGGTGACGAGGCCGAGTCCACCCCGGGAGCTAAGCTCGATCCAATCACGCTCGCCTATCTGCCGCCGAAAACCTATCCGACGGGGGTCATCACCCTTCCGGCTACACTCGACAAGCCCGGCAAATATACTGTTCTCGTGACGATCAGCGATGGCAAGGACATGACGATGTCCGGACGCCTCGTCATGAATGTCGGGGAGGAGGCCCGCCAATGGGTCCTCGTTTTCGCCTTTGCCGGCGCCGTTGTTGCGGGCGCGTTTGGATATTACTTCTGGGACTTCAATCGTAAGAAGAAGCTGGCGGGCTAAGGGCAGCTAAACAGCCAGCCGCGGCTGGGGAGGAACAGGCTGCGGCAGGGCCCCCGCCGCTGAGTGGCCGCTCAGGTGCCCTTTGCAAGGGCGACGTTCACATTTTCCGGCGGCTGCGGAGCGGACCTGTTGTCGGCGAACGATCTGTTGGCGGCAAGCCAAGCTTGCCACTCCTTAGCCGAACCGTTGAATGCATTGCGGTCAACATAGCCGCGAATGCCGGGGACGCGGCCCTCTGCGGTATGCTGCCAGAAATACCAGCGGCGGTTGGCATATTTAAGCGAAGGATGGCATTTCACGCTGCGCACCCAGATAGGGTAATCGTTGAATTCCCCCTGCATCACGTCACGGTGGAAATCGATCGACGTATAGATCACCGGCCTTTTCCCATAGGCGCGTTCCATCGCGGCAAGCATGATTTTCATCTGTGCTAAAGCAATATCGCGCGGGATGCGTTTTGGGCAGGTCTTCGATTGGCCATTCCATTCGACGTCAAGAACCGGCGGCAAGGCGTCTGGATCATTGGGCACATTGGCGTTGAACCAGGCCGCCTGTTCCTCCATGGGCCGGCACCAGTAGGCGAAATGATAGGCGCCGCGCGGGATGCCCGCCGCTTTTGCCGCAGCCCAATTTTGGGCGAACTTGTCGTCTAGGCGGTCGCCTCCCTCGGTCGCCTTGATCCAGGCGAAACGAACGCCAGAGGCGCGCACGCTGTTCCAATCAATATCGCCCTGATATTTGGAAACATCGATGCCGCCAATCTCGTAATCCGCCGGAGTTGGCAAAAGATCATCCCCGGTGATGCCGCCCGCGCAACCTCCCGCCAGCAGCGCAAGGCCCATCCACGTGAACGATCCGAGCACGAGAAATGAGTGAGAAAAAGACCGCATTGACGTTCGCCAGAGACAATGACAGCGTCAAATTATCCAATAATTGGTAATATGTCGTTAAAAAGTCGAAAAAACGGCGGCCTCGCGTCCATCTACCGTTTTGGTTAATGTGACCCCGGCGCGGGCAGGGCATCAAAATCCAATGCCGGAATTTCCCGCGGCTTTGGTGTCATCTCTTTTTCATCTGTTTGAATTTTTCATCTGTTTGAACCAGCCTGGAAATCCGCGATAGGTTCAGGCCGGAACCGGCCTTATATTCCTCCATCCTATCACGTACCTGTGCCATTCAGCCATTCTAAGATGCCGCCATGCTGTCCCGTTTCGTCGCATTCACCTCGCTCGGCCGCAAGGCGCTCCCCAACCAATATGATTTTTTTGCTTTCGCGCTTATTTTTGCCGTTTTCGTCGCAATCACCCATGCCTCGCAGGGCGTGACGCTGCCCCTGGCCGCCCCCGAATCTACAGCTGTTTCGCTCGACTATACGCTCCTGCCTTATTATGCCCTGCGCACAACCTTGCGCATGTTTGCGGCCATTGCCGCCTCGCTCATCTTCACCTTCACTTATGCGACGCTCGCCGCCAAAAGCCGCCGTGCGGGCCTCGTCCTCATTCCCTTGCTCGATGTCCTGCAATCGGTCCCAATCCTTGGCTTCCTTTCCTTTACGGTGACCTTTTTTCTTGGACTTTTTCCCGGCTCGATTTTGGGCGCCGAATGCGCCGCTGTTTTTGCGATTTTCACCTCGCAAGCCTGGAATATGGCGTTTTCCTTCTATCAATCACTGCGCGGCGTGCCGCGCGATCTCGCGGAAGTCGCGCGCAGTTTTGGCCTCTCTGCGTGGCAGCGGTTCTGGCAGCTTGAAACCCCCTTTGCCATGCCGACGCTCATCTGGAACACGATGATGTCGATGTCGGGAGGCTGGTTCTTCGTGGTGGCCTCGGAAGCAATTGCCGTCGGCGACACGACGATCAAATTGCCTGGCATCGGCTCCTATCTTGCCCTCGCCATCGAAAACCAGCGCATCGATGCCGTGTTTGCGTCCATCCTAGCCATGCTGGCTGTCATTATCGCCTACGACCAATTGCTGTTCCGGCCTCTGGTTGCTTACGCTTCGCGCTTCCGGGTCGAGCTTTCCGCCGGCGAGAGAGAAGAAAAATCCTTCATCGCGCAGATTTTCGCGAGGACCCGCTGGATCCATGTTTTGATGAAAGGGCCGGCGCAGCTGTTCCACACTATAGCGCTGCTGCGCATGGAACTGCCGGTTCGCGTGTCCGCCACACCGTTCACGAAGAGCTCCGCGCTGAGCCGCATGATCGACATTCTGTGGGTGGCTGGCGTCATTCTTGTGACGCTGTGGGCTGGCTGGTTCATCATCGGCTATATCCGGCACGAGATCACCTGGAATGATGTCTGGCAAAGCGTCCTTTACACGCTCATCACCATGCTGCGCGTGATTCTTCTCATGATGCTCGCGACCCTGATCTGGGTGCCGGCGGGCGTGTGGATCGGCCTGCGGCCTGCAATCGCGGAAAAAGTGCAGCCGCTCGCTCAATTTCTGGCGGCGTTCCCGGCAAATGTCATCTTCCCTGTCGCCGTCATTCTTATCCTCAAGTTTGCCCTCAATCCCGATATCTGGCTAAGCTTTTTGATCATCTTCGGCACCCAATGGTATATTCTTTTCAACGTCATCGCCGGAGCCTCGGCATTTCCGAACGATCTCAAAGAAGCTGTCTCGACTTTCCGCATCCGGGGGTGGGATTGGTGGAAAAACGTCATCATCCCCGCGATCTTCCCCTATTACGTGACGGGGGCACTGACCGCCTCGGGCGGATCGTGGAACGCATCGATCGTGGCGGAATATGTGAAATGGGGCAGTGACACCGTTTCCGCGCATGGGATTGGCGCCTATATCGCCAAGGCAACGGCGGAGGGCGATTATCCCAAGATCGTGCTCGGCGTTGCCATGATGTCGATCTTCGTCATTCTGTTCAACCGCCTGCTGTGGCGCCAGCTTTATGATCTTGCCGAACGGCGGCTGCGGCTCGATTGAGGTTATCATGCAAGAGAAAATGACGCGGATGCCATTTGCTGGAAAAAAACCCCTGCTCGAGATCAGCAATGTTTCTCAGCGTTATCAGACCGGCTCGGGGGAGCCGGGCCCCGCCGTGCTCGACAATGTTTCTCTCAGCCTTAAGGAGGACGAAATCGTCGGCCTCCTCGGCCGCTCCGGTTGCGGCAAGTCTTCTCTTTTGCGCATCGTCTCCGGCCTCATTGCCCCAAGCACGGGTGAGGTCAAATATCTCGGCAAGCCCGTGCATGGCCCCGTCGATGGCGTTGCGATGGTTTTTCAAAGCTTTGCGCTGTTTCCCTGGCTTACTGTGCTCGCCAATGTCGAGATTGGCCTGCGGGCAAAGCAGGTCCCCCGAGACGAAGCACGCAAGCGGGCGTTGAAAGCAATCGATCTCATAGGGCTCGACGGTTACGAGTCCGCCTTTCCGAAGGAACTATCGGGCGGGATGCGCCAGCGTGTCGGCTTCGCGCGGGCGCTCGTTGTCCATCCCAATATTCTTCTCATGGACGAGCCTTTCTCGGCGCTCGACGTGCTCACCGCCGAGACGCTGCGCACCGATCTTCTGGACCTCTGGGTCGAAGGACGCATGCCGATCAGGAGCATCCTCATGGTCACGCACAACATCGAGGAGGCTGTGCTGATGTGCGACCGCATCCTCGTGCTCGCCAGCAATCCCGGCCGCATCGCTGCTGAAATTCAGGTTAAGCTGCAGCATCCGCGTAACCGGCTCGATCCCGAATTCCGTCAATTGGTCGACAACATCTACGCGCTCATGACCAAGCGGCCCGCGCCCGCCGCAGGCCGCGAGGCGGTCTTCCCAGGGCTTGGCTTCGGCATGGCGCTGCCGCATGTTTCAACCAACACTCTTGCCGGCATGATCGAGGAAATCGCCGCCGAACCCTATTCGGGCCGGGCCGACCTGCCGGCGCTCGCCGACACTTTACAGATGGAGATCGACGATCTTTTCCCGGTCGCCGAAACTTTGCAACTTTTGCGCTTTGCCGAGATCGAGGAAGGCGACATCAAATTGACCGCTGCCGGGCAGCGTTTCGCCGAGGCGGATATCCATATGCGCAAAAAACTCTTCGGCGATCATCTCATGACTTATCTGCCGCTCGCGGCGCGGATCAAGCTCGTTCTCGATGAACGCCCCAGCCACACCGCCCGTGCTATCCGCTTCTTGGAAGAGCTTGAGGACTATATGTCCGAGGAATATGCTGAACGGACTCTGAAAAGCGTGGTGAACTGGGGCCGCTACGGCGAGCTTTTCGCCTATGATGAAACCACTGAAACCTTCAGCCTCGAGAACCCGCAATAGATTAGCCAGGCCATGGAAACGGCGGTTCCGGCTCTGCATCATTCAATGGAGTATGAGCGAATCGCCAAAATGAAACAAATGATCAAATTTATCCCCATTTGAAATTGCGTGCGGTCTTGCCTGCACCGGGGACCGGTCGTGAACAAAAACCGGTCCGTTTGTTCGCAAACACCCGGGATAAATCTCACCCCGCCTGCGCGCCATTGAGGCGCCTGATTGGTAAAATGCAGGTTCAATAGGCTGCGGGATCGTAGATGATGAGCGCGAAAGTCCGTACAATAATTTTCAGGTCAAGCCATATCGACCATTTTTCGATATACTCAATATCATGTTCGACCCGCCGCCTCAATTTTTCGGCCGTGTCGAGTTCACCTCGCAATCCATTGACCTGCGCCCAGCCTGTGAGACCTGGCTTGAACCGGTGGCGGGCTGCGTAACTCTGCACAAGCTCTTCGAGAAGTTGCCCTTCAGCTCGTGTATCAAGCGCATGAGGACGCGGGCCAACCACTGACATTGACCCCTGCAGGACATTGAAGAACTGCGGCAGCTCATCAATGCTCGACCGGCGGATAAAACGACCGACCCTCGTCACCCGCGGATCATCCTTGCTCGTCTGGACCGTGGCAGCCGGATCCGTATGTTCAACATACATCGAGCGGAATTTCCATAGCTCGAATATCGAGCCGTTCAAGCCGACCCGTTTCTGACGGAAGATAACCGGACCGCGGCTCTCGAGTTTGATCAGCAGCGGCACGATTAACAAAACCGGCGCAAAGAAGATGATCGCGGCCGTGGCAACGACAATGTCCTGGAGCCTTTTGAACCACAATCCCCAATCATCGATCCGGCGGTCGACGACTTTCAGAAAAAGCAGATCTCCTAGAGCACTCCTCTCAGATTTGCCTGAACAAATCCAATCACTATTGGGTATGACGAATACTTGCACCGAGAATTTGCTCAAGACCTGCAGATATTGTATCGCAGCTGGCACGCCGGTCCATGGCACGGTAACGTAAACCCGGTCGATATCTTCCTGTGAAATCCTTTGAGACAACCCAGCGAGCGCCTCGAAATCATCAAGCCGGAAACCATCGACAGTTTTTACTTGATTGCCGGTTCGCCTGGAAATCTCCTCCCGGCTGAGAGGGTCAGCCAAAACACCAACCGAAAGAGCGCGAAAAACAAACGCACCTTTGTTGTCGAGTTCATCGCGGACGCGGGCGCGGGCCGCAACTCTGAAAGCAGGGAGCACCGCACAAACCACTGCTGCCCAAGAGAGCAGCCAAAGCTGCGAATGATCTTGCGGCGCCTGAGTCGCCGCATCCAACGTGAGAAGGACCAGAAAGGTGGCCATCAGCGCAGCGATGATCCTCGCTACCGAGCATCTCAGGTCAAGAATACACCTGCTATTATAGGCATCCATCCTGAACGCCAGAAGGACGAAGAGAAAGAGAGGGGCCCAGATCCTGGGTCCCAGATCACTGGCGGCAGCGAAAGGGAAAATACCGTAATGAGCGGTACCGTAATGAGGGGTACCGTAATGAGCAGCCGCCTCGCTCACAAGATAGCCAGCTCCTGCCATCGTCAAAACGTCGAGAAGCAGCAACAACACCACATAATGTTGCATCGAGATGCGATTGCCGTTGCTTGCGGCATTCGCCGGCCAGCCCGGCCCCGGAAGAGACTTTGCCTGATCAGTACTTTGACAAGAAAGATTAGCCGGCAGCATGGATATCTAGTTCATTATAACAATAATGATCGTATAAATGCACAAAAGCCGATACTTGGTTAAACGAGTTTCGCGAATGAAAACATATGGATACCCTAGTTTTCAAGTGAAAGACGCTTCGCTGTACCGGAACAATACATATCGTAATTTGACCAAAAAAACAATTTAATATCTTAACATTGCCACAATAAACAATGCTAACGCATGACCTATTTGAGTATGATTGCAGCAAAAAACTTGATTATTTAATTTATTGTTATTTGTATAATTTATACATAATAATTTTATGCTTTGATGGATTTTGACATTTTTTGCAATGGTTTCTCAGGTTCCCGAACCGGATCTTGGCTCTTTGGTGACCAGCAGCCGGTTCAGCGGCCTTCAAGGAGACTTGCGGCTTGCTCGTTCTCCCTCCGGAGAAGCTGCGATGCTGCTACTTCCCCGACATCGGGCGCATCCGCCATTGCAAGCCCTGCGGCGCCGATTGCCATTGGATAGACACCGCAACCCCGCACCTTATTCTCCAACCTCGCATGTTTTGTTGGAGTAAGCCGGGCGGAGGATCGCCGCAGGCAATTCGAATTGCCCGGTCATCCGTTCGGCAGCAACTTGCCAGCGAAATGCGGAACGTGCTTGCGTTCCAGGATATCGCGTCCTCACATCCGGAACACACCAAAACGCGTTTCTTTGACCGGCGCATTCAATGAAGCCGAGATACATAGCCCCAAAACCATGCGCGTGTCCGCCGGATCGATAATGCCATCATCCCAAAGGCGCGCACTTGCGTAATAAGAATGTGACTGGCGTTCGAACCTCTCGCGGATCGGCGCTTTGAAAATTTCTTCATCCTCAGCCGGCAAGGCCTGTCCCGCCGCTTCGAAATTGTCGCGGCGCACTTGCGCCAGCACATTTGCTGCTTGTTCCCCACCCATCACCGAAATGCGGGCGTTCGGCCACATGAAGAGGAAGCGCGGACCGAAGGCACGCCCGCACATGCCATAATTCCCAGCCCCGAAACTGCCGCCAATGATAATTGTGAATTTCGGCACTTCGGCGCAGGAGACTGCCGCAACGAGTTTGGCGCCATCCTTCGCAATGCCTTGCGCCTCATATTTCTGGCCGACCATGAAGCCGGTGATATTTTGCAAAAACACGAGTGGAATTTTGCGCTGCGTGCAAAGCTCGATAAAATGCGTGCCCTTGAGCGCCGATTCCGAAAATAGGATCCCGTTGTTGGCAAGTATGCCTACGGGATAGCCAAAAATATGGGCAAAGCCGCAAACGAGGGTCGTGCCGTAAAGAGCCTTGAATTCATCGAAGGCGCTGCCATCAACAATGCGCGCAATGATTTCCCGCACATCATAGGCCTCGCGCGAATCTGATGGAATGATGCCGTAAATCTCCTGTGCATCATAGAGCGGTTCCACAGGCTCCCGCACCACAACACCTGGGCTTTCCGCCCGCCTGAGCACGGCAACGATCTGACGCGCAATCGAAAGGGCGTGCGCGTCATTCAAAGCGTAATGATCGGTGACGCCCGAGCGGCGGGAATGGATCTCCGCGCCGCCGAGAGCTTCCGCCGAGACGATTTCGCCCGTTGCCGCCTTGACGAGCGGCGGACCCGCGAGAAAGATCGTCCCCTGGCCCGCCACAATGATGGCTTCGTCGCTCATCGCCGGGACATAGGCGCCTCCCGCCGTGCAGCTTCCCATCACCACCGCGATCTGCGGGATCCCGGCCGCCGACATCCGTGCCTGATTATAAAAGATGCGGCCGAAATGATCGCGATCAGGAAAAACTTCGTCCTGGCTTGGCAGATAAGCTCCGCCGCTATCGACGAGATAAATGCAAGGAAGATGATTTTCCCAAGCGATTTCTTGAGCGCGGAGGTGCTTCTTGACCGTCAGGGGATAATAAGTGCCGCCCTTTACCGTCGCATCATTGGCGATGATGACGCATTCCCGTGCACCAATGCGTCCGATGCCCGTGATCAATCCCGCTGCCGGAACCGGCTCATCATAGACATCATAAGCAGCAAATTGCGAAAATTCGAGAAAAGGCGCGCCGGGGTCGATCAGAGCAGTTATCCGGTCACGCGGCAAAAGCTTCCCGCGTGCGATATGTCTTTCGCGCGCTTTGCCGCCGCCGCCCTGGGTGATCAGTGCAACCTTGCTTTGCAGATCCGCAATTAGACTGCGCATCGCGGCTGTGTTTGCGGAGAATTTTTCGCTTTGCGGTACGACAGCGGTTTTCAGAACATTCATTGGTTTGAATCATAGCCCGTTTTCAAGGGAGAACGGAGGATCTCTTCACTTTGGCCTGCGCAAGATCGAAGATCATACCCTAGTTTCCGTCGAACAGCTCACGTCCAATGAGCATGCGTCGAATCTCGCTCGTGCCTGCACCAATTTCATAGAGTTTTGCATCACGCAGCAAGCGGCCTGCAGGATAATCGTTGATATAACCGTTGCCGCCGAGAAGCTGGATCGTGTCAAGCGCTGCCTTTGTCGCATGTTCTGCCGCAAAGAGCAGGGCGCCCGCTGCATCCTTGCGTGATGTGTGGCCATTGTCACAGGCGCGGGCGGCGGCATGAACATAGGCGCGGCACGCGTTGAGTGCTGTATACATGTCGGCGAGCTTGCCTTGCACGAGCTCGAACTCCCCAATCGCATGTCCGAATTGCTTGCGCCCGCGTACATAGGGCAGGCAAAGATCGAGACAGGCCTGCATGATGCCGAGCGGCCCCGCCGCGAGAACAACCCGCTCATAATCAAGACCCGACATCAGAACCTCGACGCCATGATCCACCTTGCCCAGCACGTTTTCTTCTGGCACTTCGCAATCTTCGAACACAAGTTCGCAGGTGGGGGAGCCGCGCATGCCAAGCTTGTCCAGCTTTTGGCCAGGGCGGAATCCGTGAAATCCGTTCTCAACGAGAAACGCCGTGATGCCATGTGCTCCGGCATCAGGATTGGTCTTCGCATAAACGACAAGCGTCGAGGCATAAGCACCATTGGTGATCCACATCTTGGTGCCGTTCAAAATATAGCGGCTGCCTTTCTTGTCGGCCCGCAGCCGCATTGAGACGACATCGGAGCCGGAAGTGACTTCGGACATCGCGAGCGCCCCAATATGCTCGCCCGTGAGAAGTTTGGGGAGATAGCGGCGCTTCTGCTCCCCGGTTCCATGACGCCGGATTTGATTGACGCAGAGATTGGAATGGGCGCCATAAGAAAGACCGACCGAAGCCGAAGCGCGGCTGATCTCCTCCATGACGATGCAATGGGCAAGATAGCCGAGGCCCGCACCGCCATAGTCTTCCTCGACAGTGATGCCGAGGAGGCCGAGCCTTCCCATTGCTGGCCAGAGATCAGCTGGAAAACGATCGGTCCGGTCGATTTCGGCCGCGCGGGGCGCAATTTTGGCAGATGCGAACGAGCGCACCATGCCGCTCAGCATCTCAAGCTCAGGGCCAGGAGCGGAATCGAGAGCGCGATTTTGCATGGGTATGGGTCCTGGTGTGCCGTGGATCTTGCCTCGCCCTTGAGGCTAGCTTACTTCCTAAAATAGTTTTGGCAGCAAAATTTGCCCGCAAATGGAAATCTGCCGTCAAGGCTCTTTCGCGGCTGTTTGCACCCGGATGGCCGCGATGCGATAAGCGGCAAAGATCATCCCCCAGCCGTGTGCTAAAATGACCATGCAGGAGACCGCCATCGATCTTTGCCGCGCACTCGTGCGCTGCCGTTCCGTGACACCAGAGGATGGCGGCGCTCTCGGCGTCCTTCAGGAATTCCTCAGCCGGGCGGGATTTTCGACTGAGCGGGTTGGTTTTTCGGAGGCCGGCACGCCCGACATCGATAATCTCTACGCCCGCGCGGGGACGGATGCACCTTTTCTCGTCTTTGCCGGTCACACCGACGTTGTCCCCGCAGGCGAAGCCGCGAATTGGCGGTTCGATCCTTTCGCGGCCGAGATCGCTGATGGCGCCATCTATGGCCGCGGTGTTGCGGATATGAAAGGAGGCATAGCGGCCTTCGCCGCCGCCGCTTGCGCTTTCCTCTCGCGGCATGGCCCGGACAGGGGCTCGATCGGTTTTCTCATTACCGGCGATGAAGAAGGCCCGGCCATCAATGGTACCGAAAAACTTCTGCGATGGGCTCACGAGAAGGGAGAACGCTTCGATCATTGTATCGTCGGTGAGCCAACAAGCCAGCGGGCGCTTGGCGATACAATCAAGATCGGCCGGCGCGGTTCCCTCAATGGCACGCTTGTGGTGGAAGGACGCCAAGGCCATGCCGCCTACCCTGAGCGTGCAGATAATCCTCTTCCCAAGCTCATCGCTTTGCTTGCCGCGCTGAACGCCCCGCTCGACAAGGGGACAGCACACTTTGGTCCGTCGAATTTGGAAATCGTGTCGGCCGATGTTGGCAATCCGGCGTTCAACGTCATTCCCGCGCGGGCGCAAGCACGTTTCAATATCCGCTTCAACGATCGCTGGACGCCGGAGACACTCACCGCGGAACTGCGCGCACGGCTCGACGCCACCGGCGCAAAATACATGCTCATTTTCGAACCTTGCAATGCGCTCCCTTTTTTGACGGAGCCCAGCGCCTTTACCGCACTTGTCTCCGATGCCATTGCCAAGAAAACCGGCCGGAAGCCGGAGCTTTCAACATCCGGGGGGACTTCCGATGCGCGCTTTATCCGCGCCTATTGTCCGGTCGTCGAATTTGGCCTGAGCGGCGCCACCATGCATATGGCGGACGAGCATGCCGCAATCTCCGATATAGAGACTCTGACAGAAATCTACGCAGCGATCCTGGAAGAATATTTTTGTAGAAATAGGGCCTAGGGCTGGACAAGGTTTCACATGAAACGCTTTTGTCCGGTTGGAGCCGGAGTTCTATCGGGCTCCCCGGCAGATAATGGCGGTTGGTTTGTCAATTAAGCTGGCGAATGATCATAGAGCCTCCGGCTATCGTTGTAGACGTTGGCCCGGCCGTATTCTGGGCTGCGCGAGGAGTAAGCGCCCCGGCAGAAGATGTTATCGCCGCAACACCGCTCATATGCACGTGCGTGCATGCCGCATTTATGCCAACCGCGGTATTGTATGTGCTGATTGCGCTCGATGTCACCCCCGTTGTGGAATAGATTTCCACAGAGCCAACAAGTGATGATACATTCGCTGACGCCCCCATATCGACTTTGACGCCATAATTTGCATTGCACGACGAAAAATATAGATCAACATCATATGAATATGTTTTACCGGCAGCTAATGTACCGGAGCTAAGCCCCGCAAGCGAGGCAAGTGCTGCTGATGTGATTGATTGAGGCGACGTTACATAACTATTGGATCTCGAACGGATTGGACCGCCGACATCCAATACGGCGGTTGGCAGATTCCAGTTTGATGCAACAAGACCTATACCTGTGTTGACGTTGCCGAAAGGTTCTATAAACATCGGCACGCAAGATCCGCTTCCGCCTTCCGCAGATCCACAGCTTGCTCCGACCAATGCATAATTTTTTGCGATCCCTAAGCGAACACAGGTATATGAATGGTTATTAACCCCAGTCAGAAAATTATCGTTGTTGCATGTATCTTGCCATGCAACTCCCAATCCTGGAGATAGATCCCAAGGAGGGTTGCCATAAGGGAAAATATCAAGCCCGATCGTACCTAATTGAGCGTTTGGCCCTGCATGAAAAGTAGGAGCCGCCAATTGGTCCGGCCGCGGGAATAAGGTGAATTGGCCGCCCGTCGGGCTATTATAGTTTCCACCGCTAAAGATGATGCTTCCATTAGTCAGAGCGCTGCCAATTGTTAGCGTCGTCGTACTATCGTTCCAATAGAAATTAGCCGCATCGCCCCCGAAAGCACCACTGGCGTTGTATTGGACAGCTCCATTCGTGCCGCCCGGTGCCCCAACGACAGTGGTAAGAACATTTGCCGGCGGCTCCTGTGTGCCGCCGGCGGCCCCGGCACTCTTAATGTTCTGAGCAGCCCAAAAAAGACAAAGTATTAAAACAGGGAAGCGGATCCTCACTCGCATCCAAAACTCCGATGGGAAATGATACAAATTTAATTAATAATGTTCAACAATGACTATTTATCACAGTTTTCCGCGCATGGCACGGCAGCGGCGAGCCGAGACTCATTGTCCACAGATTTTGGGTAAGCTATTTGGATAAATTATGGGAAGAACAAGTAACTGGCGTCCGTCCGGAGGCCATGCCCTCCGGAAATTTACAGGTCCGGAATCGGCCTTGAGCCGCGGGACTGCCCCGAGATGCAGGTTAGGCCGCGCCGCCCATGGAGAATACCTTGAATAAGTCCTTATTCGATCGCTCTTCGCCTGATTTTGCTGCCCGCCGCGCTGAAGCACGCAAACGGCTTGATGAGCTCGATCCGGCGCTCAAGGGCGGTGCCTCACCATCCGATCCCGTGCGGAGGGAGTGGTTTGAAGCGGTCTACGCTTTGGCGGAAGGCGATCCTGCCTGCGTGCCCTGGGCCAACCTCGCGCCGCATCCGCTGACACAGGCCTGGGTCGAAGCACATGCGAAGGAGCTTGCGGACTTAAAGGTTCTCGATGTTGGCTGCGGGCTTGGCGACAATGCCGAATGTTTCGCGAAGACCGGGGCGAAGGTCACGGCATTCGATCTCGTGGGCGCGGCAGTCACTTGGGCAAAGCAGCGGTTTCCCGAATCGAAAGTCGCCTATTGCCAAGCCGACCTTTTTGCCTTGCCCGATGCCTGGCAGCAGGGCTTCGATTTCATTCATGAATGCTATACGCTGCAAGCACTTACAGCAGGCCTCATCCCGCAAGCCCTCGCGGCCCTCAGATCCGCCCTGGCGCCAAATGGAAGACTGCTCATCGTGGCGCGTGCCAGGAACGAGACGGATGTGATCAGCGGCCCTCCCTGGCCTCTGCCGCCGTCTGTTTTTGAAATGGCAAAGCAGCTGGGACTCGCAGCTCTGTCGATCGAGGACATTCCCGCGGCGGAAGATCTATCGAGGCATTGGCGCGCCCTGTTTCGCCGTACCGGGGATGCGTGAGGTGCCGGAGGCGGCGCAATGCCCCCTGGACTGAATTAGACAAAAGCACAAATTCCGGCCCGGCACCGGTTGGCAGATCATGGTTCGCCGGCCAGCTCCCGCACGCGCAAGAATCCTCCGCTGAGCCCCTACCCGGATCTGCGCCCCAAAAGCTTGGCCATCTCGGCTTCCAGCGTATCGACATCGGCTTGTACCGCCGCATTCTCGCTGAGGCCGCGTGCGCTGGCGGAGGCAGCCGGACCGGCGGATGCTTCCAAAGGCAAGGGTCCGATTTCCACGTCCAAATTCAACTCCGGCGAAGCCGGGCTCTCCTCAGAGCCGAACACCGGCCTTGGGAAATTGGCACCGGCTCCCTGTGTCTCGGCGGCACCCGGTGGCGTAAGCCGGACGGCAGCCCCATCGGTCTGGCGGAGGGAAGATGGCCGCAAGAAAGGCGTTGCAACTGGTGCCCGCCGAACCTCCCTGGGCAGGCCAGCCCCGGATTCGGGCTTTTGCGAGGCATCGGCGCGCCCGCCAAGCGGCTCGCGTTGGGCGGGAACTTTGGGGGCCGGAATCACGGGCGGTGAGGGACGCCTTTGCGCGAACTGAAAGGCGCCGCCCTTTGCTGCCGGCAAGGCACCGTCATGCGGCAATGCTGGCATTGTGTCTTCGGCCAGGCTTCCGGCCCCTGTCGAGAAGCTTCTTTCCAATGTGGCGGCCGCCGGAACCGGCGTTGAACGCTGCGGCGAAGCCGGCAATGGCATTTCCTCTGCCGAAGGCCAGACGGCCTCTGACGTATCTCTCGTTTCCCTGTCGCGAAACTCTTTTTCGCGGCTTCTAGCATCGCGGACGTCGCGCGATTCGCGGTTCTCGGCTCTGATGATCTGCGACTCAATGACGACATCATTGGGTCCGCCAATCATCAAGAGATGTTCAACATTGTCGCGCCGGACAATCACAAGCTGGCGCTGCCGGTCGAGGTCGAAGACGTCAACGGTTCCAAGCCGGGGCAGCCTGCCCCTCCCATTGCGGGCCAAACGCACTTTATGCCCGATGACGAAGCGAAAAATCACCGAAAGCAAAATCGCCGCGGCAAGGAACGCCATCGCCGCAGCGATAAAGGTGAAACTTTTGCTCGTTAGAAAACTGTCAGTTAAGCCCGGCATTTCGCAGCGCGCCTGTAAAAGCTGAAAATGATAGAAGCCTTGTTTAGCGCAGCATGCTGCCAAGCGCCATCCGGCCTGGGGATAACAAATAGTTAACGAAGTTCATCATAATTTGGCTATGATCTGCCTGCAGCTTCAGCTTAGCTGGAAGCTAAAGCAAAGCCAATGGCCGCGAGGGTTTCATAAAACGGCTGCATTACAATCTCCTCCCCCGCCTCTCCCGATGCAGAAAATCTCCGTTGCACCATTGCCCAAGCGCCGTCAACGCATGAAAATGCCAGACGCTCGCTGTCAGGCTTTGCCCGGATGCAGAGATGATCGATTCATTGCTACCGGATAAAATTTCATGAGCGAGCAGACGGTATCTGCGATTGGCCGCGAACCTGTACCGGCCGGCACAGCCTCAATCTTTATTTTTTTTGTACTTTTAGCTGCAGCAGTCACGGCATTTTTATTATTGCCAAATGAGAGCAGTACCAGCGCCATCGCGTCTTTGCTCGCCCTCTTTGCAATTGCAGGCATTTGCACATCCCTCGCCTTCACCACAGGCTTGCTCCGGTTTGGCGGACAGGCGGAGAATGATCTCACCAAGCTCATCTGCGACGGAAACAGCGAAGCGCTTATTGTCACCGGATCAGATGGCAAGATCCTTTACGTAAACGACTCTTATTTGGCCCTGACGGGCGCACGCCGTCTTGCAGAGGCGTGCCCGGTCGAGCGGCTGTTTTCCGGTTCGCCCGATATTGCAGAGGCCATCTACCGGCTCGCGCAGGCTTCCCGCAATGGCAAGGCATGTGTCGAGGAAGTGCGCTTGGCGCCGCCGCTCAATGGCAAGGGCGATGCTGGCTGGTACAAGATCGAGGTCAGCCCGCTCGCATTGGGAAGAGGGCGCGCATCTTTATGGTCCGTGGTAAATCTTACAAGGGAACGGGAAAGGCAGGAAAGAGTCTTTCAAGAATTGCGGCACGCTATCGATTTTCTAGACCATGCACCCGCCGGATTTTTTTCTTGCCGCCGAAACGGCGAGATATCGTACATGAACGCTACGCTTGCCAGCTGGCTTGGTTATGATCTGGCCGAGGCCTGTTCCGGGCGTCTCAAACTCACTGACTTTGTAGCCGGAAACGGCACCGCGCTGACCAGCCCGGCCTCTGGCCCCGCGGGCGAATTGTGTGCGAAGCAATTCGACGCTGAACTCAGGCATCGCAACGGCCAGTCTATCCCTGTTCGTGTGCTTCACAACGTCATGTTCAATCATGAAGGTCAGGCGGAGCCCTCACGAACGCTGGTCCTCAAGCGAACCTGCGGCGAGGAACCAGCCGAGGATCTCCGCGCCACGGAGATGCGCTTCACACGCGCATTCAACTCAACCCCAATGGCAATCGCAATCATTGACAAGAGCGGCCGCATCACGCGTTCCAATGCTGCGTTCGCGCGATTGATGCCGGAGACTTTGAAGAAGCCAGACCGCGCTGAGCGGTCAATCTTCGCCGGAGTTCTTGATCGCGACCATGCCCTGCTTCACGATGCCATAGCTGCGGCATTCCGTGCCGAGGCGGACATTGCACCGGTCGACGTCGGCCTCACTGGCGAAAACGACCGCTCGGCCAGATTGTTCATCTCCGCAGCGGAGGAGGACGACGGGAGCGGTGCAACGATCTATGCGCTCGACACGACTGAGCAGCGGGCCTTACAGAACAATTTCGCGCAATCCCAGAAAATGCAGGCGATCGGACAGCTTGCCGGCGGAGTCGCACATGATTTCAACAATGTGCTAACAGCGATCATCGGCTATTCGGACCTGCTTCTTGCTAATCACCGGCCAACCGACCCCTCTTTTCAGGACATCAATCAAATCAAACAAAACGCCAACCGGGCGGCCTCGCTGGTGCGGCAACTCTTGGCCTTCTCGCGCCGGCAAACGTTGCGGCCTCAGGTATTGCAATTGGGCGACGTTTTATCCGATCTGCAAATGCTGATGCGCCGGCTTGTCGGTGAAAAAATCGATCTCGAACTGCGCCACGGCCGCGACCTTTGGCTCGTCGAAGCCGACGTTAATCAGTTCGAGCACGTTCTCGTCAATTTGATCGTCAATGCCCGCGACGCGATGCCGGACGGCGGCAAGATTATTCTGCGGACACGCAATATCACCGCAGCGGAATGCCTTGGTTTCAATGAAGCGCCGCTCACTCCCGCCGATTATGTCGCAATCGAGGTCGAGGATTTTGGGCATGGAATCCCGCCCGAAGTGAAAGACAAGATCTTCGAGCCGTTTTTTACAACCAAGGAGGTGGGAAAGGGCACAGGTCTCGGCCTCGCCATGGTTTACGGCATCGTAAAACAGACAGGCGGCTATGTCTTCTGCTCAAGCGTGGTCGGCAAGGGCACGGTTTTTACAATTCTTTTGCCCCGCTACATCCAAGACGAACGCGAGGCTTCCCGCCCCGCCGAGCAAACGAACACGCCAGCCGCCGATCTCACTGGCAATGGCACGATCCTTCTTGTCGAGGATGAGGAGGCAGTCCGGGCTTTTGGAGCCCGTGCGCTCGCTTCGCGCGGCTACACCGTGTTGCAGGCATCCTCTGGCATTGAAGCGTTGCAAATTGTCGATCAAAACGCCGGAAAGATCGATCTTGTCGTGTCCGATGTCGTCATGCCGGAGATGGATGGCCCAACCATGCTTAGCGAATTGCGCAAGCGCGGTGTCAAGGCCAAGATCATATTCGTTTCCGGCTACGCCGAGGACGCCTTCGACAAAAACCTGCCCGACAGAGAGGATTTTGGCTTCTTGCCCAAGCCATTTACTTTGAAGCAGCTGATCGGAGCCGTCAAAGGCCAGCAATGACAAACCAGATCTGCAGCCTCGTGACCAAAGGGGGCGGCGCTCAGCAGCTGGGATCAGCGGGAACTTTCTTGGCGCTTCCCAAACTGCTGTGGCGGCAGCCGTACAGAAAGTAAATGGCAAGGCCAATGATGAACCAGATGACGACACTGAACCAGGTCTCGCGCGGCAGGCTCACCATCAAAAAAACTGCTGATGCCGTGCCGAGCGGCGCTACCGCGAAGACGGCTGGTGTTTTGAAAGGCCGGTGAAGTTCTGGGTGGGTGATCCGCAAAACGAGAACGCCCAGGCATACCACCGCAAAAGCGAATAGTGTGCCGAGACTGACGAGTTTGCCGACGAGGCTGATCGGCAGAAGGCCCGACAGGATAGCGACAGTCAGTCCGGTAATCAGCGTCGTAATATAAGGCGTGCGGAACCTCGGATGTACCATCGCCGCGAAGGCGGGCAGCAGGCCATCACGCGCCATCGAATAGAAAATCCGCGGCTGGCCAAGCAAGAGAACCAGAATAACCGAACTCAAGCCCAGGATTGCACCAAATTTAATGACGGCGGCGAACCATCCAAATCCCATGGCATCGGCGCCGAGCGCGATCGGATCTGGCACGTCTAGCCTGTCAAATGGCACAAGCCCCGTTATGACGAAACTCACCAGGACATAGAGCAGCGTGCAAATTGCAAGCGACCCGAGTATCCCTATTGGCATGTCCCGCTGGGGGTTACGCGCTTCTTGCGCCGCAGTCGATACAGCGTCAAATCCAATGTAAGCGAAGAAAACCACCGCAGCTCCGGTGATAACTCCGCTCCAGCCATAGCGGCCGGGACCGGCATTAGGGGGAATGAAAGCGCCCGCCGGGTTGCTCGCGGTCACCCAGTTCGAGCTTCTGACGAACCAGACTCCCGCAAGGATAAAAAGCACGACGATTGCCAGTTTGAGAGCGACGATGATGTTATTGACCTGTGCCGACTCCCTGATCCCGATGACCAGCAGCGCGGTTACGGCGAGAATGACGAACACCGCCGGAAGATTGATGAGAGCACCGGTTAGAACAAAGGTTTCCGCCGCTGGATCATAAGCAAGCGGCGCCGACGAAAGTCTTTCGGGAATAACGAGGCCAAGATCGCGCAGAAAACTCGTGACATAGCCGGACCAGCCGATGGCGACCGTTGTCGCGCCGAAGGCATATTCGAGGATAAGATCCCATCCGATGATCCAGGCAACAAATTCGCCCATCGTCGCATAGGCATAGGTATAGGCGCTCCCGGCAACCGGCACTGTTGCAGCCATCTCGGCATAGCAAAGGCCAGCGAAGGCGCAGACAATGCCCGCAAGCACGAAGGAGAGACTGACCGCCGGCCCCGCATTAGCGGCGGCGGCATGGCCGGTCAGGACGAAAATGCCTGCCCCGATGATCGCGCCGATGCCAAGCGAGATCAGGCTTGCCAGTGAAAGCGTGCGGTGCAGCCGGACCTCGCCTTCCACTGTTCCGAACTCGGCGTCTTTTACCTCGGCCTGTAGCACGGCGATTGGTTTGCGCACCCACATATTCGCCATTCGCAAAGTCTCCCTTTGGCTGCGTGCCAAACCAGCCGCGCTTCATGATACCCTTAAAATCGCGTCACAATATCGGCGAGCCGCGGACGAACGCGATCCTCGCGGGGGCCCTCGGCATGACCGATATGGATAAATCCAGCGACCCTCTCGTTCTCTGCGATCCCAAGCCGCGCAAGGACGGCCCGGTCATAGGCATACCATCCGGTGAGCCAGACCGAAGCAAATCCTAATGCGTTCGCCGCGACCATCAGATTCATGCAGACAGCCCCAGCCGATAGAATCTGCTCCCACTCCGGGATCTTCGGATGCGGCGCGGCACGCGAGATGACGCCAACGACCAGTGGGGCAAGAGAAAAGCGGTTCTTCTCAGCCTCGATCCGCCGGGCATCTTCATCCGGATGCGCCTTCGAAAAAACATCGGCACAGATCTCACCGGCACGGGCACGCCCAGCACCTTCGAAGAGGATGAATCGCCAGGGGGCGAGTTTACCATGATCCGGCACCCTCGCCGCGAGTGTCAGCAAAACTTCGATCTCCTCAGGCGCCGGACCAGGCCCGGTCATCGCCGCCGGCGGCGCCGAGCGCCTTGTTCGCAAAAGGGCGATCGTTTCATTCATTGGGAGTTCATGCTTTCCTGATTAAGGTCCAGCCTGATGGCAAATTCCCGCGTCCCTGAGATTGCCACAATCGCCATAATTGCCATAAAGGACATCCGCCAGGAAAGCCGCGCGGCAGAGCATAATATCAGGCCAGACTTGGGGTGAGAGAGTGCTTGGCCATCCTGAGAGGCGTGCATGGCCATCAAAGGCCCTTATTGCCACGAAAACGTCAATTTGGAGACGGATCAAGTGCTCTTCGGCCTAAATATCACTTCTTTCATATGCTTTGGGTTTACATGCGAATAAGGGCCCCGGGCCTAGCCGGTCTTGACGTATCTGGCCGTTTAGCTGCCTTAACCTCTGCTTTTTTGCCCTGCACGCCATTTCTCTGGTTGCGGCCGCCACCCGGCACGGGAAGACGTGGCGCAACACGCCTTCCATCGATTCGAGCCTATCTTTCTAGCACCTATTAACTCCCCGGATGGGATATTTCATGCCGCTCTTCAGCAAGATCACCTTTTCAAGAAGGCCGATAAACAGGCCCGTCCGGCACCACCCCGATCCGTTTGGAACGGATGAGGGAGATAGCACGCAAGGCTGGGCTGATAGCACCTTCTGGCTCGCCGTCCTGCTGCTTCTTGCCTTCTACGGTCTCGCCCTCGCCTGCTGGCTCGTCTCAGGGACGGTCGTGCCATGGGATTCCAAGAATCATTTCTACGCGATGTTCCGTTTCCTTGGCGATGCCTTGCATCATGGCGAGATTCCGTTTTGGAATCCTTATCATTTCGGCGGACACCCAACGATCGCTGATCCGCAATCCCTGATCTTCACTCCAACCATGGTGCTGTTTGCACTGATCGCACCAAACGCTTCAATGCAGCTATTCGATGCGGTCATCCTTGCCCATCTTTTCGGCGGTGCGATTTGCGTTCTTGGTCTCGCACGGCAATGGCGCTGGCATCCGGCGGGGGGCGTGCTTGCGGCGATTGTTTTCATGCTTGGCGGCGCTGCCTCCTCCCGGCTCCAGCATACCGGCATCATCATTTCCTATTCCTTTTTTCCGGCGGCACTCTGGTGCCTCGATATAGCGCTTGAGCGCCGCTCTTATCGTTTTGCCTTGCTGTTCGGTATCTTCGCATCCCTCATGGCACTGGGCCGGGATCAGGTTGCCTTTCTGCTCTGCGCGGTTCTTGCCGGTTATGTTGTATTCTCAGCGGTGCAATCGGGGGCAGCGCTGGCTTATTTGCGTGCCCGGACGGGTGTGCTGACATCGAGCGCCATGCTCATTCTCGCGATTTTGAGTGTGCCAGCGCTCTTGACCATGCAGTTTCTCGCCGCCTCCAACCGGCCCGGCTTTCCTTTCGGTGTTGCGGCGGCAGGTTCGCTCGCGCCGGTCAATCTGATCACGCTGTTTGTGCCGAATTTCTTCGGATCTCTTGATCATCTTTATGATTATTGGGGGCCCGGCTACGATACCATGCCGCGTGCCGACTGGACCGACCGCGCCGTCGATTATCTGTTTATTGGCACTCTGCCATTTGTGCTCATCGCCTGGCACGGGTTTGGCGCCGGCCGTCTGTTCGTGCGGCGCGCGCGGTTCTTTCTTATTCTTCTGTTGCTGGCGGCCGCCTATGCTCTGGGGCGCTATACACCATTCTTTGCGCTCGCATTCGACGGGATACCCGGAGTGTCCCTCTACCGCAGACCCGCAGATGCGACATTTCTTATCAATATCGCGCTTGCATTCGCCGCTGGATTTTTGCTCCACCGCTATATCGAGGACGGGCTGCCGCGGCCTTTCCACACGCTTAAAAAATGGCAGGCAATCGCGCTTGCCGGGCTCACCACGCTCTCGCTTGCCGTTCTGACCGGTGCTGGCCTTGCTTTTTCTCTGCGTGAAGGCCGGCTGGCAAGTTCACTCACCTCGCTTGTAATGGCCGCAGCCTTAGCAGCAGCGGGCTGCGTCCTCTTGCTCGCCCTTCAGACACCGAAGAGACGGGCACTGGCGGCGAGTTTGTTCGTGTTTTTTAGCGGCGCCGAAATTCTCTGGCGCAATGCCGCGTCTTCCCTCAACGCGGAACCCCTCGAACGTTATAGCGTCTATGCCGGCATGAAGCCGAACGAAACGGCAGCCATCGGCGTGCTGCGCAAGGACATCGCGTCGCGGGTGCGCGATGGCGCCCGGCCGCGCGTCGAGATTCTGGGGCTTAAAGGGCCCTGGCAGAATGCGTCGATGGTTCTCAAGCTCGAAAATACGCTTGGCTACAATCCCTTGCGCATAGAGGATTACGAACGCGCGGTTGGCCCAGGGCCGGATGCCGAAGACATCGGCTTTCGTCATTATCCCGGAACTTTTCGCGGCTACAATAGCCGCCTTGCAGCGCTGCTCGGGCTCGAATATTTGGTTCTCGACAGGCCCCTCGCGGATCTTCCGCGTGACATCCCGCCTCCACGGGCACAGAAGCTCTTTGCAAGCGAGGGTTTATATATTTACAAGCTCGGCAAGGTCGCGCCGAGGGTCTATTTCTCCTCCGAGGTCAAACCGGTCAATGACGACGATGTCCTCGATGAGCATGTGCTGCCGGATTTCGACCCTGCGAGCGAAGTCTTGATCGATCAGTCAAGCATGGCTGACCTCCGCAGCGGCCCTTACATTCTAGGCGCTGCGCAAGGACGTATCCATACCGCGAGCCTCGGCGTGCCGCAGACAGCTGAGCGGTTTGCCAGCCAAACCCTTAATGAAACACCAGCCCCGTCTCACATAGAGATCGTCAAATACACGGACAATACGGTCGAGATCGATGCCGATGCCCCGAAGGCAGGCATCGCCGTACTGCATGATCTTTTCTATCCGGGTTGGGAGGTTCGCGTCGACGGACATAAGCAGCCTGTTTTGCGCGCCAATATTTTGTTTCGCGGTGTCGAGCTTACACCCGGCCGCCATCACATCGTATTTTCATTTAATCCACTATCTTTGAACAATCTGACCGCCGCGGCCTCCAGCATTTTGCATAAGCAAGAGGAATAGTCTTGCGAAGGCATCCGCTCGCAAATCTGGATCTGTGCCAGCCTGGGGAGAGCTTCATCGCTTGCACTGCGTGGCTTGCACGCAAGGCCTCTTTCGCACTCTTCCTTCTCGCTTGGCCAGTCCTGGCGCAAACGCCGGACTTGGGAATCACCGGCCCTCCTTCTCTACGTCTGCCGATCAATCCGGGGACAGCGCCTTCCGAAACAGCGAGGGGCGTCGTTAGGCTTATGGCCTTCTTTGCCGCCAATGATACGCAACCGATCCGTGAGGGCCTGCAATGGCGCGTCTTCGAAGCCGTCCCGGGGCCGGACGGGAATCATAAGCTCGTCGCCCAATCGAACGAAGCGGCGCCGAACCTTCCCCTTCCCGATGGAGACTTTATTGTTCATGCTGCCTTGGGGCTGGCGGGGGCAACAAAGCGCATCACGATCAACGGAACATTCCTGAGCGAAACGCTCGTGCTTAATGCGGGCGGTTTGCGAATTGCCGGCCAGCTGGGCGACACGCCTATCAACCCAGCCAAATTAGCGATTTCAATATACGTTCCAGAGCCCGGCAATCCGGAAGCCAAGCTCGTCGTTGCGAATGCCAGATCCGGCGACATAATTGGCCTGCCAGAAGGCAATTATCACATCGTGTCAACTCTGCTTGATGCGGCGGCCAATGGCTCGCCGAACCCGACAAACTCCGTCATAAGCGCCGATCTAAGGGTTCAGGCAGGCAAGCTGATCGATGCGACTCTGCGCCACCGCGCCGCGACCATGACTTTAAAGCTTGTGAACAATCCCGGCGGCGAAGCCCTCACCAATACCGCTTTCACAATCCTGACACCGGGCGGCGACATCATCCGCGAAATGATCGGCGCCTTTCCATCGGCCACCCTCGCCGAAGGGGAATATGTCGCCATCGCGCGGCAGGGCAGCAAAACGTACCAGACGACTTTCAAGGTCGTCTCAGCCCTCGATCGGGACGTTGAAGTTCTTGCCAAGGAAGCACCGCCGCCGCCTGAAGAGCCGGAATGCTCGGACTGCGGGACCAATCCCGCCTCCGGCAGCACGCAGGCGCCGCCTCACGATAACGATTAATTTACCTTCGAGCAGCAAGCCGCATCCTCGATGAGTTCGTCTTTCGCTTCAACCGGTGCCGGTCACGTCACGCCGCCTTCAATCCCCTTTCCTCCATCGCCGCCGCGAAGCCCGTCACATACAGATGTTGATTGAACCGGACGCTGGGATAAGCATTCCCCGGCGCATCGCCCGGCAGCACAAATCTATTGCCTATCAGCACGGAGCCCAAGCATGGCGAGCGCCGCTAACCCGGCCGAAATCACCGCGTTCCAGCCGGCAAGAGAGAGGCCAAGAATACGCAGCGCCGCACTGTCGCACCGCACGACTTTGACGTTTTCCAATTGCTTCAAAAAATCCGAAACCGAAGCGGCGCGAACAAGAACGCCGCTGCATTCCGCAGGACCCGGCCAGAAGCCCCATTCGACGCCCGCATGATAGGCGCCAAGGGCCGCACTTGCCGAGAAAACCAGGGCCAGACTGGCTAACGCCGCACGCAGAAGATTTCTTGAGCCGCGCAGAGCAAATAAAGCCGCGAGGGCCGCAAGTGGAAGTGCGGCATAATAAGGAATGCGCTCCTTGAGGCAAAGCTCACAGGGCACATAGCCAAAAGCCTCAAAAAGGAAAGCACCCCCGGCCGAGGCGAGCGCGCCCGCCAGTATCGCGAGTGAAATCAGAAATGACGTTTTGAAGCTCATTAACAGTCAGATCACAAACAGTCAGATCACACGCGCGGCGAGCCAAAAGCCAGCGACGACCGCGAGCGCAAGAATTGCCAGAAACCAGCCGAAATATTTTTCAAGCAAAGCGTTGACCGGTTCGCCATAGCGTTTGAGAAGGACTGCGATGAAGAAAAACCGCGCACCACGCGTGACGAAGGACAAGAGAACGAACAGCGGCAGGCTATAGGCCAAAAGCCCGCTGGTGATCGTCACGATTTTGAAGGGGATCGGCGTGAAACCCTTAAAAAGAATGACAGCCCATCCCCATTGCGCATAAAGCGCGCGGATTTGATCGACACGCGCGCCATAGCCGTAAAGATTGATCAGCCACTTCCCAACCGTTTCATACAAGAGCGCGCCAATCGCATAGCCGAGCAGAGCGCCCGCCACCGACCCAGCCGTGCAGATCAGCGCATAGAGCCAAGCGCGCCTTGGCTGCGCGAGCGACATGGGAATCAAGATCGTGTCCGGCGGCACCGGAAAAAAGGAACTCTCCGCAAAAGCGATCACACCGAGCGCCCACGGCGCGTGCTGGCTCTCCGCTAGGCTTAAGGTCCAACGATAAAGCTTTTGAAACATGGTTCCTTGCTTGACTTAGGATCGGGCCCTGCTCGCACGCGGCCGAGGAAAAACCGGTGCATCCTTCGCCTATATTCCGCTGGAACGCAATCGCCGCGATCTATGGCCCTCTCCCATCGAATGATGCCAGCCGGACCGGACCGGACCGGACCGGACCGATTCGGATTCAGCCCAATCGGGATGTTACTTTTGAGCGAAGCTTGGCCATTTTGGGGAGAGCCCGGTTCATGGTAAACTGGGAAAGCCCGATAGGCGAAAGGAGAGAACAACCTTGGCGGGAACAGGAGGAGACCCGGAAGGCGCCATGCCAGCCGCAGGGCAAGGCTTGGACGCCACGTCCAATGAGTTAACCACCGGAAGCATCCGGACCTCGCTCATGCGCCTTTGCGCCAGCCTCTGGTTTCTCGTCCTCGCCGCGGTATGTTTCCAGAATGCCAATAGTCTCCTCGACGGCATCGCGGCGGGCCGGACCGGGCTGGACGCCTGGGCCACCCTTCTCTCGCAAGGGTGCATCGTCCTTTTCTACACCATCATCTGCTGCATCATGCTGCTGCGGCCAGATCCGGTCAGCGAGGCCAAGGGGGCCGGCCCAGTGCTCCTGGCGCTGGCTGGTACATATGGCGCCTGGTTCATTCCATTGCTGCCACGGGGACCGGAACTTCCAGCGCTTGCGGCAGCGTCAGCCGCAATTCTCCTCTTCAGCGAGATGCTGATCATCTATACGCTCCTGACTTTGGGCTGGTCGTTCAGCCTCATCCCTCAGGCGCGCCATCTCGTCATGAGCGGCCCCTATGCCCTGGTCCGGCATCCGCTCTACCTCGCCGAGGAGATGGCGATCGCGGGAATCCTTTTGCAATATGCCTGGTTCGCCGCCCTGCCCTTTTTAATCCTTCATGCGAGCGTGCAGATCCGGCGGATGCTGCTTGAGGAAAAGATCCTTGTGGCGGCCGTGCCGGAATATGCCGCCTACGCACGCCGCACACCGCGCCTAATCCCTGGAGTCTGGTGAGACGCTTCTGCCCTCGGCGGGGCTGGAGGCACGCGCAGGGAGAGATGCCGTGATTGCCGGTCGAATGACATCGAGTGATATATATCCGCCATCCCTTCGCTTCGGCGGCGGTGCTTTTTAAGCCTTCATCTGACCTGCGATAGCAGTGCGACAAGTTCGGCCTGGCGGTGGGTGTCTGTCTTTGCGAAAACAGCTTTCAATTGATTGCGCGCTGTCTCACGCGAGATCCCCAATTCACGGGCCGCAATCTCAGGGGAAGCACCGCGTGCAATGACACAAGCAAGTTTCGCTTCCGATGGCGTGAGCCGGAATGCTTTGGCGAGGATCGCCGCTGGCGGCGATGGCCGCGGACCCAAGGCATTGAGTGTCAGAAGCGCGCGCACTTCCTGCGCGGATGATTCGAAGGGCCAAATGCGCACGATGACGGGCAACTTGTCCATGCGGGGCACGATGACCGGCTCGAAAGCGGAAGGATCAAGCTCGAGGACTTTCAATTGATCGGTGGCGTCCTTGAGCACAGCGCGAGATTCTTGGTCACGAACGAATAGCCGCCTGTCCCTGATCCTGATATCGCTGTCGAATATGGCCTCGGCTGCTGCGTTCACCTCGGCAACGAATCCTTCCCGGTCAAGCGCTATCGCGGGCAGTCGCATCGCATCGAGGACGGCAATCGGAGAGGCTGCGGATCCACGCATCCCCGCGCCTGCCGCGATTTCAATCAGACGTCCGGTAAAAGATGCGAGAATGCGTTCTTCGTCAGCGCGTAAGCCTGCTTCGGGGATAGTGTCAAACTGTTTCATTTCAAATTCCCAAAATGTTACTGGCCCCGCATTATCCGGACCGTTCGGAAATCATCATTTTGCAGCGCGTCAATTGATAATGCGGTTTAGCGATGTGACATCCTCCGTTTGGACTATAGTTTAATTTTTTCTCGAATTATCGTTTTATGAATAACTTGATTTGTCAGCGACCCAAATCCGCACCGCCCATCGGAAAGGCCGCTCTTTGCCTGGAAAGAGGCCGCCGGAAGCCGCTCCCCTCTTCACCGCCGCAAGTCCGATTCCGGCGCCCGGCGCACTCACAGCCGCTGATTTTCCAAAAAAGGCTGATCTGAATGTAAACTCCTTAAACCAAGCCCGGTTCTTGCCCATCGGGATGCCAAGCCCACAAGCAGGTTAGATGAAGACGCTTGCGCTATGAGAAGTTCCATGTTCGTTGCCATCACTTCATGAAATGCCTATGGGAACGCTGGCGTGCGCAAATTTTGGCTGGGAACAATAGTGACATTAAACCTCTGCGCCTCCATGGTTTCGGCCGAACCCGTCATCAGGCAGGGCGGGACGCCGTGGCCAGACACTCTCCTCGCCCGGGTCGAGGCGCTGGCCCTCATCGAGACACTCAACGCGCGCCTGCTCGCCGCTCTTACCGCGACCGAGGTTCTGGAAAATTGGTGCGCCGATCACAAATTGGCGAGCGAGCCCAAGATCCACGCGAGGCGAATTGCCGGTTCAGAGAAGCCGGTCTCACCTGAGCAGCGGCAAAGACTCCAAATCGGCCCCGAAGAAGAAGTCACCTACCGCCATGTCGAACTTACCTGTGGCGGCCACATCCTTGCCGAAGCCGACAATTGGTATGTGCCGGGCCGGGTCGGGGCGGACATCAACCATGTGCTGATGACAACCGATGCTCCTTTCGGCCGGGCGGTGCAGGCTTTGAAGCCCTTCCGGAGGAATTTCTCAGTCGAAATCTTGTGGAAACCGCTTCCTGATGGCTGGGAGATGGGACCGCCTCCGCCTGACCGGCCAGAGGCCGCACTGGCGGTGCCCTGGCAGCTTTTCCAGCACCGCGCGGTTATTTATAATGATAAAAATGAGCCATTTTCAGAAGTCAGAGAAATCTTTACACGCGAAGTTTTGGCCTTCGGCCCTCCCTAGAGGCTAGCCGCCATGCTTGCCAGGCAGCCCGCTTTGCGGGGTCTCGTCAGTCTCCTGCGGCAGACAGCCGCGATGAGTGTGCCACTCTTGCGCAGCGCCGCCGCCGCCGCGGCTGACATCATCTTCCCGCCTGCCTGCCTCAATTGCCGCCAATCCACCGCCGCCACCGGGTCGCTTTGCGCAACATGCTGGGCGCAAGTACGCTTCATCGAGCGCCCCTTTTGCGAGCGTCTTGGAACGCCCTTCGCGGCAGACCTTGGCGGCGACGGGCTTTTGTCACCCGAAGCCGTTGCCAATCCTCCTGTCTTTAGCCGCGCCCGCGCGGTCGCGCATTTCGAAGATGGCCCGGTGCGGCTACTGGTGCACCGGCTGAAATATAGCGACCGGATGGAACTTGCCAAACCGCTCGGGGCTTGGATGGCGCGCGCCGGAGCGGAACTCTTAAACGAAGCGGCTCTCCTCGTGCCAGTCCCCCTGCACCGCCGCCGTCTCGCCGCGCGCAGATTCAATCAGGCACATGCGTTGGCACAAGCCATTTCCGCTCAATGTGGCGTCCCCGCCGATCCGTTCGTCCTCGCACGCGTGAAACCTACGCCATCCCAGGTTGGTCTTTCGCGCTCCCAGCGGGCTCTGAATTTGCAGGGCGCGTTTCGCGTGCCGCAAGGAATGGCATCACGGATCGAGGGCCGCGCCCTCGTACTTGTCGATGATGTCATGACCTCTGGCGCAACCGCCAACGCTGCTTCGCGCGCGCTTTTGCGGGGCGGCGCCAAGCGCGTCGATGTGCTCGTTTTTGCACGTGCGCTTTGACCCTTCACTGTTCAGTGTGTGCCGCTTCTTCTTGCCCGGGCGGCAGCGCCTTTGTTTTTGGGCCGCTCAATGGGTGTTTCAGTCGCACCGATCAGCACAACATCAAGGAGCGCTCGCCTGCCGCAACAGACTTGCGGCCCGGCAAGCGAAAGGCTTTGCTCCTGGCCAGTGTGTTTCCGCATCATTTGATGTTGCGGCAGGCCGCGCTTTCGCTGATGCGATAGGCTTGCCCAATATGAAAATAGGTCCGGTATTCGCGCCAGTATTGGAGCATCATCAATAGCTGGTCTTCGATGCAAAGCGTGTTCGGCCTGCCCCCAGCCACTTGCTGCTTGCATTTTGGCAGCAAAAAGCACCGCCGCCATCGCTTCGAACGTGCTTCTTTGGACACCTGTAAGACGCCGGAATGCTTCGCCTTTCAGCTCTTTGACCGATTCAAATCTCAGCCGCCCATTGCGGAAGCGGATCAAACCGTAGTTAATAAAAAGTTATGCAAGGGGTCTAGTGAAAATCACAGCACTTGCAGCCGTAATGATGCTTACGGCAAGGTTTGCAGTGTGCCGAAACCGCGCTCGCCGCTGGTTCTCGCAGATATGCACTGCCCGATTGCGCGCACGAACGGCAACGATCTTTAGCTTTTCTTCGTCTGGATCTCTTGCTTGCTAAAATTCGAGAGATCGCCTTCCCTTGCTGCCGCCCGGCGCCATGATTTTGCTATGGCTGGATATTTTATCTCGCTGCAAATCTTAGCAACCTGCTGTTGCAAATTCTCACTGCCACAGGATGGACAGGCCGGCACGTCCGACGAGCGAACCAAGAGCTCGAAGCCGGCATTGCAGTTTTGACAATTGTAAGCGTAAAGCGGCATCCAATCCTCGTGTTACTCATTTGCTGTTTGGGTCACTTTCCCGGCTGCCAGGAAAACCCTTTCAAAGCGATGTTGCGCCAATATCTCACGCCGCCGGCACATCACGCCCTTGCCCGTATTCTGGCAATCGCGGCTGTGGCGGCGGCCTTGGCACAATTGCCGCCCGTTGCGGGAATGCCGGAATAGGCATCGCCTATGCCGTGTCGCAGGCTGTCCAGTCCAGAAAGGTTTTCATGCGCGTGCCCCAGCGCAATGAGTAGAAGCAAGTTTCGCGCCATAATTGATCTGGCCCGCTTCTTGGGTGGCAGGAATGGGCGGATGGCGGCTTCTTTGCGCCTCAGTTGTCGGATACCCGACAGTCAGACATCCACAATAAGCATCTGGGAGCTTTGCGTAGCAACCCGGGAGGCGATTGGACCCCTGCTGATTTTGAAATCACGGCCCATCGATGCCGTCCAGGCTCAAGGGCTGGAGGCGATTTCGGGCTTTTGATCCTGCGCGAGCTCCGCACAGGAAGGAACCGCCCGCCTTTGCCTAGATCGATCGGGATGTGCTGCGCACGCCGGAATGCCTCAGACATCACGGCTGTATGCGCCGCAGTCTTCCGGCCAGATGGTCTGCCAGCCGGAAAGCAAGCGCAACCGCCGTCAATGTTGGATTGGCGAACCCCGAGGTTGGAAAAATCGCGGTTCCGGCCACGAACAATCCGTGAGTACCCCACACTTCTCCGTTGGTATCGACCACGCCGCTAGAGGCATCGGCGCCCATTCGAACCGTCCCAATGTGGTGCCCGCCTTGCGGCACGAGCGCAAGTTTTACACTGCCTGGCAGATCGGGATCGAGTTCAACCTTGCCAAGACCTGACTTGGCGACAGCGGACGCCAGGACGCGGTATGCCCGGCAGATCGAATCCAGTTCCTCGTCTCGAAACCTCCACTGCACGGCCAGCCGCGGCATGCCAAACGGATCCACCTCGCTGCCCAGAAACACTCGAGAGTCCGCGTTCGGCAGGTGCTCGGCATTGAATTCAAGAGGATAGCGGCCGTCCTTCCGATAGAGAAATACCGATGGCAGCTTGCGCGTAGCGAGGGTGCGCCTCCTTAGCCAATCGATGCCGAATCGCAACAGCTCCGGAATGCCGCCAACGACATTGCCGAGATGATCACGCAATACCTTCAGCGGAAAATCGTGATCTGTCTTTGCCGCCATGCTGCGCGCATACTCCGGCGGTATCAGCATGCTTCGAACGAGAAAAATCGCGGACAGTACCGGATCTCCGTGTGACGCATCATCCACCGGGGGCCGGTTTGGGCGAAAGACAATGTTGGGAATACTCTCTCGTCTTCGTGCCTCTGGCGACAACAGAATTATCCGGCGCCCATAGACACTGTCTTGTGTCATGTTAAAGTCAAATGCGCGGGCAGTCCTTGCGGTAGTGAAGCGTAGAGCGCCAACATTGTTAGCGTTGCTAACCAGGTGTGTCATGTAGAAGCGGCCGACCAGGTCGTGCTCGTTACCAAGCCCGCATGAGCGAATGTCACGCGATGCCAATAGAAGCCTCGGCGTTTCGAGACCGCCGCACGCCAACACAACCATCGTAGCAACAACTTTATGGCGGCGGTTCGAAGCCGTCCTGAGCTCGAGCGCTTGAACGCGTGTGCCGTCCGCGTTGGTGAGCACGTTCGTGCAAGCCGCATCGTGAATGACCATTACACCGTGGGATTGGGTAAGTTTCTTGCTCCATTTTTGCCATACGTTTGTCGGCTTGCTATATCGCTCAATACGGTCAAGCACAAGATCGTTGCTGGCTTGCTCCAGCACAATGGTGTAGTCCGGGAGAGCAGCCGCGGCAGAAAACTCTGGCACACCAGCATCAAGAAACTCGAGTGCGTCCGGAACATAAGCCTCGAATTCTGCAAAAGGGATTGGCCATCAATTGGGCGAGCCGGTGCGGCCCTGCCAAACGATGGCTCCTGTCTTCGGAACGTCGGCGGTTGAATTCGAGCTGCTGATCCGCTTTGCCAAAGTGAACATCGACGCTGAAAAGGAATTTGCTAAATCGAAGACTGTGAGCTGCCTTACAGATCTGGCTGTATAGCTGAGGCATAATAATAAAAAGTGCTCACCTAGCCCCTGGCGCCAGAGTCGAACGGATGCAGCTCATTGCGGCCCGCGCTGAACACACTTTCCTCGTCCGTGACAGGCCGGATGAGGAGATGGCTCTATCGGAGTTGTTAGGAAGCGTGATTGCGCGCGCTGGTTTCGGTTTGATGCTCATCACGTCAGACCGGCGGATTGTTTACGCGAATGATGCAGTCAAGCGCCTGATCCGTGCACATAACGGTCTTGATTGCAAACAAGGCCGCATCGACGCAACGGATTTTGCTGCTTCCAGGAAATTACAATCACTAATAACCGCCGCTTCGCGGCAGACAGATGGATCCCTGCAGGGCGGGCCGGTCGTCCTGCGTAATGAAGATGGCATGGCCTCACTCATCATCCACGTCGTCCCCCTTCCCCCTCGCTCAATGCCTCATCTCCCCGATAAGGAAAATCCGGCTGCGGGCCTCGTCATCGTCGACTCGAAGCAGGAGACCATCGACCGGATCAAAGCCTTTGCTGATCTCTTCGGCTTAACTTCGGCGGAAGCACGTGTCTTTGCTCAATTGATCTCCGGGAGCGGTCTTACAAAGGCGGCGGTACGGCTGAATATCGCCCGCTCTACGGCACGGGCACATCTCACCCATATTTTGGAAAAAACTGGTACCCACCGGCAGGCAGAACTCATCCGCGTCTTTTATGAAACAACACTACCCTCATATGGGATTCGCCGCCGCACCAGCAAACAACGCCAGCATCTCGGCGTGCCGCGGCCGTCACCGAGCCATAACTACAAACTCTCACTGCAACCGGATGAAACTTAGGGGTAACGCCAGCGGCTGACTGCCGAGGCCCCATTGATTCCGGCAAGCATTCATGCCTTCACATTTTTTTCCATGCTACGGCGCAAACTAAGAGGCCTCATATCTGTCCAGATTTCGTCTATGAAAGCTTTACATTCTAATTTTGAGCCTGTCTTTCCTGCCAACCGCCAGCCAGGCGGGAGAACTTTGCGATGAGGCCAGATTGAATATTGTTCCTCATCATTTACTATTACAATGTAGAGTGCTGAGTCGTCCTTGCTTTCGGTCATGGGCCTGAGCTTTCTCTATTCATGCGAGAGCATCCGAAGTTCAGACAGTTAAACCTTTGCCCATTAGCACATGCACGAAGCCGCGGGTAAAGAAACGGCCTCTTGTCAAATCGCCCTTCCAAATCAAACCAGACTTCAAAATTAACTCGCGGCTATGCCGGCTGGCGAGTAAGGCTCGGTTTCCTTGCCCGGATTTGAGCCTGACAAATTATCATGATGCGAGTTTGAAACTTGAACCGTACCGATTGCCTCCATGAAACATTTTGACAAGAGAGCAAGTTGCGGCGGGTCCAAGATTGTGAAATGGTCCCCCCCGATGGAGATCACATTCAATGCCGGACAGAATCTTTCCCAGCCACAGGTTCTCTCAGAACCTAATTTAGGGTCATCTGATCGAAAAAGGGTTATGGGAACCTGAATCGCCTTTGGTGACCATCGGGACAAGTATTCCACTCTCAACGCCCGTAACAGCCTGGTGGTAAAAGAATGGGCGAGTGCCGGCGGGATTAAAGCCATTATCGCAGAAAAGAGAACCCTGGATAACGAAGCAGGCGAGTGGCAAATAGACCAATCAATAATCCTGTCGAGCAGTGCCCGGAACTTGGTAAAAACACTTTGAATAGACTTTTGAGACAATAGCTTGCCGATCCTATCTCTAATTTTTGTTCGCAATGACGCGGCAGCAGAGTCTGCCACGAGAGGGGGGCATACATCAATGAAACAAAGGAGATGCACTCGATAATTAAGCTGAATAAGACGCTGAGCAGTCTCATAAGCGGCTGCTCCACCGAATGAATATGCCGCAAGGATTAGCGGCGTATCATCTTGCAATGCCTCTATCACCTGTCTTGTGCAAGCATTGACGACCGGATCGGAAACAGGCGATGAGCCAAGCATTTCGCACCAGTCCGGATAATGGATTAAGACAAAATCAACAAGCCCTTCGAGTGAAACCCTAAATCGTGCAAGCCCAAGCTGGTCGCCGTAGATACCAGGGAACAAATAAACTCTGGGCAACTTGTTGTTAGCCCTGTTCATCAAGCCGCATTCGTTAGCAACGCTGCTCTTCGATAGGCTTCTTTGCGCCGCTAAAGCGAGTTGGCGTATAGTTGGCTGTTCGAATACTGTACGGACAGATAAGCTGCCTTGAGTGGCCTTGTTAAATCGTGTGACAAGAGTGATGGCTCCGAAGGAGGAACCTCCCAGTTCGAAGAAATTATCATCCCGGCCGATACTCGTATTGCCTGTAAGTTCTACAAAAAGGCGGTATAACATTGCTTCCAAGTCACCGCGTGGCGGTTGAAGACTGTCAACCTCGCTAACTATGTCCGGATCAGGCAAGGCACGCCGATCGACCTTGCCATTGGCAGTGAGTGGAAACTCGCTAAGTGTGACCCAGTGTGCCGGAACCATGTAGCTGGGCAGGAGCGCCGCAATGTTAGCTCGCAGATCCGGCAATGCCGGCAAAGACTGGCCCGGAGGAGCAGCCAGATAGGCAACGAGCCGCACTTCCCCTGCGATCTCCCGTGGGACCACGGCAGCCTGGCCAATGCCATCCATTGATCCAAGCACGGCCTCAATTTCGGTTGGCTCGATACGAAAGCCGCGTATTTTGACTTGGCGGTCGGCCCTTCCGAGAAACTCAAGTGTACCATCGGCCCGCCAGCGGGCAAGGTCACCGGTTCGATACATCCGTGCGCCGGGCGGACCAAATGGGCAGGCGATAAACCGCTCCGCAGTAAGACCAGGATTCCCAAGATAACCCCGCGCTAAACCATCCCCAGCTATGTAAAGCTCACCACACACGCCGGCAGGAGCAGGCTCAAGGCCGGCATCGAGGACATAAACACGTGTGTTCCAAATTGGACGGCCAAGCGGCGGAACGATTGCACCAGCCAAGGGGTCACTCATCGTTGCACAGACTGTCGTCTCGGTTGGTCCATAGGCGCTGATCATACGCCGTCCCTTGGACCAATGTTCCACCAAGTGCGGGGCTGCAGATTCACCCCCAATGATTAGATTGGGGCATGACGCCAGGCTTTCTGGCGACATCATACAAAGGATCGATGCCGGAACATTGAGATGGGTTACGCCGCGGTCCGCCGCATAAGCAGCAAGTTCTTCCCCTGGCACCAAGCGCCCGGGAGCCAGAACGAGTGCTGCTCCCGACAGAAGGGCAAGGCAGAGGTCGAAAAGAGATACATCAAAGCTCATCGAGACAAACTGAAGTAACCGTGACTCAGCCGTGAATGCCAGATGTTCGATTTGACTAAAGGCCAGGCTTGGGATTCCAGAATGGGAGACAACGACTCCCTTTGGAATTCCCGTCGAACCCGATGTATACATGACATAAGCTGGGTTCAGGGGCGTGAGAGGCCGGATGCGGTCTTCGTCGGATGGGTCAGTAACGCAACTTCCAGCCAAGAAAGCGCACACCTGCGGGTCATCGAGCAGTAAGAAAGCAGCGCCGCTTGGCAGACGTGATGCGATTGCAGCAGTGGTTATTATGCACGCTGGATTTGCATCTTGAATCATAAAGGAAAGCCGCCCGGTTGGATAATCAGGCGCCAGCGGCAAGTAAGCAGCACCGGCCTTCATGATCGCAAGAATCGAGATCACACACTCAATTGAACGTTCCATGGCCAGCCCCACAATATCTTCGGGGCCTATACCGGCCTTGATTAAATAATGCGCCAAACGGTTAGCCCGGGCATTCAGTTCACAATAAGTGAGCGATTGGGTCTCGAGTATGACAGCCGTGGAGTCAGGGCACTTTTGCACTTGCTGCTCAAACAACAGCGGCAATGTGGAGTGAGGCAGAGGATGAAAGGTGTTATTCCAGTCACTGATAATCTGGCGGCGTTCTGCCGAACTAAGAAGATTGAGAGAGCTGATTGACCGGCCGGGGTCCGATGCAATCACATCCAGAAGGAGACACAGGAAATGTGCGTGATGAAAATCCAAATCGCTGGTGCTGTAGAGAGCGGGGTTTGCATCGAGATCAATACACAATCCGCGCGCATCCGACCGTTCGTAGACAGATATTGAAAAATCGTCGACCGGGCCGTTAGACAAGTTGAACGCTTCTGTTGAGCATCCTGCAAAAGACAGGTTGTAATCGAATGGCATCAGGTTGGCAGTTAACCCCGCCTTCCGGCAGGGTCCGCCGGAGCAGCCATCACGCCACAAATCTTCACCGCGATAGCCTTGATGACACAATAGTTCTCTGACTTGTATCGAGACTTGCCTGACAAGCTCTGAAAGAGCCATACTCGAATGCAGGGCGAGCCGTAGAGGGAGTGCATTCGACATCATCCCCAGCACGCGCCGGGATGAGGCACTCATACGCCCGCTAACCGGCAGTGTAAGAATGATATCATCCACTCCCGTGATGCGATAAGCATAAACCGCGATGGCGGCAATGATCACCTGTTTCCAGCCTGCTCCGGCGGAGCGGCCAATCACGCCCAGCCTTTCAAGGCTGGGCTGGGGAATGTGTATCGTCTGGCGCAGGAAGCGGTTAGACGCGGGAGCGGATAGGCCGGAAAATGACGTCAGGCTTGGCTGGCCGCCAAACATGCCTAGCCAATAATCCCGGTCATCGGTGAATTGTTCAGAGCGCCGGTAAGAAGCCTCGTTTTCCAATTGACGCAAGCAGGTAGAAAACTTCTTGTCATGCCGGTCAGAGCCGGTAACCAGATTTGTATAGACTTCGGCCACCCTCTGGGCAAAAATTCCTCTGCTATAGCCATCGGCTACGATATGATGAAAGCGCAGATACCATATGAACTTATCTGACGCTATCTTGAACAGGGCGAAGGTAAAAAGCGGAGCCCTTGACAGATCAACCGGCTGCGACAAATCCGCCTTCATCCATTCCTTGGCCATACTCTTGGGATCACATTGCGCGCTGAGGTCAACCACCGGCATGTACCAATTGTCTGCGCGCACAAAGAACTGACGAAGTTCTCCACAGTGTTCAGCAAAGCAAACATTTAGAGATTCCGCCTCCCTGACCACTTCCCTGAGAGCGGTCTCGAAGCGTTCCTCATCAATGCTTCCGTTAATCTCAATGTATTCGGAGATGTTGTATATTGAGCGTGCTGGATCAGCCTGATGGGCCATCCAGATCTCCCGCTGTGCGCGGGAAATTGCAAATCCTGAATCGCAACCCGCGGGCAAAACCTTTGAGCGCATCACAAGACTTTTTTACCCGATGCGAGCTCTGATTTTAAGCTGGCCACTGCCGTTTCGACACTTGCCTTTGTTCTCATATCGAGTTTGTTCCCGGCAAAAGCCAGCAGTGCTTCCAGACACTCCAGGCGGTCTTTCAGCGGGAACTCCGGCCGCATGAGAAATTTGTGATCGTGTTCGGAGAGCATGCGTACGGCAAAGAGAGGGACCGGCGCCCGCATAGGTCTAAAGGAAGAATTGTAAGTCCCCGGTACCGAGCTTTGCGGATGAAATTCGCCCAGCATCAGACCATTCTTGACGAACTTGACGCGCAGACGCTGGTGTCCGCCATCGATAAATTCGGAGGCTTGGTTCCTTTCAATATCGGGGAACCAAACCAACAAGGATGACAGCTTCCTGTCATTGCGGTTTTTGAACAGTGTAAGAAATGCCCCGATCAATGCTTCGCATTTGAGAACCGCTTCACTGATTGTAGCGTCCTTGGTAGACATTGTTGCAAATGTAATCAGATTCCGGTCGATAGATTCCCTTACCCGGGGGCAAACAGGCCCTTCCCGTCCTAGTTCTGCGTTCGGTTGAATGATTACGGACTCAATCCAGGCAACAATTTCAGCATACGCTGGATATCTCTCCGGGCGCTGCTTGACCTCGGCGATGTTACACACCGAACCCGGCTCGAATATGAGCAAGTAATCATTTGAACTGACATGCTGTTCTTCCATGCATATCCCAAACAACAAAACGAATAGCTAACCTGCGGGGTATTCTGAAAAATGTTACATAATGTGGAAAAATAGTAAGCAGCCCGGCTGCGCATAGACAAACCCCGTTTGGGCTAGGTTCAAGACTATTAACTGATGAATGATCCGAAATCTCTCTTTGATGGAGGCTTTGCGTGATAACCTGGCTATGTTTTTTGTTGAGCGAGTATCGCCCAGAGAGGATCGGCAGTGCCGTTTATTTGATCGCGGCTCGCAGAGGCGGCATCCCGCCACTAAACTGCGATGAGGCCGTAAAGCTGAATGAGATCAAAAAAGCAGCTCTTTTAGTTTGGACCGGCCTGCTACGCCCCTCAAGCAATAGCCGGGGCGGAAGAGCCCAGCCGCAGCCGGTGCATCCAAACCAATATCTCCCGGAAATGGTTTGTAGACTTGCTTACACGATTTGCCGGGCCTCTTGACTTGCGGCCCGTGGCAAGAGGCGGGCGCAGTATTCTTTGCAGTGCAGGGGAGGCGGCTCTTGGGCTGAAGGAAGGTGGTGCGCGGAACGGCCACGGCCATGGCGGATGCCCGCCAGTCAAGCCAGCCCTCACGTCATGGCGCCGCGCCAGATTGAATTGAACGGTGCCGCGTCTTCTCACGAGGCAGGCGTTTCGAATAACAGGCGAAGGGCGGGCCAACCTGCACGGGAGCTCCCTGAGCTCGCTGATTCGCCAGCTTTTGCCTAAGCTCCAGTCCCACATCTGGCCGAACCCGGATAACAATTCACGTCCAAAGTTAAAGCCGCAGGTCAAGACCGCGCACAAAATGGCTTTCACCATATTTCAGACAAGAACAAAAAGGAACTTGTGGAAAAGAACAAAGCGTGTACAATCAGATTGCTGAGAAATGTTGCGGAGGGCCTCCGCTCATGCAAGAAGGGAAAGATCACCATGACCCAAGCAAACCTCCGCCTCGTGGAAGGAACGTCCGTGGACAAAACCAAGGCGCTCGACGCCGCACTTTCGCAGATTGAACGCGCCTTTGGCAAAGGCTCGATCATGCGGCTCGGGAAAACCGAGAAGGCCGTCGAGATCGATACGGTATCAACAGGCTCACTTGGGCTCGATATCGCCTTGGGCGTTGGCGGCCTCCCGCGCGGGCGGGTCATTGAGATTTACGGGCCAGAATCCTCCGGCAAGACGACCTTAACCTTGCATGTTATCGCGGAAGCTCAGAAAAAGGGTGGCGTCTGCGCCTTCATCGATGCCGAGCATGCTCTTGATACGGTCTATGCCCGCAAGCTTGGTGTCAACCTCGAGGACCTCCTGATTTCGCAGCCAGACACTGGTGAACAGGCGCTCGAAATCACGGATACGCTGGTACGGTCCGGCGCGATTGACGTTCTCGTCGTCGACTCTGTTGCGGCGCTCACGCCGCGCGCCGAGATCGAAGGCGAAATGGGCGATAGCCAGCCTGGCCTGCAGGCGCGGCTCATGAGCCAAGCTCTGCGCAAGCTCACCGCGTCGATCTCCCGCTCGCAAACAACCGTCATTTTCATCAATCAAATCCGCATGAAGATCGGCGTCATGTATGGAAGTCCGGAGACCACGACCGGCGGCAATGCGCTGAAATTCTATGCCTCGGTCCGGCTCGACATCCGCCGGATCGGATCCATCAAAGACCGCGACGAAGTCACAGGAAATCAAACGCGTGTGAAGGTCGTAAAGAACAAGGTCGCGCCGCCATTCAAGCAAGTCGAATTTGATATTATGTACGGCGAGGGAATATCCAAAACAGGCGAGCTGATCGACCTTGGCGTCCGGGCTGGTGTTGTCGAAAAATCCGGCGCATGGTTCTCCTATGATAGCCAGCGGCTCGGCCAAGGCCGTGAAAACGCAAAAAATTTTCTCAAGGCCAATCCACAGGTCGCGGATCGCATCGAACAAGAAATTCGTGAAAACTCGGGTCTCATAGCCGACCGCATTCTTGATGATACAGAAATGGACGGCGGGGCTAGAGAGATTGGGGCCTGACTTGTAACATATAAGTTGTATGATTGACGTCCTTCACCGGGCCAATGCCAGTCCGGCGCTGCTGCATTGGCTCGCGCGAAGCTTTTTGCGAAGAGGACGCCCTGCTCCGTGCCAGCCGCAGCCGTAAAAAGAACGCTTTGAAGAAAGCATTTCGATGGAAAACACCAAAAAACGCGCGATGTCTATCGGAAGGGTCTATCGTGCAGGCCATGGCCCATATCCATTTTTTCATGGGAAGCCGCTCATAGCCATGAACGGTGGTTTGCATGGTCTTACCCGGCGGTCTGCGGCTTTATTGAAGATCATGCCTAGGGATGTGACGAAATGAAGGTTAGCGAGATCCGGTCGGCCTTTCTCAGCTTCTTCAAAAAGAACGGACACGAGATCGTGGCTTCCTCGTCTCTCGTTCCACACAACGACCCAACGCTCCTTTTCACCAATGCCGGAATGGTGCAATTCAAGAATGTCTTCACCGGCATGGAAAAGCGTCCTTATACGCGCGCCGCGACTGCTCAAAAATGCGTCCGGGCCGGCGGCAAGCACAATGATTTGGATAATGTCGGCTATACCGCGCGCCATCACACTTTCTTTGAAATGCTTGGGAATTTTTCCTTCGGTGATTATTTCAAGCCGCTCGCCATCGAACTCGCCTGGAAGCTGATAACCGGTGAATTTGGCCTTAAGCCAGAGCGGCTTCTCGTCACGGTCTATCACGATGACGACGAAGCCTATGAGTTATGGAAGAAAATTGCCGCCTTCCCAGATTCCAGAATTATCCGCATTGCGACCTCGGATAATTTTTGGACCATGGGTGACACGGGTCCCTGCGGCCCATGCTCGGAGATTTTCTACGATCAGGGCGACAAGCTCCAAGGCGGGCCGCCTGGCAGCCCCGATGCGGACGGCGATCGCTTCCTCGAGTTTTGGAATCTTGTTTTCATGCAATTCGAACAAGTGCCAGCCGGCCGCCGCATCGCTCTCCCGCGGCCATCGATTGATACGGGCATGGGTCTTGAACGGATCGCAGCGCTCTTGCAAGGGGTGACATCGAACTACGACATCGATCTAATGCGCGCCCTCATCCTTGCGGTTGCCTCCGTGACGGGCGTTGATCCAGATGGCCCGCAAAAAGCAAGCCACAGAGTGATCGCCGATCATCTGCGCGCTTCGGCATTCCTTATTGCCGATGGCGTCCTGCCCTCGAACGAGGGCCGCGGCTATGTGCTGCGCCGGATCATGCGCCGCGCCATGCGGCACGCGCAAATGCTCGGAGCGAAAGAGCCCGTGATGTGGCGGCTCGTTCCTGCGCTTTCACGGGAAATGGGCCAGGCCTACCCGGAGCTATTGCGTGCCGAGCCGCTCATCATTGAGACCTTACGCCTTGAAGAGACACGCTTTCGCATGACCCTGAAACATGGTCTCGAGATCTTGGAAGAGGCGAGAGCATCTTTGAAACCGGGCGACGAACTCGATGGCAAAATCGCGTTTAAACTCTATGACACCTATGGGTTCCCCCTCGATCTCACTCAGGATGCCCTAAAAGCGACCGGCAATACCGTCAATGTCGCAGTATTCAACCAAGAAATGGAGCGTCAGCGCCAAGAGGCTCGCAAAGCCTGGGCGGGTTCCGGCGAACAGGCGACCGAGGCCTTATGGTTCGCGATCAAGGAGAAAACCGGAGCAACCGAGTTTCTGGGCTATGACCTGGAGCGCGCCGAAGGTCTTGTCACGGCGATCGTCAAGAATGGCAAGGAAGTGCAGACCCTTGGCCCAGGCGAGCCAGGAGCCGTGATCCTCAATCAGACGCCTTTCTATGGCGAGTCCGGCGGCCAAGTCGGTGACACCGGTTACATGCACGCAAGCGGGATCCGCTTCCGCGTCGACAATACGCAGAAAAAACTCGGCACTCTTTTCGTCCACGAAGGACTGGTCGAGGAAGGCGAACTGCGTGCCGGGCTCGCTCTTGGACTCGTTGTTGACCATGAGCGCCGGCGCGCTATACGCGCCAATCATTCGGCAACGCATCTTCTGCACGAGGCGCTCCGCCAGGTTCTCGGCGAACATGTGGCACAAAAGGGCTCGCTGGTTGCACCAGACCGGCTGCGCTTCGACTTTACCCATCATAAGCCAATCAGCCCCGAAGAACTCGCGCGGATTGAGGATATCGCCAATCGCGCCGTCCTGGATAACACCCCTGTCGTGACCCGGCTGATGAGTCTCGATGAGGCCATTGGAACTGGCGCCCGCGCCCTTTTCGGAGAAAAATATGGCGAGGAGGTTCGCGTCGTCTCGATGGGCCATGTGCACGCACACAAGGATGAGATGCCGGGCCCCGCAGAACCTGCCTTTTCGATCGAGCTTTGCGGCGGCACGCATGTCCGCCGCACGGGCGATATCGGACTCATCACAATCATTTCGCAGGCGCCAATTGCCGCTGGCGTCCGCCGGATCGAAGCCAAGACCGCAACCGAAGCACGCCGCTATCTCAATGCGCGGATTCAACAACTGCATAGCCTTGCAGCGATTCTCAAGGCACCCGAAGACGAGGCGGAAAAACGCCTAGCGAGCCTCATCGAGGAAAACCGGAAGCTTGAGCGCGAAGTTAGTGACGCGCGCCGCAAACTCGCATTAGGTGGCGCGGCAGCGGCAAACGCCTCGCCTCTTCAGGAGATTGGGGGCGTCAAATTCCTTTCGCGAGTCCTTTCTGGAATTGCGATGAAGGATCTCAAATCGATCGCCGATGAGGCAAAACTTAGCATTGGTTCTGGCGTTGTTGCGATTGTCGGCATCGACAGCGAGGGAAAAGCAGGTATCGTAGTCGGCGTCACGCCTGATTTGACGGCGCGCTTCGATGCCGTCCAATTGGTGCGTCCTGCGGCAGCCAAGCTCGGAGGCAAGGGCGGCGGCGGCCGCCGGGATATGGCACAAGCCGGAGGACCGCAGGGTGCTGGCGCGGAGGCGGCGCTCAGTGCCATCCGCGATGCGTTGCAGGGAATCGAAAACGCGGCCTAACAGTGCCAGCATTTCGCCGGCCATGGCCCGTACGAGAAATTAATTCATAACTCCAAACCCACAGGCGAATTCAATGTTCAAGAGGATACTGATCCCGATCGACCTCACGGACTTGACAATTTCGAAGCCGGCCTTGGACGTCTCGGCGGAGTTCGCGCTTAAATCAAATGGCGAGTTACGGCTTATGACGGTCGAGACCCTGTTGCCCGCGAGCTTCATGGAATATGTTCCGCCGGAATTCGACAAGACGCAAGAAGAGCGCGCCCTTCGCGCCTTGGAGCAAATCAGCGCCGGCCTCGATTATCCGAAGAAGAACATATCACATACCGTCAGGTTCGGAGGGATCTATGTCGAGATCCTGGCCGAAGCTGACGAGTGGGGCGCCGATCTGATCGTGATCGGATCACACCGGCCTTCCATGGCAACCTATCTTATCGGCTCGAATGCCAAGACAGTTGTACGGCACGCGAAATGTTCAGTTTTGGTCGTCCGGGTATAAAGCTCAATTTTTAGAAATTTTGGGCAACTCTTCGGTTGCCTCCACCGTTATTGGTAAGTTTAAGTGTGGAGGAAGCGGGAGAAAAAAATGCCTCAGCAAGATCAGACAACAGCAGAGGAAACCAGGAGCGCGGCTGGAGCGTTTGACACTGCGGCGAACGCCGTTAATGCGATGTCAAAAAATATTCAAGCTATCGCTGGTGAAATCTTCGAGATTTCCAAACAATCCTTCGAGCACACGACAGAAGTTATGGAAAAACTCCGCAACGCCCGCGGCGTAGATGAAGTTTTAACCATCCAGACAAATTTCGTGAAGGAAGCCTGTGAACACGCTGCACAGCATGCGCAAAAGTTCAGCGAACTCATGGCAGCGCTGCCGGCAGAAATGACCAAATCGTGCCAAGACGCATGGCTCAGGTCACTAAATAGCGCGATGAAGGTGAGCGAAACCGCGAGCCAAACCGCATCGGAAAATATCGAGCGCTTTTCTGAGGCCGCGAAGAAAACGTCCAACATTTTCAATCACCGCGAAACCACGTGAAACTTCGTTTCTGAGAACAAGCATAGAAGTTTGGCTGGAGTCTGCTTCTTCGTGAGCGCTCGAACTGTGCGAATGGCCCGCGATCTGGAACCGTAGAGACGCAAGGTTAATGCTCGTCCGCCCATTGGCCCGGGGAGGCGGGCGGAGAAATTGATCGCAAACGGCGATCGTTCCCGGATAGAACCGGCTCAAAATGGCAGAGGATCGAGTTATCGTCTGGCACCGCTTTCATGCGCCAGCATAAGAGTTTGCATGTGATTCCCGCCGAGCTCATTTAAGCAATGCTCAGGCTCCTTCTTATGCACGATGCAGATGCCGTTTATATACCGCAGATGCCGCGGCTCATGCTGCCGGGCGCGGCCCAGCGGAGGTGTTGGCCACGCGAAGATAGCCGGGACGGCCCGGGTCTCGCCGGCGGCGGCGCAACCAGCATCTCTTTTACTTAGTGCCTTTCATCTCCTTTACTTTTTTATGATCTTTTTCAAAAATCTCATGCGATTCCGTGCCCCCTCGAGAAACCTGTTTTTTGAAATTTCTGCTGTCATTCTGCTCCTGGCGGCAGGGCCAGCACATGCCTCTGGGGTGCATCAGACGGATGTGATCGAGGAAAGCGCGCCGGGACCAGATACTCCGGCCGCGGCTCCCTCGATCGGCGCAACATCTTCGGCTCCCGCGGGCATCAAGTTTGAACCAGCTTTGCGTGCGGTTTCCAACTGGCGCAGCGAGGCCAAAGATAATCTTGAGCTTTCTCAAGAAATGAAAACGAAGCTCAGCTCTGGTGCCGGTCTGCCGGATGGCCCGCGTTGCGTGAAGCTGAATAATTACTGGTGCATCAAACGAGCCCGCTGGGCCGGTGAGATCGCGGCGGATGCCGAGGGTCACGTCGCTTTCGCGCCTGCAATTGATGGCGCGCTTGCCGCGGTGATGCTGCTACGGCGCTACTATCTCGATTACAACCGCCGCTCGGCCTTAGCAATTCTGCCGCACTGGGCGCCAGCCCAATGTGCCCCTGAAACACCCATAGCTGCCCGGCCTAAGCCTCGTGCTGTACAGCGGGCATTTCTTGCAAGCGATGCTCCGCACGGTATTCTAAACACGTTGCGCGCGCGCTGGCTCGCTGCGCACCGGCAGCTTCTTTTTCATGAGCCTGGCACAGCAGCATTGCACCGTCTGGCCATCCCCGCCCGTCCGCTGACCATGATTCCGGCGCCGGAGATCGCCGCCGGCATGGGCGAACGCCCGCGCTCGGCGCAGATGCTCATGTCTCTCGCACCCTTGCCGCTCGCAAACATCGCCGCGATCGAGTCCCCTGTCCCAGCAGACCGGCCGGCCGGCACATTATGTTTCAGCGAAGAAGTGAGCCGGATCCGCAACTACGCCGCGCGGGCAATCGAGGGCATTGCGGCAAGCCCAAATGAGGATTTGAATCTCTTTTTGGCCGATGGGAGAGCGGGCGCCGCTCTCCCCCGCCTTCTCGATAATATGGCCAAGGTCGAGATCGGTCCTATGGCTGCACGGCCTGACCTGATCGCCGCCGCGATCGGCCGGCTTCCTCCGAGAAGCCTTGCCGGAGGAGCAGCCCGAACCGGAGAGGCTCAAGGCAGCGCCTCTCCCCCTCCCAATTAGGTTCCTCGCTGAGGCTTGCGCTTCTGATAGATTGGGGCCAAAGACGCGATCAACTTTTTCTGGACATTCCCCGCAGAATGACAAATAGGCCTTCCCCTGGCTGCACTTTGGGGTGCATTTGCTCTACCCCATCTTGCATTTCTTCAGGTCTCCTCTCGCATAATCCTCAGAAAGCCACCCTGCTTTGCCGTTAATTTCCGACTTTCTGTTCGAAGCCCGAGCCGCAGCGCAAAGCCTTATTGACTTGACGGCCGGTCCGCATGTTCGCCTTGGCGTCACAGGTCTTTCGCGCGCCGGAAAGACGATCTTCATCACCGCCCTCATCGAGCATTTGACCAAGGCAGCGAGCCCAGCCTTGCGCGGCCGCAGAAACACCTTGCCTGTCTTTCGTGTCCATGCCGAAGGGCGGCTCATCGGCGCAGCTCTGGAGCCGCAGCCGGACGATGCCGTTCCCCGCTTCCCCTATGAGGACCATATTGCCGCGCTTGCTGGACCCAAAGGCAACGGAGCCTCCCGCCATTGGCCGCAATCGACACGGCGCATTTCAGAGCTTCGCCTTCGCATTTATTTCGATCAGCGGATGGGAATGCGGCCCGGCCGCCAGTCGCTAGCACTCGACATCGTCGATTACCCGGGCGAGTGGCTGCTCGATCTGCCGCTCCTTTCCAAGTCCTTCGCGCAGTGGTCGCGTGAGACGTTGATTGCCTCGGCGACCGCCGCGCGCGCGCCGCTCGCGGAGCAATGGCGGAGGTTTGCCGCCAATATCGATCCGCGCGCCCCTGCCAATGAAGAAGAGGCACGCCGCGAGGCCGAGCTTTTCACTGATTATCTGCGGGCATGCCGCGCGGACGAATATCATTTTTCAAGCCTGCCGCCAGGCCGGTTTTTGATGCCAGGCGATCTCGAAGGCTCGCCCGCCCTGACTTTCGCCCCGCTCGCCATCGAGGAGGGGGAGAACTTTCCGCCGGGCTCCTTCGCTGCCATGATGGAGCGGCGCTACGAGGCCTATAAGACACATGTGGTCAAGCCCTTTTTCCGCGATCATTTCTCGCGGCTCGACCGTCAGATCGTCCTCGTCGATGCGCTCGCCGCATTGAACGCGGGGCCCGCCGCGATGCGCGATCTCGAAACAGCCCTGACAAATGTCCTAGCCGCGTTCCGGGCCGGCCGCGGCAATCTTCTGTCCACTTTGTTCAGGCCCAAGATCGACAAAATCCTTTTTGCTGCGACCAAGGCCGATCACCTGCATCACACCAACCATGACCGGCTCGAAGCGATCCTGCGGCACCTGACCAGCAAGGCCATCGCGCGGGTCGAGGCGGTTGGCGCCGAGGTCGATGTCATCGCGCTTGCCGCGGTGAGGGCGACACGCGAGGCCAAGATCGGCGGCCCCGACGGCCCCGCGCTCGAAGCCGTCATCGGCACGCCCCTCAAAGGGGAGCATATCGACGGCGAGGTCTTCGACGGAAACACGGAGGCGGCTATCTATCCCGGCGAGCTGCCGGACGATCCCGAAACCGTGTTCCGTGGCGAGACACGGCCTCTCAAACCTGCCGACATTGACTACCGTTTTGTCCGCTTCCGCCCTCCCCCCGCCATAAGCACCGAGGACGGCAAGCTCCTCCCGCCGCCACATATCAGGCTCGACCGCGCCCTCCAGTTTCTCCTTGGCGACCGGTTGACGTAACACCGGCAATGGATAACGCCTTATATATTCCG
>Ga0209061_1000664_pt1 | contig 76339 bp, 70 predicted proteins | sample Coa_R1_10_FD_187157 | JGI IMG/M metagenome (GOLD analysis project Ga0209061, IMG submission 187157) | Surface soil microbial communities from Centralia Pennsylvania, which are recovering from an underground coalmine fire - Coalmine... | ecosystem: Environmental > Terrestrial > Soil >... | reverse complement strand
GGGTCAGCTACTCGCGCAGGTATGCGGAGAGCGACGCAGTGAGCAGGAGCAGGAGACGCGCATCGGCGGCGTCGAATCGCTGATCTGCGACCTGCCCCTCGGGATGATGCGGGAGGTTGACGAGGTCCGTGGTCGCCTTCCAGACCGCGTCGAGGAAGGCGAGGCGCCCGTCGCCGGGCGGCCAGCCGCGCTTGGCGCCGATCACCGCCGCGACCCGCTGCTGCTTCGTGGCGCCGAGCTGGCTCTGCCACATCGCGAGCAGGTCCCGGCATTCCGAGACGCAGTCTGCGTAGCGCTGCCCGTCGAAGGCCCGCCGGGCCTTGTCCCACTCGGACGCAGCGCTCGGGTGGTCCGGCAGCGGCGGAGGGAAGCCGATCTCGACGAGCCGGCTGCGGTCGTAGCCAAGGCCGGGCAGCACCTCCCGCACCCAGGTCGATCGCTCGATCGTGATCCAGAGGGGCTCGATCCGGACGTGCCAGAAGGGCATGAGCTGGGAGAACATCCCGAAGTGCATGTGCCACGGGGTCTCCTCGGGCGCCGCGCCCGGCTCCAGCTGGTTGAAGGTCCGAAGCCCGGCAACCACGGCGTCGACTCCGAGGTAGAGCTGGAAGGGATCGGCCGAGAGGCCATGGCGGTGGCGCTCCAGGGCTTCGAGCTCAGCTCCGGAGAGGAAGAAGCGCAGCGCCACCGTGTGGTCATGGGCGACCTGAGGCAGCGAGCGCGCTGGGAAGCCCTCGATCAGCACCTCGGAGATCGGCTTCGTGACGAGGGCCGGCGGCGTGGCGTGCGTGAGGAGGCTCGCGCGAACCGCCACGACCGCGAGCATCGCGTCTGCCTGCATCGGCGCCATCTGGATGGTGAGCGGGACGACGAGCTGCGGATGGAGAGCCCCGCCCTCTCCGCGAAGGGCGCCACCATCGACCCACGCGTCGCCAGCACTCCGGTTGCCGACGGTGATGTGCTGCTTGTTGATCTGCGGCATGGCCTGTGGTTGTACAGCGTCGCCGGGCGGCTGCGCCCGGCTCGGTCAGGCGGGGCGCGGGTTGGGGTCGTAGAAGATGATCGACGCCTCGCACGAGCCCGGCTGGCGCAGTGTCGGGTTCTCGAAGAGATCCACCATGAGCCGGTCCAGTTCCCGCGCCGAGCGTTCCTGGACGGCGGTGCGTGCGCGATTGATCTGCTCCTCGGCGGAGAGCCGGGGCTCGCCGACCAGCTCCTCAATGACGTTGGCGTAGTGGCGGAACATCACCTGGGGCGAGTGACCGGCCCAGGCCGCGACCTCCAGTGGGCTCGCCCCCGCACGGAGGTGAAGGGAGACGAAGGAGCCGCGGCAGTCATAGGGAATGGCCTTGGCCAGGCGGTCGAGCTTGCTCTCCACAGCGAGGCCCTCCATCACCGGCCTCCACACCCGGCCGCGCCAGTTGTTCAGCTGGGTCCGGGACCATGGCTCGCCGTCGGAGCCGGGGAAGAGGAAGGCCTCGTCTGAGTGCTCGCCGGAGAGAGCCCGCCAGAGCCCAAGCTCCTGGCGGAGGGGTTCGACGAGAGGCACGGTACGGATGGTCCCCGTCTTGGTGGCGCCGATCACGCCGTCGGCAACGGCCTTGTCCACCGCGAGTGTTCGCTGGCCGACGTCGCCCCACGTGAGGGCGAGCGCCTCGCCAGGCCGCAGCCCCGCGTAGCTGAGGAGGCTGACGAGCGTCGCATCGCCGACCGCGCGGTACGGCCCGCTCTTGGTCTGGCGCCGCTGGAGGCGGAGCTTGATTCGCTCGATGAGGAGCGGTGGGAAGGGATGGGGGTGCCGCTGCGGCCGGGCGGACGGCTTGGGCATCCGCCAGACCGGGTTGGTGGCGATCTTCTTCCACTGCACGGCGGCGGACAGCACAGCCGAGAGCACGACGAGCGTCTTGCGCTGCGCCGCCGGGCCGACTCCCTGGTCGCGCATGCCTGCGATCAGCTCCTCGATGAGGACGGGATCGGTGACAAGGTCCGTGAGTCGGTGGGCATCGAAGCCCTGCTTCCTGACGTGCGCGTTCCACACGTACCGGTAGACGTCGATTGTCTGCGGCGCGAGGTTCGAGCCTCGCAGGCGGAGCCACTGCTCGTAGGCGTCGGCGACCGTGTCCTTGGTTGGCCGAGGGAGGGCCTCGCCCTTGAACTTGCGCGCCTTGACGTCTGAGTCGAGGGCGAGCGCCTCGCGCTTGCTGGTAACCGTGCGGGAGCGCATCCGGCCGGTGGGCTCGCGCCAGCGCACGCGCCAGCGTGAGCCGTCCACCGTCTCGTAACGCTGGACGGACATGGCTCAGAGGCCGTCCCCGGATGGAAGACGGACCGACAGGGCGCCTGGATGGCCGATCGCACTAAGACCGAGGCGCTGTAAGGGGCTCAGACGGCCGCAATGAGGTCGGCACGACCTAGATGACCTGGGTGATGAGGGCTCTCGTGAACTCATGGCCGTCGGTGCCAAATCGCGGTAGGGACTGCCCTTGCGGGCAGCCCCCCGCTCAGATCCCAGCGGGCAGAACTACTGCACTGGGCTCTTACCTTGGATGATGGCGGCAAAGCGCTCCTCGGCGTAGGGGTGCAGGATCTTTGGCTCGGGAAGCCACTTGTCGGCAAGGCGTTGCATCCGCGTCCACGGCATGTGGTGTCGATGGCTGCGGCGCCGTAGAGCTTTCAACCAGATCACCTTGAGGCGGTACTGGAAGCGCCCGAGGGCGAAGATGTTGCCTGGCACGGCGAAGTAGTGATAGTGGCCGAGGAGAATGCTCCGCAGCCACTTCCCTTGGGCGGGGATGGGGAGATAGCGCCGGTGCTCCAGTTGGTCCCGGACCTCCCGGAGTTTGGCGTGCATCCGCTTCCGCATGGTGATTCGCTTGAGGTAGAAGCCCCCGCTCTCCGTCTTCGCGCAGATGTGCGTGAAGCCGAGGAAGTCGAAGGTCTCCAGTTTCCCCAGTTGTCGCTCTGAAGCCTGCTGAGCGGCATACCGCCCGAAGCGGATCAGTCGCGTCTTCTCGGGGTGAAGTTCCAGCGCGAATCGAGCGAGGCGCTCGCGCAGGTCCCGGAGGAACTGCTTGGCGTCCCACTTGGTTTGGAAGCCAACGACGACGTCGTCGACATAGCGCACGATGACCACGTCACCGCTCGCGTGCCGCTTCCGCCATTGATGTGCCCACTGGTCGAAGGCGTAGTGAAGGTAGATGTTGGCGAGCAGCGGCGAAACCGAAGCTCCCTGAGCTACTCCGACGGTGCCCTCGGTCCAGTTCCCGTCCTCGATGACCCCGGCTTTCAGCCATTTCTGGATGAGGCGCAGGACCCTCGTGTCTCCGATCCGATGCTCGACAAACTTCATCAGCCAGCCGTGATCGAAGCTGGTGAAGAAGTCGCGGAGATCCGCGTCGAGTATCCAGTTCACCTTCTTCCGCTTGATGCCGTAGTGGAGCGCGTCGAGTGCCTTGTGAGGGCTGCGCCCTGGCCGGCATCCGTAGGAGAAGCCGTAGAAGTCCGTCTCGTAGATGGCGTTCAGTACCTCGACGACCGCCCGCTGGACGATCTTGTCTTCCAGCGCGGCGATGCCGAGCGGCCGTGGCCGCCCGTCCGCCTTCGGTATGTACGCGCGGCGAGAGGGTTTCGGCTGGTAGCTGCCGCGGTGCAGTCTCGTATGCAGGTCGCGAAGATTGGCTTCGAGATTCTGCTCGTAGTCTGCCCACGTGATGTGGTCGACGCCTGGGGCGGCTTGGCGGCGGAGCGCCAGGAAAGCCGCGGTGAGGCGGTCAACGTCGACGTGGTGCAGCAGCGCTGTGAACCGCGCTCGCTTGTCGCGTCGGGCTGCTGTGCGCACACGATCCAACCCCTGGGACACGCTCAGGCCGACTCTGGGTTCGGGGCGTGTGGTGCCGATCGTGTTCTCCTTGGTCAGTCCCCTTTCCTCCACCGCCTCCGCAGCCGAGGCATTGTTCGGCGGCTTCGCAGGTACTACGGGACTGTCTGACTTCCGGGGCTCGTTCATCGCAGGATTGCGGCATGGCCTTCCCTGCGCGGCCCAGCCGGTGATCACGCGCTGGGCGAGCCCCGGACCTCCCGGTTCTCGCGCATAGAGGTTCCGTGCATGCCGTGGTTCTCTGACCCCGCCGGGCCCGCCGGCGACTCGCGGTAACGTCGCCGTCGGTGTTGCCTTCCGCTCGTACCAAAAGCGTCGGCGCCCGGAACATACGCTTTCGTGGCTCAATAGCCCGGCCTGCACGTGCCCCGACCAACGCTTCGGCGACGCCCTCACGGGCGGCACCGCATGGCTTGGGGCCGTCGCGGGTCGCTAGCCCTTCGACGTAGAGCTCTTTCATCTCCTCCTCTATGCCGGTTTAGCCCGGCGCTTCTGGCACATCCATGGCACAGAATACCCGAGGAACCGGACGGAATCGGGCCGGACATGGCCGAAACTGCGGGGAGAAGAGCGCCCGGAGCTTCCTTATCAGAGAAGCGCTCTAACCGACTGAGCTAATCGCCCGGAAGCCGGGAGTCTATCGCGGCCAGACGGCGGGACGGACGGCCTGGTGGGGGACGCCCGGTCAGCCGGCGACGGCTCCCGTGGGGGACGCCCGGTCAGCCGGCGACGGCTCCCGTGAGCGCGCCGACGCCGGCGGTGACGCCCATCGCGACCAGCCCCCAGCCGGTGACCCGGATCACGGCGCGCAGGCGTGGCGCGCCGCCGAGCCGGGCGCCGAGGTCGCCGAGCAGGATGAGCACGATCGTGGCGATGGCGAGGCACATCGGAATCCGCGCGGACTTGCCGGGGACGATCACCGCGATCAGTGGCAGGATCGCTCCCGAGGAGAACGCGGCGGCCGACGAGAGTGCCGCCTGGACCGGGCGCGCCTGGCGGTCCTCCTCGAGACCGAGCTCGTCGCGTGCGTGAGCCGCCAGCGCGTCCCGGGCGGTGAGCGCCTCGGCGACCTCACGCGCCAGGGCGGGCTCGAGCCCGCGGTCGACATAGATGTTGGTGAGCTCAGCGAGCTCGGCCGCGGGATCAGCGGCGAGCTCCTCGCGCTCGCGCGCGAGGTCCGCGTTCTCGGTGTCTCGCTGCGAGCTCACCGACACGAACTCGCCGGCCGCCATCGACATCGCGCCGGCGACGAGCGCGGCGATCCCCGCCGTCGCGACCACGGCTCGGCTCGCGCCCGACGCGGCGACGCCGAGCGCGACGCTCGCGACGGAGAGGATCCCGTCGTTGGCACCGAGGACCGCCGCTCGCAGCCACCCCGCGCGGTAGCTCAGGTGCCGTTCGGCGTGCGTGGCCACGGCCCCATCATGCCCGCTCGCGGGTCACGCGACGATGCGGGGCCGGTGAGGGTCCTCTCATCGGGCGCCCGCGGCTCGCGACCCCCCGGACCGCCGCCGGATCGGTGGCCGGAACCGCCAGGAGTCCGGAACGGGCCCGGAGTCCGGAGCGGGGTGTCAGCGCCCGGTACCGCGCAGGCGCTCGGCGAGCTCAAGGGCGTCCTCGAGCGAGTCGAACGTGAGGTGCGCGCGAAAGCCGCCGGCGGTCGCGGTGACCTCGACGTCGCGACCGAGGGCGGCGCCGAGCGAGTCGTTGATGCGCACGATCGCGTCCTCCTGGTCGGGGTGCAGGCTCGGGGAGGTGCGACGGCGCACGCTGCGGGCGGCGGGGCGGTCCCCGCGGGCGCGGGCCTCGAGCTCCCGGACCGACCAGCCGCCGGCCACCGCGTCGCGGGCGAGGCGGCGGCGCGCGTCGTTGCCCGAGGCGGTGAGAAGCGCACGGCCGTGGCCCTCGGAGAGCTCGCCCGAAGCGATCAGCTCGAGCGCCTCGTCGGGCAGGTCGAGCAGACGCACGAGGTTCGAGACCGCCACGCGGCTGCGCCCGACGCGCTGACCGACCTGCTCGCGGCTGAGCCCGAGCTCCTCGGTGAGCGCGGCGCACGCCCGCGCGGCCTCGACCGGGTTGAGGTCCTCGCGGACCATGTTCTCGACGAGCGCGAGCTCGAGCGAGGCCGCGTCGTCGTGGCGGCGGACGATCGCCGGGATCATCTCCAGCTCGGCGAGCTTCGCCGCCCTCCAGCGCCGCTCGCCAGCGATCAGCTCGTAGGTCCCGCCGGGGATCGGGCGTACGAGCACCGGCTGCAGGACCCCCTGGAGCTTGATCGACTCCGCCAGGGCGAGGATCGACTCCTCGTCGAACGCCTGCCGGGGCTGGTGCGGATTCGGCGAGACGAGCTCGATCGGGATTTCGCGAAGCTCCCTGGCGGCGGGGTCCGCATCCTCGCTCACCGCGAGGATCGCGGCGAGGCCGCGCCCCATCCCGCGGCTGCGCTCAGCCACGCGCCGCCACCTCCTTGGCGAGCTCGAAATACGCCTCGGCCCCGGCGCAATGGGGATCGAAGTGGATCACGGGCTGGCCGAAGCTCGGGGCCTCGCCGACCCGCACGTTGCGGGGGATCACGGTGTCGAACACGAGCTTCGGGAAATGCGTGCGGACCTCGCTCTCGACCTCCTGGGCAAGGCGTGTGCGCCCGTCGTGCATCGTCAGCAGCATCCCGGCGATCGTGAGGCGCGGATTGAGCTCACGCTGCACGAGCGACAGCGTGTCGAGCAGGCCGGCGAGCCCCTCGAGCGCAAAGTACTCCGCCTGGACGGGCACGATCACCCGGTCCGCGGCGACGAGCGCGTTGACGGTGAGCGGGCCAAGCGACGGCGGGCAGTCGAGCAGCGTGAACGCGTAGCGGCCGCGGACCGGCTGAAGCGCCTCGCGCAGCCGGTTCTCCGAGCCCGCGAGCCGGGGGAGCTCGACGTTCGCGCCCGCGAGGTCGGGGCCGGCGGGGACGATCGAGAGGTGCTCGATCGACGTCGGATGGACGGCGTCGCCGATCGGCGTGTCGCCGACGAGCACGTCGTACACGTTCGGCGCGGCACGTTTGTCGACACCAAGGCCGAGCGTCGCGTTCGCCTGCGCGTCGATGTCGACGAGCAGCGACTCGTACCCGGCCTCGGCGACGCATGCGGCGAGGTTGACGGCGGTGGTCGTCTTGCCGACTCCGCCCTTCTGGTTGGCGATCGCGTACACGGTGCCCATCGCGGACACGGATGCTACGGCGCGCGGCGGCGCATCAGCCCCGCGTTCCCGGCCTCCCGCCGAGCGGATGCTTGCGAGCGACGCCGGGGCGGCGCGGGAAGCGCGGCGGCGTGGGCGCGACCTTGACCATCACGTGCAGGTGCCGGTGAAGCGCCTCGGGGTACGGGGAAACGGCCACGGGGTCTTGCGGCTGCAGGCCGAGCTCGGCCGCCGCGATCGCAGCGGCGCGCTCCTCGAGCGGGTCGCGGCGGCCGCGCCAGGCGACGAGCGCCCCGCCGACGCGCAGCAGCGGCGCTGCATACTCGGCGACGACCGGCAGCGCCGCCAGCGCGCGGGCGACGACGACGTCGCACGCCCCGATCCCGTCGCGCCATCGCTCGGCGCGCTCTCGCACGACCTCGACGTTGCGGAGCCCGAGCCCCCGGATGGCAGCGCGCAGGAACTCGCACTTGCGCGTGTTCGACTCGACGAGCATGACGCCGGCGGCCGGGCGGGCGATCGCAAGCGGCAGCCCGGGGAAGCCGGCGCCGGCGCCGAGGTCGGCAATCTGGCCCTGCCAGTCGACGTCGGTCAGCTCGAGCGCGACGAGCGAGTCGGCCACGTGGTCCTCGAGGATCCGGCGCGGCTCCTTGACGGTCGTCGGCGCCCCCTGGTCGGCGGCGACGAGGCGCACGAGCTCAGCGAGCTGCTCCTCAGCGCCGGTCGAGAGCCGCCAGCGCTCGGCGTACGCTGCGATTCGGCGATCCTCGCTCATGCGGCGGCATTCCTCATGTGGCGGCGGTCGTGCTCATCCGGGCGGCGGTCGTGCTGATCCGGGCGGGTGTGCCGATGCGCCCCGTGCAACCTCTCACGAGTTGGCGAACCAGTCACAGGTGGCGGGGCCCCACGCCGTGTTCACGTGAAACCGACGCCGGTCCGTCGGGCGGGACCGACGCGGCGCGACCCGCGGATGCGTTTCACGTGAAACGGTCGACCGCATCGACCGGTCGGGCAGCGAGACCCGTTTCACGTGAAACGATCGGGACTCCAGACGACTTGCCAACCCGTGCTCACAGGGTGGCGCTTGCAAGGCCACGGCGGAACCCAGCGCGCGGCGGACGCGTGAGGGTAGGCGCGGCGGAACCCAGCGCGGCGCGGGCACGTGACATTGGGCGAGGTGCTCTCCCGACCGCGCTCGTGCTCGCACCATCACTCGCCGATCTCGCCGCCAGGAAGCGGCGCGCGGGCGGGGCGCGCAGCGCGCCGCTCCCACGCACGGAACCGCCGTCACTCCTCGAGCAGCGGCGCCACCACGACCTGCCGCGACGGCTCCTGGCCCCGGCTGTACGTCTCGAGCCCCCGGCGACCCTTGAGGTGCTCGTGGACCACCTTGCGCTCGAGCGCGCTCATGGCCTCGAGCGCGACCGGCCGCCCATCGCGCAGCGCGGCCTCGGCCGCCTGGTCGGCGGTCTGGCGCAGGGTGACGGCGCGACGCTCGCGGTAGCCGGCCGCGTCGACGAGCACCGACACCCGCGGCTCCTCGCCCCGCGAGGCGATGCGGTACGCGAGATGCTGGATCGCATCGATCGTCTGGCCGTGGTGGCCGATGAGCACCGCCAGGTCGTCGCCCATGAACTCGGCGACGAGCCCGCCATCGCCGTCGTCGCGGATCTCGACGTCGGCGTCGACGCCGGCGGTGTCCGCGATCATCTCCAGCATCTCCCGCACCCGCTCGGCGGGACGCTGCCCCGCCGAGGATCCGCTGCCGACGCCCATCTAACGCCTCCGTCCCGAGCGTTTCTTCTTCTTGCGCGGTGGCCGGGGCGGGGGCGCGGACCCACCGCCGCCGGAGCCGTTCGCCCCGGAGCTCCCGCCCTTCGCCGGCGCCGCCGAGCGCCTCGTCGTCGCGCTCGTCTTCGCGGAGGGCTTCGCGGGAGCGGCCGTCCCGGTCCCCGATTTGCCGCCGCGGGCGACATCGCCGCCCTTCGTTCCCGCGTCGGACTGCGCCCGCTCCAGCCGCTCGCGCATCCGCTCTCCAAAGCCGCCGAGTCCGCCGAGCCCGCCGGAGCCGCCGCCGCTCCGACCGCCTCCGGAAGCCACCACCGCCTGGCCGCCATCGTCGGCACCACCTCCCGCGACCGCCGTCGTCGGCCCGATGTAGCGCCGCACGACGTACTGCTGCGCGACCGTCCACAGGTTCGTCGTGATCCAGTAGAGCATGAGGCCCGCCGGGAACCGGATCACGAACAGCACGAAGATGAGCGGCATGAACAGCATGATCCGCCGCTGCATCGGGTCCATCGTCGAGGACGCCGACATCACGAGCGTCGAGCCGAGCTGCGAGCCGACGTAGAGCAGGATCAGGATGACGAGCTCGATCCCGGTGCCCCGCGCCGTGAGGTCGCTGATGAACAGGAACGAGGCTCCGTGCGCGTGACCGGTGCCGGCGCCACAGGCCGTCGTCTGCCCGAGCACGGCGTGATGCGAAAGGTGGTGCTTCAGCGCGTACGCGTCCTGGTAGGCCTTCTGCACCGCCGGACAGATGTCCTTGCGGAGGCTCTCCCGCAGCATGAAGTACAGCGAGATGAACACCGGGATCTGCAGCACCATCGGCAAACAGGAGGCCAACGGGTTGACGTTGTTCTCCCGGTAGAACTTCATCATCTCCTGCTGCTGGCGCTGCTTGTCCTCCTTGTACTTCTGCTGAATCTCCTTCATCTGCGGTTGCAGCGCCTGCATCCGCACCATGCCCTTGATCTGGCGGAAGGTGAGCGGCACGAGCACCGCCCGCACCGCGAGCGTGAGCAGCACGATCGACAGGCCCCAGGAGAAGCCGCCCGAGTGGATCGCCTTGAGGATCGACTCGAAGACGTCGATCAGCGGCTGGAAGATGTTGGCGGTGACGAGCATCATCGGGCGCTCGCGACCGTCCCACGCGACCTGAACAGCCGCTGGGCCTCGACCGGGTCATAGCCTCCGCGGCTGAACGGATTGCAGCGCAGCACGCGCCAGCCGGCGAGGACGAGCCCCCGCAGTATGCCGTATCGCTCGATGGCCTGCACCGCATACTCCGAGCACGACGGGTAGTACCGGCAACGCGGCCCCAGCATCGGCGAGATCGCGTACTGGTACGCGCGGATCGGGAGCGTCACCGCCCGCCGCAGCACGCGCCTCACGAGGTTCCCTCCGCCGGCTCGCCCGCGGCGTCACCGTCCACCCCGTCACCGTCCTGCGGAAGCTCACCGGCCGCGGCGGCGGCATCCGGCCTCGTCACCGCGGCGACTGCTCCCGGCTCCCGCGGCGCCGCCCCCGGCACCTTGTCGATCAGCTCCGCGAGCGCCGCCCGCACACCCGACAGCCCCGAGCGCTCGGCAAGCTCCCGCGCGCCCGGGCGAGCGATCACGACCGCATCGGAGCCGGGCGGCAGCCGCGCGCCCTCGGCGGCGAACGCCTCGCGCACGACCCGCTTGACCCGGTTGCGTTCGACGGCGCCGCCGACCTTGCGACCGACGGCCAAGCCGAGCCGCGGCTCGTCGCTCTCGTCCCCGCGCGCGAACACGTACAGCACGAGATCGCGCCCGGCGTGCGAGCGCCCTTGGCGGAAGACGCGATCGAACTCCGCACTGCGCGAGAGCCGACCCCGGCCTGGGCGCTGCGGGGACACGGCCGCCTCCCGCCCGCCCGGCATCAGACGGTCAGGCGCTTGCGGCCCTTGTCGCGCCGGCGCTTGAGCGTGAGCCGCCCCGCGCGGGTCTGCATGCGCGCGCGGAACCCATGCGTGCGGGCGCGCTTGCGCTTCTTTGGCTGATACGTGCGTTTCATGGGCGAGGCTCCGCTCTGGTCGGAACGCGGGAGTATACGAAGCTCCCCAGCCGCCCAACGCAGCCCGCGTCAGGACCTCACAACAGGGCCCCAGGGTTTTTCTCGCGCTTTGCGTCAACGCTGTATCAGACGCTCCGGACGGCCCCGGCGCCGCTGATATATTCGCCGCCCCGCGGCACCCGGCGCCCCGCCCGGCCGCGGTCTCTGAATCACTCTGCAACGCACTCCCCGAGGAGTCATTTCGTGCTGCCCGCGCATACCGATCCCGACGATGCGTGGCGGGTGCTCCGCGCCGAGCTGCGCCGACGGATCGGGGCCGGCACGTTCGACATCTGGCTCGCGGGGCTTGAGCTCGCCGGCTGGGACGGGCGGACGATCGTGCTCGCGGGCCGGCCGGAGACCGAGCTCTGGGTCTCCCGGCGCTACGGCCGCCTGCTCGGGCAGGCCGCCGAGGACGTGCTCGGGCCCGGCACGCGACTGCGCTTCGCTTCCGGGGAGCGTGCCCTGGAGCCGAGCGCCGGGCCCGTCATCGACGCCGAGCGCGTCCACGACCCGACGACCGGGTTCAATCCCCGCTACCGCTTCGAGCAGTTCATCATCGGCGAGTCCAATCGGCTGGCTCACGCGGGCGCGCTCGCGGTCGCCGAGAACCCCGGCCAGGCGTACAACCCGCTGTTCATCTACGCCCCGCCCGGCCTTGGCAAGACGCACCTGCTGCACGCGATCGGCCACTACGTGCAGCGCTTCGGCGCCGGCGGCTGCGTGCGCTACACGACCGCCGAGGCGTTCACCAACCACTTCGTCACGGCGCTCTCCTCGAGGTCGCTCGACGCCTTCAAGCACGCCTACCGCACCGCCGACGTCCTCCTCATCGACGACGTCCAGTTCCTCGCCGCCAAGGCGCGCACCGAGGAGGAGTTCTTCCATACGTTCAACGCGCTCTACGAGAACGGCCGCCAACTCGTGCTCACGTGCGACCGCCTCCCGCGCGCGCTGACCGGGCTCGAGCAGCGCCTGCGCGAGCGCTTCGAGGCCGGCCTCGTCACCGACATCGCGCCGCCCGATCACGCCACCCGCGTGGCGATCCTCCGCAAGCGCGCCGCGCTCGACGGCATCGAGCTCGCCGACCCAGCGGTGCTCGATCTCATCGCCGACCGCGTGCGCGACAACATTCGCCTGCTGGAGGGCGCGCTCATTCGGGTCGTCGCCTTCCACTCGCTCACCCACCGCGCGATCGATCTGCCGCTGACGACCGAGGTGCTCGACGCGATGTATCCCGCAACGGCGTCGCCGGGGCGCGCGAGCGCTCCCTCGGGCGCGGCGACGATCGACGCGATCCAGACCGCGGTCGCCGGCCGCTTCGGCATCACCGTCGACCAGCTCACCTCGCAGAGCCGCCGGGCGACGGTGAGCTGGCCGCGCCAGCTTGCGATGTCGCTCGTCCGCGAGCTCACCGGCGAGTCGCTCCCCGCAATCGGCCGGGCGTTCGGCGGCCGCAACCACGCGACCGTCCACAACGCCCTGCAGCGCGTCTCACACCGACTCGCCACCGACGCCGAGGCTGTCGAGATCGTCCGCCAACTCCGCGCCGAGCTCTCCGGCGCCCACGACGACCGCCGCTCCTGACAGACTCCATCCACAGCCACGCACCGGGTTCGCACGCTCCGATCGCCCCATGCCGCCTGGCGATCGGCGAGTTGTCCACACCCGCTCTCCGCACTATGACTTCTTCCTTTCAAGACAAGAGGTAACGACCGTGAAGATCTCTCTCGAACGAGGCGAGCTGCTCGCCCAGCTGCAGACCGCAAGCCGGGTGGCGTCGACGCGGTCGGCGATCCAGGCGCTGTCCGGCGTCCAGCTGTCGGTGACCGGCGAGGGCTGCGAGCTGCGCGCGACGGACATGGACGTCGGCCTGCGCGTCCCGCTCACGGCCGATGTCGTGCGCGAGGGCACGGTCGTGCTTCCCGCGCGGCTCATGCTCGACGTCGTGCGCTCGCTGCCGTCCGAGTCGGTGTCGCTCGAGTTGCGCTCCTCCGAGCAGGACGTCGAGCTGATCGCCGGCAACGCGACGTTCCACATCCGCACGCTGCGCTCCGACGACTTCCCGACGTTCCCCGAGCCCGACGCCGACTCGACCGTCGAGCTTCCGGCCGCCGCGTTCGTGAGCACAGCGACGAAGGTGGCGGGCTCCGCCTCCCGCGACGAGACGCGCCCTGTGCTCACGGGGATCCTCGTGTCCGCTTCCGACCGTGAGCTGCGCATGGTCGCGACCGACTCCTACCGCCTGTCGGTCAAGGAGACCGAGCTCGAGACGCCGCTCGCCTCGGCATTCGAGGTCAACGTGCCCGCGCGGGCGCTGCAGGAGCTCGCGCGGCTCGTCGCCCAGGACGAGGAGGCGCCGCTCAGCGTGAGCGTGCGCCAGAACCAGGTGCTGTTCTCGCTCGGGCGCGTCGTGCTCTCCTCGCGGCTGATCGACGGCCAGTTCCCCAACTTCCGCCAGTTGCTGCCCGAGACGTTCGAGCACGAGCTCCGGATCGCGAGCGCGGAGCTCACCGACGTCGTCCGCCGCATCAGCCTGCTCGCGCAGAAGAACGCGCCGCTCCGGCTGTCGTTCACCCAGGGCGAGCTCACGGTTTCGGCTCAGACCCCCGACGTCGGCGAGGCGCGCGAATCGCTGCCGGTCGCGTTCGAGGGCGAGGACCTCGAGATCGGCTTCAACCCGGAGTTCCTGCGCGCGGGCCTGGAGGCGATCGACGAGGGGGACGTGCTGCTGCGGCTGATCAGCCCACTGCGGCCGGGGCTCATCGAGTCCGCGGACGGCAGCCGCTTCAGCTACCTGATCATGCCGATCCGCCTCAACGTTTAGGCCGGCCACGACGTCTCGACCAGTCGTCAGGATCTCGCGATGGAGGCACGGGCGGATCGGGGTTTCGAGCCGCTCGATCGGGTGAGCCCGCGCATCGTCTCGGTCCGGCTGCGCGACTTCCGCTCCTACGCGTCGGCGCAGATCGCGCTCGGCGACCGCCTGACCGTCATCACCGGCCCGAACGGCACCGGTAAGACTAATTTGATTGAAGCACTGTACTTCGGCTGCACCGGCCGGTCGTGCCGCACGTCGAACGAGCGTGAGGTCGTCCGTTTCGGCGCGCAGGCGACGCGGGTGATCGTGACGACGGCCGCCAACGACGGCGCCCACGAGCTGTCGGTCGGCTTTCAGCCGGGCGAGCCGAAGCGGATGAAGGCCGACGGCGCCCCCGTCGAGCGCCTGCTCGACGTGCCCGACCGGCCGCTCGTCTCCGTCTTCCTGCCCGACCGCCTCGAGCTCATCAAGGGCGCGCCGGCGTTGCGCCGCGGTCACCTCGACGCGTTCGTCGCGGCGCTGTGGCCGGCGCGCGCCCAGACCCGGCGGGCCTACGCCCAGTCGCTCGCCCAGCGCAACGCCCTGCTCGGCCGGCTGCGCGCCGGATCCGGCCGGGCCGGCGGGTCGCGCGGGGCATCGTCAGGGCAGGGACCCGCCGCCACGCTCGCCAGCTGGGACGCCCAGCTCGCCCGGCACGGGCTCGCGCTGATGGCCGACCGCGCGGGCGCGGTCGACGCGATCGCGCCCGGCTTCGAGCGGCTGTGCGAGGAGCTCGGCCTTGAGGGGGAGCCGGCGCTCGCCTACCGCCCGAGGTCACGCGCGTCGAGCGTGGAGGAGTTCGTCGCCGAGCTCGCCGAGCGCATCGACTCCGACCTCGAGCGGGGCTTCACCGGCCACGGCCCCCACCGGGACGACGTCTCGACCGCGCTCGGCGGCCGTGAGCTTCGCGCGTACGGCTCGCAGGGCCAGCAGCGGCTTGCGCTGCTCGGCTGGCTCCTCGCCGAGCGGGCCGCGCTTGCCGAGCGCCGAGCGGCGCCGCCCGTGATGCTGCTCGACGACGTCATGTCCGAGCTCGACGCGCGGCGACGCCGCGCGCTCGTCGACCTGCTGCGCGACGGAGGCGGGCAGTCGGTGATCACCGCCACCGGTCCCGAGCAGGTGCCGGGTGCCGGCGAGGAGGACGTCCACCGGATCGAGGTCGGAGCGGGCGGATCGATCGAGCAGACGACCGCGGCGGTCACCGGGTGAGCGCGTTCGGACGACGTTCCTCGCCGCGCGGCCCGCGCCCGCTCGCGGAGGCGTTCGGCGCGCTCGCCGAGGAGCTGCGGCCGGACACGCTCCTCGCCGACGTCCAGCGGATCTGGTCGGGGACGGTCGGCGAGGCGATCGCCGCGCAGGCGCAGCCGACGACCGAGCGCGCCGGGGTGATCACGGTCTCGTGCGCCGCGTCGGTGTGGGCGCAGGAGCTCGACCTGATGGCGCCCCAGATCATCGCTCGGCTCAACGCGGCGCTCGGCCAGGACGCGGTCCGGCGGTTGCGCTGCGTCGCCGTCGGCCACCGCCGCTCCCGGTGAACGCACACGTGTGGTAAGGCTGTGGACAATCCGGTTCGGAAACTCCGCCAAAACCGCGCGTTTGCAGGGATTACCGTCTGTTGCCAACGACCTTTCCGACCGATGCCTGTGCTAGGATGATGGACATAAATCTTGACGCCCCGGCGCGCCTTCGGTGGCGCGGGACCGGGGCGTCGCAACGTCATCGGAGGATCGTTGGCGAATGACGACACCGCCCGCCCGGGCGGGAGTGAACCGAGCTACGACGCCAAGGACATCACCGTGCTCGAGGGTCTCGAGGCGGTCCGCAAGCGTCCCGGCATGTACATCGGCTCCACCGGCCAGCGGGGCCTTCACCATCTCATCTACGAGATCGTCGACAACGCCGTCGACGAGGCGCTCGCCGGGCGCAACGACTCGGTCGAGATCACGATCCACCCCGACAATTCGGTGACGGTCGTCGACGCCGGGCGCGGCATCCCGGTGGCGGTCATGGAGAAGGAGGGCCGCTCGGCGCTCGAGGTCGTGCTCACCGTGCTGCACGCCGGCGGCAAGTTCGGTGACGGCGGCGGCTACAAGGTGTCCGGCGGTCTGCACGGCGTCGGCCTGTCGGTCGTCAACGCGCTCTCCGAGCGGCTCGACGCCGAGGTCAAGCGGGACGGCTTCACCTGGCGCCAATCGTTCCGGCGCGGTGTGCCGCTCGGCCCGATGGAAAGGGGTCCCGCCCTCCCGCCGACCGCGAAGACGGGGACCACGATCACGTTCCTGCCCGACGACGAGGTCTTCGAGACGCTCGATATCGACTACAAGACGATCGAGGAGCGGCTGCGCGACACGGCCTTCCTCACGCGCGGCCTGCGGATCACGATCGTCGACGAGCGTGGTGAGGGGCACCGCGCGGAGTTCCAGTACGACGGCGGGATCGTCGACTTCGTCGAGTTCCTCAACCAGAACAAGGACCCGATCCAGAAGAAGATCATCTCGATCGAGGGCGAGTCCGAGGAGGGTGCGGTCGAGGTCGCGATGCAATGGAACTCCTCCTACCAGGAGTCGGTGTTCTCGTTCGCGAACAACATCAACACGATCGAGGGCGGCTCGCACCTGTCCGGCTTCCGTTCCGCGCTCACCCGCGTCATCAACGACTGGGCCAAGGACAAGGGCGAGCTCAAGGAGAAGGACGCGGCGCTCTCCGGTGAGGACGTGCGCGAGGGCCTCACGGCGGTCGTCTCGGTCAAGCTCACCGACCCGCAGTTCGAGGGCCAGACGAAGACGAAGCTCGGCAACCCGAGCATGGCCGGGTTCGTGCAGTCGATCGTCGGGGCGAAGCTCGCGGAGTTCTTCGAGGAGAACCCGCAGGACGCGCGCGCGGTCATCCGCAAGGCGGTGCAGGCCGCGCAGGCCCGCGCCGCGGCGCGCAAGGCCCGTGACCTCACGCGCCGCAAGACCGCCCTGGAGAACTCCGCGCTGCCCGGCAAGCTCGCCGACTGTTCGGTGAAGGACCCATCGCTCGCCGAGCTCTTCATCGTCGAGGGCGACTCCGCGGGCGGCTCGGCGAAGGGCGCGCGTGACCGCAACACGCAGGCGATCCTGCCGCTGCGCGGCAAGATCCTCAACGTCGAGAAGAGCCGCATCGACAAGGTGCTCGGCAATGACGCGATCCAGGCGCTCATCACCGCGATCGGCACCGGCGTGCGCGACGAGTTCGACATCGAGAAGGCGCGCTACCACAAGATCGTGCTCCTCACCGACGCCGACGTCGACGGCGCGCACATCCGCACGCTCGCGCTCACGCTCCTGTTCCGCGAGATGCAGCCGCTGATCGAGGCCGGCTACGTGTACATCGCCAAGCCGCCGCTCTACCGGCTCACCCGCGGCCAGAAGCACCGCTACATCGAGCGCGAGTCAGAGCTCGAGGACATCCTGCTCGGCGACAAGTTCGAGAAGCTCGAGATCCACGACCACTCCGGCCAGACGTTCAAGCTCACCGAGGCGCGGTGGAAGCGGTTCACGCGCCTCCTCAACCAGTACGAGGGGTGGGCGTCGGCGCTCCGTGCCGCCCACGGCCACGGGGTCGTCGCGTTCATGCAGCAGGCGCGGATGCTGGAGGAGCAGATCACCGACCTGCCGTCGCTGCTGCGCCACATCGCCTCGCACGAGTCGAACGGCGCCGGCGAGGCCTACCGGCTCTCGCTCGTCGAGGAGCGTCCGACCGAGCTGATCGTCCGCACCCGCGAGGCGAAGACCGGACATGCGACGACCCATCACGTCCGCCACTCGGCGCTCGAGGCGAACGAGTACCGGCGCCTGGCGAGCGTCCACCATGACCTCGTCGAGCTGATCGGAACGCCCGGCTTCACGATCCGCCTCGGCGAGCAGTCGACCGACGCGAACACGTTCCAGGAGCTGCACGACGCGATCCTCGCGCTCGCGCAGAGGGGCGTCGACTACTACCGCTTCAAGGGCCTCGGCGAGATGGACGCAGACGAGCTGCGCGAGACGACGATGGATCCCGCGACGCGCACGCTCGTGCGCGTGACGATGGAGGACGCGGCCTCGGCCGACCTCGTGTTCTCGATGCTCATGGGCGATCAGGTCGAGCCCCGACGCGCGTTCATCGAGGAGAACGCCCGGCTCGTCACGAACCTCGACATCTGATGGCGCCTCGCGCCCCTTCGACAAGCGACCCCCAGGCGGCGTAACCCATGTCAGCGATCGACACCATCGGCGGCGGCAACATCGAGCCCCGCGGGCTCGAGGAGGAGATGCGCTCGGCGTATCTCGACTACGCGATGTCCGTCATCGTGGGCCGGGCGCTGCCGCGCGTCGAGGACGGCCTGAAGCCCGTCCAACGCCGGATCCTGTTCGTCATGAACGAGCTCGGGCTCGGCCCGACCCGCAAGCACGTCAAGTGCGCGCAGATCGTCGGCGAGGTGATGGGCAAGTACCACCCGCACGGCGACTCGGCGATCTACGACACGCTCGCCCGCATGGCGCAGGACTTCTCGATGCGCCACCAGCTCGTCGACCCGCACGGCAACTTCGGGAGCATCGACGGCGACGCGCCGGCCGCCATGCGCTACACCGAGGCGCGGCTGTCGCGGATCGCGACCGAGATGCTCCGTGACATCGACGCCGAGACCGTCGACTTCGCGCCCACGTACGACGGGACCCGCTCCGAGCCGGTCGTGCTGCCCTCGCGGTTCCCGAACCTGCTCGTCAACGGCGGCACCGGGATCGCCGTCGGCATGGCGACGAACATCCCGCCGCACAACCTGCGCGAGGTGATCGCGGGCACGATCGCCTACATCGAGGACCCGCACATCGACGTCGAGGGCCTGATGGCGCACATCAAGGGCCCGGACTTCCCGACCGCCGGGCTGATCCTCGGGCGCGAGGGGATCCGCGACGCCTACGCGACCGGCCGCGGCCGCGTGCGCGTCCAGGCGAAGGCGCACATCGAGCCGATCGGGCAGGGCAAGGAGGCGATCATCGTCACCGAGATGCCGTTCGCCGTGCGCAAGGGCGGCGACGGCGGCGTGATCGAGAAGATCGCGGACCTCGTCGGCGAGAAGAAGATCCCCGAGATCTCCGACGTGCGCGACGAGTCCGACCGCCGCGGGATGCGGCTCGTCATCGAGCTCAAGCGCGGCGTCATCCCCAAGGTCGTCCTCAACAAGCTCTATAAGCACACCGCGCTGCAGACGACGTTCGGCGTCAACATGGTCGCGCTCGTCGACGGTGTGCCGCGGACGCTGTCGCTGCGGGAGATCATCGGCCACTACGTCGATCACCAGCGCGAGATCGTCGTGCGGCGCACGAAGTACGAGCTGCGCCGGGCCGAGGAGCGCGCGCATGTGCTCGAGGGGCTGCTCATCGCGCTGGCGAACATCGACGAGGTGATCGCCCTGATCCGCGGGTCGCGCGACAGCGAGGAGGCGCGCTCCGGGCTGGTCGAGCGCTTTGAGCTCACCGTCGTCCAGGCCGAGGCGATCCTCCAGCTGACGCTGCGTCGCCTGACCGCCCTGGAGGCCGACAAGATCAAGCAGGAGCACGCCGACCTGCTCGAGCGGATCAAGGAGCTGCGGGAGATCCTCGGGGACGAGGCGAAGGTGCTGCAGGTGATCAAGGACGAGCTCACCGAGGTCTCCGAGGCCTACGGCGACGATCGCCGCACCGAGATCACGTACGCGGACGGCGAGATCGACATCGAGGACCTGATCGCCGACCAGCAGATGGTGATCTCGATCACCCACTCGGGCTACATCAAGTCGCTGCCGCTCTCCACCTACCGCCAGCAGCGCCGCGGCGGGGTCGGCATCAACGGCATGGACATGAAGGACGACGACTACATCGAACACCTGTTCGTGACCTCGTCGCACGACTACCTGCTGTTCTTCACGAACCGCGGCAAGGTCTACCGCTCGAAGGTGTACGAGCTGCCGGAGGCCTCGCGCACCGCGAAGGGCCGGGCGCTCGTCAACGTGCTCCCGCTGCGCGAGGGGGAGAGGGTCCAATCCGTGCTCTCCACGCGCGACTTCACCGAGGGCAAGTACCTCGTCTTCGCCACCCGCAACGGCATCGTCAAGAAGACCGACTTCATGGCGTACAACACGCCGATCAAGGCCGACGGGATCATCGCGATCAACATCCGCGAGGACGACGAGCTGATCGCCGTGCGCCGCACGAGCGGCCACGACGACATCCTCATGGTCTCCCGCTCCGGCCAGGCCGCACGCTTCTCCGAGAACGCGGTGCGCCCGATGGGTCGGGACACGAGCGGCGTGCGCGGCATGAACGTCTCCCAGCCCGGGAACGCCGTCCTCGCGATGGACGTCGCCCGCGACGACCAGGAGCTGCTCGTCGTCACCGAGAACGGCTACGGCAAGCGCACCGCGATCCCCGACTATCCCGTCAAGGGCCGCGGCACGATGGGCGTGAAGACGATCACGCTCACCGAGAACAAGGGCGGCCTCGCCGGCGCGCTCGTCGTCCGCGAGCACCAGGAGCTCGTGTTCATCTCCCAGAACGGCATGGTGCAGCGCATCTCGGTGCGCGACATCAACCGCTACGGGCGCGCCTCGCAGGGCGTCAAGCTGATGAACATCCGCGACGACGACCAGGTGAGCGCGGTCGCGCTGGTCGTCGAGTCCGAGTCTCAGGACGCCGAGTCGACCGCGGCGGAGCTCGAGTCGGGGCAGGCGCCGCCCGAGGTTGGCTCCGAGTAGGCGCGGTCGGGGCGCCCGCGCGCGCTCCGCACACGCTCTTCTGAGGACGGGGCCGGGCGGGACGACGGTGCGACGCGAGCGGAGCGCGCACGGACGCCCCACCCACCCCGCTTGCCGGGGCGCCGCCTGGGCCGAACCCTACCGGCGCGGCGGAGCTTTGAAGCTGAAGCGGCCGACCGTGATTGGTGAGCCGACGAGTGGCTGCGCGATGACGGCGCCGTGGTACGTGCCCGGGCAGACGGCCGCCGAGCCGAGCTCGGTGACCGTGGCGCCCGCACGGAAGCGCTGGTTGCCGAGCGTGATCGACGAGGTGCCGGCGCTGCGGGGAGCTTTTGTCCTCGTCAGGAGGACAAACCTTCCCCGCGTTGGCGGATCGGCGTCCACACGCGGTCGCTCGATCGGCTCGTGGGCCACCGGCTCGCTGCGATGGGTAGCGTCGGGGGTCGTCGTCCACAGCCAGGAGGGACAGAGCATGAACATCGGAATCATCGGCGCAGGACACATCGGCTCGGCGCTCGCGTCCGGCCTCGTCGCGCTCGGGCACGACGTCGTGATCGCGAACTCGCGCGGGCCGGAGACACTGGGGGACGTCGTCGCAGAAACGGGCGCGTCCGCGGTGAGCACCTGGGACGCCGCCCGCGGCCGTGACCTCGTCGTCGTCACGATCCCGCAGTGCCGGGTGCCGGACCTTCCCGACGGTCTGTTCGACGGCGTTCCCGACGAGGTCGTCGTCGTCGACACGAACAACTACTACCCGCGCAACCGCGACGGCCGGATCGACCCGATCGAGGGCGGCATGACCGAGAGCCGGTGGGTCGCCCAGCGGATCGGGCGCCCGGGGCTCGTCAAGGCGTTCAACAACATCCAGGCGGCGCGCCTGCGCACCGATGGCCGCCCCGCCGGAGATCCCGAGCGCCAGGCGCTGCCCTACGCCGGCGACGACGCCCACGCCAAGCAGACGGTCGCCGGGCTGATCGACGCGCTCGGCTTCGACCCCGTCGACGCCGGCTCGCTCGACGACTCCTGGCGCCAGCAGCCCGGCACTCCCTGCTACGGCGTCCCGCTCTCCGAGAGCGACCTCCGCGCTGCGCTCGCGGCGGCCCCCCGCAGCCGCCCCGCCGACTTCCGCGCCGAGTAGGCGGGCGACGTAGGCGTACCGGAACGGCCGGAGGACCGCGGCGGGCATGGCGCGGCCGCGCCGGCGCCGGACACGGGAAGAGGGGGCTGACGCGAGCGGGGCTCGCGTTCGCCTCGCGCGGCCGGAGCGGGTTCGAGCTGCCGCGAGCGTTCCCCCGCACGCGGGAAGCGCCCCCACCCCCGAGGGCGCCTGCGATCCGCCGCCCCGATCCGATACCCTTCGGCGTACCAGAGAAAGGAGGTGGTCCTAACCTTGTCTGACAGTTCTTGCGGGACCCTGGAGGTGTCCGGCCGCTAGGTCGGAGGCTGACCCCGCTTAGCGGAGTCCAACCCGCGACACCGCCGCCAGTTGAGTGCCGGGAGTAGTCCCTCCGGCGTCGATGCTCACGGCGGTTCACGCCAGCCGAAGTTTGTGAGGGGCGCTGTTGTCGGCAGCGCCCCTCACCTGCGTCAGGACCCGGCGGAGATCTGCAAGTCGGGCCCTCGGGCGACCGGAGGAGGGCGGATCGGTCGCCGATGTGCGCACGGGTGCATTAGCCTCGGCGTCATGTGCCGAAACATCCGCACCCTCTACAACTTCGAGCCGCCCGCGACCGAGTCCGAGGTTCGCGCCGCCGCGCTGCAGTACGTGCGCAAGATCAGCGGCTACAACAGGCCCTCGCAGGCGAACGAGGCAGCCTTCAACGAGGCCGTCGAGGCGGTCGCCGCCGCCTCAGAGCAGTTGCTGGCGCGACTGACGACGAACGCGCCGCCGCGTGACCGTGAGGTTGAGGCGGAGAAGGCGCGCGCCCGGGCCGCCGCCCGCTACGCGGCCTGAGTGCCTGCCTCGAGGGCCGGCAGCGAGAGGTAGGTGCGCCAGGCGGGCGGGATCGAGGGGCTCGCGACCTGGATGAACACATGCGGGCTCGGTGTCCGCGGCGGCCGCGCGAGCCGCATCCCTGAATGACGAAGCATCGAGTCGCCCTTGCGCCGGTTGCAGGGGGCGCAGGAGGCGACGATGTTCTCCCAGGTCGAGGTGCCGCCCTTGGAGCGGGGCACGACGTGGTCGACGGTGAGGTTCGCGCGCGAGCCGCAGTATTGGCAGGTCCAGTCGTCGCGGGCGAACACCGCGCGGCGCGTGATCTTGCGCCGGTGGGTGTCCCGGGGGATCTTCACGTAGGTGACGAGTCGGATGACGACCGGCCGGGTGAGGTTCGCGTTGGCGGAGCGCAGGTCCCACTCGCCGCGCTCGATGATCTCCGCCTTCTCCTTGAGCAGGAGCACGACGGCGCGCCGCACCGTGCAGACGTTGATCGGCTCATACGTCGCGTTGAGCACGAGCACCCGGCCACTCTCTCGCCCGCGCCGCTGATGCTCAGAAGGCGGCGCGGACCCCACTGGATCAGCTGGGATGGCGGAGGTGGCCATAGCGCTTCGGCGACAGTGTAGCTGTGGGCCAGGCGCGCCGGCCGCCGGTCGGCGCGCGCGGAGGCCCACGTCGACGGGCGCACTGCAGGGGAGCCCCGCTCGGAGGCGACCCGCACTCCCGCGCTCACGCAGCCGGAAACGACCCGAGCACGCGCAACCGGGCGACGTGCGTCTCGACCCCCGCGAGCGCGGCTGCGACCTCCGGATCCTCCTCGGCGCCCTCGACGTCCACGAAGAACACGTACTCGCCGAGCCCGACCTTGCGCGGGCGCGACTCGATCCGCGTCATGTTGACCCCGCGGCGGGAGAACTCCGACAGGCAGTCGACGAGCCACCCCGGGTGATCCGATTCGGTCGGCCAGAACGCGACCGCGGTCCTGTACCGGGGGCGCTGGGCATCTGAACCACGCTCCACGTGGTTGAGATGCCCAGCACATCCGGGGGCGCCCGCCGCGGCGGCGCGGGCGAGCCAGGCGAACCGGGTCTTGTTGCCCCCGACATCCTCGACGTCCTCCGCCAACACCGCGGCGCCGTAGCGCTCGGCGGCGCTCCGCGGCCCGAGGGCCGCCCACGGCTCACTCCCCGACGCGACCGCGCGCACCGCCTCGGCGGTCGAGGCCTCGGGGCGCACCGCCGCCCCGGGCAGCCGGGCGCGGACGAACCCCGCGCACTGCGCAAGCGCCTGCGGGTGGGAGAGCACGAGCTCGACGTCCTCGATGGCGAGGCCCGCCCGCCCGATCAGGCAGTGGTGGACCGCGAGCACGGTCTCGCCGACGATCCGCACGGCCGGGGCGTCGAACGCGAGAGCGTCGAGCGTCGCGTTCACCGACCCCTCGAGCGAGTTCTCGATCGGCACGACGCCGCGCTCCGCCTCGCCGTGCTGGACGGCCATGACGACCGCGTGGATCGTCGGCCGCGGCAGCGCCTCGGGCTCGTCCGACCCCGCGAACGTCTCGACGGCGCTCAGCAGCGCCTCGTGCGAGTAGGTCCCCGCGGGGCCGAGATACGCGACGCGCACGTCAGCGGTCCGCGCCGGGGGAGGGGGCCACACGGTCCGGGGCGGGGGAGGGGGCCACACGGTCCGAGCCGGCGGAGGGGGCCGCGCGGGGCGAGCCGGCGGAGGAGGCCACGCGCGCTACGAGGACCGCGCGCCGGTCCGCGCCGGCGCGCCGCGTCCGCCGCCGCGGCCGCCCGGAACGGGCGCGTCCTCCGTGCCGCCCCCGCCGCTCAGCGCAACGCTCACCGCCTCCGCCTCCTCAGGCGAGAGCTCAAGCTCGCCCTCGCCGTCTCGCACCCGCTTGGCGTAGAAGCGCGCCTGGTCGCGGTGGTGGATCGAGGAGACGACGACTCCGGAGCCGGTCGCGTCGAGCAGCGCGATCGACACCGACTGCCGGCCGGACATCTCCCCGTAGGCGTCGTAGCGGACGAGCGAGGTGTAGGCGACCGCGCCGTCGAGCCGCTGCTCGGCGGCGCCCATGCGCTCCTGCAACCGCTCGGCGACGTCTTCCACGTAGCCGGAGAGCGCCGCAAACTGCTCCTGCAGACCGACCGCATGGCTGACGAGGTCCTCGCGCCGGTCGCCGAGCACCGCCCGCTGCTCGGCCCGGATGCGCCGCAGCCGCACCGCAAGCACCCCGGTCACGAGCAGCGCGAGGATCGCGACCGCGACGGCGGCGAGCGCGACGATCCCGACGGTGCTCTGCAGCGAATGCATGCCGGCCAAGAATACGTCCCGTGCAGGTCGTCCCGCGGCGGCTCCGGCGCTGCGCTCGCTCAGTGGAAGGCGACCGCGACCGCCTGCGAGTTGTTCGAGAGGTTCTTCTCGCCGGGGACGGGCTCGACCATCGCCTTGAGGTTGTAGTTGCCGGCGGGCGGGGAGCCGCGGAGCGTGACGCTGCAGGTCTTGGTCGCTCCCTTCGGGATCGACGGGATCACGGTCGTCCCGCTGATGCTCGTGCCGTTGACGACGACCTTGCAGACGACGTTGTTCTCCGTGTAGTTGCCGCCGTTGTTGACCGACAGGACGAATGTCGGCGGCGGGCTCGCGGTCACGGTCGTCCCGGTGGTGAGCGTGGAGCCGTTGTACGTGATCCCGGTGAGCGCGTCGCCGTGCAGACCGGTCACATGCTGGCCAGAGCCCGACCTCCCCGAGGAGACCGACACGCCGAGCTGCGCGCCGACGAAGCTCGTCTTCAGCCAGTTGATCGACGGCAGGAACTGACCCGGGTTGATCGGCGTGCCGTTGGCGCCGCCGACCGTCAGGCCGACGCCATGGAGCGCGGAGGCGATCTGGGGGGCGGCGTACAGCTTGTACTCGACGTCGGAGGCGAGGAAGCGGGCCATCTGCGCCGTGATCTCCTGGACCGCCTGCTGGTGCCCGGCGCCGAGCGCCGGCTGGATCTGATTGGCGATGATCGTCAGACCGTCGACACGCTCCTGTAGGGCCTGCACGAGGTGGCGCTGTGCCCCCTGAACGGCTCCGGGCACGCTCAGCGCCTTCGCCTTGCGCAGCTGCGACTCGGCGGATGCGCTCGCCTGTGCGATGGACTGTCCGGTCGTGTTCGGGCTCGTGCTCCCGGCCTTCGCCAGCGCGCCGAACAGCGCCCGGCTCGTCGCGTCGGACTGGCCGATGAGCGTGTTGACGTTGTCGGCATAGTTTTGAAGCGCGCTCTTGTTCGCCGACCCCTCACAGCTGTTGACCGCGACCGCGATCACCACGATCACGACGACGACTCCGAGCAGCGCGATCGCCTGGCGCCGGCGAACCGACTGCCGGGGTGGCCGGGACGGCGGCCGGCGGCGCGATCCGCGACCCGATCCCGACCCTCCGGTCCGCCGGCGTCCGCCCGACCCAGCGGGTCTACTGATCTCGGTGCGAGGCGGCTCGTCAGCCTCGTCGAAGAACGACACGCGGCGCGCTCCTTGCCGACGACGGTGAAGATGGTGAGTATGAACGCACGAACGGCCGGATAGGGAAAAGTGACACGAGCTATGCAATTCCACCGCCGCGCCCCAACCCCTGCCTGCCACGCGCAGGGACCGCCCCCGCCACGCCGAACAGGACGCCCATGAGCCCCGACCGCCGTACCCCGTCCGGGGCAGGGGCGCGCACGGGGGACGATCCGACCCGTCCGGACCGCGGGACCGCTCGTTCGGGTCGCGCGACGACCGGCGGCGGGACCGCGCTCACGCGCGCCTCCGCGGTCGACGCGCCGCTCGTCCTCGATCGCTACGCGCTCCACCAGCGGCTCGGCACCGGTGCGTTCGGCACCGTCTGGATGGCCCGTGACGAGCGGCTGGAGCGCGATGTCGCGGTCAAGATCCTCGCGCGGGAGCTGATCGCCGACGGTCGCTTCGAGCGCGAGGCCCGGGCCGCGGCGCGGCTCTCCCATCCCGGGATCGTGACCCTCTACGAGGCGGCGGTCGACGACGAGGGCGCCTACCTCGTCTCCGAGCTCGTGCGCGGCAGGACGCTCGGGGCGCTGTTGCAGGACGGCGAGCTGTCGGACCGTGACATCCTCGAGATCGGCGTCGGCCTCTGCGACGCGCTCGCCCACGCGCACGAGCAGGGCGTCGTGCACCGCGACGTCAAGCCCTCGAACGTGCTCGTCCCGCGCTCCGGCCGCTCAACGAGAACTCCCTGCAAGCTCACGGATTTCGGGGTCGCCCGGATCATCGACTCGGACTCGCTGACGCTCACCGGCGACGTCATCGGGACGCTCAACTACATGGCGCCCGAGCAGTCGGCGGGTCTCGAGGCCGGCGAGGAGGCCGACCTCTACTCGCTCGCGCTCGTGCTCTACGAGGCGCTCACCGGGGTCAACCCGCTGCGCGGCGCTTCGGCCGCCCGCGGCTCCCGGCGGGTGCTTCAGCTGCCGCCGCTGCGCCGCCAGCGCCGCGACCTCCCCGGTCCGATGGCGCAGGCAATCGACCGCGCGCTCCGGCCCCGGATCGACGAGCGCGGCACGCTCGCCGACCTCCGCGCGGGCCTCGCCGGTGCGCTCGAGGAGGTGGGCGACCAGGCCGGAATCGTCACCGGCGCGTTCGAGCGCGGACCGCGCGACCCCGACGAGGACGGTGTCGCAAGTCGCTTCGCCCTCGGGACGCTGATCGCTCCGCGGGACGGCGGCCTCGGCGCCCGGCCCGCTCCCGGACGAGGCAGCGCGCACGCCCGTCCGGAGAGCACCGCGGGGGTCGACGAGGACGCCCCGGACGCGAGCCGGCTCATCTGGCAGGCCCGCGCGCTCGCCGGCGCGTGCGCGGCCGGGAGCGGCGCCTGGCTCGACCACGCGCTCCTGGAGCCCCACGGCGTGCTCACGCTCCCGGTGAGCCTCGTCGCGCTCATCGCCGGCTGCCTGTCGCTGCTCGTACCGCGGATCGGCTGGATCGCTCTGGTCGCCTACATCTGCCTGGCGACCGCGATGCAGGGCGCGGCCGGCGTGGCGGCGCTCGTCGCGCTCGCCGCGCTCATCCCGATCGTCCTGCTGCCCGCGTCCGGGACGCTGTGGGCGGTCTCCGCGGTCGCGCCCGCGCTCGGCGCCGGCGGCCTCGCCGGGGCATGGCCGGCGCTCGCCGGCTGGGCGCACCGCCCGTGGCGGCGAATGATGCTCGGCGCCACCGGCTGGCTGTGGCTCGCGCTCGCCACGCCGCTCGCCGGCAGGGTCCTGTACGAGCCTCGGCCCGAGGGCACGGTGCGCGCAACGGGGTGGCGGGACTCGATCACGCAGCTTGTCGACCACGTGCTCACGCCGCTCGTCCACTCCGGAGAGCTCGCGGGCGCCGCCGTCTGGGCCGCGGCCGCGGTCCTCGTCCCGTGGATCGTCCGCCGCCGCAACCCCGTGCTCGACGTGATCCGGGCGGTCGTCTGGGCGGTGGCGCTCGCCGTGGCCACGCCGGCCGTGATCGACGCGCTCGCCCGGGCGATCCACGGCGGTTCCGGCCCCGCTCGCCCGGCCCACGGAGTGCTTGCCGGCGCGGTGCTCGCCGCCGGGCTCGCGCTCGCGCCCCTGGCGGTCGTGCAGACTCATCGAGCGCTCCGCCGCGGGAGCCGAGTTCCGTAGCATGAATCCCTGGGCCTTCCGGCCCGCGCCCATGACCTTCCTCAGACGCCTCGAGAGCAGCATCGCCGACCTCGTCGAGGGCACGTTCAGCCGTGTCTTCAAATCCGAGGTGCGCCCGGTCGAGATCGCGCGCAAGCTCGCGCGCGAGATGGAGGAGCACAAGTCCCACTCGCTGCAGCGCACGTACGCGCCGAACGAGTACACGGTGTATCTGTCCCCGGAGGACCGCGAGCGGTTCGCGGAGACAGAGCACACGCTCGCGAGCGAGTTCTCGGGCTACCTGCTCGAGTACGCCCGCCGCGAGCGCCTCGCGCTGCTCAGCCGCCCGGTCATCCACTTCGAGACCGACGATCGGCTGCGCCTCGGCGAGTTCGGGATCCAGACGAGCCTCGTCGAGCACCCGCAGGAGGCCGCCGAGCCGCCGCCGGCGCGCGCTCCCGCACCGGCGCGCGCTCCCGCACCGGCGCGCGCTCCCGCACCGGCGCGCGCTCCCGCACCGGCGCCCGCGCCCGCACCGGCGCCGGAGCCGGACTGGGAGCCGCCGGAGCCCACCGGCGGACGGACGATGGTCCACTCGACGGCCGAGCGGGTCGCCGAGCGGCTCGGGGACGCTCGCGGCGCCCGGCGGCCGCGGGCGGTGCTCAGGCTCGGCGGCAAGCGCCTCGTCGTCGGCGACGGCGGCGTGACCCTCGGCCGCAGCCGTTCCAGCGACGTCATGATCGACGATCCGAACGTGTCCCGTGTCCACGCCGAGATCCGCGCCCACGGCAGCACCTGGGTTCTCACCGACTCGGGCTCGACGAACGGGACGCGGCTCAACGGGCGCCGTGTCACCCAGGCCGAGGTGCTCGCGCCCGGCGATCAGATCGAGGTCGGCACGACGACGCTGACGTTCGACCTGGAGTAGTGCGCGATGACGCTCCAGCCCGTGTCGGTCAGCCTGAAGTTCGCGTTCCTCGCCGTCCTCTACCTGTTCCTGGTGTGGGTCGCGTTCTCCGCGATCCGCGACCTGCGCCGGGGGCGGGGCAGCGGCCGCGCCTACGACGACGGCTACGAGGAGCGCGAGCCGGCGGGTCCCTACGACGCCACCGGCATGTATTCGGCCGCCCGGCTCGGGCAGCAGGACCGCGACGGCCGGGAGCCGCGGCTGCTCGTGGAGCGCGCGGCGGGTCACGAGAGCGGCGTCGCCTACGACCTGTCCGAGCCGGTGACGCTGGGGCGCGGGAACGTCGAGATCCGCCTCGAAGATCCGTTCGCCTCCTCCCACCACGCGCGGATCACCCCCGAGGGCAGCGTCGTCGTCATCGAGGACCTCGGCTCGACGAACGGCACGTACCTCAACGACACGCCGCTGTCGGGGCCGCAGCCGCTGCACGACGGCGACCGCATCCGCATCGGCGACAGCGAGTTCTCCTACCTTCAGTGAGACGCATCTGATGCTCCGCGCCGCAGACAGCGTCTGGAAGACGGATACCGGCCGCCAGCGCCGGGACAACGAGGACTCCGCCTACGTGCGGGTGCCGCTCTACGTCGTCGCCGACGGGATGGGCGGCGCCCAGGCCGGCGAGGTCGCGTCCGCGCTCGCGGTCGAGGAGTTCCGCCGCGGCCTGCCGGACTCAGACGAGGAGCACACGACGGTCGAGCAGCGCCTCGCGGCGCGCGTGCGCGACGCGAACCGGCGGATCTACGAGACCGCCCAGGTCGAGAGCGAGCACTCCGGAATGGGCACGACGCTCACCGCCGTCTACGTCGACGGCTCCGAGCTGGCGGTCGCGCACGTCGGCGACAGCCGGGCGTACGTGCTGCGCGATGGCGAGCTCATCCGCCTCACCCACGACCACTCGCTCGTCGAGGAGCTCATGCGGCGCGGCAAGCTCACCCCCGAGCAGGCCGCCGAGCACCCCCAGCGCTCGATCATCACTCGCGCGCTCGGCATCGAGCCCGAGGTCGAGGTCGACACCTGGACGTACCCGGCGCGGGCCGGCGACGTCGTGCTGCTCTGCTCCGACGGGCTCACCTCGATGGTCGAGGAGAGCCAGGTCGCCGACGTGCTCCGTACCGAGTCGGATCTCGACCGGGCCGGCGAGCGGCTCATCCACGCCGCGAACGAGGCCGGCGGGCGGGACAACATCACGGTCGTCCTGTTCCGCCTGATCGAGACCGACGAGGCGCCGTCCCCCGACCCGGGCGACACGTTCATCAGCGCCCCGGGCGCGGAGGACGGGCTGATCCGGCGTCGGGACGAGGAGCTGGCCGGCCCGGTCGGCGGCGCCGCCGAGCCACCGACCGCGCAGATGACCACCCGTGCGGGTGGGGGGCCGGTCGCCGCGCCGGTGATCACGCGCGAGGAGCTCCAGCGACGTCCCGCGCCGCGGCTCGCGCGCACGCAGGGTCGGCCGGCGCCCCCGTCCGGGCGCCGGCCGCGCAAGACCGGCCCGCTCTTCAAGGTGGTCGCCGCGCTCTTCTCGGTCGCGGTCGTGCTCTTCCTGTTCGGCGGCGGCGGTTACCTCGCGACGCGCGAGCTCTACTTCGTGGGGACGAACTCCGACGGCATCGTGACCCTGTACAGCGGGCTCCCGTACGACTTCGTCGTGCCGTTCTACGAGCAGTCCTACGTCTCGGGGCTGCCCGCCTCCGAGGTCCCGAAGGCTGACCGGGCGCGCCTGTTCGACCACCACCTGCACTCCCAGGCCCAGGCGATCGAGATCATCCGGCAGGCCGAGCTCGGGCACTACCCGACGACGCGATGAGCGCGCGCAACCGGGAGTTGCTCGGGCTGCTGCCCGCCTCGGCCCTCGTCATCGCGGGGTTCGCGGCGGTGTTCGTGCAGCGCGAGAACGTCCTCTCGAACGTGTCGCTCACCTACGGAGCGCTGTTCCTCGCGCTGTGCCTGGCGACGCACGTCTTCCTGCGCTTCACGCTGCCCTACGCCGATCCCTACCTGTTCCCGCTCGTCGCGCTGCTCGCCTCGCTCGGCATCGTGATGATCTACCGCATCGACGCGACCGAGGCGCGCCAGCAGGCGCAGTGGTTCATCGTCGGCCTGATCCTGTTCGCGGCGACGATCCTGCTGTTCCGCGACTACCGCCGGCTTGAGCAGTACCGCTACGTGATCGTCGCGGTCTCGCTGCTGCTGCTGATCCTGCCGCGGCTGCCGGGGATCGGGTCGCCGGTGAACGGCGCCTACCTCGACATTCGGCTGCCGGGGGGGATCACCTTCCAGCCGACGGAGTTCTCGAAGATCGGGCTCGTCGTGTTCCTCGCGAGCTACCTGCGCGACACGCGCCAGGTGCTCGTCCAGGGGGCGCACCGGATCCTCGGCATCACCTTCCCGCCGCTCAAGCACTTCGGACCGGTGCTGCTCATCTGGGGGGTGGCGATGCTCGCGCTCATGCTGCTCTCCGACATCGGCACGTCGGTGATGTTCTACGGGGCGCTCGTGGCGATGCTCTACGTCGCCACCGGACGGCTGTCGTTCGTCGTCGTCGGGCTCGCCGCGTTCGTCGGGGGCGCGTGGTTCCTCGGCACCCACATCGCGCACGTCCACGCCCGCTTCGAGGTGTGGCAGCACGCGCTCAGCCCCCACATCTACAACGCGCCGCTCGGCAGCTACCAGGTCGCGAACGGCAACTTCGCGATGGCCGCCGGCGGACTGTTCGGCCAGGGGTTCGGCGAATCGATCCTCGTCGTCCCGGGCACGAACGCGTACCTGATCCCGGAGGCGTCCACCGACATGATCTATGCGGTCATCACCTCCGAACTCGGGTTATTCGGCGCAATGGCGATCCTCACCGGGTACCTCTTGTTCGTGTGGCGCGGCTTCAAGACGGCGATGCTCTCATCGGACTCCTTCTCGAAGCTGATGGCGACGGGGCTCACGGCGGTGTTCGCGCTGCAGGTGTTCGTGATCGTCGGCGGGGTCACCCGGGTGATCCCACTCACCGGCGTGACGCTGCCGTTCGTCTCCTACGGCGGCGCCTCGCTCGTCGCCAACTTCGTGCTGCTCGCGCTGCTGCTGCTCGTCTCCAACCGGGCCCGGCGGCCCGCGCGACCGTTCGCGTAGGGGAGCCACCGCGGAATGAACGACCAGATCGTCAAGCTGTTCGGCTTCTTCCTCGTGCTGTTCGGGCTGCTCGTGTTCTTCACGAGCAAGTGGACGGTGTTCGACGCGACCGCGCTTGACAACAACCAGCTCAATCACCTCACCGCGATCCGCGACGCGAAGATCAAGCGCGGCGAGATCCTCGCCGACAACGGCGCGGTGCTGGCGAAGTCGGTGCCCGCGGGCGGGGGCGAGTGGAAGCGGAGCTATCCCCAGGGCCCGCTGTTCGCGCAGACGGTCGGGTACTGGCGCGGCTCGGGCAACGATGCCGGGCTCGAGAGCTACTACGCGAACCGGCTCAACGGCAAGACGGATTCGATCAGCTCGGTGTTCGGTCCGCTCTCGAGCGCGCCGCAGGTCGGCGACACGCTGCATACGACCCTCGACCCGAAGGCGCAGGAGGTCGCCCGCTCCCAGCTCGCCGGCCGTGTGGGGGCCGTCGTCGCCCTGCAGCCGCGGACCGGCGCCGTGCTCGCCATGTATGCGAACCCGACGTTCAACCCGAACAGCCCGAACGGACAGCACTGCGGCGCGGCGACCTGCAGCTTCTTCAACCGTGCCACCCAGTCCTCGTATCCGCCCGGGTCGACGTTCAAGATCGTCACCGCCTCGGCGGCGATCAACTCCGGCAGGTACACGCCCAACTCGCCGGTCGACGGGTCCGCGCCGGCGATCATCTCCGGCGTCCCGCTCTCCAATGCGCCGGGCGAGCCTCCGTACGGCACGATCAGCCTCACCTACGCGCTCACCCAGTCGGTCAACACCGCCTGGGCGCGCGTCGGCGTGTCGCTTGGCAGGAGCCTGGTGACCGACTACATGAGGCGCTTCGGCTTCTACGCCGACCCCCCGATCGACCTGCCGCGGGCCGAGCTCAGAGCCTCCGACGTGATCTCGCCGGCGGGCGCGGTCTACCCGCCGGGTTCGCCGGACGAGGACATCGGGCGGATCGCGATCGGCCAGGGCGGGCTGGCGGTCACGCCGCTCCAGATGGCAATGGTCGCCGCGACGATCGCCGACAACGGGACGCTCATGCGGCCGCACATCGCCGCGCGCTTCACGAGCCCGCGCGGGCAGACAGTTGCCACGATCCGCCCGACGCCCTACCACCACGTGATCAGCGCCCGCTCCGCGCAGGAGATCAACCAGATGATGCGCACCGTCGTCGACGAGGGCACCGGCACGCCGGCGTCACTCGGAGGGATCCCGTTCGCCGGCAAGACCGGCACGGCGTCGGTCGGCCAGACCGGTTTGAACCGGACGGACCCGTGGTTCATCGGCTTCGCCCCCGCGAACGACCCGAAGGTCGCTGTCGCGGTCATGCTCGAGAACACGGCGAACGGGTACGGGGGGCAGGTCGCGGGCCCGATCGCGGCGAACGTGGTGAGGACGCTGCTCAGCGAGGGGAAGTGACCGGCTCGTGACGGGCATCTCCAAGGACACGGTGATCGACGGCCGCTACAAGGTCGTACGGCGCCTGGGGACCGGCGGCATGGCGGACGTCTTCCTGTGCGAGGACCAGCAGCTCGGACGCAAGGTCGCGCTCAAGCTCCTGCACCGGCGCTTCGCCGAGGATCCGGCGTTCGTCGAGCGCTTCCGGCGGGAGGCGCGCTCGGCCGCCGGCCTGCAGCACCCGAACATCGTCGGCGTGTACGACCGCGGCGAGTGGGACGGCACGTACTACATCGCGATGGAGTACCTGCCGGGGCGGACGCTCAAGGCGATCATCACCGAGGAGGCTCCGCTCGATCCGGTCCGCGCGATCGACATCGCGATCCAGATCCTCAAGGCGGCCCGCTTCGCCCACCGCCGCGGGATCGTCCACCGCGACCTGAAGCCCCACAACGTGATCGTCGATACCCCGTCCGGGGCACAGGGCGACGCCGGTGACGCGAAGGTGACCGACTTCGGAATCGCGCGCGCCGGAGCCTCGGACATGACCGAGACCGGCTCGATCATGGGGACCGCCCAGTACCTCTCCCCCGAACAGGCACAGGGCCACGCGGTCACCCCGTCCTCCGACCTGTACTCGGTCGGCGTCGTGCTCTACGAGATGCTCACCGGCCGCGTGCCGTTCGACGGCGAGCAGGCGGTGACGATCGCCCTCAAGCACGTCTCCGAGGCGCCGCTGCCGCCGTCCCAGCTCAACCCGAACATCCCGCCCGAGCTCGAGCAGACGATCCTCTGGACACTCAACAAGAACGCCGCCGACCGGCCGGTCGACGCCGACCAGCTCATCACCGTGCTTGAGCACTGCCGCGAGGCGATCCTCGCCGGCGCCGCCGGACAGCGCACCGCCTCGATGGCGGCGATCGCCGCGGGCGCGGCCGCCGGCCTGCCGATCGACCCGCAGCAGCCGCTCCCGCCGCCCGTCGCCCGGCCGGTGACGAACGGCTCCGGGTCGCTGCCCGCCGTCGTCGTCACGCACGACCGGCCGCCCGAGGAGGAGCACGGGAACGGCTGGTGGCCGTGGTTGCTCGCGCTCCTCGTCGTGCTTCTCGTCGCGGGGGCGGCGGCCGCGGCGTACTTCCTCACGAAGCCCAAGCAGGCGGTCGTCCCGGGCGTCGTCGGCGACCCGGTCAGGGTGGCGATCTCGCAGCTGCGCCAGCACGGGTTCAAGGCGAACCCGTACACGGTGCAGAGCAGGCGGGTCGCGGGGACGGTGCTCGCCCAGACCCCCGGCGGGAACACGAAGGCGGACAAGGGCTCGGTGGTGACGCTCAAGGTCTCGAGGGGCCTCGGCAACGTGCACATCCCGTCGGTCCAGGGTGAGCCGAAGTCGGTCGCGGTGGCGACGCTCAAGGGTTCGAGTCTCAAGGTGGCGCGGATCGATTCGGTCAACTCCTCGCGCTGGCCGAAGGGCGATGCCGTCGGCACGAACCCCGGGGCGGGCCAGTCGGTCCCGAGCGGCAGCAGGGTGACGCTGCTCATCTCGAGCGGCGCCGCGCTGAAGACCGTGCCGGACGTCAAGGGCCAGAACGCGGCGGCGGCGATGGCGACGCTCAAGGCCGACGGCTTCCGGCCGCACATCGTGCGCGTCACGAACGGGTCGGTGACAGCGGGTGAGGTGCTCAATCAATCGCCGGCCGGGAACACACGGGCCGATCCCGGCTCGACGGTGACGATCACCGTGGCGAAGGCGCCCGCGAAGGGCACGGTGCCGACGGTCGTCGGCGATCACACGGCCGAGGCGGTCAGTGCGCTGTCGGCGGCCGGCTTCACCAACGTTCATGAGACCAACCGCACGGTGACGAACCCCGATCGCGCGGGCACCGTCATCGCACAGAACCCATCGGGCGGCGCGCGGGTGCCGCGGTCGACGACGGTCGTGATCGCGATCGGCCGCTACCACGGCACGACCACCACGACGACCACCACGACCACGACGACGTCCAAGTCGTCGACGACGCCGACGAACGGCGGCGGCGGGACGGCCACCGGTTGAGCGCTCCGCGACGTCGGTGTCACGACGGGCGCCACGCCCTGCCGCCGAGGGCGGCTGAGCGGTCGTGATCCGCCACTGCTGGCGGTGCGCCGCGGCCCTGCCGGGCGTGCCGCCGACGACGTGCGCGATCTGCGGCGAGATCCACTACGTCAACCCGAAGCCCTGCGGGAACGCGGTCGTGATCGAGCGGGGGCGGGTGCTGCTCGCGCTCCGCGCCCGCGACCCGGACGCCGGCGCCTGGACGGTCCCCGGCGGCTTCTGCGAGGCGCACGAGCACCCGCGCGCCGCCTGCGAGCGCGAGCTGCTGGAGGAGACCGGCCTGCGCGGCCGCGCCGTCGCCTACCTCGGCGCCTGGACGGACGGCTACGGCGCGCCCGCCGAGGACGGCCTCGCCATCACGACCGTCGTGAGCGGCTACCTGTGCCGCCTCGAGGATCCGGACGCCTCCCCGCGTCCCGACCCGGCCGAGGCCCGCGAGGTCCGCTGGTTCCCGCTCGAGATGCTGCCCGCGCCGCTCGCCTTCCCGAGACACGTCCCCGCGATGATCGCCGCGGGCACCGCGCTCGTCGCCGGCAAGGGGATCGGCCCCGACGGGCTGCCGCGGATGCTCGACGCCTGACGCGTCCGGGCTGCGGGCTGCGGGCTGCGGGCCTCGCGCGGTGTCGGCCGTGGGTCCTGGCCGGCGGCCGCCCTCCCGGCCGGTGGCCCCGAGCCGAGCGACGGGCGGTCGTTTTCGGCGCGGTGATCGATGAAAATGACCACATCCGGACGGCCGGGAGCAGCGGGCCACCGACTCGGAGCGGATCCTGGTTCACATGAGACAGCGATGCGCTCCAGCGGCGCGAGCGGGGGTGTCGCCCCGGGCCTCCGGCCGGCTCAGGTGTAGAGCGCGAACTCGCCGACCCGCACCAGCTCGCGGCCGCCGAGCGAGGTGATCCACAGCAGGTAGTAGCGGTACCTCACGCCGTGCGTGGTGAGCGGGATGCGCTGGGTGGCGTGGACGTGGGCGCTTGAGCCGACCTTCGTCCAGCCGCCGCCGGCGGCGGTGAACGTGTTGAGGTTCGGGGCGCCCTTCGCGGCGTAGATGGAGACGCTGTAGCCGGGGGTGGTCGTGTCGATGACGGCGGCCCGGGCGGCGACCGCCGGCACCTTGACGTAGAGGCCGACGCCGGGCTTGCCGAGCACCCGGTCGTAGTAGTTCTCGGTCTGCCACGAGGTGTTGCGGTTGCCGTCGATCGCGTCGCCGACCAGCTGCGGGTTCTGGGTCTTGGCGCTGCCCGGGAGCGCGTCGGGGTTGTAGTCGTGCGCGCAGGAGGAGCAGAGCCGCACCTCGTGGTGGGTCGGCTTCGGCCCCGGCTGCGCGAGCGGCGGGTTGCCCGAATGGGTGTTCTGGACGAGGAACACGACGACGACAGCGACGACGACGAGGGCCGCAAGCCCCCCGAGCGCCATCCACCGCCGCGGCCGGGTGCGCAGCGGCAGCGCGCGTCGAGTGTCCGCGGGGAGCGTCCGCAGCACCGCCGTCGTCGGCGGCGCGGCCGGCATCTCGCCGGTGCGGGTCGTGCCCGCGCGTGCGGTCTCCAGGCTGAGCGCGTCCTCCAGATCGGCGATCATCTCGCGGTCGTCGGCGTAGCGCTCGCTCTCGCTCTTGGCGGTGGCGGTGTCGACGACCTGGGCGAGCGCCGCCGAGATCCCGGGCCGCAGCAGCGCGACGTCCGGGATCTCCTCGCGCACGTGCTTCATCGCGACCGCGACCTGGTTGTCGCCGCGGAACGGCACGTCGCCCGTGAGCATCTCGAACAGGACGATCCCGAGCGAGTAGAGGTCCGAGCGGCCGGTCACCGGGCGGCCGAGCGCCTGCTCGGGGGAGACGTAGTCGGTCGTGCCGAGCACGCGCCCGTCGGCGGTCAGCCCGTCCTCCTCGAGCGTGCGCGCGATGCCGAAGTCGGTCACCTTCGCCGAACCGTCCTCGTCGATGAGCACGTTCTGGGGCTTGACGTCGCGGTGGATGATGTGGCGGGCGTGGGCGGCGCCGAGCGCGCGCGCGATCTGGATCGCGTAGGCGAGCGCCTCGGTCACCGGCAGCCGGCCCTCGCGGCGGATGAGGTCCTTGAGCGTCTCGCCCTCGACGTACTCGAACACGATGTACGGCCGGCCGTCGTCCTCGCCGGCGTCGATCACGGTCACGATGTGGGGGTGAGAGAGCTGCGCGACCGCGCGCGCCTCCCGGCGGAACCGCTCCAGCTGGTCGGAGTCGGAGGCGACCTCGCGGTTCATCAGCTTGACCGCGACCGTCCGCTCGAGCGTTTCGTCGACGGCCTTGTAGACGGTCGACATCCCGCCGGCGGCGATCCGCGCCTCCAGCCGGTAGCGACCGCTGAGCCTCGTGCCGAGCGTGATGCTCACGCGGGTCTGTCCGTGCTGAGGGTCACTGGTCGATCGGTCCCATTGTGCGATACCCGCCGCGCCCCGTCGGCCGCTTCTTCACGCTTCCTTAAGCGCGCGGCCCGCTGGGCTCCGTCGCGGGGTCGGCTCACGCCGCCCGCAGACCGTCCCGGTCCCCGACGATCCCGAGCGACGGGACCTCGACGCGCCCCGCGCGGTCGGTGACCGTGCCGATCACGGTCGCACCCGCGTGCCGGGACTCGAGCAGCGCCGCGGCGTCGTAGGCGCGCTCAGCCTCGACGATCGCGCAGAAGCCGCAGCCCATGTTGAAGACCTCCCACATCTCCGGGGCGGGAACGCCACCGTGCCGAGCGATGAGCTCGAACACCGGCGGCACGGGCAGCGGGCGCTCGATGACGTAGCCGACACCCGCGCCGAGCCGCAGCAGGTTGCAGAGCCCGCCGCCGGTGATGTGGGCGAGGCCGTGCACGACGACGTCGGAGCGCAGCAGGTCGAGCACCGCGCGGACGTAGATGACCGTCGGCTCAAGCAGCGCGTCGGCGACCGACCGGCCGTCGAGCTCCGCCGGACGGTCGTCGAGCGACAGGCCCCCGTCGTCGAGCAGCGCGCGCCGCGCGAGCGTCAGCCCGTTCGAGTGGACGCCGGAGGCGGGCAGCCCGATGACGGCGTCGCCGGGCGCGATCCGCGACCCGTCGACGATCCGGTCCAGGGCGACCGTCCCAAACGCGGAGCCGACGAGATCGAAGCCGTACGGCGACGGGTGGCCGCGGAGCACCTCGGGGATCTGGCAGACCTCACCGCCCGGGACCTCGACGCCCGCCTGCTCGGCGCCGGCCGCGATCCCGGTGGCGAGCGCCTGCAGCAGCGCCGGCTCGGCCGCCTCGACGGCGATGTAGTCGAGCAGCGCGAGCGGCTCGGCGCCGACGCACACAAGGTCGTTGACGTTCATGGCCACGCAGTCGATGCCGATCGTGTCGAACCGCTGCGTCGCCTCGGCGACGATCACCTTCGAGCCGACGCTGTCGGTGGCGAGCGCGATCCCCTGGTTCGGGCCGATGCGCATCACCGACGCGTAGTGCCCGGGCAGCGGCACCGTGAGCGACGGACGCCCCGGGTCGATCCGCGACAGCACCGAGACGATCGCGGACACGCCCTCCTCGGCCTGGTGGGTGTCGACCCCGGCGGCGGCGTACGCATCCTTGCTCACGCTGTTCGCCTCCGCCCGGCCGCCGGCCCTGGCACCCGCTCGGCATCCGACCTCGCCTCAATGGGCGCCGCCGGCGTCATCCAGCTGGCCTCGCTTGTGAGTCGGCGGCGTGGGTCATCCGGCTCACGATTGTCGCCCATCACGCGGACCCACCGGCGGTCCGCGCCCCCCGGCCTCCCTCACGGCCGGCCCGCCACAGGACGGCGCCCGCGAGCGCCAGCCGGTAGACCGCGAACGGGGCGAGCGAGGCGTCGCGCTCGACCACTCGCAGCAGCCGGGCACAGAGCAGCGTCGAGGCAAACGACGCGCCGGTGCCGACCGCGAACGGCAGCGCCATCCCCTCGGGCAGCCCCCGCCGCGCGAGCCGGAGCGTCTTCAGCCCGGTTGCGCCGCCGATCACCGGGAGCGCGACGTGGCGCGAGAGCCGGTTGGCGTCCGCGCGCGCGAACCGCCGTCGACGCGCCGTCGCCAGGGTCGCGCCGTTGCGGGAGACCCCCGGGACGAGCGCGCATGCCTGCGCGATCCCGAGCCACAGCGCGTCGCGCATCCCGGCCTCGCCGAGCACGCGCTCGCGCGGCGAGCGGTCGGCCCAGCCGAGCGCGAGCGCTCCTGCGATCATCCCGGCCGCGATCGTCTCGGGCGTCCCAAGCCGGCGTTCGATCGGCCGCTCGAGCGCGAGGCCGACGACGGCCGCCGGCGCCGAGGCGGCGACGAGCTTCGCCGCGCCCGCCGGCGTCAGCCCCCGGGCGGTCGCGGCGACCTCGTCCCGCAATCCGACGAGCAGCGCGAGCGCGGTGCCCGCGTGGAGCGCGACCTCGAACGCCTTGCGCAGGTCCGCCTCCGCCTGTGCGTAGTCCCAGCCGAGCAGGTAGGGGACGACCGTGACGTGGGCCGAGCTGGAGATCGGCAACAGCTCCGCCGGCCCGTGGACCGCGCCGAGCACGAGCGCGCGCGGAACCGTCAGAGCGTCAGGTGTTGACATCCGCGCGGACGTCGCCGCGCTTCTGGCGGCCGCGCAGCCATCGCACCCCGAGGTACACGATCCCGAGCACGACGAGCGCGAGCACGACGTAGGACACGTAGCCGATCGAGTGCTCCCACGAGCGCCAGTTGTGCTTGACGGCCTCGCCGATCAGCGCGAGCGCGAGCACCCACGGGATGCATCCGATGATCGTGAGCACGACGAACCGCCCGAGCGGCACCTTGCCCACGCCCGCCGGCAGCGACACGTACGTGCGCACGAGCGGGATGACCCGTCCGAGCAGGACCGTGATCGATCCCCAGCGCTCGAACCAGCCGTCGATCCGGGCGAGCAGCGCAGGCGAGACATGAAGCAGGCGATGCCTCTGCACCAGTTCGAGCCGGCCGTAGTAGCCGATCGCGTAGGAGATGATCGAGCCCGCGAGGTTGCCGAGGACGCCGGCGACGACCGCGGCGATGAGGCTGAAGCGCCCGGTCGCCACGTCGAACCCGGCGAACAGCATGATCGCCTCGGAGGGGATCGGGATGAGCGCGGCGTCGGCGAGCATGAGCACGAACACGCCGGCGAGCCCCATGCTCCCGACCGCGCTCGTCGCGAGGTTGACGAGCCCGGAGGTGACCGAGGCGGTGTGCAGCAGCATGGGCCGCAATCTACTGTGGCCGATGTGAGCGTCGGATGAGGACCTGCTCATGCGAGCGCCGCCTCGCCGGGAGGGGCCGCGCGAGCGGAGGGCCCGGCCGGACGCGGCAGGGGCCGCTAAGTTCCCGACCCGGGCATGCGGGTCTGGGTCGACCTCACCAACTCACCGCACGTGCTCGTCATGCGGCCGGTGATCGAGCGCCTGCGCGCCGCCGGGCACGAGGTGCGCGTCACCGCGCGCGACTTCGCGCAGACGCTCGCGCTCTGCGAGCGCTTCGGGATCGAGCACGAGGCGATCGGCCGCCATCGCGGCGCAGGCCTCGCCGAGAAGGCCCGCGGGCTGGCCGCCCGTTCGCTCGCGCTCACGCGGTTCGCGCGCGGGCAGGGCTTCGACCTCGCGCTCGGCCATGGCTCGAACGACATCACGGTCGCCGCCGCCCTGCTGCGGATCCCGTGCACGACGACGTTCGACTACGAGTGGGCGACGGTCCAGCACACGGTCAACTGCCGCCTCGCCCAGGCGGTCGTCGTGCCCGACCTGATCCCCGCCGAGCGCCTGTACCGCTACGGTGCGCGCGGCAAGATCGCCGCCTATGCGGGGCTCAAGGAGGAGTACTACCTGGCGGACTTCGAGCCCAACCCCGCGGTGCTCTCCGAGCTCGGGCTCGACCCGGCGCTGCCGATCGCGGTCGTGCGCACGCCGCCCGCGGTCTCGCTCTACCACCGCTTCGATAACGACGTCTTCCGCGCGGTGCTGCAGCGGCTGCGTGGCACGCAGACCGTCGTGCTGCCGCGCACCCCGGAGCAGCGCGCCGAGCTCGACGCGCAGGGCGGGTTCATCGTTCCCGAGCGCGCGATCGACGCCCAATCCCTGATCGCGTTCGCCGACCTGATGGTGTCCGCGGGGGGGACGATGAACCGCGAGGCGGTCGCGCTCGGGACGCCGGTGTTCACGGTGTTCGAGGGGCGGCTCGGAGCGGTCGACGAGCGGCTGATCGCCGACGGCCGGCTGCGGCGGCTCTCCTCCGCCGACGAGGTCGTGCTGGAGAAGCGGTCGTGCGGCGCGGGCGAGAGCGAGCGCGTCCGGCGCGATCCCGCGGAGCTCGTCTCGCTGCTCTGCCGGCCGGTGGACGCCTTCGGCGGTTAACGCAGCGCTTAGAAGCCTTTCACGGGCGCGACACTAGACTTTCGGCCGCATGCGCCGACGGATGAGATCCGCGGCGTTTCCCGTTCATCGGCACGCTCTGCCCCAGCTCGTGCTCGACGGGGTCCTCGCCGCGCTTGCATACTTCCTCGCCTTCTGGTTGCGGTTCGGCGGCGACCTGGACCACAAGGCCCACCGCTACGTGCGGCTGCTCGACGGCTCGTTCTGGTGGGTGGTCCTCGTCGTGCTCGCCGCGCTCGCCGCCCTCGGGCAGTACCAGCGGCTGTGGAAGTTCGTCGGCCAGCGCGACTACGAGGCGGTCGTCAAGGCTCTCGTGCTCGCCACGCTCGTCGTTGTCGGCATCGTCGCGATCGCCCACCCGGTCGAGTACACGCCGCGGGCTCACCACGGGGTTCCGACCGGCAACACGGTCGCGGTGACGCTGCCGAGCTCGGTGATCGCGCTCTTCTTCCTGCTGAGCGTCGGGCTCCTGGTTGCGGCCCGCTTCACGATGCAGCTGATCGCCGACGGCCGCGTGCGCGCCCCCACGGTCGGCAAGAACGCCCGCCAGGTGCTGATCGTCGGGGGTGGCGAGGGCGGTCGGCTCGTCGTGCGCGAGCTGATGCGCAACCCGGGTCTCGGGCTGCGCCCGGTCGGCTTTCTCGACGACGACCCGGTGAAGCTCGGCACGAAGAACGAGCACGGCCTCAAGGTGCTCGGCCGCACGACGAATCCCGACCTGACGCGTGTGCTCGACGAGGTCGAGCCCGATCAGGTCGTGATCGCGATCCCGTCGGCCCCCGGCGAGCTCCGCGGCCGGGTCGTGATGGCCTGCCGCGAGCGCGGCATCCCGGTGCTGACGACGCCGACCGTGTTCGAGCTCCTGCGCGACGGCTCGGGTCAGATGCAGGTGACTCGCCAGCTGCGCGAGGTCCGCGTCGAGGACATCCTGGGCCGCGAGCCGGTGCGTGAGCAGCTGGAGCAGGTGTCGGGCTACCTGCGCGGCCAGGTCGTGCTCGTCACCGGCGCGGGCGGCTCGATCGGCTCCGAGCTCTGCCGCCAGATCGCGCGCGTCGGGCCGCAGCGGCTCGTGATGGTCGACCACGCCGAGGACAACCTGTTCGAGATCCAGCGCGAGCTCGAGGAGGACCGGCACGTCCGCACCGCCGTCCCGGTGCTCGCCGACTGCAAGGAGGAGGAGCGGATGCGGGAGGTGCTCGCCGAGTACCGGCCGGCCGCGATCTTCCACGCCGCCGCCTACAAGCACGTCGGGATGATGGAGGGCAATCCGGTCGAGGCGGTCCGCAACAACGCGCTCGCGACGCGCCTCGTCGCCCGGATCGCCGGCGAGCAGGGCGTCGGCACCTTCGTGCTCATCTCGACCGACAAGGCGGTCGCCCCGAAGACCGTGATGGGTGCCTCGAAGGCGCTCGCCGAGTGGGCGGTCGAGGCCGAGGCGGCACGCTTCCCGGGGACGCGCTACGCGATCGTCCGCTTTGGCAACGTGCTCGGCTCCTCGGGCTCGGTCGTGCCGATCTTCCGCCGCCAGATCGCCGCCGGCGGGCCGGTGACGGTCACCGACGAGCGGATGAAGCGCTTCTTCATGACGATCCCCGAGGCGGTGCAGCTCGTCATCCGCGTGGGCTCGCTCGGCGAGTCGAGCGGCGACGTGTACGTGCTCGAGATGGGCGAGCAGGTCTCGATCCTCGAGCTCGCGCGGCAGATGATCCGGCTCTCGGGCCTGGAGCCTGACCGCGACATCGCGATCAGGATCACCGGTGCAAGGCCGGGCGAGAAGTTCGCCGAGGAGCTGTTCGACGTCCACGAGCGCGTGCAGCCGACGCCCGCGCCACGCATCCTGCGGGCCGAGCACGACCCGCTCGATCCGGCGTGGGTCGAGCGCGTCTTCTCCGACCTCAACCTGCTCGTGCTCGAGGGCGACCCCTCGGCGCTCGCCGCGCACGTGTTCTCGCTCTCGGGCTCGCGCGTGACGCTCGCCGACCGCGGGGCGCAGGCCTCCGCCGTCGCCGGCGCCTCGTCCGGCCAGGTCGTCGACGCCTCGTCTGCCGGGGACCGAGCGGCCCTCTAGACTGCCCGCGTCGCGATGGCCGCCGTGGACCCATACGCCAGCCTGTCCGTCACGCACTTCATCAACACGGTGGGTGCCGACGCCGGGTTCGCCGCGATCATCGGCGTCGCGCTCGTCGTCATCATGCTCTTCGTCCACGCGCGCGAGACCGCCTCGCTGCGCGAGCGCGCCGAGGACGCCGAGGACCGGGTCGACTACCTCGAGCGGACGGTCGAGCATCTCGGTCGCGTCGCCTCGCAGGCGCTGCAGCTCGCTCAGACGGGGCAGACACGGTCGGGCGTGACCCCACCGCCCGCCGGAGCGCCCACGCGCGCGGTGACCTCCGCACAGCCCGTGCCGGCGCCCGCGGTCGCCGCCGCCTACGCCGGCGCCGCCGCCACCCGGCGCGCGGCCGGGCCGCCGCCACAGCTTCCGGCCGCCCCCGTCGGCACCGCCGGGCCCGCGCTCAGCTCCGCGACCCGGCTCCTCCCAGACCCGGGCGCGGTCAGCCCGAACGGGCGGGCGAGCAACGGCACCGTCCCCGGGGAGCCCGCGCTCGCCGCTGCGCAGGACGCCACCGAGGGCGGCGGCACCGACCCGCGGGCGGGCGCGCCCGCGGTCACGCCGCCGCCGACGGCCGCCACACCGCGCCCGGCGCCCGCCCCGTCGACCGCCGCCGCCGGAGCGCCCGCGCCGGCGGCCCCGATCCCGTCGCTGCCGCGCAGCTCGAACGGCGAGACGACCCAGGGGGACGGGGGCGCGCGCGCCCCGCGGCGCAACTATGGCCGGGCCGCCGAGCCGCGCTCCCCGCGCCGCGTGCTGCCGTACCTCGTCGTGGTCGTGCTCGTCGCGGTGATCGCGGTCGCCGCGTACCTCGTGTTCGGCCATCATCACCACCACACCGGAGCGGGAACGGCCAACCGGACGTCCGGCAGCAGCCCGAGCGGTGCCAAGGGGAGGAAGGGCAAGCACGCGGTGACGGTCAACCCGCGGACGGTGACCGTCGCCGTGCTCAATGGCACGACGACGAACAGGCTCGCCGCCGACGTGAGCCAGAAGCTCGGCAGGCTCGGCTTCAGGCGGGGTAAGACCGCGAACTTCTCCAACCAGACCCAGACGACGACCACGATCGGCTTCGTGCCCGGCGATCGTGCCAAGGCGCTCGCGGTGGCCAAGGCGCTGAAGGTGAAGTACTCGAACGTCCTGAAGGTGGCGCCCACCACCAAGGGACTCGTCTGTCCGGCGGGCACCGCCTGCCCGGACCAGGTGTTCGTGGTCCTCGGCACCGACCTGAACTCCGCGGCGTGAGCGCCGTTCGCCCGCCGCGCCCCTGACCCGACCAAAGGACGCTGACGATGAAGGATCTTTTGACCCTCCCACCGCGCGCGGTCAAGCCGCGTGAGAGCGGCATCACCCACATCCTCGATCGTGGCCTGTCGGTCGCCGACATCGACTCGCTTGTCGAGGTCGCCGGCGACTACATCGACTTCGTCAAGCTCGGCTGGGGGACGGGCGTGGCGACGCTCAACCTCGAGGCGAAGCTCGCGCGCTACCGGGAGCACGGGCTGCCGGTCATGTTCGGGGGCACGCTCACCGAGCTGTGCATCGCCCAGAACCGGCTCGGGCGATTCGTCGAATGGCTGCACGAGCTCGGCGTCGAGCACATCGAGCTCTCCGACGGCACGATCAACCTCGAGCATGACCGCAAGCTCGACCTGATCCGCTCGCTCGCCCAGGAGTTCATCGTGCTCTCCGAGGTCGGCTCCAAGGACGACACACGGATCATGGCCCCGTTTCGCTGGGTCGAGCAGATCGAGTCGGAGTTGGAGGCGGGCGCGTGGAAGGTCATCGCCGAGGCGCGGGAGAGCGGCGCGGTCGGCATCTTCCGCCACGACGGCGAGGTGCGGCAGGGGCTCGTGGACGAGATCCTGCACGCGGTCGACGGCACGAAGATCATCTTCGAGGCGCCGCGCAAGGACCAGCAGGTGTGGTTCGTGCGCCGGCTCGGTCCCGACGTCAACCTCGGCAACATCTTCCCCGAGGAGGTGCTGTCGCTGGAGACGATCCGCCTCGGCCTGCGCGCCGACACCGCGGAGGCCGCGCCCGACCTCGCCGAGCTGACCTGAGGGACGCGATGGCGGCGCAGGGCACGAACGCGACGGCGGGCGAGCCGCACGACGCGAACGGGGCTGTGGATCTCGGCGGCGTGCTCCTCGCTCGTCACGGCGAGACCGACGACAACCTCGTGCCGCGCTTCCAGGGCTGGCGCGACACGCCGCTCAACGCGACCGGGCGACGGCAGGCGTTCGAGCTCGGGCGACGCCTCGCCGAGCGCGCCTCTGCGGGCGAGGAGCCGGTCGCCTCGCTGTGGGCCTCCGACCTCAGCCGGGCGCGGGACACGGCGGAGATCGTCGGTGCCGCGCTCGGCCTGCGTCCGCTGCTCGACTGGCGGCTGCGCGAGGGCGCCCGCGGGCGCTGGGAGGGCCTTTTGATGGAGGAGGTCGAACGCGCCGAGCCAGAGCTGTACGCGGCCTGGATGCATGACGACCCGTCGTTCCGCTTCCCGGGAGGCGAGATGCTGCGTGAGCAGCAGCAGCGGGTGCTCGCCGCGCTCCACGACATCCACGCGCGCGGTCCGCTGCCGGCGCTCGTCGTCTGCCACGGCGGCTCGATCCAGGTGATGCTCGCGCTCCGCGACCCGCGCGGCCTGCGGGCGTTCCACAGCTTTCACGTCGCGAACACGGCGGTCCACGCCCTGTGAGCCGGCGATTGCCGGTCGCGGCGTTCGTCGCACTGGCGACCGCGACCGTGGGCGCGTTCTTCCTCGTCCAGACGCTCAAGGTCTCGACGCCGCTCATCACCGGGCTGCCGGCGCCCTCCCCGAGCGACATCAATCCGGTGTCCGGGGGCGTGTGCCTCATCCCCACCGGCAAGAACCGCGTGCTGGGGCCGCGGAGCTTCCGCTCGATGCGGATCTCGTTCCTGCTGCTCAACCAAGCCGACGCGGTGACGGTGCAGATCGTCGACTCCGCCGGTCGCGTCGTCGACACGATCGCTCGGGCGGTGCCGATGGCGACGGGCCGGCGGCACGCGTTCACGTGGAGCGGCCATCTCGCCGACGGCCAGGTCGCGCCGAGCGGGCGCTACTACGTGCGAGTGCAGCTCATTCACCAGCACCGCACGATCCAGATCGCGAGCCAGAACACGGGCGCCGCCGAGCCGGTGATCGTCGAGGATCGCCCGGCGCCGATCAAGGTCGTGTCGGTGAAGGCCGACGGCGTCGAGCCCGCCGTCTTCCCGCAGACGAGCGGGCGGCCGATCGCGATCCGCTTCACGGTGGTCGGCGCGCACCGCCCGACGGTCCGCGTCTACCGCACCGACGTGTCCGGGAAGCCGCGGCTGATCGACAGGTTCCGCGCGACGACGCTGCGGACCGCGTTCTGGAACGGCACGACCTCGAGCGGTGCGCCCGCCCCCCAGGGCACCTACCAGATCGCGGTGAGCGCGCTCGACCGCGCCTGCTCACTCTCGCGTTTCCCCCCACGCCTGCCGGCCCCCCCCGGCTCGACGCCCCATGACGGGGTGACCGTGCGCTATCTCGCGGCCCAGCCGCCGATGAGCGCGGTCCCGGGCGGCTCGACGGCGACGGTGGCCGTCGACTCCCGTCGCCATCGCTACTCCTGGACGCTGCGGCGCGTGGGATCGGGCGCGGTCGTCGCCTCGGGGCGGTCGGCGGCGGTCGGCCTCAGGCTCCGCCTGCCAGGTGGGAGCGGCCTGTACACGCTGTCGCTGCGCTGGGGGTCGCACGCGACCGCGGTCCCGCTCGTCGCCGGCGCCACCGGAGCGCCCGGGGGTGGCTCATCCGGGTCCGGCGTCGGGCGCGGCCGCGTGCTGGTCGTGCTCCCCGCGCTCACCTGGCAGGGCGAGAACCCGGTTGACGACGACGGCGACGGGATGCCGAACCTCCTCACCACCGGCGGCCCGATCGCGATCGAGCGGCCGTTCACGAACGGTCTGCCCGTCGGGTTCCGGGGCGAGGCGGGACTCGTCGCCGACCTGCGCTCGAGCGGCCTGCGCTACACGCTCACGACCGACCTCTCGCTCATCTCCGGCGGCTCGGCGCTGCTCTCGCACTACTCCGGAGTCGTGTTCGCCGGCACCGAGCGCTGGCTGCCCGCTGCGACCGGCCAGGCGCTCTCGACCTGGGTCGAGCAGGGCGGCCGCGTGCTCTCGTTCGGGATCGACGCCCTGCAGCGGACGGTGACGCTCGGCGGCGGCCAGGCGCGGGACCCCTCCGGCCCGCACACGGTCGACTTCCTGCTCGGCCGCCCGGGGCCGGTCGAGCCGACGGGCGGCTCGCTGCTGCTCGTCCAGCGCAACGGCCAGGGCCTCTTCTCCAAGGGAGCCCAGGAGCTCACGGGCTTTCGCCGCTTCCAGGCGTTCGGACCGGTGCAGCCCCCCGCCCGCCTGCTCACCTCGGTCGGCGTCTCGGCGCAGACGCCGGCCGTGATCGGCTACGCGCTCGGGCGCGGCGCCGTGGTCGACGTCGGCCTACCGGGCTTCGGCGCCGCGCTCGCCCACAATGTCACCGCCCAGGACCTCGTCGCCCGCGCCTGGCGGCTGCTGCTCGGCTGACGAGCCGTCGTCAGACGGCGCTCGTGCTGGGCGCAGGTGAGAGGCCGGCCTGCGGTCGAGGTGGACGACCGGTCATCGCCGTCGATGCGCCAAGATGAATCGCGATGGAGGTCGAGACCGTCACGTTCACGCCGGTGCTGGGAGCAGCGGCCGCCGACCCTGAGCTGCGCGACCAGTTGCTCGACACGTGGGTGCGGGTGACGGACGCCGGCGGCGCGGTCGGGTTCGTCGCGCCGGCCGATCGCAGGCTCGTCGCCGAAATGCTCGACTCGCATCTCTCGCGCGTGGCCGAGGGCCGGGACGCGCTCGGCGTGCTCCGCCGCGGCGGCCAGCACGGGCCGGCGGCCGGCATGGGGATCCTCGCCGCCTCGGCGGCGCCGCTGCGCGCCCACTGGCGCACGCTCCTGCGGCTGATGGTCGACCCGGACCTGCAGGGGATCGGCGCCGGGAGGATGCTCCTCGAGGGGCTGCACGAGATGGGGCGAAAGCTCGGCCTCGAGTTCCTGTGCCTCAGCGTCCGCGGCGGGCTCGGAATCGAGGGGTTCTACGGCCGCGTCGGATACGAGGTCTACGGCCGCAACCCGCGCGCGATCCGGGTCGGCCCGGGCGACGAGCGCGACGAGATCCTCATGCGCTACGAGCTGTAGGGCCCGTGACCGGATCCCTCGCCGGACCCGACGTCAGCGCGCGTGCGACGCCCCGAGCCGCGAGCCGGCGCCACGGCGCGCGATGACCGGCTACCTGAAGCGCCTGGTCGCCTCCCTCGGGGCCTACCAGGTCTCGAACGTCGTCGCGAAGCTGATCGGCGTCGGGATGCTTCCGGTGTACACGGCGTACATCGATCGCTCGGGCTACGGAACGATCGAGCTGCTCGCAAACGGCGTGATCCTCATCTCGATCCTCACTCGCCTCGGGATGATCGAGGCGTTCCTGCGCTTCTACTACGAGGACGAGGACATGGCTCGCCGCAACCACCTCGTGCGTCGGGCGACCGGGTTCATGCTGCTCGCGACGACCGCGGTGGCCGCACTCCTGCTCATCTTCGCCGGGCCGCTCAGCCGGGTCGCGCTCGGCCCTCGCGACGTCCCGATCTTTCGCGTCGCGATCCTCGGCCTGTGGTCGTTCACGAACCTCGAGCTCGCCTACGCGGTGCTCCGCGTCGACGAGCGGCTGCGCGCGTACGCGACCGCGTCGGTGTGCAACGTGCTGCTCACGGTCGCGGCCACGGTGACGCTGGTCGTCGGTGCCGGGCTCGGCGCGCGCGGCTACCTGCTCGGCAACTACGGCGCCTCGACGGTCGTGCTCCTCGCCCTGTGGTGGGCGCTCCGCGAGCGGCTGCGCGACCCGCGTCGCACCGCCGGGCAGTCGTGGGCGACGCTCATGCGCTTCGGGCTGCCGACGGTTCCGGCGGAGGCGTCGGTCTACCTGCTCTCGATCGTCGACCGCGCGTACATCTACCACGACCGGAGCGCCGGGACCGCCGGATTGTACGCGCTCGCGCTGAAGCTCGCGGGCGCTGTGTCCTTCATCGTCACCGCGTTCATGTACGCCTGGCCGCCGCTCGCCTACTCGGTCGCCGACGAGCGCGAGGCGGGCCGACTGTACGGCCTCGTCGCCACCTACTACCTGCTCCTCACCGGCTGGGTGGTGGCGGCACTCGCGCTCGAGGGGCGCTACATCGTGCGGCTGCTCTCGCATCCGCAGTACTACGGCGCCTACCGGGCGCTCCCGTGGGTGGCGCTCGGCTGGGCGCTGTACGGCCTGTGGGTCATCTACCTCACGGTCGCGGGGCGCGCGAAGGCGACGACCCGGAACTTCCCGGCGGCGCTCCTCGGCCTCGCGGTGAACGTCGTGCTCCTGCTCGTGCTCGTCCCCCGTTGGGGGATCGCAGGGGCGGGGATCGCGCTCTGCGGCGCCTACGTCGCGATGCTCGCGCTCATGCACCGGCTCACCCGCAGCCGCTTCCATGTCCAGTTCGAGTGGTCGCGGCTCGCCCGCCTGGCGATCGTGCTCGGGGGCCTGTCGGTCGCAGGTGACCTGCTGCTGCCGGCGCATGGCGCCGCCGGCCTGCTGCTCCGCGCGCTCGTCGTGGTCGCCATCGCTCCGGCATTGCTGGCGGTCGGCTTCGTCCATCCGGAGGAGCTCCGTTCCGGGCGGACGCTCATCGGGCGCATCCGGCGCGGGCGGGCGCTGTCGGCGCGCGGAGGAGCGTGAGCCCTGTGCACGCGCTCATCGTTGACCCGTCCGCGTACTCGGCGCCCTACGACGAGGCGCTCTGCGCGGCGCTCGCGCGCCGGGGCGCCGGGGTCGAGCTCGTGACGAGCCGCTTCGCCCACGGCGAGCGCCCGGCGCCCGAGGGCTACGCCCGTCGCGAGCTCTTCTACCGCCGGGTCCGCGGGGCGGCCGGCTCCCGCCGCCGGCGGCTCGAGAAGCTCGCGACGCACGCCGCCGGGATGCGCGCGCTCGCGCGTTTGCCCGCGGACGTCAGGCACCTGCAGTGGGTTCCGCTGCCGTGGCTCGACGTCGCGCTGCTGCCGCCGAGGCCGAGGCTGTTGACGCTCCACAACACGTCGCCGCGCAGCGGCCGGTTCGGGCGCGCCCGCGCGCTCGCGGCCGTCGCCGAGCGGATGGACGCGCTCATCGTGCACTCGGAGCACGGCCGGCGGAGCCTGCTCGAGCGCGGCGTCGACCCGGCCCGCGTGCACGTCATCCCGCATGGCGCGTTCGTGCCGCAGCCGGACGGCGAGCTCCCGCCCGAGCTGCACGACGACGGCCGCCCCGTCGTGCTCATGTTCGGCCTGCTGCGGCCCTACAAGGGCCTCGGCACGCTGCTCGCCGCCTGGCGCGGAATGGCGGGCGCTCAACTGTGGGTGGTCGGCCGGCCGCTGATGGAGCTCCCGCCGATCCCGGAGGGCGTGTCGCTCGTCCCGCGCTACGTCACGGTCGGCGAGTCGGCCGCGCTGCACCGGCGCGCCGACGTGATCGTGCTCCCCTACGCGGCCGATGAGTCGATCGACGGCTCCGGCGTGCTGGCGGCGGCGCTCGGGGCGGGCCGCGCCGCGGTCGTCTCCGCGGTCGGGGGCCTGGCGGAGATCGCCGCCGAAACGGGCGCTGCGCTCTCGGTCGCCCCGGGCGATCCGGCGGCGCTCCGCGCCGCGCTCCGCGGTCTCATCGCCTACCCGGCGGCGCGCGCCGAGCTCGCCGCCGCGGCCCGGGCGGCGGCCGCCGGCCCGTACTCGTGGGACGCGGTGGCCGAGCGGACGCTCTCGCTCTACGAGGGCCTCGCCGGCCGCGGCTGAGCTCCCGCGACGGCATCGTCCCGAGTCCTCAGGTCACGTAGCAGGTGCGGGGGTCGGGGGAGGTGGCGCAGGCTCTCGGCGTCACGTGAGCGAGGATCGCGACGGCTTTGCGCAGCTGCGCCGGCGGCAACGTGTAGGGCAGCCTCAGGTGGCGCTCGAGCAGGCCCGCCGCCCCGAACCTTGGCCCGGGGGTGACGTGGACGCCGTGCTCGGCCGCGCTCACGGCGAGGCTCGTGCTGATCGCCGCCGGCAGCTCGATCCAGATGAACTGGCCGCCGTGCGGCGGCTCGAAATGCCAGTCGGGCAGCTCGGCGGCGAGCGCGTCGGTGAGCGCCGCCCGACGCTGCCGCAGCGCCTCGCGTCGCTGGGGCATGATCTCCTGCAGGGCGCCGAAGACCTCCACCGCGAGGAGCTGGTCGAGCACGGGACTCGCGAGGTCGACGGTGGCGCGGGCGCCCGCCAGCCGCTCGATGAGCGGTGGCTCGGCCCGAACCCAACCGACCCGGAGCCCACCCCAGACCGCCTTGCTGAGCGAGCCGATCGTGACCGTCCGCCCGTCGCCCAGGCCCGCCATCGGTGGCGCCGTCGGACCCTCGAGTGTCAGCTCCGCGAACGTTTCGTCGATCATCACCACGGCGCCCGCACGGGCCAGCATCCGCAGCGCGACGCGGCGGGCGTCGGGATCGATCAGGGCCCCTGTCGGGTTCTGGAAGTCGGGGATCAGGTAGGCGAGATCCGGTCGGTGGCCCTCGCAGACGTGAGCGATGGTCTCGAGGTCCCAGCCCCGGTGGGTGGTCGGCACGTGCCGGATGCGCAGGCCTGCGCCGCGCAGCGCGTCGAGGGCCGCCGGGTAACCGGGAATCTCCGCGACCGCCGACCGCCCACGCCGGCTGAGCGCACGGAGCGCCAGGTCGAGCCCCTGCATCCCACCGGCCGTCACCATCACCTGCTCGGGCCTGGTCGCAAGGCCGCGGGCGCTGAAGCGCCGGGCGATCGCGTCGCGCAGCGGCGGCAGCCCGAGCGGGTCATAGCCGTGGTGGTCAAGCCAGCGGGGCAGCTGGGCGGCCGCGCTCGCGGCGAGCGCCTCGAGGCAGGGTGGGGCCGGCATCGCGCCGATGCGCAGATCGAGCCCCCGCACCTGCGAAACCGAATCCGAAGCGCTCAGGTGGCCTGCCGGAATCGTCGCCCAACTCCCGGCCCCGCGGCGGCTGGCGAGGTATCCGTCGGCCCTCAGCAGGTCGTAGGCGGCGGTGACGCACGCCCGGCTGACCCCGAGCGTGCGGGCAAGCTCCCGCTCGGGCGGAAGCCGGCTCTCGAGCGGGATCTGCCCGTCGAGCACGAGCGCGCGGATCGTGGCCGCCAGGCGCCGGCTCGCCGGGCCGCCGACGCGCCACTCCCCGAGCAGGCCGTCGAGTCGCGCTGCGGTGACGATGCTCACGCGACCAGTCTCTCACAATTGGCCTGATCCGATATAGGCCAATTGTGAGAGACTCGCGGGCATGCCGCCACCTCGGATCCGCCGCCTGAGCCAGCTGTACGCCGGCCTCGTGCTCTACGGGCTGAGCGATTCGATGCTGCTGCTTGCGGGACTCGGCGTCGACCCCTGGGACGTCCTGCACCAGGGCCTCTCCCGGCGGCTCGGGCTTGGCGTCGGGACCTGGGCGCTGATCGTCGGAGCGGCCGTGCTGATCCTGTGGCGCCCGCTGCGCCAGCGCCCAGGGTTCGGAACGCTCAGCAATGCGCTCGTGATCGGACCGGTGATCGACCTGGCGCTCGCGCTCATCCCCGCGCCGCACGGGCCGGCGCTTCGCTGGTCGATGATGCTTGGGGGCGTCGTGCTCAACGGCGTCGCGACGGGCGCCTACATCGGCGCCGGACTCGGCCCTGGCCCGCGCGACGGACTGATGGTCGGCCTCGCGTCGCGCGGGCACTCGCTGCGCGCCGCGCGCACGACGATCGAGGCGACCGTGCTGCTCGGGGGCTGGTTGCTCGGCGGGACAGTCGGAATCGGCACGATCGCCTACGCGCTCGGGATCGGACCGCTCGTCCACGTGTTCGTCCCCCGGCTCCGTATCCCCGGGACGGATGCCGCACGGGGCGCCGGGGATGCTGCGCGGGGCGTCGCCAACGGCCACGGGGGGGCGGGCGCCATCGTGCGGCGGACGACGACCGATCAGGCGGCGACGGGCGCCGCCTCGCGGCGGGCGACCTCCTCGCGCACGAGCGGTGCGACCTTCGTCCCGAACAGCTCCATCGAGCGCAGCACGTCGGCGTGCGCGACCGCCCCGACCGACATCTGCCCGATGTAGCGCGAGTTTCCGAACAGCTCGTGCTCCATGAGGATCTTCTCCGCGACCTGTTCGGGCGAGCCGGCGGCGACCGCGCCCCGCGGAGAGCGCAGCCGCTCGTACTCGGCGCGTCCCGAGGGCGGCCAGCCGCGCTCGCGGCCGATCCGGTTCATCATCGCCAGGTACGGCGCGGCGAACGCCCGGTCGGCGGCCTGCGAGGTCTCGCCGACGAACGCGTGCGTGTTGATCGCAAGCGGCAGCGCGTCGGCGTCATGGCCGAACTGCGCGGCGGCGCGGCGGTAGAGCTCGACGAGCGGGGCGAAGCGCGCGGGCTCGCCGCCGATGATCGCGAGCGTGAGCGGCAGCCCGAGCGCGCCCGCGCGGGCGACCGACTCGGGGGAGCCACCGACCGCCACCCATACGGGCAGCGGGTCCTGCACCGGACGCGGGTAGACGACGACGTCGTGCAGCGCCGGCCGCAGGCGCCCCTCCCAGGTCACCGGCTCTCCGCCGCGGAGCTTCAGCAGCAGGTCGAGCTTCTCGGCGTACAGGTCGTCGTAGTCCTCGAGGTCGTAGCCGAACAGCGGGAACGACTCGGTGAACGAGCCGCGGCCGGCCATGATCTCGGCGCGGCCGCCGGAGATGAGATCGAGCTCCGCGAACTGCTCGAACACCCGCACCGGGTCGTCGGATGACAGCACGGTCACCGCGCTCGAGAGCCGGATCCGCTCGGTGCGCGCAGCGATCGCCGCGAGCGCGACGACCGGGGAGGAGATGAGGAAGTCGGCCCGGTGGTGCTCGCCGACGGCGAACACGTCGAGCCCGAGCTGCTCGGCGAGCTCGGCCTCCTCCAGCAGGTTGCGCATCCGCTCCTGCGGGGAGACGCCGTCGCCGATGTCGGCAAATGTGGCAAGTCCAAGTTCCATGCCACCAGAGTAGCAGATGGTTGCGCACTCAACTGTCTGCCACGGTCGCCACCCGGTTGTCTGCCACGGTCGCCACCCGGTCGTCTGCCACGGTCGCCACCCGGTCGTCTGCCACGGTCGCCACCCGGTCGTCTGCCACGGTCGCCACCCGGTCGTCTGCCACGGTCGCCCTGCACGCGGCCCGCGCATCACTCTCGGATGCGCGTACGAAAAGGTCGCGTATAGGCAGCAAAACGTACGCGCCCCTTCGGCGCGGCGGATGCTGCGGCGCCCCGCTCAACAAGCGCTCAACGCCGCGCCCGGCGCCGGTGTTGCGCGGCCATCTCGCTCTCGGCTCGCCTTGACAGGCGCGCCCGGGTGGCGGAGATTCCTCGTGATGCGGATCGGGTGCGAATCAGCACGGCTTGCCGTCCGGGCGCCTCTCGTCGCCGCGGCCGCCGTCGTCACGGCGCTGGCGCTCGCCCCGGGTGATGCGCGGTCCGCGGCGACCTCGGCGGCGCTCGCCCCCGCTGCGGCTGGGCCCGCCGCCACGCCGGGCGACCCCCGGACCGCGGCGACCTCGCCGGCGCTCGTCCCCGCTGCGGCCGGGCCCGCGGCCACGCCGGGCGACCCCCGGTCCGCGGCGACCTCGCCGTACGCGCCGTATCTCGTCGAGCGCACCGACATCCCGGGGATCCCGTTCGCGCCCACCGTCGTCCCGCTCAGGGCAAGCACGCTCCGGCTTCTCTACGGGGCGTCGACCGCGCACTGGATCCGCGCACACGGGTTCGTGGGGGGCGCCGCGGATGCCCCACAGTTCGCTGAGCCGGGCGTCCGCCGCCCCGACACCGGGCTCGCGCAGGCGGCGCTTGCGGCCTTCCGGACGAAAGCCGCCGCCGCGGGCGCGGCGGCGCGGTTCCTCGCGTTCAACGTCGCGGTTTCGGGTGCGCGCCATCGATCGCCGCGCCGTCTGCCGGGCGTCCCGAGCGCGCGTCTCGTCGTCGAGTACGGCCACCTCACCGGCGGGACCGCGGCCCACCCCGCCGCCGCGGCGGCGATCTGGACCGAGGGCCGCTGCATGCTCTCGGTGAGCATCGGCGGCGACACCGCCCGGGCGCGTGAGTCCTATCCCCGCTACACCGAACGGGTGCTGCGCCGGATCGAGCGGCGCACCGACGGCCGCTGCCCGGCCCGCCGGTAGCTCTGCGCGCGCACAGGGCCGGCCCGTCTGCGCGCGCACAGGGCCGGCCCGACCCGGCAGCGGTCGCTCGACGCCCGCAATCGTCCGCGCTGCGAACATCGGGGCCGTGCCGGACTCCACCCGTCCCTCGGTCGCCGTCGTGATGCCGTTCGCCGGCACACCCGCCGAGGCCACCGCCGCGCTCGCCGCGCTCGCATCACTGCGCACCCGCGCGGGCGACAAAGTCGTGCTGGCGGACAACGCGGGCACGGCGCTGAAGGTGCGCGATTCCATCGCACCCGGGGATGAAATCGCGCACGGCCAGAACCGGGTCACGATCGTGCCCGCCACCGGCGAGCACTCGCCGGCCCGCGCCCGCAACGCCGGCGCCGCGGCGACCGACCAGCCGTGGATCCTGTTCCTCGACGCCGATTGCCGGCCGTCGCCGGACCTGATCGACGCGTTCTTCGCCGAGCCGATCGCGGACGAGGTGGGCGCGCTCGGAGGGGGGATCGACGCGCTGCCCTCGGGCGCCTCGCTCGCGGCGCGCTATGGCGTCTCGCGGAACTTCCTCAACAGCTCCACGCACCTGGCGCACCCGTTTCGCCCGCGGCTGTCGGCGGCCAACCTGCTCGTGCGCCGTGCCGCGTTCGACGCGGTCGGCGGCTTCCGCGAGGGGATCCGTGCCGCCGAGGACACCGACTTCTGCTGGCGCCTGCAGGACGCCGGCTTCACGCTCGCCGTCCGCCCGGGGGCGAGGGCGGGTCACGTCTACCGCTCGACGCTCAGCGGGCTGCGCGCGCAGTGGCGCGGCTACGCCGCCGGGCGCGCCTGGCTCGCCCGCGCGTATCCGGGATTCCACCCCGAGCCGGCGCTGTACCGCGCGCTCCGCCGCGCCGGCCTCTCCCGCCTTCCGGGCCTCCGCCCGCGCACGAACGGGCTGCCGCGCGCCCGTGTCAACCCCGGCGCCCCGCCGCGCTCCACGCGCGAGCGGCTGGAGTTCCTGTTCGTCGACGTCCTGCTCGGCATCGAGGAGCTGCGCGGCCTGCGGCGCTCGAACGACGCCTGAGGCCGCCCGCTACGCGGCCCGGGTGCCCTCCGCCTGCTCCCAGGTCACCGGGACCCCGACCCGCAGGTAGCGCCACAGGCCCGCGAGCGTCGCCCACGTGACGAGGAGGTAGTAGTAGGCGATCCCGGCGCCTGGCACGGGGAGCCGCAGCCGCCCGGCGGCCGCCAGCGCCAGCCACGCGAGCTGCAGGCCGAGCATCACCCCGTAGAGAACATGCGCCCCCGACGCGGCGGTGAGCACGGCCGCGAGCGCGAGCAGCAGCACGTGCAGCACGCCGCTCTCGTAGCGCAGCAGGCGGTGGGAGACGATCTGCAGCAGGAACAACGGCCCGCCGCCGCGGAGCATCCGGCCGCTGACGACGTGCTGCCAGCAGCGTGCGGACATGCGCACCTTGCGCTCGTACTCGTCCTCGAGGTCGCGCGCCGGGGTCTCCCAGGCGACCGCCGAGGGATCCGACACCGCGCGGCGGCCGCGCTGCACGAGCCGGTAGACGAGCCCGAGGTCATGGCCGGCGCGCCCGTCGGGGCTCTCCAGGTAGTCGCTGCGGCGCACCGCGTAGATGCCGCCGTTGCCGGCGGTGATCGACCCGATCCGGGACTCGTTGTCGCGCACCCACAGCTCGTAGCGCCAGTAGACGCCCTCGCGGTTCGTGCCGTCCGCGCGGCGCAGCCGCAGGTTCCCGCACGCGTACGCGACGTCCGGGTCGGCGAAGTTCGCGACGAGCCGCCGGAGCGCGTCTTGCTCCCACATGGCGTTCGCGTCGGAGAACGCGATGATGTCCGAGCCGGCGGCCTCGGCGGCCTCGGCAGTGCCGGTGGCTCCGGACTCGCCGCTCGCGCGCACCGCCCGGTCCTGGGCGCTCACCTTCCCCGCCCGCGGGCAGCGGAGCAGTGAGACGCGCCCGCCGGTCTGCGCCTGCAGCCCGGACACGATCGCGTCCGTGCGGTCAGTCGAGCCGTCGGAAGCGACGATGATGGAGAGCCGCTCGGGCGGATAGTCGAGCGCGAGCATCCCGCGGACCGTCGCCTCGATCGTGTCCTGTTCGTCGTGCGCGGCGATCACGAGCGTCACCGCCGGCTCGATCGGTGCCCGGCGCACCGGCCGCGGTCGCAGCCGGGCGAGGAGCGCGACGAACATCGGATAGCCGAGGTGCGTCCAGACGATGAACGCCGCCGCCGTCCAGAAGATCACCTCGAGCAGGATCATCGCGGGCGGACGATAGATCGATAAGGTCAGCCGCGGCCATGGATCGCCTGCTCACGCGTGCATTCGACCTGACCGTGGGCGGTCTCGGCACGATCTTCACCGCGCCGCTCGTGCTCACGCTCATGGTGCTCATCCGCCTCGAGTCGCCGGGCAGTCCGATCTACACCCAGCTCCGCGTCGGGCGCGACGGCGTCCCGTTCCGCATCTACAAGCTGCGCACGATGGTGGCGGGCGCCGAGTTCCAGGGCGCCGGGCTGGCGATCGCCGAGGGCGACAGCCGCATCACGCGGCTCGGGGAATTGCTGCGGCGCACCTCGCTCGACGAGCTCCCGAACCTGTGGAACGTCGTGCGCGGCGAGATGTCGATCGTCGGGCCACGGCCGACGCTCCAGCACCAGGTCGACGCCTACACCGAGCGCCAGCGCGGCCGGCTCGCGGTCAAGCCCGGGATCACCGGCTGGGCGCAGGTCAACGGTCGCGCCTCCCTGCCGTGGCCGGAGCGGATCGAGCTCGACCTCTGGTACGTCGAGCACCGCTCGCTCCGGCTCGACCTCGAGATCCTCCGCCGCACGGTCGCGCAGATCCGCAGTCGGGACGGGATCTACAAGGGCGAGCGCGGCGGCTGGCAGGCTCCCGACGGGTTCTAGCCAGGGCCAGCACGCCGATCGCGGTCACGCCCTGTCAGTTGAGGATCCGTCATCGGGCGCCCATGGGCACGTGCAGGCCGATGAGGGCGACGACGCAGACGATCCCCATTATCAGGACCACAATCTCCACTCCGGGGACCAGGCCGAGGCGGGCGGCGAGGAACCCCACTCCGATGACCGGCAGACCCTCCCCCACGTAGGTGACGACGTAGAAGGCGGCCAGGAAGCCGGATCGCTCGGCGGGCGGGGCGGCGTCGTTGGCCTGGCGGATAGCCCCCATGAACGCCAGTCCCTGCCCAGCGCCGGCGGCGGACGCGCGCCTTCGATCGGCGCACACGCCGGGCGCGTGATGGTCGCTCCGTGCTCATATCGAGGGCGGCGGCGCACCGGCGGCGGCCGCGCCGGTTGACATGTCGACGTCTCGGTTAAGGTGGCGCGCCATGGACCACGACGTCGCCGTGCTCCTCACCGGCGTCGGCAAGCGCTACGCGCTCGTGTCGGCGTTCTCGCAGATCGCGACGACGATCGCCGCCGATCCCAACCCGCTCGCGCCCGCCCAGTACGCCGCCCACCACCGGCGCGCGGTGCCGCGCTTCGAGGACCCGGGCTACGTCCCGGCGCTGCGGGAGCTCTGCGAGGAGTTCGGCGTCGGCGCGGTCGTGCCGCTCACCGACCTCGACCTGGAGATCCTCGGCCACGCGCGCACGGCCGGCCGGCTGCCCGCGTTCGTGCCCGACGGCGAGATCGCCCGGGCGACGTTCGACAAGTACGAGACCCACCTGCTGCTCGAGCGCGCCGGGCTGCCGAGCCCGCCGACCGTGCTCCCCGGCGAGCCGGTCGACAGCTATCCGGTGATGGTCAAGCCGCGCTGGGGCTCGGGCGCGCGCTCGATCTTCCGCGCCGAGGACGCGCGCGAGGCCGAGTTCCTCGCCGCCTACATCCGCGAGCCGGCGATGCTCCAGCGCGCGATGCGCGGCCCCGAGTTCTCGATGGACTGCTTCAGCGATCTCGACGGCCGCTGCCTGTCGGTGATCCCGCGCAACATGCTCGAGTCCCGCGGCGGGGAGTCGATCAAGGGCCAGACGCTGGAGGACCCCGAGCTCGTCGAGCTCGGCCGCCGGGTCGTCGAGGCGCTCGGGGTGCGCGGGCCGTGCACCGTTCAGGCGTTCCGCGACGAGCAGTTCGGGCTCGGGATCACCGACGTGAACACCCGCTTCGGCGGCGCCTGTCCGGCTCACCTGTACGCCGCGCCGCCTGGGCGCACGTACCCGGAGCTGATCGTGCGCCTCGCTCGCGGGGAGCGGGTCGCGCCGTTCCTCGGCGAGTACCGGGCCGGAGTCACGTTCACGCGCTACTACTGGCAGCTCGAGCTCGACGCCGAGCTGCGGCCGACCGGCCGGGACATCATGGACCCCCCCGGTCCGCCGATCCCCGCGCCCGCGCGCTGAGCCTCCGCGCCGAGGAGCTCCCTCCCGCGTCGCGTTCGGTTCCGGCGCGAGGAGAAGCCCCCGGACGTGCGGTACCTGCGCAGACAGATCGGTCTGTCTGAACAGACAGGTCTGTCTGCTAGCATCCCGTGGCATGACACCATCCGCCACCGCCCCTCACGCCTCCGCCGCGACGACCTGCGCCCGCGCGACCGGCGCCCGCGCGACCGGCGCCGCGGCCGGCCCGCGCGCCGAGGCGCGCCGCCGCATCGCCACGCTCGCGCTCGCCAGTTCGATCGTGATCTCGTTCCTCGCCGCATCGGCGGCGCCGACCCCGCTGTACGACCGCTACGAGGCGCTCTGGCACGCGACGCCGCTGATCGGCACGATCGCGTTCGCGGTGTACGCGATCGCCGTGCTGGTCGGCCTGCTGTGGCTCGGCGAGCTCCCGGCGCACCTCGGTCGCCGGCCGGTGCTGCTCGCCGCGATCGGCGGCCAGATCGTCGCGCTCGCGCTGTTCGCCGTCGCGGGCTCGTTTGCGCCGATCCTGCTCGGGCGCGTGATCCAGGGGCTCGCCGCGGGCAGCGCGCTCGGCGCGCTGGCTGCGACGATGATCGAGTCCGAGCCGTCGCGCGGGACGATCGCCAGCGCCGCCTCGCCGGCGGCCGGCAGCGGCCTCGGCGCGATCCTCAGCGGCCTCGCGGTGTCGTTCCTGCCCGCCCCGACGCACACGATCTACCTCCTGCTGATCGCGGTCATGCTCGGACAGGCGGCCGGCGTCGCACGCCTCATCCCGCCGGTCCGCCGCCGCGCGATCAGCCGCTCGGCGCTTGCGCCCCGCGTCGCCGTCCCGCGGCGGGCCCGGGCCACGTTCGCCGCCACGACGCCGGTGATCTTCGCCGTCTGGGGACTCGCAGGCTTCTATTTCGCGCTCGGGCCCGCGCTGTTCGTCGCGCTCACCGGCAGCCACGCTGTGTGGGAGGGCGCGCTCGGGCTGTTCCTGTTCGCCGGAGTGGGCTCGCTGAGCACGATCGCCCTGCACCGCGCGCCGGGCCGCGCGCTCACGCTCGCGGGTGCGGCCACGATGCTCGCCGGTCTCGCGCTCACGATCGTCGCGGTCCTCGTCGGCTCGGTCGCGGTCTACTTCGTCGCGAGCGCGGTCGTCGGCGTCGGCTTCGGTGCAGGCTTCCAGGGGCCGGTCCGCACGCTCGTGCCGCTCGCGCGCGCCGAGGAGCGGGCCGGGCTGATGTCGGCGGTGTTCGTCCTCTCCTACGTCGGCCTCGCGGTTCCGGCGGTCATCTCCGGTGCGCTCGTGAGCGGCGTGCTGTCGCTCACCACTGTCGCGGTCGCGGTGGCGGTCGCGCTCGCCGTGCTCACCGCGGGCGCGCTCGTGGCGACGGCGAGGGGGCGGTAGTGTCCGCCACGATGGTCCGCACCGACGTCGCCGGCTCCCCGCGCGAGCGGCTGCTTGCGGCCGCAAACGAGCTCTTCTATCGCGAGGGCGTCCACACGGTCGGCATCGACCGGGTGATCGAGCGCGCCGGCGTGGCCAAGGCGACGCTCTACAGCACGTTCGGCTCCAAGGACGAGCTCATCGCCGCCTATCTCGAGGGCCGCCACGAGCGCATGCGCGAGCGGATCGAGCGGGCGATCGCCCGTCACCGCTCGCCGCGGGCGCGCCTGCTCGCGCCGTTCGCCGTCCAGGAGGAGCTCGCCGCCGACGACGGCTACAGGGGCTGCGCGTTCGCCAACGCGACCGCTGAGAGCCACGGCCCGGCCGCCGAGGCGGCGGTCGCCGCCTATCGCGCGTGGCTGCGCGAGACGTTGACGGCACTCGCCGCCGCCGCCGGCGCTCGCAACCCCGCCGCGCTCGCGCGACAGCTCCATCTGCTCTACGACGGGGCAGCCCAGTCCGCGCGGATGGACCATGACCCGGCGACGGTCCGAGCCGCCCGCGCCGCCGCGGCCGCCCTGCTCGACGCGGCCCTCCCGTCGGGGGGCTGACCGGCGGCCTCAGTCATCCAGGTGGGGACCGATCAGCGCGAGGTCGGCGGGGGACAGGCGCGCCGCCGCGGTTGCCGCCTGGTGCCAGTAGGGATAGATCAACCGCGGTCGGCTCACCCGCTCCAGCCGGGAGATCTCGTCGGCTGAGAGCTCCAGCGCCGCCGCCTTCAGGTTGTCGGCGAGCTGCTCGTCGGTGCGCGCGCCGATCACGACCGAGGCGACGCTCGGCCGCGTGAGGAGCCAGGCGAGCGCCACCTGCGCCGCCGAGACGCCGCGTCCCTCGGCGATGTCGACGAGCACCTCGATCGTGTCGTAGAGCCGGTCCTCGTCGTACACCGGCGGCTCGTTCCACTCGGTGAGATGGCGCGAACCCTCGGGCGCGTCCCGGCCGCGACGGTACTTGCCCGACAGCAGGCCGCCCGCGAGCGGGCTCCACACGAGCGTGCCGAGGCCCTGGTCGACCGCCGCCGGGATGAGCTCGTACTCGGCCGAGCGCTCCTGCAGCGAGTAGTAGATCTGCTGGGAGACGAAGCGGGGGAGGTGGTCGCGCTCGGCGAGCCCGAGCGCCTTCATGAGTTGCCAGCCGGCGAAGTTCGACACGCCGACGTAGCGGACCTTGCCCGCGGAGACGAGTGTCTCGAGCGCCTCCAGGGTCTCCTCCAGCGGAGTCGAGCCGTCCCACTCGTGGACCTGGTAGAGGTCGATCCGGTCGGTCTGCAGGCGCCGCAGCGAGGCCTCGCAGCCCCGGATGATGTGGTGGCGGGAGAGCCCCTCGTCGTTCGGCTCAGAGCCCATCGGGAAGCGCACCTTCGTGGCGATCAACAGCTCGTCGCGCTTGGACTTCACGGTCTCGCCGACGATCTCCTCCGACAGCCCGTCCGAGTACACGTCGGCGGTGTCGATCAGGTTGACGCCCGCGTCGAGGCACATGTCGATCTGACGGCGGGCGCCGTCCAGGTCGGTCGTCCCGACGTTGGCGAACTTGCCGCCTCCGCCGAACGACATCGTGCCGAGCGTGAGCTCGGAGATCTTGAGGCCGCAGCGGCCGAGCTGTCGCAACTGCATGGAGATCCTTCCGTCCGTTGTCCAGAGGGGGTCCGTGCCCCCGCGGGTGCTACCCGCAGCCGGCCCGGTTCAAGATGCGGCGGCGTGCCGGCGGCGTCCGGGGAGGGCCGCCGAGGACGAGCCGCGGCACCCCGAGTCCGAGACGACGGGCGCGACCTCGGTCCACAGGCCCGAGGCGATCCACCCCGCAGGACCCGGGCGCGCTCGTCGTCCCACCCGCGATGGGCGGCTGCGCGAGCGGCCGGATCGTCGACCTCCGCGAGGATGCGGTATCCAACCGGGGGTGATCACAACGAGTGGAGAGATGCGATGCGCGCCGCGGTGATGTCCGCCCCCGGCCAACCCCTGACCGTCGAGGAGGTCCCGGATCCGGATCTCGCCCCGGACGGCGCGATCATCGCCGTGAGGGCGACCGGGGTGTGCCGCAGCGACTGGCACGCCTGGCAGGGCCATGACCGGGTCGAGCTGCCCCACGTCGGCGGGCACGAGTGCGCGGGCGTCGTGCTCGCGGTCGGCTCGGAGGTCCGCCGCGCCCGGGTCGGCGACCGGGTGACCCTGCCGTTCTGCTGCGGCTGCGGCGCGTGCGCGAGTTGCGTGGACGGTGAGACCCAGCTGTGTGTGGAGGCGATCCACCCCGGGTTCGTCACCTGGGGCTCGTTCGCCGAGCAGCTCGCCGTGCCGCACGCCGACGTCAACCTCGTCACGCTGCCGGAGGAGCTCGACTTCGAGGCGGCCGCGTCGCTCGGCTGTCGCTTCATCACCGCGTGGGCCGGCGTGCATGTCCACGGCGGAGCGCGGGCCGGCGACTGGGTCGTCGTGCACGGCTGCGGCGGTGTCGGGCTTGCCGCGACGATGATCGCGGCCGCAGCCGGGGCCGGGGTGATCGCCGTCGACCTCGATGCGGACAAGCTGTCGACCGCCCGGGCGCTCGGAGCGGTGGCCGGCGTCGACGCGGCCGCGGATGACGTCGTCGGGCAGATCCGCGAGCTCACCGGAGGCGGCGCGCACATCTCGATCGACGCGATCGGCTCGCCCTCGGTCATCGCCACCTCGATCCGCTCCCTGCGCCGGCGCGGGACCCACGTCCAGATCGGCCTGCTCTACGGGGCCGACGCGCGGCCGGCGGTCCCGATGGACCGCGTCTACAACCGCGAGCTGCGGATCGCCGGGACGATGGGCATGGCGGTGCGCCACTACCCGGCGGTCCTCCGCAGCATCGCCGCCGGCACCGTCGACCCGCGGCCCCTCATCACGAAGCGGATCGGCCTCGACGGGATCTCCGACGAGCTCGCGATGATGGGCTCCTTCGCCCAGACCGGCGTCACGGTGGCGACGCTCTAGATCGTGGAATCAACCATCCAGTTCCGGCGTCCGCAGATTCTGCGGGTCGTGACGGCGTCTGGACGCAGCTGAGCCCACCCGCGGGAATCACCGATGCTGCCGCGTCGACTCATCCCAAGCGCGGTCTCAGCCACGCCCAGCCACTCGCCAATGCCTCGCAACAATGTCCGGACACCTCCATTCACAGTGTCGCGTTCGTCGCCAGGGTGCCTCGACCGCACACGAACCGGCCACACGGGACACGCGGCCGCCTGGGGTCCGGCCTGCGCACGAACCGGCGACCGGGACACTCGGCCACGTGGGGCCCGGCTGCACACGAACCGGCCGGTTCGGACACGACCCGACGCCGGGTCCGGTGCGGCCCGGGACCACCGGGCTCAGGCGGCGAGCGCCGGCTCGGCCGCGGGCCGCGCCCAGCAGTCGGCGATGAACGCCGCGATCTCGGCGGTGAGCCGCTCCGGGTGGACGCGCAGCTCGAGCACCGAGTGGGCGTCGAGCAACCGCGCGTCAGGCAGCTCGGAGGCGAGCATGCCGGCGTCCGAAAACGGGTGGACGGGGTCGCGGGGATGGCCGATCACGAGCGCCGGGGTTCGCATCCGCATCCGCTCTCGGTGGTCGGGCGCGACGCGGCCATAGAGGATGCCCGAGAGCACGGCGGCGCTCGGCTCGGGATCCTGGGCGATCCAGTCGAGCGCGACCTCGGCGAGGGTGCCCCGTATCCACGGCAGGCGCTCGACGAGGCGGGCGGCGCCCGCGAGCGCGCGCATCGCCGGGGTGGCGAACGTGAGCGCGAGCAGCAGCGGGGTGAACGCCGATGCGCACGCCGCGATCGCGTTGTCGAGCACCGGCATCTCGATCACCATGCCGGCGAGGCGCTCCGGCGCACGGGCGGCGACCTCGAGCGTCACGTTCGCCCCGAGCGAGGTGCCGCCGAGCACCGCGCGCTCGATCCCGAGGTGGTCGAGCAGCCCGAGCGTCTGCTCGGCGAAGGCGCCCATCGAGTAGCGCCACGGCTCGAGCGGGCGGTCCGAGCGCCCGTGGCCGAGCGGGTCGAACGTGATCACGCGGTTGCCCTCGCGGGCGAGGGCGCGGGCGAGCGGCACCTGCATCTTCTGGGAGAGCAGCAGGCCGGGGAGGATCACCGCCGTCCGGGGGCCGCGGCCATGGACCCCATAGGCGAGCCGCTGTCCCTCGAACCGAAACGACGCCATGCCCGCCACGATACCGGCGGGCGCGGCCGCGGTACAGTGCAGTACCAACACGGTGTTCGCTTTCTGAGGAGGAGTGGCATGGCTCGCGCGGAGCGCTCGTTGGCCGGACAGGTCGTCGCCATCACCGGTGGCGGACGGGGGATCGGGCGCGCGACCGCGGCCGCCCTGCTCGCCGCCGGCGCCCGGGTGGCGATCGGGGACATCGAGCCCGGTCTCGCCGTGCGCACGGCCGCGGAGCTCGGCTCCGGCGCGCTCGGCCTCGAACTCGACGTCACCGACTCGGCGAGCTTCGCCGCGTTCCTCGATGCGGTCGAGTCCGCGCTCGGCCCGCTCGACGTGATCGTCAACAACGCCGGGATCATGCCCGTCGGCCCGTTCGAGGCCGAGGCCGAGGCGACCGCCCGGCGGCTCGTCGAGGTCAACGTGAACGGGGTGATCCTGGGGTCGAAGCTCGCGCTGCGGCGCTTCCTGCCGCGCCGCCGCGGTTGGATCGTCAACATCGCCTCGGTCGCGGGCAAGGGCGGGTTCCCGGGCGGCGCGACCTACTGCGCGACCAAGCACGCGGTCGCGGGCCTGTCGGAGACGCTCCGCATCGAGTACCGCACGCGGGGGATCGGGGTGACGACGGTGTGCCCGACCGTCGTGCACACCGAGCTCGGGTCGGGCCTGCCGCGCGCCCGGGGCATGCGCTACGCCGAGCCGGAGGACGTCGCCGCGGCGATCGTGCAGGCGCTCCGCGCCGGCCGCAGCGAGGTCTACGTTCCCCGCGAGATGGCCGTGCTCATGCGCCTTGGCCAGGTCCTGCCACGCCGGTTCGTCGACCTCTTCCTGCGGATCACGCGCGCCGACCAGGTGCTGTACGCGCCCGATCATGGCGCGCGGGCCGCGTATGAGGCGCGGCTGGCGGCGTCGGAGGCCGTCGAGGAGCCCGAGCCGGTCGGCTGATCCCGCGCGCTGGGCACCTCAAGCACGTCAGGGGTGGTTGCGATGCCCGGCGCCCCCGGGCCGCCACGTCAGGGGGGTTGAGGTGCCCGGCGCCCCCGGGCCGCCACGTCAGGGGGGTTGAGGTGCCCGGCGCCCCCGCGAGCGCCCCGGACCGCCGTGACACAATCCCCTGCGTGACCCCGGGTCAGACAGAGCTCGGCGCGACGGGCGTGATCACGATCGCCACGCGCGGGCCTGACGGCCCGGGGGAGGTGCTGCTGCGGATCGGCGGGGGGACCGAGGCCTACCTCGCGTATTCGGAGGAGCCGCTGCCGAAGGGCAGCGAGGTGCTCGTGTTCAACTCTCGCGGGAGCCGCTGCGTCGACGTGATGCGGTTCGGCTCCGGGCTTGACGAGGAAGAGGTGCCGTGATGCTGGGCTACCGCGTGCCGGATCCCGACGAGGCGATGCTGATCGCCGGAGGCAAGGGCAGCAAGGACGGGACGCCGTTCCGCGTCGTCACCGGGCATGGGGCGTTTGTGATGCCGTTCGTGCGCTCGGCGTCGTTCCTCACGCTGGCGATGCGCGAGGCGGAGGTCGCCGAGCAGTGCGTCACCAAGCAGGGGATCGCGCTCCAGGTGAAGGCGGTGATCGCGTTCAAGGTCGGCAACGACGCCGAGTCGATCGTCAACGCCGCGCAGAGCTTCCTCTCCGACCAGGACCAGATGGCGATCCTCACCGGCCGGATCTTCGCCGGTCACCTGCGTTCGATCATCGGCTCGATGACCGTCGAGGAGATCGTCACCGAGCGCCAGAAGCTCGCCACCGAGGTGCTCGACGGGTCCAAGGCCGAGATGGCGAAGATGGGGCTGATCGTCGACTCGCTGCAGATCCAGTCGATCGACGACATGGGGCAGGGTTACATCGCCGCGATGGCGGCGCCCCACAACGCCGCGATCCAGCGCCAGGCGAAGATCGCCCAGGCCGAGGCCGACCGGGCGGCCGCCGAGGCCCAGCAGGAGTCCGCGCGCAAGCAGGCCGAGTACCAGCGCCAGACCGCGATCGTCCAGGCCCAGTACAAGGCCGACGTCGACAAGGCCCAGGCCGAGTCGGGCCAGGTCGGACCGCTGCAGCAGGCCGACTCCCAACGCGAGGTGATCAGGGCCCAGACCGAGCTCGCCCAGCGCGCGGCGGAGCTCCGCCAGCAGCAGCTCGTCGCCGAGGTCGTGAGACCGGCCGAGGCCGACGCCGAGAAGACGCGCGTGCTCGCCAGGGCCGAGGCGGACCGCATCAAGATCCAGGCCGAGGCGGCCGCCTCCCACAACCGGGTGGCGCTCGACCGGATGCTGATCGACCAGCTGCCCCAGATCGTTCGCGAGGCCGCGGCCGGGCTGGCGAACGCCGACATCACGGTGCTCAACGGCGCCGACGGGCTCGGCGAGATCGCCGCGGGCCTCGTGAGCCAGGGGCTCTCGATCTTCGACGCGGTGCGGCGCAACCTGACGACTGCCGACCGGCCAGGCGGTGAGGCCGCCGGGCGGGAGCGCGCGCCGGCGGCGAACGGCAGCGGCGATCCGGCTCAGCTCACCGGCCCGCCGCCGGACTCCCCGACCGCTCAGCCGCGCCAGGACTGAGCGTCGGAGGCGACCGTCACGTCGATCACGCCGCCGTTCCGCGCCCACGCGATCAGGTCGAGCGACTGCAGGCGGTCGAGCAGCTCCTGGAAGGCCTCCGCCTGGGCGCGCGAGCGGTAGCGGCGCGCGATCTGGAACTGCCAGCCGGTCGCGGCGAGCGGCTGGGCGAGGCCGGCGACGCGCTGGTACCTCAGGTCCTGAACGGTCGCGGCGACTCGCAGCGGCGCGGCGTGCGACAGCGTCCGGATCTCGTTCGCCATCGCCTCCAGCTCGTGGAGTGCGACCGGGCGCAGGCCGAGGTAGAGCGAGCGCGGCGCCGAGGCTGCGCGGGCGCTCGCGCCGAGCGAGGCGTCGTAGGCGAGCCCGAGCGCGCTCGCATTGCGCGGGAGCGGCACGAGCACGTGCCGGCGATAGGCGACCGACAGCGCTGACGGCGTGCCGAAGCGCGGCGGGTTCCCGGGCGGATGCAGCGCGGTCCCGCCGGCGAGGTCGGCGAGCTGCCAGGCGATCTCGCGGTTCAGCTGCGCGCGGTCGCCGCGGTACAGGCGCATGATCTGCACCGCCCCGAGGATCCGCCACCAGTAGAGCGACGAGTCGTCGCCGAACCCCTGCAGCAGCCGGAATGCGGCGGCGTGGCGGGTCGGCGCCGTATCGAAGTAGAGCTGCACGTACGGAACCGGGTGGTCGCCGTCGTACAGGCGCAGCACCGACTGCAGGTTGCCGATCCCCATGTGGTAGCTCTCGAACGCGAGGTCCTCGCGCCCGAACGTGCGCTCGGCGTCGAGCAGGTAGCGCACGGTGGCCGCGAGCTCGGCCCGGGGATCGAAGCGCGGGTCGGCGGCCGCGCGCTCGCGCTCAAGCCGGGCCCGCCGGCGGGCGGCCGCTCCACCGCCGCCGGTGAGCGCGTCGATCCGCCGGGTGAGCGAGCGGCTGCGGGCGAGGTCGACGTGCATGCCGAGCAGCGAGGTCGCGGTGCCGGCGAGGATCTGGGTCAGCCCGGCCGCGTCGGCGACGTCCGTGCCCGCGATCACGTCGGGCCGGCCGGCGCTCTCGACGAACACGAGCCCCTCGAGGAGCGCCGGGTCGATGCCGGTCCCCTTCACCGCGGCGTCGATCAGCGACCGCCAGCGCGCGACCCGCGCGGCGGTGGCGAGCACCCCGCCCGGGCTCTTGGCGTACAGCACGTTCGCATTGCCCGCGGCGGCCCGCTCGGTGAACGCGACCGCCTTCGAGGTGGCGTAGGAGAACGGGTCGGTGCTGTGGGCCTCGACGGCGACGCCGCCCGGCGGCGCGCCCGGGATCCGGTGGCGGCCCCCGGTGAGCAGCAGGACGAGCGCGAGGATCACCACCATCCCCAGCAGCCCCAGCGTCGTGCGTCGGCGGCGGGCCACGCGACGACGACGCGCGCGGGCGCGTGCGGACGCGACGGAATGGTGGACCGGGAGCGGATCCGGCGACGGCACGGCGAGGGGAAGCTACCAGCCGGCTCCGGGCACGCCGCCGGACCCGCTACCCTCGCGCCTGCCCATGACCGACGTCGATCTCAGCGGCCGCCGCGTGCTCGTCACCGGCGGCTCCGGCTTCATCGGGCGCCACGTCGTGCGCGCGCTCACCGCCGCCGGCGCCGACGTGCGCGTCATCGACCTGCGGCCGCACCCCGACCCGTCGGTCGACATCGTCGTCGGCGACATCGCCGACCCCGACGCGGTGCAGCGGGCGTTCGAGGGCGGGCGGGACTCGATCGTCCATCTCGCCGCGGTCACGTCCGTGCTCAAGTCGATCGAGGAGCCCGAGCGGACGTTCCGGACGAACGTGGTCGGCACGAACCAGATCCTCGAGGCGGGCAAGGCCGCCGGGGTCACCTCGCTCGCGTTCGCCTCGACGAATGCGGTCACCGGCCCGATGACCCAGCCGAAGATCTCCGAGTCGCAGGTGCTCAACCCGCTCACGCCGTACGGGGCGACGAAGGCGGCGGGCGAGATGCTCATGTCGGCGTTCACCGCGGTTTACGGGATGCGCTGTGCGGCGATTCGGCTCACGAACGTGTACGGCCCCGGGATGCAGGCGAAGGATTCGATCATCGCGCGGCTGATGCGCTGCATCCGGCTCGGCACCGAGTTCGAGGTGTACGGCGACGGGTCGCAGATCCGCGACTACGTCCACGCCGAGGACGTCATGCAGGCGATGGTGCTCGCGCTCACGAGCGACGAGTGGGCCGGCCCGATGGTGATCGGCTCCGGGCAGTCGCTGTCGGTGCTCGAGGTGATCCGGGCGGTCGAGGAGGTCTCCGGCCACGAGATCGCGTTCCATCACGGGCCCGCCAAGGCGGGCGAGATGCCCGCGGTCGTCGTCGATCCGTCGAAGGCCCACGCGGCCGGCTGGACGCCGCGCTATCCGACGCTCCAGAGCGGGCTCGTCGGCGTGTGGGAGGAATGGAAGACCGCCGAGGTGGAGGTGCCCGCATGAGCTCGACCCAGCCCTCGACGACGACGTCTCCGGGCGGCGGATCGGTCGCGCCCGGCGGGCAGGTCTCGCCCGCCGAGTACGCGAAGCTCGTGCCCGCCGAGCGCGGCGCCGTCGACGCGTTCCTCGCCGCCCACCCGCCGGGCGAGGGCGCCCCGATCGCCGTCGTCATCCCCGCCTACAACGAGGAGCCGACCGTCGCCCAGGTCGTCCGCGAGATCCCCGGCGAGGCCGCGGGCCTGGCGACCGAGACGATCGTCGTCGTCGACGGCGCCAAGGACGCGACCGCGCGTGAGGCGACCGGTGCCGGCGCGCTCGTGTGCGACGTGCCGGTCAACCGCGGCCAGGGCGCGGCGCTCAAGCTCGGCTACTGGCTCGCGCGCGCCCGGGGCGCCCGGGTCATCGTCACGATCGATGCCGACGGGCAGTATGAGCCCGAGGAGATCGGCCGCGTCGTCGCGCCGATCCTCGCCGGAGAGGCGGACTTCGTGTCCGGCTCCCGGCGGCTCGGCAACGAGCTGACGACCGACGCCACCCGGCACGCGGGCGTGATCGTGTTCGGGCTGCTCATCTCGCTCCTCGTTCGCCACCGGATCACCGACCCGGCGTGCGGGCTGCGGGCGATGTCGGCGGAGGTGACCGCCGACGTCGTGCTGGAGCAGCCGCAGTACCAGGCCTCGGAGCTGCAGATCTCCGCGGCGCTGCACGGCTACCGGCTCGCGGAGGTCCCGACGACGATGCGCGACCGCGGCCGGCACGCGACCGGCACGAAGAAGGGCGGGAACCTCGGCTACGGCGTGCGGTTCGCGCGCGCCGCTCTCCACACCTGGTGGCGCGACCGCAACGCCGCGCGCAGGCGCGAGCGCCCGCCGAAGACCCATTTGTCGTAGATCACGAACTTGATCACGAAGAACACCGCCTGCACGAGCACGTAGGCGGCGGTCGTGACGATGACCCGCAGGCCCGTGCCGGGCGCGATGTGGTCGTGGGCCCAGTTCTGCGTGTTGCCCGTGGCCCACGTCGAGGCGGCCCACACGAGCACGGAGATGATCGTGTAGGCGACGATCTCCCGCATCCACTCGACCCGGCCCTCCATCCGCCAGGCCCACTTGCGGTTGAGGATCCAATTCGGGATCGCGCCCGCGATGAACGCGGCCGCCGAGTCGATCCCGGTGCGGATCCCGAGCCAGTCCATGAGCGCGAACACGACGACGGAGGTGCCGAGCGCGACGACCGACCCGACCGCGTACTTCGTGAGCTTTGCCGTCCAGGCGGTGGAGGTCAGGCGCCGGAGCAGGGCGTGCTGAGACACCCGGGTGTACACGGAATACGCCATCGGTCCGCAGATGCTAGTACAGGCGGACCCCGCGCCTGCGCGGTAGCCTCGCGCCATGTCCCCCCCGCCGCAGCTCACGCCATGACCCCGGTCCCGCCCGCCAGGCATCTGCTGCGCGCGCGGGACCTCGCCGACCGACGCTACGCCGAGCCGGTCGGCATCGCCGAGCTGGCGGCCGCCGCCGGCCTGTCGCGCGCGCATTTCAGCCGCGAGTTCAGCCGCACGTTCGGCGAGTCGCCGAAGGCGTACCTGATGACCCGCCGGCTGGAGCGCGCGGCGGCGCTGTTGCGGGGCACCGACCGATCCGTGAGCGAGATCTGCCTCGACGTCGGGCTCAGCGGACTCGGCTCGTTCACGACAAGCTTCAAGCGCCACTTCGGCCGCACGCCGACCGAGTACCGGGCGAGCTTTCCTCCGGCCTCCGCCCAGGTGATCGTGCCCGCCTGCTACATCCGCACCTACGGCCGTCCGCAACACAGCACAAACGGAGAAGACCGCCGGCCCGTCGCCGATTAGCTTTCCCGCATCGACCATCGAAGAGAGGAGCAGCGATGCGGGTACAGAACGCACAACTCTGGGTCCACGACCAGGACGAGGCGCTCGGGTTCTACGCCGGCAAGCTCGGCTGGGAGGTGCGCAGCGACGTGACGATGCCGGAGCTCGGCGGCTTCCGCTGGCTCACCGTCGGTCCGGCCGGCCAGCCCGACTTCGCCGTCGTGCTGATGGCGATCCCCGGCCCGCCGGTGATGGATGCGGAAACCGCCGACCAGGTTCGCTCGCTGATGGCCAGGGGGTTCGCGGGCACCGTGTTCCTCGTCACCGACGACGTCGACGCCGACTACGCGCGACTCAGCGAGGCCGGGGTGGAGTTCACCTCGCCCCCAACCGACATGCCCTACGGTCGCGACTGCGGCCTGCGCGACCCGTCCGGCAACCAGCTCCGCCTGGCGCAGCTCTCGCCGCAGTTCGCGGCCGCGTAGGCGCCCCGCCATCGACCCGGCGAGGCCCGGCGCCCGCGCCGTCCGTCGCCTGCGGGGGCGGGCCGGCGGGCATGCGCGGGCGGCGGAGCCGCGGACTCGCGCGCGAGCTCCGCCGCTATCGAACCCTTCGCGTACGGAGAGGGGTCCACCGATCTCGTCAGTCGCGGATCGCGCGCCCCGTCTCCGGATCGAAGAAGTGCAACGCGTCCACGTCGACGGCGAGCCGCATCGAGTCGCCCGCCTGCGCGGAGGTGTGCGGCGCGACGCGGGCGACGCCCGCCCCACTGGTCATCAGCTCCTCCGCCTCGCCTGACTCGGCGACCACGCGTTTGGCATCGATCGAGAAGTGGACCTGCAGCTCGGAGCCAAGCGCCTCGACGAGCTGGACCTCGACCCTCAGGCCGGGCCCGCTTGCGTCGTCTGCCCCGGGGAGGTTCTCAGGCCTGATGCCGAGAATCACCGGGCGCTCCGCGTACGCCGCCAGCGCGGGACGCCGGCTTCTCGCCTCGTCGGAGAGCTCGATCTCCTGCGTGCCGAGCCGGACGCTGCGGCAGCCTGCGGTCATTGTCGCCTCATAGAGGTTCATCGCCGGCGAGCCGATGAAAGCCGCCACGAACAGGTTCACCGGGCGGTCGTAGAGCACCTGCGGCGTGTCGCACTGCTGCAGGAAGCCGTCCCGCATCACGCATACGCGGTGGCCCATGGTCATCGCCTCGACCTGATCGTGAGTGACGTAGACGGTGGCCACACCGACCGTCCGCTGGATCTGGGTGATCTCGGCACGCATCTGCACGCGCAGCTTTGCGTCGAGATTCGAGAGCGGCTCGTCCATGAGGAACACGGCCGGATTGCGGACGATCGCGCGGCCCATGGCCACCCGCTGTCGCTGGCCGCCGGACAACTGCGCAGGCTTGCGGTCGAGCAGCGGCGTCAAGCCGAGGATCCGCGCGGCGTCCTGCACCTTCGCGTGGATCTCCGCCTTGGAGAGCTGGCGCAGCCTGAGAGCAAAGCCGATGTTGGCGGCCACCGTCATGTGCGGATAGAGCGCGTAGTTCTGGAACACCATCGCGATGTCGCGCTCCTTCGGCCCCATGTCGTTGACGATCCGCTCACCGAACTTGAGCGTGCCGGAGGTGATCTCCTCGAGCCCCGCGATCATCCGCAGCACGGTCGTCTTGCCACAGCCCGAGGGGCCGACGAGCACGAGCAGTTCGCCCTCATCGATCTTCAGGTCCAGGTCATGGACGGCCTCGGTGCCGTTCGGGTAGACCTTCTTCACGCGCTCAAGTTCAATCGTGGCCATGATCGTCCACCGCCTCCTCTCTGACTCGCCAGGTGCTCGGTTCACGCAAGGTGCCTGCACGGGGTCCACACGCGCATCGCACCGCCGCCCCGATTGGCCCACGTGTAATACGGGATCGCATGTAACTGGGTGGTGGTTGACGGGGGGACAGCCCGGACAGAGCGGGCATCCGAGTACAGCGCCTCGGCCGCACAGTCGCTCACGATGCCCGCGATGTCCACCCCCGGCACACCGCCGAGCTCCTCGATCGGTCGGCCGTCGACGGGCGCGGCATTCGCGTCCACGGCGATCTCCGAGAGCTCTACGTCCTGTGGTAGGTCGACGGCCTCGAAGCAGTACACGATCGGGCCGCGCTCCAGCGCGATGCAGCCGCGGACGGCGTCGATGCGCGGGTTGGGAGCGGTCAGCCGCGGCGCCATGTCCAGATCGATCAGCACGCGCTCACCCGCTTGCCAGCTGCGGGTGATGGCCGCGTATCCGCCTGCGGCGACAGGCTGCCCATCGACCGTCGGGGCCTGCGTCCAGGGGGGGATCCTCACCGATAGCGTCCAGCGCGAGGCGGGACTCGAGATCACCTGGACGGCTATCGCTCCCGACCACGGGTAGTCGGTCTCAACGGCCAACTCAACCGGGCCGACCTCCGGGATCTCTGCACGGATGGTTGAGGACGCATAGAGATGGAGCTGCAGCCCCGCGTCGGTGATCGTGCAGAGGTAGTGGTGAAGCGATGCGAGCAGGCGCATGACGTTCGGCGGGCAGCAGGCGACCGGGTTCCAATGGTGACGGGTGTGACCGCCTCGCGATTGCAGCGGATTGCTGTAGAAGAATGATGCTCCGTCCAGGGAGTGGCCCGCGAGGAACCCGTTGTAGAGCGCGCGTTCAAGCTGGTCGGCGAAGCAACTCGCACCTGTCACGAGCAGCATCCGCCAGTTCCACATGATGCTGGCGATCGCCGCACAGGTCTCGCAGTAGGCACGGTCCGGGGGCAGCTCGTAGGGGTCGCCGATCGCCTCGCCGTGGTGGCGTGAGCCGATACCTCCGGTCAGATACATCTTCGTGTCGGTGACGTCGCGCCACTGCCGCAGCATCGCCTCAAGCAGCGCCGGCTCGCCCGTCTCGGCGTAGAGGTCGGTCGCACCGGCGGCCAGATACAGCGCCCGCACCGCGTGTCCGACCAGCGCCTCGGCTTCGCGCACGGGCACGGCGTCCTGGTAGTAGTCGAGATCGAAGTTGTCGTTCACGAAGGTGCCGTAGCCGCGGCGTGAGAGGAGCGTGTCGGCCAGCTGCAGGTAGCGGTGCTCGCCGGTCT
>Ga0209061_1000663_pt1 | contig 76381 bp, 76 predicted proteins | sample Coa_R1_10_FD_187157 | JGI IMG/M metagenome (GOLD analysis project Ga0209061, IMG submission 187157) | Surface soil microbial communities from Centralia Pennsylvania, which are recovering from an underground coalmine fire - Coalmine... | ecosystem: Environmental > Terrestrial > Soil >... | reverse complement strand
GCGGATTACGCCATCATCCCCACCTGGTTCCTGGCGAAACGCGCGCGTGCGGATGTCAAAGTCGTGCTCTGCGGCGAAGGCGGTGATGAATTGTTCGCCGGTTACGGCCGTTACCGAAGCGCCATCCGGCCGTTCTGGCGCGGCGGGCGGATTATGCGCGGCCGCGGCATTTTCGATGGCTTGCATGTGCTCCGCAAGCCGATCCTCGGCTGGCGTGACGGCATCGCCGCAGCCGAGGCACGCGCGGCCGAAGGCGGCCGCTCGCGGCTGATGATCGCACAAGCCGCCGATTGCGAAGACTGGCTTCCGCATGATTTGCTGCTGAAGCTGGATCGGTGTCTGATGGCGCACGGCGTGGAAGGGCGCACGCCGCTCTTGGATCCGGCGGTGGCGGCGGCTTCCTTCCGGCTGCCGGATTCCTTGAAGGTGCGCAAACGACAGGGCAAATGGCTGCTGCGCCAGTGGCTTGCCAAAAACTTCCCCGCCGCACGCCCCTTTGCCAAAAAGCAGGGCTTCGACGTGCCGATCGCCACCTGGATTGCCGAAAACGGGCCGCGGCTCGGCCCGCTTGTCGCCCGCGCGCCGGGGGTTGAGGAAATTGCCGAGCCCGCGCGCGTGATTGCCCTCTTTCGTGCCGCCTCCGGCAAACACGAAGGCTTTGCGGCCTGGACCCTCTTATTCTATGCGCTTTGGCACCGCGCCCATATTCTGGGGCTGCCGCCGAGCGGCGACGTCTTTGCCACGCTTGCGACATTCTGACGGACGAAAACCGAGACAAACAAAACGAGACAAACAGCACCAGAGATCATCGCGCCATGCCCCAGCATTTCGATCTTCTCATCCGCAACGGCACCTGCGTCTTGCCCTGGGGGTTGGAGCAGACGGATATCGGCGTCATCGACGGGCGGATTGCCGCAATCGGCGCTTCTTTGCAGGCGGATGCGGAAAAAACGCTCGATGCCAAACATCTGACGGTTCTGCCCGGCTTGATCGATTCCCATGTGCACTTGCGGGATCCGGGCGATGCCTCGGTGGAAAGCATTGCCAGCGGCACGCGCGCCGCGGTCTTGGGCGGCATCACCACCGTCTTCGATATGCCGAACACCTCGCCCCCGATTATCGATGCCGAAAGCCTTGCCTTGAAGCAAAAGCATGTGGAGCAGACCGCCTTTTGCGATATGGGGCTCTACATCGGCGCCACCAAAACGAACATCGATGCGCTCGGCGGCCTGGAGCGTGCGCACGGGGTCTGTGCCGTCAAGGTCTTTATGGGCAGTTCCACCGGTTCGCTTTTGGTCGAAGACGATGCCAGCCTGGAAGCCGTCCTTGCCGGCGGGGCGCGGCGCGTCGCCTTCCACAGCGAAGACGAATACCGCCTTAAGGCGCGGCGGGCTTTGTTCCGCACCGGCGATGCTTACGCAAACCACATGCTCTGGCGCGATGAGGAAACCGCTTTCCTGGGCACCCGCCGGTTGCTTGTGCTCGCGCGCAAAACCAACCGCCCGGTGCATATCCTGCATGTCTCGACCGCGGAAGAGCTTACCTACGTTGCCGCGTATCGGGATCTCGCCACGGTCGAGGTGTTGGTCAATCACCTCACCCAAATCGCGCCCGAATGTTACGAGCAGCTCGGCGGTTATGCGGTGATGAACCCCCCGATCCGCGGGCCTCGGCATTGGCAGGCGGCATGGCAGGCGATCGCCAACGGCACGGTGGATACGGTGGCTTCCGACCATGCCCCCCACCCCAAAGCGGCGAAAGAACGCCCGTGGCCGGACTGCGCGGCCGGTGTCACCGGTGTGCAAACCCTGGTTCCCGTCATGCTCACGCATGTCCATGCCGGGCGGCTTTCGCTGCTGCGCCTGGTGGATCTGCTGGCCGCCGGCCCCGCGCGCGTCTTCGGCCTCTTGCGGAAGGGAAGAATTGCGGTCGGCTACGATGCGGACTTCACCTTGGTGGATTTGAAACACTCCCGGCGCATCGAGGAATCCTGGATTGCCTCGCCCTGCGGCTGGAGCCCGTTTGTGGGCATGCAAGTGCATGGCTGGCCGGTGGCAAGCCTCGTGCGCGGGCGCGTGGTGATGCAGGATGATGAGGTCATCGGCCCGCCGTGCGGACGCCTTGCCCTCTTTCGGTAACGCTCGCCGCCATGCGTTGCGTTGCCTCCCGCTCGCCGCCGGCTTCGGCAGACTTCGGCCGAATACGGCGCGCCGCGCGCGGCCTTGGCGCTGCTTCCGCCGCATGCTACCGCGCATGCATGCAACCCGAAGAGGCGAGATGACCCGTGTTGCGATACCTGGTCCGGCGGCCTTGGATACAGGCGGCCGGGGCACATGTGCTTGGCCTTTATCTTCGCTTCGCGCTCGGAACGACGCGGTGGCAGCTGATCGGCGAGCCCCATCTGGCCCCCATGCTGCACGGCACGGCCGCGGTCGTCGCCTTTTGGCACGAGCGCCTGCCGCTCATGCCCGGGCTTTGGATGCTGGCGCGCCGCAAGGGCGAAGCGCGGCGTGTTCATGTGGTCGTCAGCCGCCATCGCGACGGCCGCTTGATCGGCAATGTGGTGCGAGGCTTCGGCATCGTCGTCATGCACGGGTCTTCCTCGCGCGGCGGGGCGACGGTCATCCGGCGCATGCTTTCAGCCTTGGCGCAAGGCGAGCATGTGGCCATCACGCCGGATGGTCCGCGAGGGCCGAGACGGCGGGCGGCGCCGGGCGTTGCCCATCTGGCCGAGCTCTCTTCCCGGCCGGTTCTGCCGTGTGCCGCGCAGACCTCGCGCCGCATCGTTTTGCGCACCTGGGACCAAATGGTGATCCCGCTGCCCTTTGCCCGCGGGGTGATCGTCTGCGGCCCGCCGATCCACGTCCGCGAAGGAACCTGGCAGGATGCGCTGCCCGAAATCGAGGCGGCATTGAACGCGGCGGCAAGAATGGCGGATGAAGCATGCTGCCGATGAGCGCGCGCCTTTGGGCCACCGGCGCCACCTTGGCCACACCCCTCCTGCGCGGCTACCTCTTGCGGCGCGCCCGGCTGGGCAAGGAAGACCGCGCGCGCTTGCCCGAGCGCTGGGCGGAGGATTCCATGCCCCGCCCGCCGGGGGTGTTGCTTTGGATGCACGCGGCCAGCGTCGGCGAAACCGTCTCGGTGCTCCCGGTGCTGACCGCCATCGCCGCGCAAGATCCCGAGGCTTCGGTTTTGTTCACGACCGCCACCCGCACCTCGGCCGAGCTGCTGCAACGCCGGATTGCGGAATTGGGTCTGGCCGGCCGTCTCTTTCACCGCTTTGTGCCGCTGGACGTGCCGGCCTGGGCGGAACGGTTTCTTGCGCACTGGCGGCCGAATCTTGCCTGTTTCGTGGAAAGTGAACTCTGGCCCAACTTGGTCTTTGCCTGCCGACGGCGGGGCATTCCGTTGGTGTTGCTCAACGCGCGGCTTTCGGCAGAGAGTTTTGCCCGCTGGCAGCGCGCGCCCAGGCTTGCGCAGGCGATGCTCTCGGCCTTTGCCAAAATCCAGGCGCGGACCGAGGCCGATGCGGCACGGCTTGCCAAACTCGGCGCGCGCGACGTCACGGCGCCGGGGGATCTCAAATTCGCCGCCCCGCCCTTGCCTGCGGATGATGCCGAGCTTGCCCGGTTCCGCGCCTCCTTAGGCGAGCGCCCGCGCTGGCTTGCCGCGAGCATCCATCCCGGCGAGGATACCGCCGTTCTGGCGGCGCATCGCGCGCTCGCGGCCCGCATCCCGAACCTTTTGAGCATTATTGTGCCGCGTCACCCCGAACGCGGACAAGCCTTTGCCGCGGCAGCAAAAGATTTGCCGCTTGCCCGGCGCAGCGCCGGGGAAGACCCGCCCGCCGGCGGCGGGGTCTATATCGCCGATACGCTGGGCGAGCTCGGGCTCTTTTATCGTCTTGCCGGACTCGCCTTCATCGGCGGCAGCCTCGTGCCGCATGGCGGGCAAAATCCGCTGGAAGGCGCGCGGCTCGGCTGCGCTTTGGCGGTCGGGCCGCATGTGCAGAATTTCGAAGATGCGATCGCCGTGCTGAGCCAAGCCGGCGCGATCGCGCGGCTTTCGGATGCGGATGCGTTGATCCCCTGGCTGGAACGCATGTTTGCAGACCCGGCTGCCCGCATGGAAATGGGCGAAGCCGCTGCGCGCGCCGCTACGCGCTGGGTTCATCTTCCGCAAGAGAGCGCGGCCATGCTGCTGCGGTTGGCGCAGGGCGCGCCGCCGCCGAGGCAAAGCTAGCCATGCGTGCGCCGACCTTCTGGCAAGACGGCAAGGGGCCTTGGCCGCGCCTGCTCGCGCCGTTTGCGTTTTTCACGGCCATGGCCAGCGCCGCAAGAACGGCAAAACCGGGCTGGCGCGCGCCCGTGCCGGTGCTCTGCGTGGGCAACGCCACCGTCGGCGGTGCCGGAAAAACGACGGTCGTGCTCGATCTGGTGGCGCGGCTCAAGGCGCAAGGGGTCGCGGTGCACGTGCTCAGCCGCGGCTATGGCGGGGCCGCTGGCGCCGCCCACCGTGTGGATCCGCGGCGCGATACCGCCCGCGATGTCGGCGATGAACCGCTGCTGCTTGCCGAGGCGGCGCCGACTTGGGTCGGGGCCGACCGCGCCGCGAGCGCTCGGGCCGCGCTGGCGGCGGGCGCGGAAGCTCTGGTGATGGATGACGGCTTGCAGAACCCCTCTTTGCAGAAGACGGCGGCAATCCTGGTGATCGACGGCGAACGGGGGTTCGGCAATGGCCGGCTGCTGCCCGCGGGGCCACTGCGCGAGCCGCCTTCCGCCGCCGCGGCGCGGGCCAGCGCGGCGGTTTTGATCGGCGAAGATCAAACCGGCGCGCTTGCTGTTCTGCCGCCCGGCCTGCCGCTCTTGCGCGCGCGGCTGGTTGCCGGGCCGGAAGCCGAAGCGCTCGCCGGCGCCCCGGTGCTGGCCTTTGCGGGGATTGCGCATCCGCAGAAATTCGCCGCAACCCTGCGCGCAGCGGGCGTTGAGGTCCTGCGTTGCGTGGGTTTTGCCGACCATGCGCGGTTTTCACCGCGCGCGCTGGCGCGGCTGGCGGAGGAGGCGAAAAGGCTCGGCGCCCGGCTGGTCACCACCCCGAAAGACGCGGTGCGTCTGCCGGCGGCCTTCCGCGCCGAGGTGAGCGTGATCGGCGTGCGTCTGGTCTGGGAAGATGAAGCGGCCCTTCACTCAAAGCTTGCGGCGTGGATGCATGAGCCTCTGGCAACGGCTTGAAGCGCTGGCGTTGAAGGCGGCCGTCGCCTTTTTGCGGAGGCTTTCGCCGGAGAGCGCGTCCAACCTCGGCGGCTTTGTTGCACGCAACTTTGGTCCTTTGCTTCCGGTCTCGCGCGTGGCGGATGTCAATCTGCGCTTGGCGTTGCCGGAATTGAACCGCGCCGAGCGGCGCGCCGTGATCCGCGCGATGTGGGACAATCTCGGCCGCACCGTGGCGGAATTCGTGCATCTGCCGCACCTCTCCGAGACCCCGCGCGGCGCCGGGTGGGAAATCGAAGGGGCGGAAATTCTCGAGCAGCTGGCCGCGCGCGGTGGGCCTGCCATTCTGTTCTCGGGCCATATCGGCAATTGGGAAGTGCTTCCCCCGGCAACGGCGGCTTACGGGGTGGCTTTTGCCAATGTCTATCGGGCGGCGGCCAATCCCTTCGTCGACCGATTGATCGTGCAACTGCGCCGCCAAGCCCTGCGCGCCGATGTGCCGAGCTTCGCCAAAGGCGCGGAAGGGGCGCGGGGAGCGTTTCAGCATTTGCTGCGCGGCGGCTATCTCGGCATGCTCATGGACCAGAAGTTGAATGACGGCATCGCTGTGCCGTTTTTCGGCCGCCCGGCCATGACCGCCCCTTCCCTTGCGGTGCTGGCGCTACGCTTTCGTTGCCCCGTCATTCCCGGCTATGTGCGGCGGGTGGGTCCGGCGCGTCTGCGCGTTGTTGTCGAGCCGCCCTTGGCCTTGCCGGATTCGGGCGATCGCGAAGCGGATGTCGCCGCCTTGACGGCCGAGGTGAATGCGATTTTGGAACGCTGGATCAGAGCCTGGCCGGAAGGCTGGCTCTGGCTGCATCGCCGCTGGCCGAAAGAAGAGTTCACGGCGGCGGCAAACGGCGCGCGCGAGACCTATATGGCACGGTAAGACCTGACCATGGACGTTCAGCCGAATTCCTCGCCGCTTCTTCATGATTGGCCGCCCAGGCTCGCGCCGGATGCGCGGCTGCGCATCGTCGGGGACGTGCATAGCGATTATGCCGGCTTCGCGCGCGCTGCGGAGACGGACCGTTTTCTCATCCAGCTCGGCGATCTGACCGATCACGGGCCGGATAGTCTCGGCGTTCTCCGTTTGATGTTTCGGCTAATCGAGGAGCGGCGCGGCATGTTTCTGCTCGGCAACCACGACCTGAAGCTCGCCCAGGCCCTTTCCGGCCGCGCGGTGAAAATCTCACCCGAGCTCGAACGGACGCTGGCCGCTTTGGATGCGGCCACGGCCGAGCGCGCCGTCTTCGAAATTGCGCGCGCGCCGGCGTGGTTGCGTTGGAAGAATGCTGTCTTCGTGCATGCGGCCTTTCACACGGCCATGCTGGATGCCCCGCCGGAACTGCCCAATCCGGTGGCCTCGGGGCGGGTGAGCAAGGTTCTCGGGCGCGCGCTTTATGCGGAACCGACGGGCAACATCCGGCCCGACGGCTTTCCCGAGCGCAGCTTGCGCTGGGTCGATCGGATTCCCGCGGGGATTACGGTCTATTGCGGGCATGATCGGTTAAGCCGGAACGGGCGTCCGTTCATCAAGAACGGCCGCGCCGGCGGCACCGCCGTTTTCCTCGATACCGGGGCCGGCAAGGGCGGACATCTGGCCTGGATCGATCTCCCTTCGGAAACGGAACCATGACTCTCCGGGCGACAAAACTCTGAGAACATGCCAGGATAGAGCAAAACCACATCCATTTCACCGCCGCCCATGCGCCAATTGCTGCTTTTACGCCACGCCAAAGCGTCTCGGGATGACCCGGATCTCTCCGATCACGAGCGCCCGCTGACCAAGCGCGGGGTGAAGGATGCGGCCACCATGCGCCGCCTGATGCGCGAGCTGGGCTTGCAGCCGGATGTGGTGCTGGTTTCCCCGGCGAAGCGGGCGCAGCAGACCTTGGCGGGGCTGGAGCCGTTCGACGATACGCCGATTGTGGAAACGCTGGAGGGGCTTTACATGGCCGGCCCCGGGCAGATCCTGCAAATTCTCCAGACACTCCCGGATACGGCGCGGAGCGTGCTGGTGATCGGGCACAATCCCGGCTTGCACGAGCTCGCGCTCTTGCTTGCCGATAAGACGGAAGCCTGGCGGCGCATGCCGGAATTGGCGCGCATGGCGGAAAAATTCCCGACCGCGGCGCTTGCCGAGTTTCAGGTCTCGGGCTCCTGGCAGGATCTCGGGGTCCGCGGCACTCGGCTTGTGGGGTTTCTCATTCCTCGTGAAATCACGAAAGCTGCGGATTAAAACGCTGCCGTGATGCTGGAACTGGCGATGGACCCGGCCGATCTGCCCCGTTTTCGGCGGATGCTTGCGCAAAAGGGCGCCCAGCAGAGCCGCGCGGCTCCGGTGCGGCGGGTTTGGTATGACGGGCCGGAGGATGATCTGGCCCGCGCCGGGCTTGCGCTTTCGGAATCGGAGGGCATCTGGCGGCTCGAGCGCACGGCGCCGGGTGACGAAGACGCCGCAGGGGCGGGGCAATCGCCCGCTATTCTCGGCGAAGCGAGAGAGCCTTCCGAGCTCGGAGAAAACCTGCCCGAGCGGCTGCAACCGCTGGCCGTGCTCGAAGGCCGTGAGCGGCGAGTCGTTTTGAAACAGTCTCCCGCCGTCATCGTCGGTATCCTGGACGGCAGCTTGCGTAGCCTGACGGAGCGCCGGCCCATTGCGCGGCTGAGCCTGGACGGGCCGGGGCCGGCGCTCGCTGCGCTTGCCGAGCAATGGGCGGGAAAATACGCGTTAGCCGCCCCGAGCGCGCCGCTTGCGGTGGAAAGCTGGGCGCTGGCGCGCAGCCGGGCGATTCCGCCGCTGCACTCCGGCGCGCCTCTGCTGGAGGAAGGCCAGTCGGTGGAGGAGGCGTTCTTGCGGATTTTCGGCCACTATACGGCCGCGGTGCTGTCCTGGACGCAAACGGTACTGGCGGAGGCCGCGAAGCTGCAAGAAACCAAGCTGCGCGAGGAGAATTTCGACCCCGAGCCCGTGCATCAAATGCGCGTCGCCTTGCGCCGGCTGCGTTCGGCCTTCTCGGTCTTCAAGCCCGTGATCGCTTGCGCCTCCGTTGCCGAGACCAAGGGCCGATTGAAGAACTTCGCCGCTATCTTGGGCCGGGCTCGCGATTGGGATGTTTTTTTGGACGGCCTTGGTCGGAGCATCCTGGAGTCGTTCCCGGCGCATCCCGCAATGACCAGGCTTTTGGAAGCCGCGCGGGAGAGGCGCGCGCAGCATTACGCGGCGCTTGCCGATTACTTGCGCGAGGATGCTTTCCGCCGCCTCGGGGTTACCCTGGTCGCTCTGCCGCCGGCGCGGCCTTGGCGGGCGGACGCGCCGGAGACGCGGCTTGCGGTCTTGGAGGCGCCGGTCATCGATTTCGCGCGGCGGGTTCTCCACCGGAGGTTGCGGCGTTTGGTTGCCGACGGCAAGGATTTCGAGGCCCTCCCGCCGCCGCAGCTGCACCGCTTGCGCTTGGACACCAAGCGCCTACGCTATGCCTGCGAATTTTTCGCGCCGCTGTTCCCGAACCGGCACGCCAAGCGCTTTATCCGTCGGCTTTCCAAGGTTCAGGACGCGTTGGGACAGGTGAATGACGGCGCGGTTGTCGAGCGGCTGATGGAGGAGCTTGCCACCGAGAAAACCGACCAAATCGAACAGGCGTTTGCGCGAGGGGTGGTTTCGGGGTATGCCGCCGCCTCGGCGCAAGGCGCCCGAAAAGAGGCCGGCAAGGCTTGGGAACGCTTCAACGAACTTGATCCGTTTTGGGAGTGACCTTTCGTTTCGAAAGACACGTTAGAGTTGCAAAACTTCATGGATCTGCTCTAAATTCGCGACTTTGTGGTTTTCGGGGGATGTGTTGTGGGGTTGCAACGTCGGCGTCGCATTTTCCGCTCCTCCATGCCGTGGAAACGGCGCAATACGGGGGTGAAGATTTTGGCCCTTGCCGGCGTGATTGCGGGCGCGGCCATGCGCGCCGCGGTGCTTCCGCAAGGGCAAGCCTATGCCCCGCCAGCGCCGGAAAAAGAGCGTGTGATCAGCGCGCCGGCTGAAGCGGTTGCGGTAGTGGACGGGGAAACCTTGCGCCTCGGCACCCGGGTGGTGCGACTGATGGGCGTGCACGCACCCTTCCGGAGCGAAAACGACTCCTGTGCGCAGGAAAACTGTGCCGCGCGCGAAGCCGGCAGCGCCGCCACCAAACAGCTGGCGGAGCTCGTCCGCGGGCGCAGCGTCCGCTGCGAGGTTGCGGGCGAAGATGCCATGCGGCGTTCTTTGGCAATCTGCCGCGCGGATGACACGGACCTCAACCGGGCGCTCGCAAGCCGCCTTTCCTTTCTACAAAGCCGGACCGCAGACAGATAAGCAGACAGATAAGATTAACTAAAACTCACGTCCCGGCAAAAAATCGAAACCCGCTGGAAAAAAAGCGAAAACTGCGGCAGCCGGGCAAGGGCGCGGCCGCCGCCGGTGCGGATGATCACTCTGCCGGTTGCTTTTGCTCCGAATTCGCCGTTATCTCGCATCCGCACAACGGACGAAACGCGGGCTGCCGGCGCGAAGCCACTCGGCGCCGGCAGTAGGACCGCCGGAGATAGGGAACAGAACATGAACAAAAAGGGCAACGGCTCTGTCACGCTTTCGATCGCGGGCACCAATAAGTCCGCCTCGCTGCCATTGCTGCACGGCACGATGGGTCCGCCGGTGATCGACATTCGTGAGCTTTACAGCAGTTTGGGTGTTTTTACCTTTGATCCGGGTTACGCCGCGACGGCATCGTGCGAGAGCAAGATCACCTACATCGACGGCGAAGCCGGGATTTTGCTTTACCGCGGGTATCCGATCGAACAGCTCGCGGAACATTCAAGCTTTCTCGAGGTTGCGTATCTTCTGCTGAACGGCGAGCTGCCGAACAAAGCGGAGAAGGCGGAATTCGAAGGCGGGGTCATGCGGCATACCATGCTGCATGAGCAAATACGCAGCTTCTTCAACGGCTTTCGGCGCGATGCCCATCCCATGGCGGTGCTCTGCGGCGTGGTGGGCGCGCTCTCGGCCTTTTATCATGACACGCTCGATATCAATAACCCCGAGCACCGCCGCATCAATGCGTTCCGCTTGATCGCGAAGATGCCGACCATTGCGGCCTGGGCCTACAAATATTCCATCGGCCAGCCCTTTATGTATCCGCGCAACGATCTCGGCTATGCCGAGAACCTTCTTTATATGATGAACGCGGTGCCGGCCGAGCCCTATAAGGTCAATCCGGTGCTGGCACGGGCGATGGACCGGATCCTGATCCTGCATGCCGACCACGAGCAGAACGCCTCCACCAGCACCGTGCGCCTGGCCGGCTCGACGGGGGCCAACCCCTTCGCCTGCATTGCCGCGGGCATTGCCAGCCTCTGGGGCCCGGCACATGGCGGGGCCAATGAAGCGGTGCTGAAAATGCTGAGCGAGATCGGGCACAAAGACCGGATTCCGGAATTCATCGCGCGCGTGAAAGACAAGAATAGCCACCAAAGGCTGATGGGATTCGGGCATCGCGTTTATAAAAATTACGACCCGCGAGCCAAAATTATCCAGCGCACCTGTTATGAAGTGCTGGAAGAACTTGGTATTAAAGACAATCCTCTCTTCGACTTGGCCATGGAGCTTGAGCGCATTGCCTTGAACGACGATTATTTCATCAGCAAAAAACTTTATCCGAACGTCGATTTTTATTCGGGCATCATTCTCAAAGCGCTGGGCATTCCGGAGCATATGTTCACCGCCATGTTTGCGGTGGCGCGCACGGTGGGCTGGGTCAGCCAGTGGAAGGAAATGATCGAAGACCCCTCGCAGCGGATCGGCCGGCCGCGCCAGCTTTATACCGGCACCCCGCAGCGCGATTACGTGCCGCTGGAGCAGCGTGGCTGATGCCTGCTTTTTGAGGCGGAGTCGCGCGAGGAAAAATCGCGCTTTTCAAAAGTTCCACGCGCGAGCGCCGCGGGCGAAGACAGGGAAAGCCGAACGGATTCGGGCCCGGCATCGGTTGGTGCCGGGCCTTATGATTTTCGGCGGAGTCCGCCCCAAATCGCGAGCCGACAGGGCCGCGGGGTCGGAGGAAAGTATTCGCGGATTGTTAATAAGTAACATTAAGAATTATCCGCAATCGATTCCAATGACTCACTTTCTTTTCGAATATAAAAATTTTTGAGTAAAGAACAACGCGGCGTCGGGGGCAATAACTCCTAGCCGTTGGTATTGCCGAGCGGTTATCGCAGCTTTTCGGTGTGGAACCATGCCTTGATACTACCTACGGTTAATATCGTATTTACATTGCACGTTATTGGTGTTATTGAATGAGCATCTTAGGACGCAAAAAGCGCAGTCCGCTTCACGGAGGATCAAAAAATGAACCATTTTCAATCTCTGGACGCATTGGTTCAAAAGCGCCTGAAAACCTGGCCGCAAGAGCCCCCCGGATTGCCGGCCCGCTCACGGGGGCGGAGCGTTTGGCTGCGCGGCCGACCGGGAGATATTTTGACGTCCTCGCACCCGTTCTTGAAGCATCCCGGAAGCAATCTTCTTCGCACGTTGCCGGATGGTCTCTGGCTGAATTTCGGCGGCCAGCCGCCGGATCTCTTTGTCGATATTTTCGCCATAGAAGCATGCGCGAGCCTGGCAAACATGCTGGATAAGCGTGCGCGCTTCGCCCCGAGCACGCACTCGCTTTTGGCCGTCTGCCCCGTGCCGTGGCTGCTTGCCCCGGTCGTGCCGGGCGGGGATGTGCCGCGCTGGAAAGCAACCGGCCTCTTGGAAAAGGAGCCCACCACGCCGCTCGTGCTGCCAGTGCGCGACATCCGCGTGCTCTACGCCCTCAAGGCGCGGCACTACAAAGGCTTCGTGGAAAGCCAAGTGCCGTATCCCCACGAGTATTTCATGCCCATGGAGGCTCTGATCGCCGAGAACAGCCATCAAAATCCGGCGCTGCAAACGCTGCTTGCCCGCGCCAGCGCCTCGGCAAACTTTCTCGAGCTTACCTGACGATCTTCAGAACCGCCTGTTTAAGATGTTGAAGATCTTGCAGCAGGCATCGCGGGACAGCTGAAATCGCTTGCCTTCGGCCGGCATCTCTGCACTCAATAGACGCGCAACGAAGCGGCTTGATGCAGCGTGCCGGCCGTCCCGGCCCGCAGGATATATTTGGGAGATACGTCGGTGAACAACTCTGCAAATATCGAAAGAGCTCTGCAAGAAGGTCTGGAGCGCGGCGCCATTCCGGGCGTGGCGGCGTTTGCCGCAAACGGCAGCGAGGTTCTTTATGCGGGCGCATTCGGCCGGCGCGATCTTTCGCGCGCCGATGCCATGACACCCGATACCGTGTTTTGGATCGCCTCCATGACCAAGGCAATCACCACGGCCGCCGCCATGCAATTGGTCGAGCGCAAGTTGTTGACGCTCGATACGCCCATGGGCACGATTCTTCCGGAGCTAGCTAATCCGCAAGTGCTGGAAGGTTTTTCGGAAGACGGCAAGCCGCGGCTCAGGCCGGCACGAAGGCCCGTGACCTTGCGTTATCTGCTGACGCACACGGCCGGCTTTGCTTACGATATGTGGAGCAAAGAGATCGATCGGTATATCACTTACGCGGGCTTGCCGCGGATTATCTCCTGCCGGAATGCCGCGTTGCAGACGCCGCTTTTGTTTGATCCGGGCGATGATTGGTGTTACGGCATCAATATCGATTTTGTAGGCAAGGCCGTGGAAAAACTCAGCGGCCAATCGCTTGAAGACTATTTTCGCGAAAACATCTTCGCGCCGCTCGGCATGAACGATACGCGCTTCATTCTGCGCCCGGATATGCGCAGCCGGCTTGTGCGGATGCATCAACGCAGCGAAAGCGGCGTGCTGCCGATCGATTTCGAAGTGCCGCAACAGCCGGAATTTTTCATGGGCGGCGGCGGTCTTTACGGCACCGGAGAGGATTATATCAAATTCACGCAGGCGATCTTGAACGGCGGCATTTACAACGGCGAACGCATTTTGAAAGCCGAAACCGTTGCGGAGATGAGCAAAAATCAAATCGACGGGCTTTCCATGCACGTTATGAAAACGGCGATTCCGGCACTTTCGAACGATGTCGATATTTTCCCGGGGATGGAGAAAAAGTGGGGCTTCGGCTTCATGATCAACACCGAGGACGTGCCGGGGGCGCGCTCTGCGGGAAGCCTCGGTTGGGCCGGACTCGGCAACACCTATTTCTGGATTGATCCGAAAAAGCGCGTGACCGGCGTCGTTCTGACGCAGTTGCTGCCGTTTGCCGATGCCGGCGTGCTGAACCTTCTCGCTGCTTTCGAGCAGGCGATTTATCGCGCGCTTGGGCCGGATTGATCGGTCTTGCCGGCCGGTTTGAAGACATTGCTGAGGCTTGTTGCCATTTCGGTCGGAATCAGAACGGTCGCGCCGCGCTCTTTGTTCATCTCATAAAGCAGATTCATTTGCCGAAGTTGCAAGGCGACGGGGTCGGCGTGGTAGATTTCGGCCGCCGCCAGGACCTGGCGGGCGATATCGACTTCCGCCGAAGCAAGCAAAACCCGTGCGTCGCGTTCGCGTTCCGCTTGCGCTTGCCGGCTCATCGCATCTTGAAGCGCCGGCGGAATGGCCACATCGCGAATTTCCACCGATTGCACGGCCACGCCCCAACTTGCGGTTTTTTCCGCAATCGCCGCGCGCAGCCGTTCATCCACGGCGCGACGATCGGCGAGCAGACGCGACAGTTCCGTCGCGCCGATCATTTCGCGAAGCGATGTTTGCGCAACGCGTTCCACCGCTTCCCGATAATTCGCAATGTTGATGGCGGCGGCACGAGGATCCACGACGCGCCAAAACACGATGGCATCGACGCCGACGGCAACCGTGTCGCGCGTCAACGCCTGTTCTGCGGCAATGCTTACGGTGCGGATGCGCAGATCAATAACGGTGGTGACGATGTCCACAAGCGGGATCAGGAAATAAAGTCCCGGACCGCGTATGGAATGAAAACGACCTAGTCGGAGCACAACAGCGCGCGACCATTCATTGGCAATGCGACAGGTCAGCGCAAGAATGACAACGATCGCTGCGACGATCAAAACTATCGACATGCTTTCTTGCCTTTCAGGTTTTGGAGATTGTGTTTGCCGCAGTTGACCTTGGCGGCCATTGCCCTTAAATGAAAATCGTGTTGGAGGATCTGTCTGCTCGCTTTCAGAACAGCAAAACTTTTGCCGAGGTCGTGACAACGGCGCTTGCGGCGGCGGATCTCGATTTGAAACCGCTGCACGATGCCGGTGAAGCGCAAGGGCATTGCGGAGATACGCGTCGGCACTTCGAACGCTTTATGCTGTTTCGGCATGACCTTAACTATACACCGTTCGGCGAGCGTTTTCGGTTTTTCTTCAAGTGCTCCGACGCGGCGCCGCGCAAGGAACTTTCAGGCGCTGGGGTCCGCACCAAGCCCCAGGACGATTGAAGCATGGAAGCGCCGGCGCCATCGTCCGGAATTGCGGCAGAGGCACTGGCAGGCCTGACCGCCGAGCCCAAAACGTTGCCGGCAAAGCTCTTCTATGACGAAGCCGGCTGCCGGCTCTTTCTCGCCATCACCGAATTGCCGGAATATTACCTCACGCGCACCGAGCGAGCCTTGCTGCAAACCCATGCGCAAGAGATTGCCGCCCTCATTCCCGAAGGCGTCACCTTCGTGGAATTCGGCGCAGGCAACGAGGAAAAGGCGCTGCTTCTCTTGGATGCCTTGGCCGGCGTCGCACGCCCGGTGCGGTGCTACCTGCCCATCGATATCGCCGAGGCGGCGCTTTGCGCTTTGGCCGACCGGCTGAAGCGGAGCCGGCCGGAACTTGCCGTGCTGCCGCAAACGGCCGATTTCCTGCGCCCGCACCCGCTGCCGCCGGAGGCGAAGGGGCCTTTCTTCGGTTTCTTTCCGGGTTCGACGATCGGCAATCTGGAGCCCGAACCGGCGGTGGCGTTTCTGCGCGGGGTGCGGGAAGCGTTCGGCGCCGGGCAGCTGTTTTTGATCGGCTTTGACCTTCGCAAGCAGGAGGAGGTTCTGCTTGCCGCTTACAATGATTCGGCCGGGCTGACGGCAGCTTTCAACCGCAACTTGCTGGCCCGGCTCAATCGCGAAGCCGGCGCCAATTTTATGATCGACTGCTTTGCCCATCGTGCGATTTGGAACGCCGCCGAAAGCCGCATCGAGATGCATCTGGTCAGCCTGATCGCACAAAAGGTGCAGATCGCGGGCAGGGAAATTCTGTTTCGGGCAGGCGAGACCATTCACACCGAAAATTGCTACAAATACACTCTGGCCGGATTTACAGCGTTGGCGGAGAGAGCCGGCTGGGAAATCTTTCGCTTTTGGACGGATCCGGACGCGATGTTCGCCCTCGCATTGCTGCGCAACGGCCCCGCATGAAGCACATACTTCGGCTTGCCGCCCTATCCGGCCTGTTCGGCGCGCTGGCAGCCGCCGGCTGGGCCGCCTCTCCCTTCGGCGATTGGCGCCAGGACGCCCCGGGCGTGGTGCACCACATCACGCCCGCGGATATGCCGGAACCGTTCGCCACATCCTCGGCGGCAAATGCCCCGAGCGTGATTGCCCGCCCGTCCGGCGCCATGCCCAAAACGCCGCCCGGGTTTCAGGTGAGCCTGTTTGCCGAAGGGCTGAACGAGCCGCGCGCCCTGCGCGTGGCCCCCGACGGGGCCGTCTTCGTGGCCGAATCCGGCGCCGGGCGCGTGCTGCTCTTTCGCGGCGGCAAGCCGCATGTTTTCGCCGCGGGGCTTGATCTTCCTTACGGCATTGCGTTCTTCCCGCCGGGCCCGCAGCCGGAATTTGTTTATATCGCCGAAACCAATCGCCTTGTGCGTTACCCCTACCGTTCGGAAATGACGCGCGCGGCCGGCCCGCCCGAGGTGATTTTGAGCCATATCCCAAGCGGCGGGCACTGGACGCGCGATATCGCCTTCGCTCCCGACGGATCGCGGCTGTTTTTGGCCGTGGGGTCCGCTTCCAATCTGGCACAGGGAATCGGCGCGCCACCCGCGCCGCTTCCGGAATTCGAGGCCCACCACGGCCGCGGCGCGGCTTGGGGTTTTGAAGAAGGGCGGGCGCAGGTTTGGGTTATGGATCCGCTGGGGAAGAATATCCGCGCCTATGCCACGGGGCTTCGCAATTGCTCGGGGCTGACTGTGCAACCCGCAACCGGCGAGCCATGGTGCGCTGTGAACGAGCGGGACGCACTCGGCGACAATTTGCCGCCCGATTTCGTAACGCATTTGGAAGACGGCGCCTTCTACGGCTGGCCTTGGTTTTATATCGGCCCTCATCCGGATCCGCGCTGGCACGGGGAACGGGCGGAGCTTCGCAACGCCGTGCGCGTGCCCGATGTTCTCTTGCAGCCGCATTCCGCGCCGCTCGGCATTGTTTTCTACCAGGGCCAAAGTTTCCCGGCCGAATATCGGGGCGGGGCTTTTGTCGCTCTGCACGGCTCGTGGAACCGCAGCCTATGGACCGGCTACAAGGTGGTCTTTCTGCCGATGCGCAACGGCCGCGCCGTGGGAGATTATGTGGATTTTCTCACCGGGTTCGTGACTGAACAGGGGGTGTGGGGCAGGCCCGTGGGCGTTGCGGTGGATGCCGAAGGCGCGCTTTTGGTGAGCGAGGATGCGGGCGGCACCATCTGGCGCATCACGCCCGCGGCACCCCGATAGCCGATTCCCAGGCAGCGGCGGCGCTTAGTCCGGCTCGTCGATGATCGCCACCGCCCGCGTCCAGCCCGCGGACGCGGCCCGGATTTTCACCGGGAAGCACGCCACGGTAAAGCCGCTGGCCGGCAACGCCTCCAAATTGTGCAGCTTCTCCAGATGGCAATAGCCGATCTCCCGCCCGGCGCGGTGGCCCTCCCAAATGAGTGAGGCATCGTGCGTCTCGGCAAACCGCCGGGCGGTGTGGACGAACGGCGCATCCCACGACCAGCCATCGGTGCCGGTGACCCGCACGCCCCGTTCGGTGAGATAGAGCGTCGCCTCCCGCCCCATGCCGCAGCCGCGCGAAACGTAGTCCGGCCGGCCATAGGCGGCGCCTGCCGCGGTGTTGACAAGAACGATATCGAGCGGGGCAAGTTGATGGCCGATGCGGGAAAGCTCACGTTCGACATCGGCGGCGGTGGCGACGTAGCCATCGGGGAAGTGCCGGAAATCAAGCTTCACCCCGCGGCCGAAACACCACTCGAGCGGAATCTCGTCGATCCGCGCAGCCGGCTTGCCGCGATCCATGGTGGAGGCGTAATGCCAGGGGGCATCCAGATGCGTGCCGTTATGGGTGGACAGGCGGATCTCTTCGATCGCCCAACCTTCGCCATCCGGCAGATCCTCGGGCGTGAGGCCCGGGAAATAGCTACAGACCCGTTTCGCGGTTTGCTTATGGTCGAAATAGCTGATCGTAGGGCCGAAGCCCGGAGGGTCTGCAGCCACGTCGTTTTCAAGCGGGACGGAAAGATCGATAAAGCGTCGGGGCATGGTGAAACCTTCCTGATGGTGGATCCGCTCTATCTTCCAACGCGGGTGCGAGGAAGGCCAGAGCGTTTCTTTCCGCTCGCGTTCGGGGTTTGTGCTTCCGGCAGCGCGAAGTTCTGCTAACATAGCGCCGAGCAAGATTGGGTTGATCGACGAAGAGTGCCCGAAAGGGAGGTTTGCGTGCGGCTGCACGGGTATTATCGGTCTTCGGCTTCTTTTCGGGTACGCATTGCGCTGAACCTGAAAGGGGTTTCGTATGAGCAAATTCCCCATCATTTGCGGAAAGACGCGCACCGCGCGCCGGACTTTCTCGCATTAAATCCGCAGGGCTTCGTGCCGGTGTTGGAGGCGGACGGCGCGGTGCTGATTCAATCCCTGGCCATTATCGAGTATTTGGAGGAGAGATTTCCGGACCCGCCGCTTTTGCCTGCCGATCCTTTGGAACGCGCGCGCGTGCGGGCATTGGCCGAGATTGTGGCCTGCGACATTCACCCGCTCAACAACCTTCGGGTTCTGCGGTATCTGCGTAACGAACTCGGCCATGATCAGACGACCGTGGAGAAGTGGTATAATCATTGGATCGCCGAAGGGTTTCAGGCACTGGAGGCGATGCTGGCAAGCCAGCCCCAAACCGGGCGTTTTTGCCATGGAGATACGCCGAGCCTTGCCGATGTCTGCCTGATCCCGCAGGTGGTGAATGCGCAGAATTTTCAGCTTGATATGGCTCCATTCCCGACGATCCGACGCATTTTCACGGAGGCGCTGAACCTGCCCGCATTTGCGCGAGCCTTGCCCGCCAACCAGCCGGATGCCGAGTAGCCCGAGCCCGAGCCCCTAGCCGAGGAGCCGATACCCCTGTGAGCCACGAGGAAGACTGGGAAATTCCGCTTCAGCTTCAGCCGGATCCGGACGATTACCGCTTTGATCTGGAGGCGGCGTTGCGCGCGGTAGTCGGCGTGCGGGCTGCCATTCCGGCGGATGCTTTTACGGCAAACGCGCTCGGCACCGAGCGCGCCGGAAGCGGGGTGGTGATCGGGGCGGACGGTTTGGTGCTGACCATCGGCTATTTGATTGCCGAGGCCGAAAACGTCTGGCTGATTACCGCGCGCGGGGCGGTTCCCGGCCACGCGCTGGCCTATGATCAGGAAACCGGGTTCGGCTTGGTGCAGCCTTTGGGGCAGCTGGGGATTGCGCCGCTGGCTTTGGGCGATTCCGCGGGCATTGAGATCGGGTCTTCGGCGATTCTCGCGGCCGGCGGCGGAAGGCACCATGCGGTGGAAACCCGGATCGTGGCCCGGCACGATTTTGCCGGCTATTGGGAATATGTAATGGAGGATGCGCTTTTTGTCGCGCCGGCGCACCCGTTTTGGGGCGGGGCCGGGCTGATCGGGCCGGACGGGCGCTTGCTCGGCATCGGCTCGCTGGTGGTGCAGCAGACCGATGCGAAGGGCCGGCGGCTGGATATGAACATGGTGGTGCCGGTCGATCGGCTGGTTCCCATCCTGAACGATTTGCTGCGGTTCGGGCGGCGGCGCACACCGCCGCGGCCATGGCTCGGCCTGTTCGCCGGCGAAAACGACGATGCCCTGGTGGTGGGCGGCGTTGCCGAAGGAGGGCCCGCCGACCAGGCCGGGGTTCATGTGGGCGATCGGATTTTGGCGGTTGAAGAAGAGCCGGTGACCGATCTGGCATCGCTTTGGCGGCGGGTATGGGCTGTCGGGCCGGCGGGCGCGCGCGTGCGGCTTTTGCTTCTGCGCGAGGACGAAGAGCTGGAGGTGGTGGTGACATCGGCGGATCGGGCCGCTTTCCTGAAAGCGCCGAGGCTGCATTAGCGATGCCCGAAGAAACACCCGAGGCTCGCGGCGCCGCCGAAGAGGAGGAGCAACCGAGGGGCGAGCTTGCCACCCGCATCCTCGCCATGCCGAACAACACCAACCCGGCCGGAGATATTTTCGGCGGCTGGATTATGTCGCTGATGGATCTCTCCGGGGGCATCACGGCGGCGCGCATCGCCCAAGGCCGGGTGGTGACGGCGGGGGTTTCCCGCATGGCGTTTCTGCAACCGGTGAAAGTGGGCGATGTGGTCTGCTGTTATACCGAGCTCAGGCGCATCGGGCGCACGTCGATTACGCTGGATGTCGAGGTTTGGGTGCTGCGCCAAGGCCGGGGCCGGCGCGTGAAAGTGACCGAGGCCGAGTTTACCTATGTTGCCGTGGATGCCGAGGGCCGGCCGCGCCCGCTGCCGCGCGATGAGGCCTAAGGGGTCGGCGGGCGTTTGTCGGCCCAGGGGCAAGCGCGCTCGAACGCCGCGGCGAGGCGAAGCACGTTCGCATCGCCGCCCATCGGGCCGACAAACTGAATGGCAAGCGGCATGCCGTCGCGATCAAACCCCGCCGGCAGGCTGATGGCCGGATTGCCGCTCAAGTTGAACGGCATGGTGTAGGGATACCAAGCGGCGCGGAGGTTCTCGACCGGCTCGCCGTCAATCTCGATCGGGCCGAAGAAGTCTTGATCGATCGGCAAGGCGCTGCGCGAAAGCGTGGGCATCGCGACGATATCGCAGGCGGCGAACCAGGATTGGATGTGCCGGTAGAGGCGGGTGCGCTGGAAGATCGCCTCATAGAGCTCGGCGGCGGAGCAGTTGGCGATGCGGTCCATCTGCCGCACGAAGGTGGGGCACATGATCTCGCGATGGCGTTTGAGAAGATCGCCGAATTGGGCCATCCGGTAGGCGCCGTTGATGGTGAACCAAATCCGCTCGGGGTTTTCAAAAGGCTCGGTGAGTTCGGTGATCTCCGCGCCGAGGCCGGCGAGTGCCGCGAGCGCCCGCTCGCAGGCGGTGAGCACTTCGGCGGCGACTTTGGCATTGCCGAGCCGCGGCCGCCAGCCGATGCGGAGGCCCTTCAAAGAGAACTCGGCTTGCACAGCGGCGACAAAATCCGGCTTGCTGCGCCCGGTGGTGAGCGGATCGCGCGAGTCGGGCCCGGCCATAGCCTCCAGCATCAGGGCGGTATCCAGCACCGTGCGCGTCATCGGCGTGAGAAAAGCGATATTGCCGAAGCCGTCCTGGGCGTATTCCTGCGGCACCACACCAAGCCCTTGCTTGAACCCGACCACGCCGTTGCAGGCGGCGGGAATCCGCGTCGAGCCGCCGCCGTCGCTGGCCAGCGCGATCGGCACGAGGCCCGCGGCGACGGCCACCGCCGAGCCGCCGCTCGAACCGCCGGAGGTGCGGTCGGCCCGCCAGGCATTGCGCGTGCGGCCGAAGAGCGGTGCTTCGGTAAGGCTTTGCTGGCCGAATTCCGGCGTTGTGGTCTTGCCCACCACAATCGCGCCCGCGCGTTTCAGGCGCCGGACGACTTCGGCATCCGCTTCCGGCACGTGATCCTTGTAAATGAGCGAGCCCCAGGTGGTGCGGATGCCCGCGGTGGGCACCAGATCCTTCACCGCGAGCGGCACGCCGTGCAGCGGCCCGAGCTCTTCGCCGCGCATGACGGCGGTCTCGGCCTCTTGCGCGGCCGCCATAGCCGGCTCCGCGGCGATGGTGATGAAGGCATTGAGCGCGGGCTGGCTTTGCTCGATGCGGGCAAGGGTGGCCCGCATGAGCGCGACCGGAGAGATTTCGCGATTGCGGATCAGCCGCGCCAGTTCGGCTGCCGGGGTGAAAGCGAGATCTTCCATGCCGTCGCTCATGCTGCTGCCCTTTGTGACGCTCGATGGCGGTTACTTGGCTCGACCGGCCTTCGTCGCTTCCGGAATTTCCACCAATTTTCCGGTTTTGACGTCGTAGAGGAAACCATAGATCGGGATGGAGGGCGGAACCAAGGGGTGGTTGCGGATCCGCACGACATCATCGACAACGGCTTTGGCATCATCGGTGAAGGTCAGCCAATTGATGAAGTTGCCCTCCGTCGATCCCGGCCCCTCGCCCGAATTACGCCAGACGCCGTTTTCGAGGGTCGCCGGCGTGAGGCTGCCGGCGAGCAGATTGCGCATGACCTCGTCGGTAAACAACCGCATGCCGCAATCTGTGTGGTGGATGACGAACCATTCGCGCGTGCCCAGAAGTTTGTAGGAGATCACCAACGAGCGGATGGCATCGTCGCTGGCGCGTCCGCCCGCATTGCGGATGACATGGGCATCGCCTTCCGCAAGGCCGGCGTATTTGGCCGGATCAAGACGCGCATCCATGCAGGTGAGAATGGCGAAATGTCGGGCCGGCGGAAGCTGCAGGTTGGCTTTGTCGCCAAAGGTCGACGCGTATTTCGCGTTTGCATCCAGTACTTCATCTAAGATTTTGCTCATTTGTCCATCTCCGTTTCGTGTTTTATCAACGCGATGCATCATATCAACGCGCACGAAGGAGACAACTCCATAAATAACACGAATCTGTCGGACAAAACGAGCGGCCGAGGGTGCGGAGCTTTTCGCCTTAAGGTGCCGTCGGTGCCGGAGCATCGCCCAAGGGCGAGGCGGGCGGTTCTTCGGAAGGCAGTTCCGAGCCATCCGATTCCGCCTCTCCGCCGGGCAACCAGCGTGCGAGACGTTCCACGCGGTCCAGCGCGCGATCCAGCGCCGCCATGGTTTTCGAGAGATCTTCGGTATGGTCGTGCATCCAGGCGCGCACGGCATAAAGCCAAACGCCGAGCAAGGCTTTTGCCCGCAGGCGGCCGAGCGGGCCGTGCGTTGCGACACCCGCCGCATCCAAAAGCCAGCGCATGCTGGTGAGATTCGCGGCCGAGAGCAGAAGGGCGAGCTCCGGCTCCGCCGGCAAGGCCCGCAACAATGCCAGAACGCCGCCGCGATGCGCCTGCAAGACATCGAACCGGCGCATCATCATATCGAAGAGACGGTCCCGCACCGGCCCGGTGGCCGGCGCCTCGGCCAAGGCGCGCGCATCGGCCATGCGCCCGAACCGCACCAGCAGCACCATGCGGTTGGGAAAGCGCCGCCGCGCCTGCTCGAGCGAGAGATTGGCCTCGCGCGCCGCCGCGGCCAGACTCAGCCGGCGCCAGCCTTGGCGGGCGAGCTGCTCAAATGCCGCCTGAATAAAGGCACGGTCGAATTCAAGATCGTCCATGGAAACCTCCTCGCCGCGAGGCGCGTACGTTGATGCCCTCGCGTGGTTCATTGAGCGTCGCGGCCGGTATTATTGCCATCTCTCTTCGCCTTCCCACGGGCGGGTCAAGAACCAAAGCCGGCCCCGCGCTATTCCGCGAGCTCGCGCGAGCGCGCCGTGGCGGCGGCGATCGCACGGGAAACCGCACGCGGCCAGGCATCCTCGGCCATCAAGACCTGCAGCGCCCGCTCCGTGGTGCCCTTAGGGCTGGTGACGGCGCGGCGCAAGGCGGCGGCGTCTTCATCGCTGGCCGCGAGCAATGCCCCGGCGCCCGCAACGGTTTCGCGCGCAAGCAAGCGGGCGAGATCCGGAGGCAGGCCTTGCTCGATGCCCGCCTTTTCCATCAATTCCGCGAGCAGAAAGACATAAGCCGGGCCGCTGCCGGAAACCGCGGTGACCGGATCGAGCAGCGCTTCTTCCTGAACCCAGGCGACGCGCCCGATTGCGGCCAGCAGCTCGTGACACAACGCCTGCTCAGCGGCGTTGACCCCTTTCCCCGCGCAAGCGACGCTGATGCCGCGGCGCACCGCGGCCGGCGTGTTCGGCATCGCGCGGACGATTTTGGCCCCCTCCCCTAAGAGGCGCTCCATGCCGGCAATGGTGCGGCCCGCCATGATGGAGAGAAAGACCGCATGCGCGCCAAAACGCCGATAGGCCGGTAGAACCTCCGCGGCCTGTTGGGGCTTGACGGCAAAAACCACCGCTTGCGGGGTAAATTCCGCCGGGATCTCTTCCGCCTTCTGCAGAAAGCTCGCGCCGGGCGGGCGCTTCTCCGGAACCGAAGCGAAAGGATCCACCACCACGGCGGCGGCCAGCCCCCTTTCGGCCCACCCGGCCAGCATCGCCCCGCCCATTCGCCCGCAACCGACAAGGAGGATCGGCGGGAGGGGGTTCTTTTGGCTCACGCTTCTCCGGCGCAGTCAAGCATGGCCGCTTGCAGGGCTTCGGCAGGGGTTTTGCCGCCCCAGAGCACGAACTGGAAGGCGGGGAAAAAACGCTCGCACTCGCTCAAGGCGATATCCACCATATCTTCCAGGCTTTCGACGGAAGCCCCGTTGGCCCCGCGCAGCAGCACGGAATGGCGAAAGACGGGCATGCCGTCTTCGCTGTCCATGCCGAAATGGCCGATCCAGAGTCGCTCGTTGGCCAGCGCCAGCAGCTCGTAGAGCGCAGCGCGCCGGCGCGGCGGGATTTTGAGATCGAAGGCGCAGGTGAAGTGCATCGCGGCAATTTCCTGCGACCAGCTGAAATAAAGGCCGTAATCGCACCACTTCCCGGGCGCCTCGGCAGCCATTTCGGACTCGCTTCGGCGCTCGAAAACCCAGTCGTTGGCGGCAACGATTTGTTCCAACGTATCAAGGGGGTTGGGAGGTCGATCCTGGCTTGCAGGCGTCAGGATAGTCATGGCAGGTCTCCCGTGAAATGAAGGCGCGGGTGGCCGATTCTCGCAACGGCTGAGACTCGATCGGTCCGCGCCGCCTTACGTTTCACCCTAATCGGATAAGGGGCTTTGCTGCAAGTATTCCCGATGCGTGCGGTTGTTCAGAGCGCCGGGGGAGGCGATTCCGGGGCCGAGGGCTCCTTGCCGGAAAGCCGCTCTTCCAGCGCTCCGAGGCGCTCGCGCAGCGCCGCAACCTCATCCAAGAGCCTTGCCTGTTCCGACTGCATCGTACTCAGGCGCTCTTCGAGCACATCCACCTCTTCCCGGCGGACCAGGCTGAGCCGGCGCAGAGCTTCCAGCAATTTTGCCTGCAGCAGGGCATCGATTTCATCCCGAAGACCCACCAGGGCGGAAAGAGCGCCGCCGGCAACTCCCGCCAGATCGTCCAAAATGCGCGAAGCTCCGCTCATGCGGCCTCTCCTTCGAAAGCATGGCTCTTCCCGAATCGGGTTTCGCCTTTATAAGCGAAAGCCATGATCCTCGTCACGGGCGGTGCTGGTTTTATCGGCTCCATCCTGCAGGCCGCTCTGGCGGCACGCGGGCAGGAAACGGCAGTGGTTGATCGGCTGCGGAGCGATGGCAAGTGGCGGAATCTTGCCAAGCATCCTCCGGATACGTTGATTGCGCCCGAGGATCTGGATGCGTTTCTCGCCCGGAAGCCGCCGGTTGAGGCGGTTTTCCATCTCGGCGCCATCAGCGCCACCACGGCAACCGACGGCGATTTGGTTTGGGCCACCAATGTGAGCTTCTCGCAGCGCCTTTGGCAGTGGTGCACCAACCAGAAAGTCCGGCTGATTTACGCGTCCTCGGCAGCAACCTACGGGAACGGCGAGCAAGGCTTCCGCGATGACAGATCCCTGGAATTTCTGCGTTCGCTGCGCCCGCGCAATCTCTATGGGTGGAGTAAGCACGCCTTCGATCTTTGGGTGGCGCGCCAAATCGCGGCAGGGGCGCCGCGCCCGCCGCAATGGGCGGGGCTGAAGTTCTTCAATGTCTTCGGCCCCAACGAATATCATAAGAAGGGGATGATCTCAGTGGTTAAGGTCTTGTATGACGAGGTCATGCAAGGCCAAAAACCGCGGCTCTTCCGCTCGGATCGCCCGAATGTGGCCGATGGAGAACAGCGGCGCGATTTCGTTTGGGCGGAGGATGTGGTCGCGGTGCTGCTCTGGCTGCTTGAGACCCCGCATGCGGAAGGTTTGTTCAACGTGGGAACCGGCCAAGCGCGCACCTATCTGGATGTGGTGCACGCCATCGGCGCGGCGCTGGGCAAGCCCCTCGAGGTCGAGTTCATTCCCATGCCGGAGAAGCTCAAAGGGCAATATCAATACTTTACCCAGGCGGAGATCGACCGGCTGCGCAACGCCGGGTTTCAGCGGCCTTTCACCACGCTGGAAGAAGGCGTGCGCCGTTACGTGCAAGATTTCCTCGCGACCCCCGACCCTTATATCTGACCAGCCCGCGTGATGCTGCCGGTTCTTGTGTTTCCGGGCTTCGATCCTGTAGCAATTCGCTTGGGCCCGTTTGCCATTCGTTGGTATGCGCTTGCCTATATCGTCGGCTTGTTCTTGGGCTGGCGGTTGACGCGCCGATTGGCCGCCAAGCTGCCCGCGGTGGCAAGCGAAAGCGAGGTGGACGACTTTCTGACATGGGCCACGCTCGGCGTGATTATCGGCGGCCGATTGGGCTACGTGCTCTTTTACCAACCCTCATATTACCTGAGCCATCCTCCCGCGATTTTCGCGGTCTGGCGGGGCGGCATGAGCTTTCACGGCGGCGCGCTGGGGGTGACCGCGGCCATCATCCTCTTTGCGTTGCGCCGGCGAATCGACATGCTGGGCTTTGCCGACCGCATTGCTGTGAGCGTGCCGATCGGGCTCGGGCTCGGCCGGATTGCGAATTTCATCAACGGGGAGCTGTTCGGCCGGCCCGCGCCGGCATGGCTGCCTTGGGCGATGATTTTCCCCCAGGCGGGCCCGGAGCCGCGCCATCCGAGCCAGCTCTATGAAGCTTTGCTTGAGGGCGTGCTGCTGTTTGTGCTCCTTTACGCGCTGGCACAGAGCCGGCGCCTGCGCGCCCGACGCGGATTTCTCTCGGGATGCTTTCTTTCGGGCTATGCCGTGGCGCGCTTTGTGGGGGAGTTGTTCCGCGAGCCCGACCCGTTCCTGGGCTATCTCTGGGCGGGCGCCACCATGGGGCAATTGTTGAGCCTGCCCATGCTGGCCGGCGGGATTGCTTTGATCGTTATCGCTTTCCGGAGATCGCCTGCGCAAGATGGAACGGTTGGATCAGTTCATGGCCCGCGCCAATAGCGCCTATTACGCGGAGCACGATCCGTTTTCCGACTTCACCACCGCGCCCGAAATCAGCCAGGCTTTCGGCGAATTGCTGGGGCTTTGGGCAGGGATCGTCTGGCAAAGCATGGGCAGCCCTGAGGCGGTTATTCTGGCGGAAGCCGGCCCGGGGCGCGGCACGCTGATGGCCGATGCGTTGCGAGCCGTGCGCGCGGTGATGCCGGACTTCGCCAAGGCCTTGCGCGTGGTTTTGATCGAAACCTCGTTCCGCCTGAGGGCATTGCAGGCGCACGCCGTGCCGCAAGCGGAATGGTGCGCCGCTGTCGAAGAGCTGCCGCCCGAGCCCTTCATTCTGATTGCCAACGAGTTTTTGGACGCGCTTCCCATCCGTCAGTTTGTGCGCCGCCAAGGGGGTTGGGCGGAGCGCTTCGTGCAGAACGAGACCTTTGTGGAGGTGCCCACCGAGGCTCCTTGCTCGCTTGCCGCAGCCGAGGGAGAAATTGTCGAGATTTCGGAGGCGCGCGAACGCATTGCCGCCTTCCTCGGCCGCCGATTGGCTTTTCTGAAAGGGGCTGCGCTTTTTTTGGATTACGGCCCAGCGCAGAGCGCCCCGGGCGAGAGTTTGCAGGCCATCCGCGCCGGCCGGCCGAGCATGCCGCTTCAGAATCCGGGAGAAGCGGACCTGACGGCGCATGTCGATTTCGAGGCTTTGGCGAAGGCGGCGCGCGCGCAGGGAGCTGCCGTCTACGGCCCCCTGGCGCAGGGGATTTTCCTTACCCGCCTGGGCCTTTTTGCGCGCATTGACCGGCTTGCGCGCGGGAAGCCGCCAAAGGTAGCCGCTGCGTTGATTGCCGGTGCGCAGCGTTTGACGGCGCCGGAATATATGGGCAGCCTGTTCAAGGCGCTCGCGTTTGCCCACCCGGCTTTGCCTACTCCCCCCGGATTTGCGCAGTGAAAGCGGAGTTTCTGACCAGCCCGGTTTTGGGCACCCCGCACGGTTTCTTCACCCGCCGCGGTGGGGTTTCAGAGGGGCCTTTCTTCAGCCTGAACTGCAATTTCAAGGGCGGCGACGATCCCGAAGCCGTGCGGCAAAACCGCGCCCGGGCGGCAAAGGCGCTGGGGGTGAATCCTGAACATCTGCTCGGCTTGAGCCAGGTGCACGGCAACCGCGCGGTGATCGTACGCGAACCCTGGCCGGAAGGAGACGGCCCGCAGGCGGATGCCATGGTCACCGATCGCCCGGGCCTTGCGCTCGGCATCATCACCGCCGATTGTGCTCCGGTTCTCTTTGCCGATGCTAAGGCCGCGGTGATCGGGGCGGCGCATGCCGGATGGCGGGGCGCCGCCGCCGGGGTTTTGGAGGCGACCCTTGCCGCCATGCAGAGCCTTGGCGCGCGGCCGGAGCGCGTGTGCGCCGTGATCGGCCCGTGCATCGGCCAAGATTCCTATGAGGTGGGGGCGGATGTGCGCGCGGCGGTGCTGGCGGATGGTGCAGAACATGAAGCTCTCTTTCGCGCCGGCAAGCGGCCTGAGCGCTGGCAATTCGACCTTGCCGGCTTTTGCGCCGCCAGGCTTGCCCGCGCCGGAATTGGCGCAATCCATCGCGTTGCGGCCGATACCTGCGCCGAGGCGGAGCGCTTTTTCAGCCATCGCCGGCGCACCCTTTCCGGCGGCGGCCCGATCGGGCATCAAATTTCCATCATCGCACTGGCAGCGAAAGCAGGACATTCATGATGGGATACGGCGGTTTCCAAAAGCCCACCAGGTTTTGGCGTGGCGCGTTTCCGCTCGTGGTGCTGGCGGGGTTGAGCGCTTGCGGCAGCCTGCCTGCGCCGTTCGCAGGGCAGCCCGGTTCGCTCGGCGCGCGGCTGGCCGAGCCGCCGCCCACGCGCCTGGCCGTGCCGGCACCCGATGCAGCCGGGCTTTCGCCCGCCGGCGGTGCCGTGTTCGCCCAAGCGGTGGCCGATGATCTGGATGAGGCGGAAGTGCCGGCCGTGGCCCAACCGGCGAAGCCGGGAGATTGGCGCCTGGCGATCCACCCCGAGATGAGCAGCGATGCCGTGGTGCCGGTGTTTACCGTCTTCGACCCAACCGGTGCCGCGCAGGGCTCGGTGCGCGGCAATCCGCTTCCGGCGCAGGCCTGGCAGAGTGCGGATGCGCCCGCATTGAAGCAAGCCGCAAGAGAGGCAGCGCCGAAAATCGCGGACCTGCTCACGCGCATCGATGCCAAGGTGAAGCAAAGCGATCCGAACAGCCTTTACAACCGCCCGGCACGGGTTGCGGTGATCGGGGTTCAAGGCGCGCCGGGTGACGGCAATGAGTCGCTGGTGCGGCAGATGAAAGCGCAGTTGCCGAAGCTGGATATGACGGTCCAAGATGACGCGAAGGGGGCGGATTTCGTGGTTGCCGGCCTGGTGCGCACGGCGCCGGTTCCGGCAACCGACTTAACGCGGGTGGAGATTGTGTGGCAGGTGGTGGATGCGGCCGGGCATGATCTGGGCCGGGTGGTGCAGATGAATGACGTGCCCAACGGCACACTGGACCATTTTTGGGGTGACGTTGCGGTTGCGGTCGCCCAAGAAGCGGCAGCAGGGGTGAAAGAAATGATCCTCAAGCAAACCAGTGCAGGAGCGGGCGGAAAAGCCGCGTCTGCACCCACGGCGTCTGCGCCCACGGCTTCCGGGCCTGCTTCTTCCGCGCCGGCCGCGCAGCCCCCCGCCCCGGCAGTGCCACCCTCTGCGCCCAAGAGCTAGCATGAGACCATCGGAGCTCGGGGTTGGACACAGTTTGGCCGCGCTGCTAGAAGGCCGAAGCGCATTGCCGGGGCAATGTGCCCGGGCCAGCAAGGTTTTTGCCAAATGAAGATCGTCGCTTGCAACAGCAACCGCCCCCTCGCCGAAGCGGTGGCGGCAGCACTGCAGTTGCCGCTTACGCGCGCTTCCATCCGCCGCTTTGCCGATATGGAAGTGTTTGTGGAAATCCACGAGAACGTCCGCGGTGAGGATGTCTTCGTGATCCAATCCACCTCCTATCCGGCAAACGATAACGTGATGGAGCTGCTGATTACGCTGGACGCGCTGCGCCGCGGCTCGGCACGGCGCGTGACCGCGGTGATCCCCTATTTCGGCTATGCACGCCAGGATCGCAAATCCGGCCCGCGCACGCCGATCAGCGCGAAGCTGGTGGCCAATTTGATCACCGAAGCCGGGGCAAACCGAGTGCTGACCATGGATCTGCATGCCGGGCAGATTCAGGGGTTTTTCGATATCCCGGTGGACAATCTCTACGCCGCGCCGTTATTTTCGCGCGATATCCAAGAACGGTTTCGGGGGCGTGATATCATCATCGTTTCTCCCGATGTCGGCGGCGTCGTGCGGGCGCGCGCGCTTGCCACGCGGCTCAATTGCGATTTGGCCATTATCGACAAACGCCGCGAACGCGCGGGAATCTCCGAGGTGATGAACGTCATCGGCGATGTAAAAAACAGAGATTGCATTCTCGTCGACGATATTGTCGATTCCGGCGGCACGTTGTGCAATGCGGCGGAAGCGCTGATCGCGCAGGGAGCGAATTCGGTGAATGTCTATGTCACCCACGGCGTGCTCTCGGGCGGAGCGGTGGCGCGCATTGCCTCAAGCCCGATTGCCATGATGACGATTACGGATAGTATTGCGGCAACGGAAGCGGTTCGCGTTGCGGAGAATATCCGCCAGCTGACTATTGCGCCGTTGCTTGCCGAGGCGATGCGGCGGATCAGCGATGAGACCTCTGTTAGCTCGTTGTTTGATTGACAAACAGAAAGGAAGTGCCGTATGAAGCTTTATTATTCTCCGGGGGCCTGCTCGCTTGGCATTCATGTCATCTTGGAAGAGATCGGCAAACCGTATGAAACGCAGCGTGTGAATTTGCGCCAAGGCGAGCAGTTTCAGCCGACGTTTCTCGAGATTAACCCGAAATCCAAAGTGCCGACACTTCTGCGCGATGACGGCTCGGTGCTGACCGAGTTTCCCGCTATCGCTTATTGGCTTGCCAACAAATATCCCGAAGCCAAGCTGTGGCCGGACAATTTGGAACTGCAAGCCCGTGCTCTGGAGATCATGGATTACCTGATCGCAACGGTGCACATGCAGGGCTTTACGCGCATGTTCCTGCCCAAGCGTTTTGCGCCGAGCGAGGCCGATGCCGAAGCCGTGCGCAAGGAAGGCTTGCGGATCTTTACCAACGGGTTGAACCTGCTGGACAAGACGCTGAGCGGCAAAGACTACGTGGTCGGCCCCTACTCGATCGCCGATGCGGCCGCGTTTTACATTGAATTTTGGGCGGAAGGGCAAAAAGTTCCCCTGCCCGCGAACTGCGCCGCACATTATGCTCGGATGCGCGCCCGCCCGGCGGTTGCACGGGCCATGCAGCAGGAGGGCTTGGCCTGAGCCCGCTTCCGGCAAAGCCGTTCTGGTATCTCCGTCACGGAGAGACGGATTGGAACGCGCAAAATCTCGCCCAAGGCAATGTCGATATTCCGTTGAACGCCACCGGCATTGCGCAAGCCGAGAAAGCCGGTGAGATTTTGCGAAAGGCGGGGATTGCCGCGATTGTGAGCTCGCCTTTTGCGCGGGCTCGGCGCACGGCCGAAATCGTGGCGGCGTGCTTGGGACTTGCAGCGCCCATCCGCATCGAGCCCGAGCTTCGCGAAGCCGCGTTCGGAGAGCGCGAGGGCCAGCCGATGGATGCTTGGTTCGAGGCATGGATCAAAGGCGAGGCAACGCCCGAAGGCGCGGAGAGTTTCGCAAGCGTGCGGGCGCGCGCTGTTTGCGCGCTGGCGCGCGTGCTCTCGCACCCCGGACCGGTGTTGGTGGTGGCCCATGGAAGCGTGTTCCGAGCACTGCGCGCGGAGATGGGCCTTTCCCCGTTTGAGCGGGCACCTAACGGGCTTCCCATGTTTTGTTCCGCACCGCCGCCGGCGTGGTCGGTGCACCCGGCGCAATGAGTATGTCAGGCGCCGCCATTGCATCGCGGGGCGCTTTCGGTTAAACGCCTGCCGCTGCCGGCACCCCTGGAGGCCGGCATTCTTCGTTTGCCGCGAAGACAAAACACAGCAAGGAGCAAGCAATGGCCAATTTCATTCGGATCGAGGCCGAGCTTCGCCCGCGGGCCGGTAAGGGGGCGGCGCGGGCGACACGGCGAGCCGGCAAAGTGCCGGGGGTTCTTTACGGCGCCAAGCAACCGCCGACGCTGATCGCGCTCGATCCGCGCGCGGTGTTGAAGGAAATCCATCGGCCCGGATGGCGTTCGCGCCTTTATGAGCTGGCGGTTAACGGCACGACCACGCGCGCCCTGATTCGCGACGTGCAGTTTCATCCCGTGACCGATACGCCCGAGCATGTGGATTTCCAGCGCTTGGCGGCCGGCGAGCAGGTGCGCGTGGCGGTGGCGGTGCATTTCTTGAACGAAGCCACCAGCCCGGGCTTGAAGCGGGGCGGCGTGCTGAACGTTGTTCGCCACGCGGTTGATGTGTTCTGCGATCCCGACCACGTGCCGGAATATTTTGAGGCGGACCTGGCAGCGCTGGATATTGCCGATACGGTGCGGTGGTCTGATCTGAAGGGAACCGAGCACGTCCGCCCGGCCATTGCCGATCGCGATTTCGTGATCGCCACGATTGCGCCGCCGACCAAGATGGCTGAGACGACCGCAGAAGCCGCGGCAGCGGCCGCAACCCAAGCGGCGCCGACGGCTGCCCCCGCCGCTGCACCGAAGGCGGCTCCGGCCAAAGCCGCCGGCGGCAAGGCAGGCGCCGGCAAGAAGGGCTGAGCCGGCGATCGAGACGCGCATGCAGCTCTGGGTGGGGCTCGGCAACCCCGGGCCGAGCTATGCCCGGCAGCGCCACAATATCGGGTTTATGGCGATCGACGCCATCGCGCGCCGCCATGGCTTTGGGAACTGGCGCCGGCGGTTTCATGGGCTTTTAGCGGAAGGCGCGCTTGCGGGAGCGCGTATTCTGGCCTTGAAGCCGCAGACCTATATGAACGCTTCAGGCGAAAGCGTGCAGCAAGCGGCGGCTTTCTATCGCATTCCGCCCGAGCAGATCGTGGTTTTCCATGACGAGCTCGATCTCGCCCCCGGCAAGGTGCGCGTCAAGCGCGGCGGCGGCGCGGCGGGGCACAACGGCTTGCGCAGCATCGACCGCGCCTTGGGTACGGCCGATTACTGGCGGGTACGGCTCGGCATCGGCCATCCGCGCGAGAAAGATCGGGTGCTTGGCCATGTGCTCGGCGATTTTACCGCTGAGGATCAAGAATGGCTCGGGCCGGTTTTGGAGGCGCTGGCGGATGCGGCCCCGCTGCTCGCGAGCCGTGAGCACGAGAAAGCCATGAGCCGGATTGCCTTGGCCGCCAAGGGGCCGGCGCGGACGGAAGACAAGCAACAGCCGGAGAGCGGTTGATGGGGTTTAATTGCGGGATCGTCGGCCTGCCCAATGTGGGCAAATCCACGCTGTTCAACGCACTGACCGCAACCGCGGCAGCGGCGGCGGCCAACTACCCCTTCTGCACCATCGAGCCCAATATCGGCCGCGTGGCGGTACCGGATGCGCGGCTTACGCGGCTCGCGGAAATCGCCAAATCGGCCAAGATTGTGCCCACCGTGCTGGAGTTTGTGGATATCGCCGGGCTGGTGCGGGGCGCCTCGAAAGGCGAGGGTTTGGGCAACCAGTTTCTGGCCCACATCCGCGAAGTAGATGCGATTATTCACGTTTTGCGCTGCTTTGAGGATAGCGAAGTCACCCATGTGGAGGGCGCGATCGACCCGATCCGCGATGCCGAAATTGTGGAAACCGAGCTGATGCTTGCGGATTTGCAAAGCCTGGAAAAGCGCGTTTCCGGGCTCGGCAAACGCGCGCGGGGGGGTGACCGCGAAGCGGCGGCTCAGCTTGCTTTGATCGAGCCCGCCATCGCGGCGCTGGAAGCCGGCCGGCCGCTGCGCGCGGCGATGACGGAGGAGCAGCTGCACGCCATGCGGGGGCTCCAATTGCTCACCACCAAACCCGTCCTTTACGTGTGCAATGTCGAGGAAGCGGCGGCCAGAGCCGGCAATGCGTTCTCAGCCAGGGTTGCCGCGCGCGCGGCGGAGGAAGGCGCGCGGGCGGTGGTGGTTTCGGCCGCGATCGAAGCGGAAATCAGCCAATTGCCGGAAGCGGACCGCCGCGCCTTCCTCCAAGAGCTCGGCCTTGCGGAAAGCGGTTTGGACCGGATTGTGCGCGCGGGCTACGAGCTTCTTAACTTGATTACGTTTTTCACGGCCGGGCCGAAAGAGTCGCGTGCATGGACGGTTGTGCGGGGCACCCGCGCTGCCGAAGCCGCGGGCGTTATTCATTCCGATTTTCAGCGCGGGTTCATCGCCGCCGAGACCATTGCCTATGAAGACTATGTCGCCTTTCGCGGCGAAGCGGGTGCACGCGAGGCCGGGCGGTTGCGTATCGAAGGCCGGGATTATGTGGTGCAAGACGGGGACGTGATGCTCTTCCGCTTCAACGTTTAACGGGGCACGGGCCTTGACGCTGCGCGCCGCTCCGTGTAAGCGCGGCTCTTCTTCGTCTGTGGCCGAAAACCTCCGTTCCGTCGTCTTCGGGGCGGCGGGCGGATAGTGTTTGAGCTTTTGGAAGTAAAACCATGTTCGCAGTGATTCGCACGGGTGGCAAACAGTACCGCGTTCGCCCGAACGCGACGGTAAAGGTGGAAAAGCTTGCGGCCGAGCCGGGAGAGACCGTGACAATCCGCGAAGTGCTTGCCGTCGGCCATGACGGAGGGCTGATGCTGGGAAGGCCGATTGTGGAGGGCGCTTCAGTGAACGCGACCGTAATGGCACAAGATCGGCTGCAGAAAGTGATTGTGTTCAAAAAGCGCCGGCGCAAGAACAGCCGACGCAAACACGGTCATCGCCAGCATGTCACCGTGCTGCGCATCGGCGAGATTGTCATGCCTCAGGGCGAAACCAATATAGCGTGAGCTAGGCGGCGAGCGATGATGTGGGTTCGGCTTCGGTAGGCATGGGGGCTCAGAAAGGTTAGGAAAGAGAGATGGCACACAAAAAGGCTGGTGGCTCCTCTCGCAACGGCCGCGATTCCGCGGGCCGGCGGCTTGGTGTGAAGAAATACGGCGGCGAGGAGGTGCGCGCGGGCAATATCATTGTCCGCCAACGCGGAACGCGGCTGATACCCGGGCGAAATGTCGGGATCGGGCGCGATCATACGCTTTTTGCTCTGACGGACGGGCGCGTGCATTTTGCGCGTAAGGCGAAACATCGCGTGCTCGTCTCGGTGCTTCCGAGTCCCGCACCGGCCTTGGCCGAATAGGTTTTGCGCCGCACGCTCGGCAATGCGGGGTCGGCGCAAGCCGGCCCTGTTTGTGTTTGAACGCATATGAAGTTTCTGGACGAGGCGAAAATCTATCTCCGCTCGGGCGACGGCGGAAACGGCGCGGTCGCGTTCCGACGCGAGAAGTTTCTGGAATTCGGCGGCCCCGACGGCGGGGATGGCGGCCGCGGTGGTGATATTGTCTTTGAAGCGGTGGCCAATCTGAACACGCTGATCGATTTTCGCTATACGCAGCACTTTCGCGCCGCCAAAGGCGGCAACGGCGCCGGGGCAAACCGCACCGGGGCGAATGCGCAGCCGTTGATCATCCGAGTGCCGGTGGGAACGCAAATTTATGATGCCGATCGCGTCACGCTGCTGGCCGATCTCGATCGCGCGGGCCAGCGCGTGGTCTTGCTGCGCGGCGGCGACGGCGGTTTCGGCAATGCGCATTACAAATCCAGCACCAACCGCGCCCCGCGCCGTGCCGACCGCGGCTGGCCGGGCGAAGAGCGCTGGGTTTGGCTCAGGCTGAAGCTGATTGCCGATGTCGGACTGATCGGCCTGCCCAATGCGGGAAAATCCACCCTGCTTGCCGCGGCCTCAGCCGCGCGGCCGAAGATTGCGGATTACCCCTTCACCACGCTGGTGCCGCAGTTAGGGATGGTGCGGCTTTCCGACGGGGCCGAATTCGTGCTTGCCGACATTCCCGGCTTGATCAAGGGGGCGCATGCGGGCGCGGGGCTCGGAGACCGCTTCCTGGGCCACGTGGAACGCTGCGCCGTGTTGGTGCACCTGATCGACGGCGCCGCGGGCGACGTGGTGCAGGCCTGGCGGACGATCCGCGAGGAGATTTCCTGCTACGGTGCAGGGCTTGCCGAAAAGCCGGAAATCATCGTGCTCAACAAAGCGGATGCTTTGAGCCCGCGCGCTGTTGCGGCGCGGCGCGGGGCTTTGGCACGTGCATCTGGGCAAAGGGTCTTCGTGATTTCGGCGGTGAGCGGCGCCGGCGTTCCGGAGCTTTTGCAGGCGATTGCGCAAAGCCTTGCCGCCCGCCGAGAGGCCGTGGCGGCATGAAGGTTCCCCGCTTGCAGGATGCCCGGCGGCTGGTGGTGAAAATCGGCAGCGCGCTTGCGGTGGACCAGGCCACGGCCTCGCCGCGCACTGCATGGCTTGCCGGCCTGGCGGCCGATCTTTCGGAACTGCGCGGGCAAGGAACGGATGTGGTGGTGGTCAGTTCCGGCGCCATTGCGCTCGCGCGCGGGATTTTGGGCCTCTCCGGCCGGCGGCTTCGATTGGAGGAGCAACAAGCGGCGGCGGCAGTGGGACAGATCCGGCTTGCACAGGCCTGGGAAGCGGCACTTTCGGCCTATGGAATCATCGCGGCACAATTGCTTCTGACCTTGGATGACACCGAAGACCGCCGGCGTTATCTGAACGCCCGCGCCACCTTGAACACCTTGTTCGCGTTCGGCTGCGTGCCGGTGATCAACGAAAACGACACGGTGGCCACGGCGGAAATCCGTTTCGGCGACAACGATCGGCTGGCGGCGCGGGTGGCCGAGATGATCGGGGCCGACCAGCTGATTTTGCTTTCGGATATCGATGGCCTTTATACGGCGGATCCGCGCTTGAGCCCCTCTGCCCGGCATATTCCCGTGGTTTCCGCGATCACACCCGAAATCAAGGCCATGGGTGGAGAGCCGCCGCCCGGCTATTCCAGCGGCGGGATGCGCACGAAGCTTGTCGCCGCCGAGATTGCCACCGGCGCCGGCGTGGCGATGGCGATCGCGCTGGGGCGGATGGACCGGCCGCTGCGCGCGCTTGCCGATGGCGCGCGTTGCACCTGGTTTTTGCCGCAACCCGAAGGCCGGACCGCCCGCAAGCGCTGGATCGCGGGCAGCCTGCAACCGATGGGGGCCTATATCGTGGATGCCGGAGCCGTGCGCGCGCTACGCTCGGGCAAATCGCTGCTTCCCGCCGGGGTGACCGCGGTCGAAGGGCGCTTTGAGCGGGGAGATCCGGTCCTGGTGCGCGGCCCCGACGGCACGATCGTGGCGCGCGGGCTTTCGGCCTATGCGAACGAAGATGCGGCCCGTATTATCGGGCATCGCTCGGAAGAGATTGAGAGCATTCTGGGATGGCGAGGCCGCGACGAGTTGATCCATCGTGATGATCTGGTGGTATTGCTCAGCACTGCCGCAGGAACGGATGCATGAAGCATGAATAGTCTCACGGACCAGGCCAAAGAATGGATGGTGCACGCCGGCAAGAGCGCCCGCGCCGCTTCGGATGCGCTGGCACGCACCCCGGAAGCCGTACGCAACCGTGCGCTGGCCGCCATCGCGGCGGAGCTGCGTTCGCGCACCGCGCAGATTTTGGCGGCAAACGCCCAGGATTTGGCGCAGGCGGAGGGTTCGCCCGCGTTTCTGGACCGGCTGCAGCTTACCGAATCGCGCATCGAGGCGATCGCTCAGGGGCTCGAGGCCGTGGCGGCCCTGCCCGACCCTCTGGGGCGGGTGCTGGCCGAATGGACACGCCCGAACGGGCTTCGGATTCAGCGCATTGCCACGCCCATCGGCGTAATCGGCATGATCTATGAGAGCCGGCCGAATGTGGGAGTGGACGCGGCAGGGCTTTGTCTGAAATCCGGCAATGCGGTGATTCTGCGCGGCGGTTCGGAGAGCTTTGCCAGCGCGCGCGCGTTGCATGCGGCCGTTGTCGCCGGCCTGAAAGCCGCGGGATTGCCCGAGGCGGCAGTGCAGATTGCTCCGAGCTCCGACCGAGCCTTTGTTGCCGCCATGCTCACGGCGAGCCAGTGGATCGACCTGATTATCCCCCGCGGCGGCCGTTCGCTGGTGGAGCGCGTGGAGGCGGAGGCGCGGATCCCCGTGCTCGCGCATGCGCAAGGGCTTTGCCATACCTATGTGCACGCCGCCGCCGATCCGGCGATGGCACGCGCGGTGGTGGTGAATGCGAAAATGCGGCGGCCGGGAATTTGTGGCGCAACCGAAACTTTGCTGATGGATGCCGCGATCGCCCCTACCCTCTTGCCGGTGCTTGTTGCGGATCTCGCCGCCCGCGGCTGCAGCTTTCGCGCCGATGCCAGAGCGCGTGAGATTTTGCCGGATCTGCCCGCCGCGACGGAAGAGGATTTTGATACCGAGTGGCTGGATGCTGTTTTATCGGTGAAGCTTGTGGAGAACGTGGATGAGGCGGTGGCACACATCAAGCGCCACGGCAGCGAGCACACCGATGCGATCATTACGGAAGACGCCGCCGTGGCCGAGCAATTCTTGCGGCAAATCAACAGCGCGGTGGCGATGTGGAATACGTCCACGCAGTTTTGCGACGGCGGCGAATTCGGGTTTGGAGCCGAAATCGGCATTGCGACGGGGCGTATTCATGCGCGCGGACCGATCGGGCTTGAGCAGCTGACAAGCTTTCGTTATTTGGTTCGCGGCCAGGGGCAGGTGCGGCCCTGAAGGAACGGCCTGCAGACTGGGCTTTTCCTTTGCCGCGGTTCGGCGATCGGCGCCGCATCCGCGTGGGTGTGCTCGGCGGCTCGTTCAACCCGGCCCATGCGGGGCATCGGCATGTGGCATCGCAGATGTTGCGACGTTTGCGTTTGCACCAAGTCTGGCTGCTGGTATCCCCAGGCAACCCTCTCAAGCCCGTGGAGGGAATGGATACGCTTGCGCATCGGCTTGCCTCGGCGCGGAGGCTGGTCGATGGCAGGCGCATGATCGCCTCGGCCATCGAGGCCGCATGGGGAACGCGTTACACGCATGCCACGCTGATGCGGCTCCGCCGGCATTTTCCGCGCATCAAGTTCGTATGGCTGATGGGGGCGGACAACCTGATCGGGCTTCCGCGTTGGCAGCGCTGGATGGATATCGCCAAGATGTTGCCCTTTGCGGTTTATCCGCGCCCATCGTATAATTACCGTGCTTTGGCGGGCCAAGCGGCGCGACGGCTTCGCAAATGGCGACGACGTTTTGCCGAAGCCGGAGCGCTTGCGGAGGCAAGCCCGCCGGCATGGATTTTTGTTCCTTCTTCTCAACATTCGGCTTCCGCCACGGCGTTACGCGCTGCGGCGCGATCGCCGAAAAAAGGAGAATCCGACCATCGCACGTACACCACCCACCATGCCGCCTGAAAAAACCAAGAAGCCGCGCCGGGCTTCGACGGCTTCGCTCAATGCTTCGGCTTTGGTGAAAAACCCGGGAACGTTACGCAAGAAAACCGTCGCCGCCGGCCCTTCCCGCCAAACGCGCAAGGCGCGCATCCCGGCTCCGGCAGAGGCGCTTGATCGGCTGCAGAGTCTGATTGTGGAAAGCCTGGATGCCGACAAGGCGGAGGATATCGTTACGATCGATCTTGTCGGCCGCACGAGCTTTGCAGACCGGATGGTGATCGCAACAGGGATTGCAGACCGGCAAATTGCGGCCATGGCGATGCATCTGGATGAAAAACTGCGCGAGGCGGGAGTTCGCCGCGTGCACATCGAAGGCGGCATGGGCTCCGATTGGGTGCTGATCGACGCCGGCGATATTATCGTGCACTTGTTCAAACCCGCCGCGCGTGCGCTTTACGGGCTGGAAAAAATGTGGGCAGCCGAACTGGATATCGCCGAGCCCAGTCATATCGAAACATCTTGAACCGAACGCGGCATTTTTGAGAAACCGCCGCCCGCGCCGAATTGGCCGGCAGGGCGGGCGGGGCTTTTCTCCTGAAACGGGGCAAATTCCTGGACTTGCCACGATTTTGTGGGGCAATGGGTAACCATGTGCGATGCAAATTGTTGTTGATTTTCGGTATAGCTCGATATGATTCCGTCATGCATAGTGGGATTATCTTCGAATGCAGTTCGCCACCGTGGTGCTGCTTGATGAGCGTTATCGTGAGGGGAAGACCACTTGCGGGCGTAGGCCGCTTCATCTGAGCCTTCGGCCGATGTAAGGACCTCGCGTGAGGGAAAACCGCGATGACGGATAGACTTCACAATCCCGGTGTGATGGGTATGGAGCGTCGGAAGATGCTTCGCTTGGCGGCCGGCATGACCGCCGGGTTGATGATCAGACGCGCCTGTGCCGCCGACTCTTCGACGGTGATCTTCCCTTTCGCTAACGGTAAGCGTGAAATCGCCCCGGCAGGCATGTTTGCCGAGAAAGGCGCAATGGTTTTGCAGCGCACGCGCGCGCCGCTTCTCGAAACTCCTTGGGAAGTGCTCAGCCGCCATGTTTTCACACCCAACGACCGGTTTTACGTGCGGTGGCATTTCGCCAACTTTCCCAATCACATCGATATCTCACCGGATAAATTCCGCTTGCGTATCTCGGGGAAAGTGAACCGCCCGTTCGAGATATCGGTTTTCGATCTGGTGCGTGATTTTGCGCCGATTGAAATCGCCGCCGTCAATCAATGTTCCGGCAACAGCCGCGGCTTTGTCGTGCCGCGCGTACCCGGCGCGCAATGGGGGCATGGCGCGATGGGGAATGCGCGTTGGACCGGAGTGCGGCTCCGCGATTTGCTCGCGCGGGCGGGCCTCAAGCCTACGGCGACGCATGTTGCTTTCCGCAGCCTTGAAGATAAAGAGAGCCCGTTTCCGCCGCCGTTGCATTTCGAGAAAGTTTTGCAACTTGATCATGCCAACGATGGCGAAGTCATGGTCGCGTACGCTATGAACAGCGAACCTCTTCCCCTGCTCAACGGATATCCGCTTCGGCTGGTGGTGCCCGGGTGGTATGCGACCTACTGGGTGAAGATGCTCAGCGACATCGAGGTGTTGGATCATCCCGGTACCGGCTACTGGATGGCAACGGCCTATAAAGTGCCCGATCGACCTAACGGCGCGATGCGGCCGGGTGAGACCAATGTTCCGATGGTCGCGATCTCGTCTATGACTCCGCGGAGCTTCTTCACGGCTCCCTTCCAAGGTACGGAAATTCCCTATGGCCGGCCGACACCCATTCAAGGGTTCGCTTTTGGCGGCGGCAGCGGACTCCGTTTTGTCGATATCTCGACAGACAATGGGCAAACTTGGCGTCCGGCAGAACTCGGCGAGGATTATGGCACTTATAGCTTTCGCACTTGGCGCTTTATCTTCACACCGCAGACACGCGGGCCATGCCGCCTTCTTGTGCGGGCGACCAATACCAAGGGGGAGCAGCAGCCGTTGAGTATAAACTGGAATCCGGGAGGCTATATGTACAACCCGGTCGAAGAGCTCACGCTTTTGGTGGTTTGAGGGAAGGCCGCGATGCTTCGGATGCCTGCAATCCTGTTCGGCCTCTTCGCGGCAGCAACACCGGTCGGAGCAGAAGAACCCAAACCTGTCGTGCCCACCGCATTCGCATGGGCCACGAAATCCTATGATCTCCCGAAGCGGGAGCCGATCTTTGAGGGATTTGGGGCGCAGTTGCTCAATCAACACTGCCTGACCTGCCACTCGGCGGAGTTTGTCGACGAGCAACCCCCGCTTCCCGCCGCGACATGGCGGGCGGAGGTTCTGAAAATGAAAAATGTTTTTGGCGCGCCGGTGGAGGATAGAGACATCCCTGATCTTGTTGAGGCGTTGACGAGACGGCAGAGAACAATGCCAAACGCCGGCCCCGCCGGAAATTCCGGCAACGGCAGATGAAGGGAGCGCCTTCGGTTAAGGGTAAATTCCGGGTTAGTGCCCCGCCGCAAGCTCGCGCTGGACGCCGGGGCGGCTGGGACGGAAAAGCAATGTCAGCGGCACCATCGCAAATGCCGCAAGCGCGGTATAGGTGAATATATCCGAATACGCGAGCATCGCCGCTTGCAGATCCAGCATTTTATCGGCAAGCCCTGCCGCCGTGGAGGCAACGATATTCGGGGCGAAGCCGTGCGCTTGCAAATTCTGCGCTATAGCAGCAAGCATCTGATTGAACGGCGCATCCAACGGAGACGTATGATCGACAAGATAAGCGCGGTGCATTTGCGAGCGGTTCACCAGTGTTGCGGTGGCCAGCGAAATACCGACCGAGCCCGCGATATTGCGCAACAGAACGTAAAGAGAGCTCGCGTCCGCGTTCAACGCACGCGGTAAGGTTGAGTAGGCAAGCGTACTGTTCGGAACAAAGAGAAAGGCAAGGCCGAAACTCTGCGCTGCGCGAAGCGCGGCGACTTGCCAAAAGGCCAGCGTCGGCGTGAGAAAATGCGCAAGCAGCAGCGCCAAGCCGAGCGAGAAAAAGCCGAAGGCGACAATAAAACGCGTCTGCACGTTCGGCAGCAGCACGCGCGCAACAAAGGGGATGAGCGCCAGCACGAGCAGCGCGCCGGGAGAAAGAACCAGGCCGGCCAGCATCGCCGTATAGCCGTACCACACCTGCACGAGCTGCGGGATCAAGACAGCGGTGGCGTAAAGGATCGAGCCGATGGCAAACATGAGCAGGCAGCCCACGGCGAAATTCCGATCTGCGAAAACGCGCAAGTTCACGATGGGACGCTTGGCAAGCAAGAGCCAGACGATCGCCCCGATCAACCCCACTGCGGCGACAACGCCGAAGAGCCGGATCAGAGGGGAATCAAACCAATCGGCATCTTCGCCGCGATCGAGCATCACTTGCAGGCTGCCGAGCCCAAGCGCGATGAGGCTAAGGCCGATGAAATCGATATCTTTGGCATCCGCCCGATCACGTTTCACCCAAGGAGGATCTTCCACCAGTTGCGTGACCGCAATGGCCGCGAACACACCAACCGGCACATTGATAAGAAAAACCCATCGCCAGCTGTAGGTGTCGGTAATCCAGCCTCCGAACGTGGGCCCGATGACGGGAGCAAAAATCACGGCCACGGCGACAACGGAAAATGCTCGCCCGCGCTGCGCCGGCTCGAAGGTATCCAGAATGATGGATTGTTGGCTCGGCTGCAGCCCGCCGCCGAAGAAGCCTTGCAGAAGCCGAAAGACAATGAGCTGCGGAAGGCTTGTGGCAATGCCGCAAAGAAAAGAGAACAACGTAAAAGCCAGAATGCAAATGACGAAATATCGCTTGCGGCCAAACAGCCTGCCGAACCAGCCGGCAATCGGAAGCACGATGCCATTGGCCACAAGATAAGAGGTGAGCGTCCATGTGGCGTCATCGTAGCTGACCGACATGCTGCCTGCGATATGCGGCAGGCTGACATTGACGATCGTGGAATCAAGAATTTCCATAAAGGCCGCAAGCGTGACGACGACCGCAATGGCCCACGGATTGGCAGCGGGCCGCCAGCGTGCATCACTGGCAGCCGAAGCTGCCGCAAGGGCCTCCGCGGGCATCGTCGGGCGTTCGCCTGCGGCTCCGCTTACGGCAACAGCACCGTAGCGCCGGTGGTTTTGCGCGATTCGAGCGCGGCGTGGGCAGCGGCCGCTTCTGCCAGGGGGAAGGTTTGGTTGATTTCGATTTTCACCGCCCCGCTGATGACGACATCAAACAAATCCCGCGCCGTGGCTTCCAAATCCGAGCGTTTTGCCGTGTAGGTAACCAGACTTGGCCGCGTGAGGAAAAGGCTGCCTTTTGCACCGAGCAAGCTGACGTCAACGGCACCCACGGGACCGGAGGAGTTGCCATAACTGACCATCATGCCGAGCGGGGCCAGACAATCAAGGCTGGTGTAAAATGTGTCTTTTCCGACGCTGTCATAAACCACCGGCACCATGGCACCGTTGGTGATGCGCTTGACCTCCTCGACAAGATTTTTATAGCCGACAACGACATGTTCGGCGCCGTGGGCGCGGGCAAGTTGGGCTTTTTCTTCCGTCGAAACCACGCCGATGACATGCGCGCCGAGGTGCTTCGCCCATTGGCACATAATCAGGCCGACCCCGCCTGCCGCGGCATAGACGAGGATGGTATCTCCGGGCTTCACACGATAGGTGCGTCGGAGCAGGTATTGCGCGGTCATGCCTTTGAGCATCATGGCCGCGGCGGTTTTGAAATCGATCGCATCGGGGAGCTTCACCAAGCGATTCGCGGCAATAACGCGTTCCGTCGCATAGGCGCCGATGGGGCCGGCAGCGTAGGCGACGCGATCGCCTACAGCGACCTCGGTGACACCGGGGCCGATTGCAGTGACGACACCCGCTCCCTCCTGGCCGAGCACGGCGGGCAGCGAAGGAATTTTGTAAAGCCCGGTGCGGAAATAGACATCAATGAAATTCACGCCGATGGCTTCGTGGCGCACGCGCGCTTCGCCGGGGCCGGGCTCCGGCGTGGGCACGTCTTCGAAGCGCATTACTTCGGGCCCACCATGGGAATGAATGCGGACTGCTTTTGTCATCCCTTCCTCTCCATTGTTGCATCACCAACAGGCGCTTGCTTGCGGAGCGCCGTTCGTTCCAATTCTAACAGGTAGCGCTTTGTGGCCACGCCTTCGCCGCCGGAATAACCGCCCAAACCATGCAACGCCACCACGCGATGACAGGGGATAAAGATCGGGATGGGATTGCGCGCCACGGCTTGACCAAGCGCCCGCGGTGAAGTGCCGAGTTCACCGGCAAGCGCACTATAGGCTTTTGTCTCTCCGGGCAAAAGACGGCAAAGCGCCAACCAGACTCGTTGCTGAAACGGGGTTCCCTGCGGGGCCAAGGGTAAATGGAACTGCATTCCGGGCAAGCGCATGGCGAAGTAAGCCGAAAGCTCGGCAACGGCTTGCGCCAGCACGGGCGAATCCGCCTGTTGCGGGCTCCATCCCCAAGAGAGCGCAACGATCATGCCGCCTTCTTCGGCAATGGAGAGATCGCCGATCGGCGTATGCAAGGAACGTTGGAACACCACGCTTGCCTGTTTCTGACGGCGCCGAGGCTCGGCCGGGCTAACGAAGCCTCAGGCCGTTTTGCTGTCAAGCCGCGCGGCGCCGAGCAAGCCGAGCAAATCCTGCGCAGACGCAACGGGAAGGCTACAGCTCTGCCCGCGGCAAACATAGGCCAGAGCCCCCTCTTTCGGCACTGCTTTGCCGAAAGCCGGATGCGTAGGCGCCAAATCGGCCGGGTGCGCCAGATGCAAGGGGGATACGGCGGGATCCGGGCTCGTACGGGCAAGGCGGAGCATTTCTTCCACAAGCGGATGCGCGGGATCGCCCGCAATGACCGCAACGGTTGCGTTCCGAAGCAGATCGGCTGCCGCGAGCAGCGTGCAAGCGCCCGCAAACGACTCGGCCGCACCACCGAAGGCGCGCAATATCGACTCCGCTTTCTGACGGAACCGATCCTCACCCGTGAGGTGGTAAAGCCGCGCGAAGATCTCCGCCATGACCCCGTTGCCGGAAGGCGTCACCCCGTCGGTGACGCTCAAGAGGCGGGTCTCGGCGTCGAGCGGAAGATCGGCGGCATCGGCTGCGGTGGTATAAAAACCGCCTTCGGGGGCGGTAAACCACCGTTCGGCCGCAGCAACCAAGCCGAGCGCGGCGGTGAGAAAGTGCTTTTTGCCGGTTGCCTCGTACAAGGCCAATCCCGCCCGCGCCATGTTGGCTTGATCTTCCAAGAGCCCGGCGGCGCTGACGCGCCCCGCGCGCCAGGCGTGCGCCACGCGGCCGTCCGGCGTGCCGAGCTGGGTGAGAATGAAACCGAAGGCTTCCTCGGCCGCGGCCAGCCAGGCCGGTTCGCCGAAGATCCAAGCGCTGCGGGCAAGCGCGGCAATCATCAGGCCGTTCCAGTCCGCCAGCACTTTGTCATCGCGCCCGGGCGGCACGCGCTTGGAACGCGCCGCAAACAGAACGGCCCGCGCCGCCGCCAGCCGTTGCTCGTAGGCGGCATCGCCTTCGGGCGTAAGCCGGCGGAGAATATTTTTCCCCGCCTCCCAGTTGCCCGCGGCGCGCACGTCATAGGCGGCTTTGAATTCCGGGGCGGCCGGGCCGAGAAGAGCGTCGATCTCCGCTTCGGTCCAGACATAAAAGCGGCCTTCTTCGCCTTCGCTATCGGCATCTTGCGAGGAGGCGAAAGCAGCCGAGCCGTCTGCGGCGAAGACCCGCATTTCGCGCAAGAGCCAGGCAACGGTTTCGGCCGCGCGCTCGGCATAGAGGCGTTTCGGCCTTGCCGCGTGCGCAAGCGCCAGAAGCTCCAGGATTTGCGCGTTGTCGTAGAGCATTTTCTCGAAATGCGGGACCCGCCACTCGGCATCGACGGCGTAGCGCGCATAGCCCCCACCCAGATGGTCGTAAATGCCGCCCTGCGAGACCTTATCGAGCAAACGGAAGACCGCCGCCGCGGCCTCTGAATGATGCCAACGGATGGCGCACTGCCAAAGCAGGCGGAAAATCGGCGGGTTGGGAAATTTCGGCGCGCCCCGAAGGCCGCCTTGCTCCGGGTCGGTGGCCTGCAAAAGCCTCTGAAAGACGCTCTGCAAGGCCGCCTCATCCGGCATCGGGCCCTGCTGCGCGACAGAGAGTTGCCGAAGCGCCGTGCGGAGGGCATGGGCATTCTTTTCCAGCGGCGCTCTGTTGTGTTGCCAGGCCTCCGCGATCGCCTGCAGGACCTGGCGGAACGCGGGGCGCCCCCAGCGCGGCTCCGGTGGGAAGTAGGTTCCGCCCCAGAACGGGGCGCCATCGGGGGTGAGAAAGATGGTGAGAGGCCAGCCGCCGGGCTCGCCCATCGCCTGCAGGGCCGACATATAGAGATGGTCGATATCCGGCCGCTCTTCCCGATCCACTTTGATGTTGACGAAATACCGGTTCATCAAGGCGGCGGTTTCCGGATCCTCGAAGGATTCATGGGCCATGACATGGCACCAATGGCAGGCGGCGTAGCCGATGGAGAGCAGAATCGGGCAGTCACGCGCCTTCGCTTCGGCCAGAGCGGCCTCGCCCCACGGACGCCAGTGCACCGGGTTGGCGGCGTGTTGGAGCAAATAGGGGGAACTTTCGCGGCCCAAGAGGTTGGCGAGCTCGGCCATGGCGGCCTCCCATTTCAGAAATGCGCCATGACTCTGGACCCGCCCGCGCATTCTCGCAACCGAGCCCCGATTTTTTCTTTGCCATAGATCTCTTGTCTCTTTCGTTTGCCCGCGGCAGGCTTGGCTTATGCGCACCATTCTCGAATGCGCCCGCGCGCTGGAAGCGGGCGAACTCACGGCGCGGGCGCTGGTCGAAGACTGCCTTGCGCGTATTGCCGACCCGAACGGGGAAGGCAGCCGTGCCTTTCGGAAAGTCTATGCCGCCGAGGCGCGCGCGATGGCCGATGCCGTGGATATGTTGCGCGGGAGCGGGCGTGCGCCCTCGCCCTATGCCGGCATTCCGGTGAGCCTCAAGGATCTTTTCGACGTTGCCGGTGAGCCCACGCCGGCAGCTTCGCGCATTTTGCAAAACGCCGCGCCGGCAAAGGCGCATGCGCCGGTGGTGGCGCGCTTGCTCGCGCAGGGGTTCATCCCGATCGGGCGGACGAACATGTCGGAGTTCGCCTATTCCGGCCTCGGCACCAATCCACATTTCGGCACGCCGAGAAGCCCTTGGCAGCGCCATGTCGGGCACGTGCCGGGCGGGAGTTCCTCGGGGGCTGCGATCTCGGTTGCCGACGGCATGGCCGTGGCGGCGCTGGGCACGGACACCGGAGGCTCCTGCCGCATTCCGGCGGCCTATAGCGGCGTGACCGGCTATAAGCCTACGGCGCGGCGCGTGCCGCGCGAGGGCGTGCTGCCGCTTTCGACGACGCTTGATTCGATCGGGCCGTTCGCAAACTCGGTAGCCTGCTGCGCCATTGTCGATGCCGTCATCGCCGGCGAGCCGATCATGACCGCACCGCAGCCCGCGGCGATGGCCGGGCTTCGCCTGGCCGTGGTGCAGAACGTTGCGATGGAGAATTTGGAGGCGCCGGTTGCAGCCGCTTTCAGCCGGGCGCTGACGCTCTTGAGCCAAGCGGGGGCGCGGGTTTTCGAGCGCCGGTTTGAAGCGCTCGAGGAGCTTCCGGCTGTTACCGCGAAAGGCGGATTTTCGGCGGCGGAGGCATTTGCCTGGCACCGGCAGCTCTTGCAGACGAGCGGAGACCTTTATGATCCGCGCGTGCGGGTGCGGATTGAACTCGGGCGCGCGCAAAGCGCTGCCGATTATGTTGATCTGTGCTCCGCGCGGGCGCGGCTGATCGCACGGTTGAATGCGGAAACGGCGGAGTTCGACGCTTTGCTGATGCCGACCACGCCCATTCTGCCGCCGCCTCTTGCCGCGTTGGAGACGGACGAAGCCTATTTTCACTTCAACACGCTTTCGGTGCGGAATACCGTCATTGCCAATGTCGCGGATCGGTGCGCGATCAGCCTGCCGTGCCATAAGCCGGAGGAGCCGCCTGTGGGGCTGATGCTGATGGGTGAAACCATGGGCGATGCGCGGTTGTTCGCCGTCGCGGCCGCGGTGGAGGCGGTGCTGGCGCCGCTCCGGAGTTGAGCGGGTTATTCCTTCGCCTGAGAAGAGCGAACCAAGTTGGCGGATGAGGGCTTGATTGGTTGCTTGAGACGTTGGATGCTTGAGGCGGCCCTAGGGATCGCCTGTCTATGCCGGGCGATTTTTCGCCATGTTCCGGCGTTTCATAATTTCCTTTCAAGAAAACACTTTTCTTAATGTGTTGACCAACACTTTGGACAAACTGACTTTTTCTACTTCGTTGTCATAATCTCCGGTAAATATCCGCTTGATAAGAAATCTTCTTTCTCTGTCATCCAGTTCAAATCTGATGGCCAATTCGTTTCCTTGCCATCGCACGGAGGAAAATGGCAATACCACGGCGCCGTAATCCAACAAGAGAACGCCGTCCTCTTGTACTTTATCCCAACCATCTTCTCGGAAAAGACGCGCCCCGGATACCCCGATGTCCATAACAAGACATTGCCTTATCTGATTGGTGCCAAGGAAAACAACTGCTGCCTTCTCACCGGATACGAAGCGTTCCTCTTCTCTCCGTTTCGGAAGTTCCACACATACCGCACATGCGATGGTCAGCAGTGCGATATCGAATATACTCCAAAAGACATTTAACGAGTATCCCGGGGCACCATACAGGGCACGACCGGGAGACATATTGATCGCCATTCCCAAAGCAGTGAGCAGCGCCAAGACAGCGAACGGGGCTAATAGACGCCACTGAATAGTTACGCCGTCGGTACGCAATCCTTTCGCGGTGACCCGGAACGGATGCCCCCATGGTTTGACCAGCCCAATAGCAACTGTTTTGGTTAAGGCAGGTGCGACGATTAACTGCGAGACATCGGTTATAATTGGAAGAACTGTTTTCCCTCCAAGAGTGGCCATAAACGCGGTTCCCGCTATCACATAAGGGCCAAGCCAGAAAATAAGTTCCGGTGCTGAACTGAATATCACGGAGGTTCCGGTAAACCAGTATATGAGGGGCGCTGAAACGATCATCAATTTAAAAGGAAAATTAGACGACCAATAAAGAAAGGTCTCAAACGCGGAGACTCTGTTGACGAAGCGAATCCGTGCTCTGCCCAAAAAACCCCATTTGGTGTAGAGTTGCTGTATTGCGCCAAGGCACCAACGGCTGCGTTGCGAAACGTATTCCCTTAACCCCTCCGGAGCAAGACCTTTACTGAGTTTTTCATTGAGATAGATCGTTCGATATCCTTCTTCATCCATACGAAATGTGGTTAGGACATCTTCTGTAACGGTTGCGGTTGGGATGCCGCCGCACTTGACCAGGGCATCGACCCTCAGCACTGCGGAGGTACCGCATAAAAATGCCGATCCCCATGCGTCTTTGCAGGGCATGAGATAATTAAAGAAAAATCTTTGCTCATCCGGCCATACCGAGCTGATCAGAAGATTTGCCTGAATCGGATCGGGATTAAAGAAATGCTGCGGGGTTTGAACGATGCCGACATCTTCCTCCTCAAAGAGGGGTAGCGTTCTCTTCAAAATGTTTTTTGAGGCAACGAAGTCTGCATCCAAAAGGAGTATAAATTGGGGCTTTCGCCCTTCTGATAACGCAATACCAAGCGCATGATTGATGTTGCCGGCCTTCGCGTGTAGCCTGTTGCTACGACTGATGTAGCGGGCACCGATTTCTTCCGCGAGCTCCCGCACCCATGGGCGAGCGCCATCGTCTAATACCCAAACCCTCAGATCGGTATGTTCTATAGAGACCGCTCCTACAATCGTTCTTTCCAATATCTGTTTTTCCTCGTTATATGTCGCGATGAAGACGTCTACCGGTGCGGAGAGCAGTTTGGAATTCCTCCGTGCGTCAACATCCGGCGAACGATCGCGGAACCGCGTCATTGCTATGTAAACGAAGAGAGAACTGATGACAGAAGCTGTTTCAAACAGAAGAAAAACCCATGCCCATACCTGCTGCCATGGCAGTTGGCCTTCCGGCATGGATATGAACCACCGCCACCAAAGATAACGAACGGCAAACACCACGCAGGTAAAGGATGCCGCAAGCCGCGCCAAGGGATGGCGCTGCCCTAGCAGCGAAACTGCGACGGTTGGCACGGTTCCAGCCAGGAAAAGCAGTGCTAAATCTCTCGCGAAGATAGGATCCACTTCTCTCCTCAAAACAAACTCAGAAGACGTGCCATGAGACTGCCGTTTGATGCGGGCATCCACACCTTCACGGTACGCCCGACTGTACACTTTCCGGCTACATTTTTGGATGGTTCTATCTTGATCCGAACGGTTGCGGTGGGCGATCTTTCTGCTGTTGGTGTGGCTGCTAAATTTCGATCTCCGGCTAAACTGAGTTCGCCTGTCACCGCGATCACTTGTCCCACATGTTGGTTTGTTTCCCCTGAAAACCGGTAATGGGCAACGCTTCCTATAATGATATCGCCGAAGCTGCTTTGCGGGACCTTTGCAAGTATGAAGACGTCGCCGCAGTCCACCAATTCGATTATTGTATCCCCGATCGCCACAAGCTCGCCATCCGATGCGCCAAGCTTCCAAACCATTCCGGTGGACGGAGCGATCAAGGTTGCAGAACGAAGAAGATCAACGCGGTTTTTTTCCGCAGTAAGGCGTGTCTGAGTTTCGTTTTGGGCCGTTTGAAGTAGCGAGATCTCACGTTCGATTTCCGCGATTCGGAGGCTTACTTCATCGGCACGTTGCACGGAATAGGGAACATCGTTTTGTCCGTTTTCTAAGAAAAGACCACGTCGTGCCGCTTCGGCTTGAATTTGCAGCGTTCCGACTTCTGCTAACTGCGCCTCGGCTTCGTATTTTGCGATATCGGACGTTGATTTCATCCGCTCGATTTCAGAGACAGAGACCCATCCCTGTTTGCCGAGTATATCGTTACGGGTGAGATCACGTAGTGCTTGTCGGCGTTGTTCTTCCTTGGATTGAAATAGAAAAGCGGCTTCTTCGGACCGCTTTTTGAAATATTCGACCTCGGCTTTTTCATATTCGGAGCCACGTTGTAAAAGAGAATTCCGCAGGGAAATGAGACGATCGCGTTCTGCTTTGTAGGCATCGAGATCAGATTGCTGGCGTATCGAAAGCTGTTTCAAATCGACCAACCGTTGATTATCGATGCGGGGATTGGTGATCCGAGCAAGAATGCTTCCCGATGAAACGGAATCACCAACGCGAACTTGTGGGCCGGACAGATAACCGCCAATGGGCGCGCGAATGGAAACAGTATAAGCAGAGATGACGGCGTTGTTTGAATAAACAACGGCATTGTTCAATAATATTGCAAATATGGCGGATGCCATAAGCAGTGCGGTTATTATTATCTTAACCGGCCGACCGAAGACAAAGCGACGCTTCTTTGTTTTTTGATCGGATGGCGAAGAAGGGTCCGCCAACTTATCATCAATGCGGAAATCCTTGAGCAGCGCTTCTTTCATAAGAGCACCCGGGATTATCCGATAGTTGTGCGTTGCATGTGGCGCGAGAGAATCTCTTTAAGGTCGTTGATGAAAGACTTGAAGTGACGCTTGTCCAGTAAAGGACGTGCGCGCCTTTTTTAAATCTTTGTTACTTGGCCCGGTTGCTGACTTCCGATAACGTGAGTTTCGGAAACAAGAGATTTTCATTTTTTCCAAGAAAAATTTTATCATCTTCGGTAATTAGTAATTCCGCACCAATTCTCGCCGGTTGATGGCATGGCAATTCGGCATGAGCGGCGGTGCGTCGCCGGCCCATACCAGATCGCCGCGCAGCTTTTTCCGCTCTGCTCGCCAAGCCGCGTGCTCGAGGGAGCGAGCGCCGGGTCAACGGCGCGCAACGCCCCATAGCGTGCCGGCATCGCCTCGCTCTGCCCGCGCGCCGCGAGCCTATAGGCATGGGCGATGCGCCGCTTTCGCATAGCTTGCGAAACGGGAGGAGACGGAGCGGAGTACCCGGGTTGAGCTCTGAGCGCGCGCACGCGCAGGATGATGCCCGCAAAGTATGAAAGATCGTTTACCGCGCGGCGTATTGCGTGGCGCTTCTCGGCATAGGACGGATCGCAGCGAAGCGTTAGCCGATGCGCGGCTGTTCGCCGTTGCGGCCGCGGTGGAGGCGGTGCTCGCGCCGCTCCGGCTCGAGATGGAGCTCGGCTTGGCGGGCGAGCGCTTCTAGGCGGCGGATGCGCGGAACCGGTTCGGGGTGCGAGGCATAGAAGCCTGCATAGATCGGATCCGCCGAGCGGACGGTAGCGTTGACGGAATAGAGCTTCTCCAATGCGGCGATCAGAGCGCGGGGATCTGCCTCACGCGCGGCAAAAGCATCGGCCGCGTATTCGAATCTGCGGTGGAGGAATGCCACCAAGGGGGTGAGGAAGAATCGCGCCAGCGGCAAGAGCGCAACGCCGGCAGCGAAAAAGGCCGGCGGGCTGGCCTCGGGACCGAGGCCGATGCTGTTCCCGAGCGTTCGCGCCGCCATCGCGGCGGCCAGCAGAGCGAAGCCGACAAACCCCGCCAGCACCCGCAAAGCAAGATCCCAGGCGATATGGGCACCGTGCCAATGTCCTAACTCATGCGCGACCACCGCTTCCACTTCGGCCGGGGCGAGAAGCTTGAGCAAAGTATCGGCGAGTTCGATGCGGCGCCAACGCCCGGCTCCCGCGAGCCGCGCATTGGCCCGGCGCGAGGGAAACGCACTTGTGATGCGATACATTTTCGCCCGCCTGAGGCCGGCCCGGTCAAGCAATTTCTGCAAACGCTGTCGCAAACTGCTATCTGCAAGGGGCTGCGCCCGATGGCCGAACCAGAGCGAAAGCACCGGCTCCGCCCAAACCTGCACGATCAGCACGATGCTCCAAAGCGCGGCCGCCCCAAGCCACCATTCCCTCCAACCCGTATCGATGAGCCAACGCAGCGCTTCGCCCATGGCTGCGGCAACGGCAATGGCGATGATGCCTTGCGACAGAGGAGCGGCGAGCAAACGAAGGGGCGCCCTCGAGGCGAGGCCGAATCGCACATCGAGCACGCGCGCCTGATAGAGCCGCAAGAGGCCGCGCAGCACGGCAAAGGCCGCCACCACGGTTGCGACCAAAATCGCGCCGAGCCCCGGCCTGCCCTGCCAGAACCGCGACAGCCAGGCGATACCGCCGCCGATGGTAAAAAGCAGAATCAGCGCCGTTTCCAGGAAAGCAGCGAAAACCTCAAGACGGGCGCGGGCGATTGCATAAGCCCGAGCGTGCGCCTCTGCTTCGGTGAAACCTTGCCGGAGGCGGAGATGCACAATTTGGCGCCCGGCAAGCCACCAGCGGAGGGCAAGGGCAAAGGCAACGATGCCAAGCAGGAGAAAGCGCGAAAGATCAGCCATCAGCGGTGGGCATGTTTGGCGGCAAACTCCGCCATGAAAGCAACCAAAGCATCGACGGCCGCCTCGGTGACGCCGTTGTAGAGGGCGGCACGAATGCCGCCGACGGCCGGATGGCCTTGCAGATTCAGCAAACCTGCCTGCGCAGCGGCTTCGAGGAAAGCGGCCTCTTGCACTGCGTCGGGCAGGTGAAAACAGACCGTAACGGAGGAGCGGTGCGGGGGTGGTACCGGGCAGTGATAGAAGCCGCCGGTTTCGATTGCGGCATAGAGCTTTGCGGCTTTACGCCGGTTGCGCTCGGCAATAACGTTCAGCCCGCCTTGCCGCTTGAGCCATTTCAGCATCAGCCCGGCGACATAAATCGCGAAGGTCGGCGGAGTGTTGATGCGGTTCCCGGCGCGCGCCTGCCGTGTGTAATCCAATGGAGCGGGAACGACGTCTTGGCCGCGACCGAGCAAATCCTCGCGCACGATCACCAGCGTCAAACCGGCCGCCCCGAGGTTCTTCTGAGCGCTGGCGTAGATCAGACCAAAGCGGCGGATATCCAATGGGCCGGTGAGGAGATCGGCGGTCATGTCCGCTACCAGCGGCGTGCGGCTCAGCACGGGAATTTCGTGAAATTGCACGCCTTCGGCCGTCTCGTTCGTGGTGATGTGGCAATAGGCGGCATCCGGAGGAATCCGCCATTCGGCAAACGGCGGAACTGCCTTGCGTGCGCGCGCCGCGACCACGACCGGGCAAAGAGCGCGGGCCTCGGCCATGGCGCGGGCAGACCAATACCCGGTCTCCACATAACTTGCGCTTTCTCCGGCGCGGAGCAAATTCAGCGGAACCAGCCGGAACTGTGCGAATGCACCGCCCTGGAGAAACAACACGCGATAAGAGGCGGGAATATCCAGCAGATCGCGCAAATCCTGCTCCGCTTCGGCAAGGATTGTTTGGAACTTTGCCCCCGTGAAAGGAAGTTCGAGGACGGAAAGGCCGGAACCGCGCCAACTGACCAGCCCTTCGCGAATTTCCGCCAGCACCTCGGCCGGCAAGCTCCCCGCTCCGGTAGCGAAACTCAGCGATCGCTGCGGTTTAAAAAAGGGCACCGCCGTGCGCCCCCAGAATCATGAAGGAGACCGCGGGAATGGAGAGGATTGTGTTGGTGCGCGAGGAGAGGAAAGTGACGCGGGTGCAGCGGATCCGTTCTGCGACGGGGGCCGGCACGAAGCCCAGCACCTTCTTTTGATGCGGCCAGAGAACGAACCAAAGATTGGCAACCATGATCAGCCCAAGCCACACACCGATGCCGATCGGCGCGGCTGCTCCGCTGAGCAGGAGTGCATCGGCCAGCAGACCGCGATCCCACAACATGAACAAGCCGGTGCCGAGCGCGACCAGCGAAGCATACCGGAACGTGCCGTGCTCTCGCCGCGCGGCGGCCATGAAGACTTCGCGCACGGCCTCGGGCGGATCGGTCGGCAGAATACCCCGATAGCGCGGCTGGGAAATCACGTTTGCCCAGTTATGCCCCATCCAGACAATTACGGAAACGACATGAAGAATGCGGGCTGCGACATCGATCAGCGTGAGAGGCATTGATTTTTCCGCCTCAACCGCCGAGTCCGACAAGAAAGCGGGCAAGCAGTACTAACGCCGCGGTCAGCACCAGCGCTGCCGTCAATGTGCCGGCAAAACTGTCGTGCGGCAGTCGCATTTGCTTCCTCTTTCACCTGAAACTTCAGTTGAGATTGAGTCCGCGCTCGCGCATAATCAGCCGGCCGTCGGAACGCTTTGCCATTGCCGCCGCAACGGCCTCGGTAATCAGGTGATGATGAGGCGATTTGCTGCATACCGGATCGGGGTTGGCGGCATCACCGGTCAACAAGAAAGCCTGGCAACGGCATCCGCCGTAATCCTTGGCGCGCTCGGGGCAGGAACGGCAGGGCTCGCGCATCCACTCTTCGCCGCGAAACTTTCGGAACACGGGCGATTCATGCCAGATCCAGCCCAAATCGTGTTCGCGCACGTTGGGGAACTCAAGCCCCGGGATCACGCGCGCTTCCTGGCATGGCAAAGCCGATCCATCCGGCGCGATGGTCAGATGAATATTGCCCCAACCCTTCATACACGCTTTCGGGCGCTCGTCGTAATAGTCGGTGATGACGAAATAGATCGTCATTCGTGAACCGAGGCGTTCGCGCGTTGCCTGCACCACCGCTTCGGCACGCTCCAGTTGTTCGCGCGACGGCAACAGATCGAAACGATTAAGATACGCCCAGTTGTAATATTGCAGGTTGGCGAATTCGACATATTCGATGCCAAGTTCTTCGGCGAAGGCAAGCAGATCGGTGGCTTGGTCGATGTTGTGGCGGCTTGTCGGGATATTCAGCACCATGGGAAAGCCGAGCGCTTTGGCGGCGCGCGCGGCGGCCAACTTTTGGCTGTAGCAATTAACGCCCACCAAACGGTTGTTGAGCTCGGCATCCCAAGCCTGCAAACTCAGTTGAATCTGTTTTAGGCCCGCGTCTTTGAGCGCGCCGAGTCGCTCGGGGGTAAGCCCCATGCCGGAGGTGATGAGGTTGGTGTAATAGCCCATCTGATTCGCTTCAGCAACGAGCTCCTCGAGATCGCGCCGAAGCATCGGCTCGCCGCCGGAAAACCCGAGCTGAACCGCGCCCAACTTCCGGCCCTGGCGGAGCACGTCTTTCCACTCCGCGGTGGAAAGCTCATCGCGGTAACGGTCGAAATCGAGCGGGTTATTGCACCAGGGGCATTTGAGCGGGCATTTGTAGGTGAGTTCCAACAAGAGCCAAAGCGGCAAGCCCTGGCCGTCAACTCTTAATTCGGATCCAACCTTTGTCATAGGACGTCTCCAGAAATTCCATTACGTCTTTGGCCACATCGGCATCCTGATAGGTGGCGGTGAATTGCGCGACGATCTCGTTTACGGCGCGTGCGCCGGTGGCAACTGTGCCCAAGATTTCCCCGGCGGTGGCGTTCAGCTTGATCAGGCCTTCGGGATAGAGAAGAATGTAGGCTTGCTGCGGCTCTTCCCAGCGGAACAGGTAGCGCGGGTTCAGCTCGACGATATCGGTCGGGCGGAGCGGGGACTCGGTCATCATCTCTCGCCTTTTTGATGAAGAGAGGCCTTCGCGGCCTCTCTCCACTAAGCTTTTTTAGCGAACATAGACGTAAGCTGTAACTTCAAAGCCAAGGCGTAGATCACACCATTCGGGCCGAATCCACTTCATGGTTTCCTCCTGCGTTGCTCGGTTTGGGAGAGCTTGGCCCTCGGGATTCGGGGGCGTCTTCCCGTCGGAAACCGTAGAATGGGGGGAGTGGGCCGCTTTGATCTGGATCAACGACAGCCGGCTCTATTACTGGGCCGAAACACCGCTCGGCCCGAAGAGGCTGGATACGGCAGATAACCTACGGATGCCAGGCGGGAGCGTTCAGCGCCGCGCGCAATTGTTGTCCCTCCTCACCGGAGGGGTCGATGACGCCGAAGCGAAGGAAAAGATCGATCAAAACGAGGTTGACGTTGAACTTGAATTCCTCGGTTTCCAGAACGGTTTGCAAGACGCGGGAAAGCGGCCAAAGCGCAAAGCTTGCAATTTCGCCGTCGATCGCGCGGGGGACGAAATCTTCCGGCAGCACGAGATCGAAGCAATGCAGAAGATCGCGGCGCAAACCTTCGGGCCGTTCCATGGCATAGGCGATCGTGCCCACGGCTTCGGCCTTCGCGGCAAGTTCGGCCGGAATGCCCGCTTCTTCCGCCGCTTCTTTGATCAACGCCTCGCGCGGGCTCAAGCCCGAGGGAATGCCGCCGGCAACCAGATGGTCCAGCTTGTCGGGATCGAGAAACTTGTGGGGCGCGCGCCGGGCAACCCAGAGCCGCCATTCGCCCTTGTGTTGGACGAGGCAATTGCAATGCACCCCTTCGGCCAAGACCCCGAAGAGAGGAAGCGCGCCGCGATCGAGCCGACAAAGTACCGGCCCGCCGGGGCGTTCACGCACATCAAACGATTCATTGCGCCATCGGAATAGGCCGGCGGCGGCAAGCTGAGCGGCAATCTCGTTCAGCCTTGCGGCCTTTGCGCCCTCCAACACCACCGCCTCCTCGCTCACGCGGAATTCGGGGAATCGGCGCAGCGTTTTTGCGAACTCGGGCTTTACCCAGCCGACGCCCGCCTCGCCGATGCGAAAAGGTATTCTTTCGCCCGGAAGCCTCGCATTACGGCAGGTCTCGATATACCGCAGCAGACGCGTCAGATTGGGTGGAAGCATTTCGAATGGAATCCTCTTTTCTCGCCGGAGAGACGCCGGCGGACGGAACGCCGCGGCTTTCTTCCCCACTCTTGTGCCAAACTATGCCAGAATAGCGGGCGTGCAAAACCTGTGCCTGCAATATGGGACGCAGAAGGGGGAAAGACGATGTCGGATGATGCCAGAGCCGCGCTGGGGCGGAAGATTCTTGCCATCAAGAAGCAAAAGGGCTGGAGCTGGAAGGAAATCGGCGCCCGGCTCGGCCATTCACCGGTATGGGCGTGCGCCGCGTGTCTTGGACAGATGTCCATGACGCAGGAAGCTGCGAAAAAAGCCGGAGCCCTGTTTGGACTCACACAAGACGAGGTGGAGCTTCTCACCGAAATTCCGTATCGGGGATCGCTGCCGACGGCGGTGCCGACGGATCCCTTGATCTATCGGTTCTACGAAATTGTGATGGTTTACGGCACCACGTTGAAGGAGCTGATCCAGGAGGAATTCGGCGACGGCATTATGAGCGCCATCGATTTTGAAATGGCACTCGAGCGCGAGCCCGACCCGAAGGGGGACCGGGTGAAAATCATCATGAGCGGCAAGTTCCTGCCTTACAAGCGCTACTGAGGGACGATCGGGCGCGGCGGCACCCTTACACGGGGGTGCGGGAATCGGGAGCCGCAAGCAGATCCATCAGCGTGGCCGCCGCTTCGTCGATATCAGCCTGAATCGCTCTTCCGGCCGCTTCCCCGTCGCCTTTCTCAAGGGCGGCCAAGGCCGCCTGATGTGCCCGGTTGGCCGATTGCCAATTGCCGGAGGCGCGGAGCAAATCGAAATACGGGCCGATCTGCAGCCAGAGCGGTTCGATGATCCGCATCAACGTCGGCGAGCGCGCGGCCTGATAAATGATGAAGTGAAACCGCCGATTGGCGGGGAGGTAGGCCTTCCCGTCCCGCTCCTCCGCCGCTTGCTGCATGGTTTCCAGAAGGCCCGCAAGCGCGACCAGGTCTTCCTTGGTGATATGCTGTGCGGCCCAGCGCGCGGCCATCGCTTCCACTTCCCTCCGCACGCGCGTGAGGTCTGCCAGCCTTTCGCGGGTGAGTGTCGGAATTCCGACGGAGCGGCCGGCCAGCGAGGTGAGCGCCTGCTCGGCCAAGAGTCGGCGTAGGGCCTCCCGCACCGGCATGGCGCTGACTTGGAAAGCCTCGGCGAGGCCGTGGATGGTAACCGTCTGCCCCGGTTTGATTTCGCCGTTCAGGATCATAGCACGCAGCTGCTGATAGACGCGGTCTTGGACCGTTTCGCGGATAATGGGGCGAAGCGGGAGGGCCTGCGGGACAGGGACCGGCATGCGAGTGAGTCCTGGTGGGTTGCGCATTTCTTGATCCATGATCTATGATCAAAACGGCGTTTGCGGTCAACCACGCTCTTTACCGAGCGTCGTCTCGGAGCGGGTTGATGCGCCCAAACGCCCGGAGAGCAACGCGCAACGAATCGAGAGGAAACAAAGCATGTGCCGAAAAGCCCCTCCCTTGATCAAATCGTTCTTGTCTGTGGCTGCCGCTATACTGCTTGCCCTGGTTTTCGGTTTTGCACACCAAGCCTTTGCGCAGCAGAAGAAATTTAAGATCTATCTTTCGATGAGCTACATCGGCAACGACTGGCAGGCCGAAGCCGCGAACATGGTGAAAGCCATGGCGGCCTCGAAGGACTATCGCGACAAGGTCGAGCTGCAAGTGCAGGTTGCCGGGCCGAACGCGCAGCGCCAGATCCAGCAGATCAATTCCATGGTTCAGGCCGGCGCGCAGGCGATTATTGTCTATCCCATCTCGCCCACGGCTTTAAACCAAGTGGTGCGCAACGCCTGCAACCGCGGCGTGCTGATTATTGCTTATGATGCGGAAATCACCGAGCCTTGCGCCTATAACGTGCATATCGACCAATTGGAAGCCGGGCGCGTGATTGCCGAGTGGCTGGTGAAAAAACTCAACGGCAAAGGCAATATCGTGATGATCACCGGAGTTCCGGGAACCTCGGTGGATGTGCAGCGCACCAAAGCGGCGAAGGACGTCTTTGCGAAGTATCCGGGCATCAAGATCATTGCCGAAGCACCCGGCATGTGGAGTCAGGCCGTTGCACGCACGGAACTTTCAAAAATTCTCGCTACGCACAACTGGGATGAAATCGATGGGCTTTGGATGCAGGTCGGGTGCTACACCGCCAACGCCATGCAACTCGAGGCCGGCAGAAAGCCCCAACAATTGAAGCCGTGCGCGGGAGAAGGCTCCAACGGCGGGCGCGTGCAGATGCTTCCGCTCGGCACGCAGGTCGAAGGTGCGCAATGCCCCTACTGCGCGCTGGGAGCGCCGCGGATTTCTTACGCTTCGCCGCCTTATTCCGGAGGGCTCGCGCTGAAGCTTGCGGTGCAAAAATTGGAAGGCAAGGATATTCCGAAACTCACCGTCTTGCCGCTGCCGATCGTCACCAATGAAACGGTGAAGCTCTGCAAGGAAGGAAGCTGGAAGGAAATGGCCAACGGATGTAATACCTTCCCGCCGGCTTTCGTCGCCAACCCCGGCTGGTTCGGGTCGATCTATTCGCCGGAAACGCCGGAACTCGGCATGCAGGCAGCGCTTGTCGGACAACCGGAAGAATGAATACCGTGGCGCGGCGAAGGGCGGGTTGGCGCCCTTCGCCGGCACCGGAGGCAAGTGCGATGGTTCACGCGGCAAACGCCTTAGAGGTGTTTGAAGTCACCAAAACTTACGGCGCGACGACGGCTTTGGACAAAGCGTCCTTTTCGGTGCGCGTGGGCGAAGTGCATGCGCTGCTCGGCGAAAACGGCGCCGGCAAGTCGACGATGGTGAAGCTGCTCTCCGGCCTGATTGAGCCGGATTCCGGGCGGATCATGATTGCCGGCTCGCCGGTGCGGTTGAGCAAGCCCCTCGATGCGCATCGCAACGGTATCGAAACGGCGTTCCAGGAGATGACGATCATCCGCGATCTTTCGGTTGCGGAGAATATTCTTCTCCCCTATGCGCCGCGGGGCCGGCTGGGCCAGCTTCGGCGCCGCGAGGGGGAGCGGCGGGTAGCCGAGCACCTGGCAATGCTTGGCTTGCACGAGATTGACCCCGCCGCCGAAGGCCGCGAACTCTCGCTCGCGGAGCGGCAAAAAGTGGAAATTGCCCGCGCGCTTTTTCGCCGACCACGTATTTTGCTGCTGGACGAGCCGACCTCTGCCCTGGCCGGGCGCGATATCGACTGGCTCGGAAACATCATCGCGCGCTTGCGCCAAGAAGGAGTGACCGTGGTGTTCATCTCGCATCGCCTGCGCGAGGTGCGCCGGTTTTGCGATCGCCTGACCGTGCTTCGCAACGGCAAGACGATCGGCACCGCCGAGGTGGGCGAGATCAGCGACGATGACGTGATTCACATGATTATCGGCCGTTCTTTGGCCAGCGCGTTTCCCCCGAAACCTCCCATGAGCGAAGATCAGCGCAGTCCCTGCCTGAGCGTGCAACACCTCAGCACGGAGGGGAAATTGCACGATGTGAGCTTTACTCTTCACAAGGGCGAGATTTTGGGGATTGCCGGCCTGCAGGGCATGGGCCAGCAAGAGCTGTTTCTGGCGTGTTTCGGGGCGATGTGGCGAAAGGGCGGCAACATCTTTGTCGAGGGGCGAGAAACCGGGCTTGCATCGCCGCGCGATGCGGTGCACGCGCATATCGGCATCAGCCTGGTTCCGGAAGACCGCAAGACCGAAGGCTTGTTTTTGCGGCTGGATGGCCGCTTCAATGTCTCGCTGCCCGTGTTGGAACGTTTTGCCCGATTGGGCGTGATTAATACCAAAACGGAAGCTGCCGCGGTGCTGCGCGCGCTCGAGCAGGTGGAAGTGCATCCGCGCGCGCTTTATACGCCGGCAGGCGCGTTCTCGGGCGGGAATCAGCAGAAAATCGTGCTTGCCAAATGGCTGCTTGCGGAAAGCCGCATTCTGTTACTGTTTGATCCGACGCGCGGCGTTGATGTCGGCACCAAGCATCAGATTTACATGCTTATGCGTGCGTTTGTCGATTCCGGCGGCTCGATTTTGTTTCATTCCACAGAAATTCCCGAGCTTGTGAACATGTGCGATCGCGTTTTGGTGATGTATGAAGGCCACGTGGTCGCCGAGTTGCGCGGGGCGGAGATTGAAGAGGAAGCGATTATGCGTGCCGCTTTGGGTGAAGCGCGGAGCAAAGAGAGCGCCTTGGTATGAGCACTCTTGTGGTGTCAAGACCGCGGAGCAGATCCGGTTTCAAGCTGCGCCTTGGCCGAGTGCGTGGGCTTTTGATCGCATGCGCGGTTTTTGCGGTATTGTTTGTATTGGTTAACCTGATTACGCCCGGCTCCTTCAATTATTTCGAATTCAGCTTTATGTCGGCGGGCGGGGCGGCGCTTGCGCTGGCCGCCATGGGCCAAACCGTGGTGGTGATCAGCGGCGGCTACGATCTTTCGGCAGGCGCGGTGGTTTCGCTCATCAACGTGATTTTGGCGAGCTATATGGGAAGCGGCGGAGTTTCCGAGGTTGCGTTTTTCTTCGTCGCTTTGGCAGTCGGGGCTTTGGTTGGCGCCGTTAACGGCGGCCTGGTGGCATTTGCCCGCCTGCAGCCGATTGTGGTGACCCTTTCCACCATGTTTATCGCCCAAGGCACGACGCTGCTCGTGATGCCCAAGCCCGGCGGCAGCATTCCGCAGGACTTCGTGAGTTTTTTCACGGGCAATGCGATTTCGAATGTGCTGCCCGCGCCGGTGGTGATGCTTGCCGTTGCGGCCTTGGTTTGGTTCTTGGCGAAAAATACCCGTTTCGGTATCGGACTCTATGCCATCGGCAGCGATATGGAGGCGGCACGCGGGGCCGGTATTGCCGTCCGCCGGGTGCAGTTTTTGGCGTATGTGCTGGCGGGCCTGTTCTACGGAGCGGCAGGGGTTTTCGTCTCCGCACAGACCGGTTCGGGCGACCCGTTGGTGGGGCGGCCGATGTTGCTGCAGACATTTGCTGCGGTGGTGGTCGGCGGCACGGCCTTGGGCGGCGGCCGCGGCGGCGCGATCGGCTCGATCGTCGGCGCTTATACGCTGATGATCGTCGTCAATATTCTGCTGGTGCTGAATGTTTCCGCTTATTATAGCTCGGTTGCGGAAGGCGCGATTCTGTTTCTTGCGGTACTGGCGGGCTCGCTCAATCGGCAATCCCCCATGGCGTTTTATCTTCGCCTTGCCCGTGCCAAGTTGCAATTTTATCTGCTCGGGATTCTGCCGCTGCGCCGCCCGGAAGCAACCGATCTGCACTCACGCCCGTCTTTGACGGCATCTCCGTTGATAACGGTTTCTTGGCTTGAACGTCATCGCGAGAAACTCCGTTACATTCTTCCTTCCTATATCGGCTTTCTCTTGGTGCTGATCGTCTCGCATGCGGTTTACGGAGATATCCTGAACAACCCGGAGTATTTCAATTCTCTGCTTGTTCTTTCATCATTTTTGGTGATTCTCGCGCTCGGCCAAGGGGCAACGATTCTGACGGGCGGGCTGGATCTTTCCATTCCCTGGATGATCGGATTCATCGGCATTCTTACGGCCGGTCTCATCCGCGGCTCGGATGTTGTCGCGCTCTGGGCCATCCCATTCGGGCTTGTGTTGGGCACGATTCTCGGGGCGATCAACGGGGCAGGAATTGTGTTGCTCGGCCTGCCGCCCATCGTGATGACGCTGGCGATGAACGGGATTCTGCAAGGGGCGGCGCTGATTTACAGCAACGGCACGCCGGATGGTTTTTCCTCGCATTCTCAGCGCTGGTTCATGACGGGGCATTGGCTTGGTGTCACGCCGGTGGTCTGGTTTCTGGTGGTGTTTGTGATCGGCGCGTGGGTAGCCCTGCATCGTACGGTTTTCGGGCGGCACGTTTTTGCCGTAGGAAACAACCCGGTGGTGGCGCGATTGAGCGCCGTGGGGGTGGGACGAAACCTGATCGGCGTCTATGCGCTTTCGGGATTTTGCAGCGCGCTGGTGGGGATTTTGCTTTCCGGGTTTTCCGGGCAAGCAAGCCTCGGCATGGGTGATGACTACCTGCTTCCCTCCATCGCCGTGGTTGTGGTGGGCGGAACACTGATTACCGGCGGGCGCGGGCATTATTTCGGCATGTTGGGCGGGGTGCTGCTGCTTTCGGCGCTTTCCACATTGCTTGCCGGCACAACGCTGCCGCACGCCGTGCGCGACATTATTTTCGGTCTTGTCGTGCTTTCCGCCGTTTTGGCGCTGCGCGAGGGACGCGAAGGATAGCGGCGAGAATTTTGCACGCTCGGCCGGAAGTTTTCGTGCCGGGCTTATCAAGAGAGGGAACACAAGATGCGCATCGAAGTGCTCGTGGATGTCAAGCCCACATTAGGTGAAGGCCCGCTTTGGGATGCCGAAGAGGAGCGCCTGTACTGGATCGACAGTTTCGACGGCCGCGTCTTCCGCTGCACGGAGGACGGGCGGGAGCTCCGCGCTTGGGATGTGCCGATGAAAATCGGCTCCATGTGTTTGCGCAAAGGCGGCGGCGCGGTTGTTTCGCTTGCGCGAGGCTTTCATTTTCTGGATTTTCGCACCGGCGAGGTCAGTCTGATTCACGACCCCGAGCCCGATAAACCGAACAATCGCCTCAACGACGGAAAGGTGGATCCGCGCGGCCGCTTCCTTGCCGGTTCGATGGATACCAAAGAGGAAGGGCCGAATGCGGCGCTTTATCGGCTCGACCCTAATCTTCGGGTCACCAAGTTGGAGAGCAACATTATCGTCAGCAACGGGCCTTGCTGGAGCCCGGATGGCCGCACTTTCTACTTTAGCGATACGTGGTCGGGCGAAATTTGGGCGTACGATTATGATCTGGAAACGGGAATGATTTCCAACAAACGCACGTTCTGCAAAATGACCACCCCCGGCGGAGGCTTTGACGGCGCCACGGTGGATGCGGAAGGCTGCCTTTGGAGCGCCCATGTTTACGGTGGGAAAATCGTGCGTTACCGGCCAGACGGGACGATCGACCGCGTAATTGACATGCCGGTGAAGAAGGTAACCAGCGTGATGTTCGGCGGTTCCAACTTGGATATTCTATTCGCCACCTCCATGGCCAAACCGCCATTGCCGCGTTTTCCGGGCGACGGCGTTTTACGCGGCGCGCTTTTTGCGATCTACGACCTTGGCGTGAAGGGACTGCCGGAGCCGCGTTTCGCCGGCTGATGGATCTGGGGGTGGGGAGCAGGAAATGCCGAGCGCATTTTCCGATCCGCTCGAAGCAGGCGTTACGTTTCCGCGCGCGGGGGAAATTTTTCCTCCGCCACCGGGGGCGGGGCTCGAGATTGCGAAAACGCCGTGAAACTACCGGTCCCGCGAGAGCGAACGGCTTTGGCGGGATCCGCTTGGTGGGGACCCGAAGAGCAAGCCTTGCGTCTGCGCCGGTCGACCCGATGGGATCGAAAAAGCTTAGCCTTGACCGGCGTCAGGATGGCGCAAGTACCAAAGCCGTTCGTAGGCGGCGACCAGTCCTTCAATGGAACGTCGACGGTCTTTTTCTCCCCCCGCGGGGCGGCGGGTTAGGATGGTTTCCAGGATTTTCAGCAGCTCTGCCGCGACTTCCAAGTCCCTCTGATCGCAAGCCTGGTGAAAGGCGATCAGGATTTTATCCGAGAGGCGGCGAGTGTAGCGTGTCAACGGCTTGTTAAATGGGATAACACGCCCGCCTTCCTCATCAATCTCGGCAATCATCTTGTTTTGGCTCATTCGTCATCTTGTCCCTTTCTGAAGTGACCTCCCAGTTGCCCATACTCTACCCATTACTCTCCTGCTCCGGAATGCTTCCCGGCATCATTGCTGCTCGGCCATTCGTTTCCGTATGCCCGCGGCAAGCTCATCGGCATTTGTCCCTGGGCCGAAGAGCGCAGCCAGTTTACCGTTTTTGTCTAAAAGATAAATTAACGACGAATGGTCCATTAAATAATGCTTCGGATCTTTTCCGGGAACCTTGGCATAATAAACCCGATACGCTTTCGCCACTTCGGCAATTTCGGCCGGTGTGCCGGTGAGGCCGATAAGACGTGGATCAAACAATTTCACATAGCCGGCTAGTACTTCGGGGCTATCCCGCTCGGGATCGACGGTGATGAAAACCGGCGTAATTTTTTGCGCCTCCGGCCCGAGCTTGCCCAACGCGGTGGCTATGATCTGCAACTCCGTCGGGCAAAGATCGGGGCAAAACGTATAGCCGAAATAGAGCAGAGTCCATCGCCCGCGAAGGTTGGCCTCGGTAAACGCGGCGCCGTGCGTATCTACCAGATGGAATGGCCCGCCGAGGGTGACGCCCGCCGGAACCGCCCCGCCGCTGGAAGGAAGACTTGGCTTGTCGAGCCCGAGGGCAACGCCCACACGGTTCAGCCATCGGCCGGCAAGCGGACTTTCTCCGGGGCGAGCGAGCCAGACGAGCCCCCAAGCCCCAAGAACAAGCACCAAGAAGCCGGCGAGGACAATGCGAAGCAACCGATGCATGGACGAGAAAATAGGCAAGCGGATAGTGTGCCGCAAAAGAATTGAGCAATGATCGACTGGTCAGATGCTATTGTATGCCAGAACTTCACAATCTCGGGAAGTGGGGAAATTTTCCTCGCCGGCCTAATGAGCCGGAGCCAGGGTGGCCGGATCCGTCTCGGCGAAGGCTTCTTCCCACGTGCCGACGGTAGCCGCCTTGCTGTATTCGGTGGCGCGATTTTCGAAGAAATTCGCGTGCTCCACCGCATTGAGCATATCATCCAGCCAGGGCAGAGGGTTGGATTCCACCCGATAGAGCGGATTGAGCCCAAGCTGCACCAGCCGCCGGTCTGCGATGTAACGAATATAACTTTTCACTTCCGCCGCCGAAAGCCCTTCCACCGCACCGTGCTCGAAAGCCAACTCGATGAAGGCATCTTCGTGCTCAACGATGGTGGCGCAGATTTCATAGAGCTCGCGGCGGAGATCCTCCGTCCAGATTTCCGGGTTTTCTTGCACGAAGGTGCGGAACAGACGGATGACCGAGAGGCAATGCAAGGTTTCATCCCGCGCCGACCACGAGATGATTTGCCCCATCCCCTTCATTTTATTAAAGCGCGGGAAGTTCAGCAAAATTGCGAAAGAGGCGAAAAGCTGCAAACCCTCGGTGAAGGCGCCGAAGGCGGCGAGCGTCTTGGCGATTTCGTATTTTGAATTCACCGAGAAGCTTTGCATATAATCGTATTTATCCTTCATCTCCTTGTATTTAAGGAAGGCTTGGTACTCCACCTCGGGCATGCCGATGGTGTCAAGCAGATGCGAATAAGCGGCGATGTGGATGGTCTCGGTATTGGAAAAGGCGGAGAGCATCATCAGCACTTCGGTGGGTTTGAAGACCCGGCTGTAGTGCTTCATGTAGCAATTGTTCACTTCCACGTCCGCCTGCGTAAAGAAGCGGAAAATCTGCGTCAGCAGGTGGCGCTCCGGCTCGGTAAGCTTGCGGTGCCAGTCTTTGACGTCGTCGGCCAGCGGCACTTCTTCGGGCAGCCAATGTAGGCGCTCCTGCGTGAGCCATGCCTCATAGGCCCACGGGTAGCGGAACGGCTTATAGACCGGGTTTTCGGTCAGCAAGCCTGCGGGTGCGGTTGCTTTCGGCCGCTCGTAGAGATTTCCGTCCATCATGAAAGGAATCCTTTCCGCTCCCTATGAATGGCAGACCGCCGGCAAGCTCACTGGCACGCCAAGCACTCTTCATAATCCACGGCCCTTGCAGCCGCAGCGGGCGCGCGCGCCGGGGCCGTGACAACCGGAGCATCCACGGCCGGCCCCTCGAGCTTTTCGCTGACCGTATCGGCCCGCTGCAAAGACATCGAACGGCAGTAATAAAGCGATTTCAGCCCGCGCTTCCACGCCATCAGGTGAATCTGATGCAAATCGCGCTTGTGAACATTCGCCGGCAGAAACACATTCACCGACTGGCTTTGGCATATATAGGGCGTGCGGTCCGCCGCGTGCTCGATGATCCAGCGCTGATCGAGTTCAAAAGCGGTCTTGAACACCGCCTTCTCCTGCTCGGTCAGAAAATCCAAATGCTGCACGCTGCCCGCGCGCAAGGTGATGGAAGACCAGGTCTTTTCATCGTCATGCCCGCGCTCGGCCAGCAACTTTTGCAAATGCCGATTGCGCACGGTGAAACTGCCGGAAAGCGTCTTTTGCAAAAACACATTGGCGGCGATCGGCTCAATGCCGGGGCTGGCATTGCCGGCGATGATGGAAATGGACGCGGTGGGGGCGATCGCAAGCTTGTTCGAGAAGCGTTCCATAATGCCCCATTCCGCCGCATCCGGGCAGGGGCCGCGTTCCACGGCAAGCTTGCGCGATGCCGCATCCGCCTGCTCGCGCAAATGCTTGAAGATGCGCTTGTTCCAGACTTTCGCAATGACGCTCTCGAACGGCACGTTGAGCGATTGCAAAAACGAATGGAACCCCATCACCCCAAGCCCCACCGAACGCTCACGCATGGCGGAATACTTCGCGCGCTCCATGGTGGGCGGGGCACGGTCGATGAAATCCTGCAGGACATTGTCCAAAAACCTGAGCGCATCTTCGATGAAGAGCGGATTCGTGTGCCACTCGTTCCAATATTCCAAATTCACCGAAGCAAGACAGCACACCGCCGTCCGCTCGCGCCCGTGCTGATCAAGCCCCGTCGGCAAGGTGATCTCGCTGCAGAGGTTCGATGTTTTCACTTCCAACCCGGCGAGTTTTTGATGCTCGGGCCGCGCGCGGTTTACGTGATCGGAAAACACGAGATAGGGCTCGCCGGTTTCGATCCGCGCGGTGAGGATGCGGATCCAAAGGCTACGCGCGGGCACGGTGCGCACCACCGAACCATCCTTGGGCGAAATCAGCGGCCAGGGTTCATCGGCCAGCACCGCCCGCATGAAGGCATCCGGCACCAGAACACCATGGTGGAGATTCAGCGCCTTGCGGTTGGGATCGCCCCCGGTCGGGCGGCGCATTTCGATGAATTCCTCGATCTCCGGGTGACTTAACGGCAAATACACTGCAGCCGAGCCGCGCCGGAGCGAGCCTTGGGAAATCGCCAGCGTAAGGCTGTCCATCACCCGGATAAACGGGATCACGCCGGAGGTTTTGCCGTTCTGCCCGACCTTCTCGCCGATTGAGCGCAAATTGCCCCAATAGCTCCCGATGCCGCCGCCCTTTGAAGCAAGCCAGACGTTTTCGTTCCAGAGCGCGACAATGCCTTCCAGGCTGTCGGCGGCTTCATTGAGGAAGCAGGAAATCGGCAAGCCGCGATTGGTGCCGCCGTTGGAAAGAATAGGCGTGGCCGGCATGAACCAGAGCCGGCTCATGTAGTCATACAGGCGCTGGGCGTGGCCGGGATTGTCGCCGTAATAGGAGGCCACGCGGGCAAAGAGATCCTGATAGGATTCGCCGGGAAGGAGGTAGCGGTCATCCAGCGTGGCGCGGCCGAAATCGGTCAGCAGCGCATCGCGCGAGCGGTCCACGCGCACCGGGTAACGACCCGGCATTTGCACCGTGTCAAGAACCGCGGATTCGCTTTGCAGTGCCAGGCTCATTGTCTCCGACCTTCCCTTCTTGCCGAATGAGGCTCTGAACGGCAGCCACATTCCATCAAGAAGATCGCGCCGAGTTGTGCCGACGTCAAGCCAAATGACTATATATAGAATTCTTTCGAAAGCATACCCCTATATTATGTGGCATTTGCGCCAGATTCGGCCTCTTCCGCGCGCACGCGCGTGGGCAGCAGCTCGCCTGCCTTCTCCAGCACCGGATATGCCGCCCCACCCACCAGATGGTCGTTCACGCGCTTGAGATCGCTCAAAATATCCAGGTGCAGCGCACTGGTGCCGGCGGTATCCAGCCGCCCTTCGCGCAGACGCGCGAGATGGGCCGCCGTTGCCGCCCCGATCATCTCCCGGAAGACCGCCTTTTCCGCAGCGAGCGCCCGTGCCGCGCGGAGGTCCTCGGTCATGAACACGCCGGTGGCGGCGCGCACATTGGCTTGCACGCGATCGATCACACGCAAAATCTCGGCCTTGCCCGCCTCGGAAAAGGCAAACCCGCCCTTCAGCCGTTTGGCCGCGTGCGACATGAGATTCTCCTCGATCACATCACCGGCCTGCTCGAGATTTGTGGTGAATGTGAGAATCTGCGCGAGCCGCCGATGGTCCTCCGGGGTCAGCGCCTCTTCGTCCAGAGCGAGCAAATAGGCTTTGATGGACGCATTCAGGCGATCCAGGATGTCGTCCATCTTTCGCGTGGCCTGAATGGCCTTGCGGTCATCGGTCAGCAGGGCGGTGCGCGTGCCGGCCAGCATCTCTTCCAGCGTATCCGCCATCCGCAAGGCCTCGCGCGCAGCCGCGGCAAGCGCCACGGCCGGGGCGGCGCGGCCCGCTTGCTGCAGATAAATCGGCTCGCCGGGGTCTTGCTTTTGCGGCCCGGCGGGCAGCCAACGCGAAAGCAAGCCCGCCCACGGCTTCAAAAGCGGCAAAAACAGCGCCGCAAGCACAAGATTGAACCCGGTGTGAAAATCGGCCACCGCGCGGGCCGGATTGGGCTCTAGTTCCATGATCCAGCGCCCGAGCGGGTCGAGCACCGCCAAGACGGCAAGACAACCGACAACGCGGCCTGCCATGTTACCGTAAGCGACGCGCCGGGCCGGCGCGCTTTCGCCGGCACCTTCCAGAATCGGGTTGATGGAAGTGCCGAGATTCGCCCCGAGCACCATGGCGAAGGCGGCATCGGGCGGCACCACATTCGTTGCCGCAAGCGACATAATCAAAAGAACGATGGCGACGGAAGAATGCGCAGCCCAGGTGAGCACCGCCGCCGCCAGCACGCCCATCCCCGGATCGGTGGCCAGCCCCCCGAGCAAAACGCGCAGGTCTGGTTGGTCCTCAAACGGCGTGATCATGCCGAGCACCCGCTCCAGCGCGATCAACATCAGCCCGAGCCCGATGGCGACACGCCCGAGATCCCGCGTGCGCGTGGCGCGCGCGCGGCGGAACATCACTACGCCTAACAAAACGAAAAGCCATGCCACGCGGGCAACATCGAAGGAAAGCACCTGCACGATCAGCGTGGTGCCGACATTGGCGCCCAACATCGTGGCAAGCGCGGCCGGGGCTTCCAGCAAGCCGTCGGCAGCGAAGGCCATCACCATCAGGCCGGTTGCGGTGCTGCTTTGCAACACGGCGGTGACGGCAAGCCCCGCGGCGAAAGCCGGAATGCGGCTTTGCCCCCACCGCGCGAGCAGCCGCCTCAGAGCCGGACCGTAAGCGCGCTGCAGGCCGGTTTGCACCATGTGCACGCCCCAGAGCAGCAACGCCACGCTGCCGGCGAGATCGATCAATGTCCAAGTTGCGCCCATACTGCCCGGCCTGCAGCCTTGCCCAAAATCCTTGCTTTACGCCTCTCGCTCGGAGAGGCAAGCTGGCATCATGCAACAAAACCCGTCCGATGTGAGCAAGGAAGCACGCCATGGCAAGTGAGGATTTTCATCACCGTCTGAGCCCCGCCGATATTCGCCGCGCTATTCTTGCCTCCACGATCGGCAACGGGCTCGAATGGTTCGACTTCCTGATTTACGGGTTTTTCGCCGCCGTTATCAGCGGCGTGTTTTTCCCAGCGCAAAGCCCCGTGCTTTCGCTCTTGCTTACCTATGCTACGTTCGGCGTGGGTTTTCTGGTGCGCCCTCTGGGCGGGATCCTGCTCGGCATTTATGCGGACCGTTTCGGTCGGCGCCGGGCATTGAGTATGCTGATTTTGCTGATGGCCGGCGGCACTCTCGCGCTCGGCCTCACGCCCGGCTATGCCACGATCGGCATTGCGGCGCCGATCATCGTGGTGATTGCGCGTCTTCTGCAGGGACTTTCGGTGGGCGGCGAATTCGCCAGTGCCACCGCGATGTTGATTGAATATGCGCCGATCAACAAGAAAATCTACTACGGCGCGTTTCAAATGTGTTCGCAATCGTTCGCGCTTATGCTCGCGGCCGGGTTCGTTTACGTGCTCAGCAGTTTTCTTGATCATAACGCTTTGGTCCATTGGGGGTGGCGGTTGCCGTTCCTGCTTGGCGCGCTGATCGGACCGATCGGTTTTTATATTCGTCGGCGGGTTGCGGAATCTCCGGAATTCGTGTGGTTGGAAGAACATCGCCCTCGTCAGCGCTCGCCGCTTGCCGCCCTCGCGCGGGGGCATCTTTCCGCGGTGGTTTTCGCGATCGGCCTCGTGGTTGCCGGAACCGCAGGTGTGTATCTCTGGGATACGTATCTGCCGGTCTACGTGCTTCGGACATTGCAGCTGCCGCTTTCCGTCTCCATGCGCAATGTCGCGCTGATCGGGCTGATCGGCACGGTGTTAAACCCGCTGATCGGCGCGCTTGCGGACCGTGTCGGTGCTTATCGGGTGTTTTTGCCGAGTGTGGTGATCATGGGGTTGCTCTCCTATCCGTTGTTTGCCTTTATCATTGGCGCCCCGAGCGCCGAGCACCTGCTTGAGGTGCAGCTGATTGCCGGGCTCTTGCGCATGGGGATCAGCGCACCCATCCCCGGATTGATGGCCGTAACCTTTCCCACGGAGGCGCGCTCGACCGGCATGGCCATCGCCTATAATATTTCGGTCGCGGTATTCGGCGGGCTTGCACCCTTTACCGTTACCGGCCTTATGGCAGCCACCGGCAGCCGCTTTGTTCCCGCCTATTATTTGGCTGCCGCCTCTTTGCTGACCGTTGTGCTGGTGCTGGCATTCCGGCCAGCGCGGATGCCGGGCTTGGTTGCGGCCGAAACGCTCAGCGTGCCGACTCGGTAAGAAAATCTAACGCCGCGTTCAGTCCGTGCCCTGCGATCGGCACGTTCGCAAGCCTCAAGCTCATTTCCACCGCGCCCAGCGTGCCCAGCACCATCGGCTCGTTCAAATCCCCCAAATGGCCGATGCGGAACACCCGCCCTTCCAGGCGCTCGAGCCCGCCGCCGAGCGCAACATTGAACTGTTCATAAGCGATGCAGCGGACGGCATTGGCGTCAAAGCCTTCGGGCAGGAGGACGGCGGTCACGGAATTGGAACGCCGCTCTGGCGCCAGGCAGTAGATTTCCGGCCCGGCATTGCCCGTCCAGGCCATCACCGCGCGGCGCACCGCTTCGGCCAGCCGCGCATGGCGCGCGAAGACGGCTTCCAACCCTTCCTCTTCCAACAAACGGAGCGATTCCTGAAGCCCGTAGAACATTGCGATCGGCACCGTGCCGACAAAGCCGTGATGCGGGCGGCGCGCCATGACGGACCAATCGAAATAATGCCGCTGCAGCGTTGCTTTGGCATGCATAGCCATCGCTTTCGGCGAGACCGCGGTGAAGCTTATTCCCGTGGGCAGCATCAAACCTTTTTGGCTTCCGCCGACGGTTGCGTCCACGCCCCATTCGTCCATGCGGAAGTCCATGGAAGCAAGCGAGGAAATGGTATCCACCAGCAAGAGCGCCGGATGGCCTGCCGCATCCATCGCCGCGCGAATTTCCGGTAAAGGCAGAACAACACCGGTGGAAGTTTCATTATGCACGACGCAAACCGCGCGGATGCTCCGGCGCGTATCGGCGCGCAAAGCAGCCTCTACCGCGTTGATTTGCACTCCGTAACGCCAATCCGCAGCAACCGTTTCCACAACCAGGCCGAATTTTTTGGCCATCGCCGCCCAGCCGAGCGAGAAGTAGCCGCTCTCGAGCATGAGAATCCGATCGCCGGGCGAAAGCAGATTTTGCAAGGTTGCTTCCCACGCGCCGTGGCCGGAAGCGGCATAGAGAAAGAGCTCGTGTTCGGTACGCAGCACGCGCTTTAGGCCTGCAACAGAGGCCTGATAGATATCCATAAAGTCGGGCGCGTTGAAATCCACGGTATAATGCGCCACCGCGTGCAAAACGCTATCGGGGATATTCGTCGGGCCGGGGCCCGCGAAAAAATGCCGCCCACGCCGGAGTTTGGTGATATTCTCTTGCATTTTATCATATCCTGACATTTCGAAGCCGTCTCAATGACGGGGAGTTTTGGACATCAAATAGCCATCGCGCCGGAGATCGGTGGCTTCCCATCGCTTCATGGAAAAAGACTCTTTCCGCCCAAAGTGCTACCCGAGACTTCAGCAAACCCGCCGGCAATTGGCAAGGATCAGGGGCGGCGCGCCGGGAGACTTCTCTTATGCGAAGGGCGCTAGCCGAACGGGCGCGAGAGCGGCGTCGCGTAGGTTGGGGTATTGGCGAATTCGGGCGGCGGCGTCCATTGCATCACGACATACCACGCCGCCCAGGCCACGATCACCAAGAGCAGCACCCACATCCAAACCGGTGTCGGCGTTCGCGATTCCGCTCGTTGCGGCTCGAACGGCTCTTCCGCTCCGAATGCGTTCACATGCACATTGACGGCACCATGCACGACGGCGCCCTCTCGAATCCCGGAAACGGTAATCCCGGGACCGTTGCGAACCGTGAACGGCACGGTATGCCAGCCAACCGCGCCGGTGCTGTCCTGCGCCTCGATCCGCAGGCGATGCTCGCCGTCGGGAAGCTTTCGCGTATCAATGGAAACCGTTGCCGGCGGAGCGTGTTCGGCAATGGGTACGGTCTGATCGTCAAGGTAAATGCGGATGCGCGGTTCCACCATGCTTGCCCCCTAACGGTCCGGCGCCAGAATGCGGCGCTTGGGGTGATCAAGGGCCCGCTCGCCCGGGCGGACAATCATATAAAGAGCAGCGACGGTGGTACCGATGGCGGCAACTGATGCCAGTAAGACCATGACAATGCTGCCAATGCCGATATCTGCGGGACTCACACTGTCCACAGACTGCGAGATATGGCCTCCGCAAATACTCTGCACGATCCCCAATAGCGTCGTGCCGAAACCCTGTGCCATGCGTGCCCTCCGCTACGGCTTGCTGCTCCGCTCGGCGGCAACATCCTTCGCCGTGATCAGCGGAGCATGATTGCCCCAAGAGCTGCGCTCGTGATTGATGATTTGCATGATATCGTCATCGGAAAGCTGATCGGCAAAAGGCGGCATTGCCGCGGAATAGGAGGTATCGCCGATCTTCTTGCCTTGCAGACCGAAAAGCACGGTACGGATCTGCTCTTTGGCGCTTGCTGCATTGACAACCGGATCCCCTTTGAGCGAGGGGAATGCGCCGGGGACGCCCTCTCCGGTTGCACCATGGCAAACCGCGCAGCGATCGGCGAAAAGCTTGGCTCCGGCAGCAGCGTTGGCCCCTGCGGGAGCAGCGGCATTGGCCTCGGCCGAGGCAGCAGGTGCGGCGGGAGCGGTCGGCGCAAGCGCTTTCTGCTCCGGCAACGGCGGCTGCTTTAAAGAGAGCAAATAGGCAACCAGAGCCTTGCCGCGCTTGGTTGGGATCACGAAGCCGTGCTCCGGCGCATAGGCTTTGGGGATGGGCACCGCCGTCTCGCCCGGAGGCAAACGATCGACCACACGGAACAACCAAGGAAAGGCCGGCATAATGGATTGCGGCACCACCGAGCGCGGCTGATAGAGGTGCATGTACTGCCACACCGTACTCGGCTGACGCGCGCCGATATTGGTCAGATCCGGCCCATTGCGCTCTGAGCCGAGAAGTTCGGGGGTTTGATAGGCAAAATCCCCGGGCGCCGAGGGCCTTCCGAACGGCGTATCCGTGGACAGCGGGCGCACCTGCTGCGTGTGGCAGTAGGAGCAGCCCTCGCTGACATAAACCTCCCGTCCGAGATCCTCTTCCGCCGTAAGCGGCTTGACCCCGGGGCCAGGCGGCGTGCGCGAAAGCCAAGCCCCGGGCAAAACTCCCATCAGCACCGCGAGCCCGAGATACACTGCGCCCGCCCCGCCGACGATGGAAAGCAGTTTCGCGTTTGCCGCGTTCATGCCGGAACACCCGCTGCCGCAGGAACCGGCTCGGCCGCCCGCACCGGCCCCCAAATCATGCTCCAGACGTTGAAGGCGAAAACCAGGTGGCCCAGAAACATCAGCCCGCCGCCGACCGCCCGCCACAGCCAATACGGCGTTTGATCTACGACCGATTCAATAAACGGTGCGCCGCGGATCCAATCCAGCCCCTGCTCCGTGCCTCCAATACCCAACGCCACCACGTAGATCATCATGCCCACGGTGGAAAGCCAGAAATGGACGCCGACGAGAAGGTTATAGGGCTCCCGTCCCGTAGCGCGCGGCAGCAAAGCATAAATACCGCCCCAAATGGTGAAGGTGACAAACCCGTACATGGTGAGATGGGAGTGGCTCACGGTGTAGTTCGTGAGATGCCAGATTTGCTGCATCGAGCGCAGTGCTTCCACGCTGCCTTGCACCGAGCCGAAGAAATACCCGAGCACCCCGACAAGAAAGAACATGGCCGGAGA
>Ga0209061_1000661_pt1 | contig 76410 bp, 55 predicted proteins | sample Coa_R1_10_FD_187157 | JGI IMG/M metagenome (GOLD analysis project Ga0209061, IMG submission 187157) | Surface soil microbial communities from Centralia Pennsylvania, which are recovering from an underground coalmine fire - Coalmine... | ecosystem: Environmental > Terrestrial > Soil >... | reverse complement strand
AGTCGGGTTCCGTTGCGCTCGTTCTGCTCCCATCCGTAAGTGCATACGGCGTTGAAGCAGTCTGTAAACTGCAAGAGCGTTTCCTGTAGAGCCGTTTGGGTGGCGGGGTCTACATGCAGTTTCAGGCGCAACGTGACTTTCAACTACTTGCCCTTCTGGTTCTCGATAGCGGCTTGCACGACCGTTTGCGAGACGTGACCGACTGCGCCCACGTAGTAGGAGCGCGTCCACAGAGACAGCATTTTGAGCAGGTGGGGAAACTCCCGCCTCAATACGCGAGAGATGTATCCTTTCACCTGCGCGACAATGTGATTAGGTGCGAGGTCGGGGGTGACAGCGACGAACAGGTGTACGTGGTCGGGCATGATTTCCAGAGCCGACCCTTCGCAGTCCAGTTCGGCGCACTTTTCGCGCAACAACTCGTCACAGCGTGTTGCTACTTCGCCTGTCAAGCACTTACGGCAGTACTTCGGACAGAAGACGATGCGCAGGTTTAGATTGTGAACGCGATTGCCTGATTTTCGATAGTCTTGGTTCATTAAACGTTTAGGCTCGGAGACTGTCGCTTAAAGGCGACAGAGGAAGCGTCCCCTCCTTTCGTTGTTGATAGTTAGCGAATAATCGGGTATACTCTTATTCAAGACCGAATGCACGAAGCGTGCTAAGCACGCAGATAAGGCTTTTGATGTCTCTCTATGGTCTCGCGGCGGGCAATATTGCCCGTCTGGTCGCTGTAAACTGGTCGTACTGCTCGGCTACCGGTGTTGCTTCAAGAGCACAGTGGTAGCGCCAGAGCAAAACTGCTACCTAAAGGCAGCAGTAGTTTACCGAGAGTATTATACCGCAAATACTCTCGGTTCGCCAACGAAAGCGGAAAGGAGTGCAAGGAGTTATTTTGACGCCACGATGGCTGAAACAATCGTGCTGATGCGGATAGCAATTCCTCCTCTGCGTAAACGCAGGGGTCTCCTTGCTATGTTTTCATGAAACAGACAAAAGCCGGTTTGGCTCTTTGTCGCTATTTTGCTTTGGAAAGGGAGTCTCTCAATGTTGCCTGCTGAAACCTCCGAGCGCCTCGAAAAACCCCTGCTCACAACGGCATCCGCCTTCGAGGCTGTTCGTGCGACCGATCCGGCGCTGTACGATCTCATCCTGCGCGAAGTGCAACGACAAACCGAGATCGTGCGTCTCATCCCTTCGGAAAACTACACCTCCGCAGCCGTTATGCAGGCGATGGCCACCCCCTTTTGCAACAAATATTCGGAGGGCTATCCCGGGAAACGCTATTACGAAGGCAACGAGATCATAGATGCTGTAGAAGAGCTGGCACGCGAACGCCTAAAGCAGCTCTTTAAAGCTGACCACGCTAACGTGCAACCGCTCAGCGGATCACCGGCCAATCAGGCGGCCTATCTCGCCCTTATGCGCCCCGGCGACAGTGTGCTCGGAATGCACCTTCCAAGCGGCGGCCATCTCACCCACGGGTGGAACGTCAACTTCAGCGGGATGCTCTACAAGTCTCATTTCTACGGCTACAACGAAGAGCAGGGCGTTACGGGCATGGACCCCGAAACGGGAATGCTGGATTACGACGAGATACTCGCCATTGCGAAGCGCGTGCGCCCCAAAGTGATCTTTGCAGGTGGTACCGCCTATCCACGCTATTGGGACTTTGCGCGATTCCGCGCCATTGCCGACGAAGTGGATGCCTATCTCGTGGCCGACATCGCGCACATCAACGGCCTCATTATTGGCGGTGTGCACCCAGACCCCGTCCCCTACGCACATGTGGTTACCTCCACCTCGCATAAAGCGATTCGCGGCCCGCGAGGCGGTTTCATCCTATGCAAAGACGAGCCGATGAAGGACGATCCGTCGCAACGCCTGCCTGACCGCATAGATAAAGCTGTCTTCCCCGGTCTTCAGGGCGGCCCGCATGGTAACACCATGGCGGCACTCGCCGTCTGCTTTGCGGAGGCAGCCACCGAGGAGTTTCGTGTCTACGCACACCAGATCGTAAAGAACGCTAAGGCGCTTGCGCAGGCCCTGCTAGATAGAGGCTTTGTGCTGGTAACGGGCGGCACAGATAACCATCTCATCCTCATAGATGTTATGCGCTCTCGCAAAATTCCGGGCAAACCCTTTGCCAAGGCGCTCTATATGGCGGGCATCGAGACCAACTTTAACTCGGTTCCGAACGACCCACGCAAGCCCTTCTCCCCCTCCGGCCTTCGCATCGGCACTCCCGCCGTCACCACCCGCGGTTTCAAGGAAGAGCAGATGGTGCAGATCGCGGATTGGATGGACCGCGTGGCGGCCGCCTGTACGAAAGTGGGAGGAGAGTACCGATTCGACGAGACCAAGCTAAGAGAGGTTCGCGAGGAGGTGCGTGCCCTCTGTACCGGTGGGAATTTCCCCGTGCCGGGGATTGAGATATAGCAAAGGCGACGTAAAGTGAACGCGGAAGGGTTTCCCCTTCCGCGTTATCGTTTCTGAGAGCACTGGGATTCGAACCCAGGGCCCACGCCTTAAAAGGGCGTTGCTCTACCAACTGAGCTATGCTCTCAAGCCTCACACAGTATATGCATTGTACCCTTCACGTCCGTCCACTGTCAAATGGGTCCTGTTAAATTCCTCCGCTTCCGAATCCTTCTCTAAAGAAAAAGAGCACGACTGCCGAAAACTAACTGTTTTTGGCGTAGTTGAGGCGGGTTTTTGGCCGCAGAAGAGACGCAAGAAAAAATTTTTCTGAAATTTCCCCAAAATGACCGCTTTACGTGTGAATTTGGCACGGAAATTGCATTAAGGTTTAGTGAGAGCGTATCGAACAGAACTAGATAGCGTGCGGAGGAAAGTTTAGGATGGGAGTAATGAGTCGAAACGATGCCTCGCCATTCGTTACTGTTCCAGAGGAACGTACGGAATCGACAGAGAGCCAAAAAGCCCGGTCTTACGCTTTTCGACCCTCTTATGAGCAAGAGACCTACCGTTTTGCTAAGGACTACGTCGATCCGCGTTTTCCCTGCAAAGAGGTGCCTTACGCACGCCTAAAGCGTATCTTCGATATTGTCGTTGCCTTGCTTGCGCTCATCCTTTTCTCCCCGATTATGCTGCTTGCAGCGCTTCTCATTCGCCTTACCTCACCGGGCCCCATCATTTTCCGACAGGTGCGCGTCGGCAAGGGCGGGCGCTATTTCTGGTGCTATAAGTTCCGCTCGATGTGCGTAGATGCGGAACAGAAGAAACAGCAACTGCTGCACCTGAATGAGGCCAAAGGTCCCGTGTTCAAGATGAAACGCGACCCCCGGGTGACCCCCGTAGGCGCTATTCTACGTAAACTTAGCATTGACGAACTACCGCAACTCATCAATGTGCTAAAAGGCGACATGTCCATTGTAGGCCCACGCCCTCCCATCCCCAGCGAGGTTGAACAGTACAATGAACAGGCCCGCCAACGTTTGGCCGTTCTTCCCGGCCTCACCTGCCTTTGGCAGGTGAGCGGACGCAGTAACATCAGTTTTGATCGCTGGGTTGAGCTTGACCTGGCCTACATCGAAAACATGTCCTTCCTTACTGACTTGAAAATTCTACTCCAAACCATTCCGGCCGTCCTCACCGGCTCCGGCGCCCATTAGTTGCCACTCTTTCCCCCACCAACTCAGCCCTCTGCCTCTTTAGGAAAGAGGGCTTTTTGGTGTTAGGTGCCTCAATTCATGCAGCAAGGTGGTCAAGATATTTCCACTTCTTGTTGGGAAGCCCACCACCTATACGGAAAAGAGCGGTTTATGCCTATTATTTCAGGTACAATGTTTCTGCTCGGGAGCTGAGCCGCTAGTGGAAAGCCGCTCTTTTCTTCCCAACCGGCTAACATCTAGGGGCGCAACCGAGTATAATGAGTATGCATCGCTCCCCGAAACCTTCTGTGGGCGTCGATGCTGTGGAAATAGAGAGGGAAAAACACCTTTATGAATTGGAACTTCGTGGGGCAGGAGGCGCTCGCCTTCGTCTTCTACTTCCTTTATGGAAGCTTTTTCGAGTGGGCGTTTCATCGGTACCTGTTCCATTCGCCGCGTTTCGTCAAAAGCACGTTCCGTGCGCATCAGCTTGTTCACCATCAGCGCTACAAATATGAGCCTGAATCCTACGAGTGGCAAGAGGGTCAAGAGAAAGACCATGTGGCCATGAACTGGTTTGCCCTTGTCCTCTTCCTGGCCTTCCATGCCCCCCTCTTCTGGACGGTTCAAGCGCTCACGGGCTGGCAAAGTTTGTGGGGTGGGCTGGCAGCCGTCACTACCTACTATGCTATCTACGAATACTTCCACTACTGCATGCACATCCCTGGTAATCGCTGGTTTGAAAATCGCTGGCCCTTCACTTTTGTGAAAGAGCACCATCGCATTCACCACAAATACATGCTGAAGAACCTCAACGTGTTCTTCCCGCTGGCCGATGCTTGCTTGGGCACTTTCGTCAGCGCTTCAAGCCTTCAGAAAACACGAGCGAAAGTGGAGTCGAACCTCAAAGAGAGCCACATCGCAAGTTAACTTCTGCTCTGGTTGTAGGCTCGAACCCTTAGGTCGTTCACGATCTAAGGGATTTTTGGTTTCTAGAACGAATTAAGGCTAAGAGCAGAGTGCCGGGTTGAAATAGGAGTGGTTTGCAAATCGCTGCCAGGTATGTGCGTCAATGTTGTCGGGGCAGGGCCTTGTCCTGCCCCTCTATTTGGATATGGTTTGAACAACGGTCATGTTCTGTTTGTTGCGCGGATCGGAAGTGAAGTGGTTTCGAGAGAGGGATCCGCGCACTTGCATGAGAGAATGTGTTATAATATAGCTGTTGACTTCCTCGGAAAAGGGTTGTATGTGGCCCTTGTTTTGAGAGTAAGTTGACCGTGGCACCGGCGTTTCGGCGTCGGTGAGGATTGAAACAATAGCAACGCCGAGCACATCAGCGATAAGCAGCGCAGCCTCGTGGCACCGGCGTTTCGGCGTCGGTGAGGATTGAAACTGGCTATTGTCAGAACATCTCAAAAAAATTGGTTTCGAGTGGCACCGGCGTTTCGGCGTCGGTGAGGATTGAAACCGAGAGAAGCTTCTCGCGAATCTGAACCGCCCAGGCGAGTGGCACCGGCGTTTCGGCGTCGGTGAGGATTGAAACTCGATGTGGTTGCGTCTTGAATCGTACGAGCCGTACGTGGCACCGGCGTTTCGGCGTCGGTGAGGATTGAAACATACGTAATGCGCCCTCGTATGTAATCTCGCAATATCGTGGCACCGGCGTTTCGGCGTCGGTGAGGATTGAAACGGGATAGCGATAGAGAAGGACTACCCGATTAGGAGAGTGGCACCGGCGTTTCGGCGTCGGTGAGGATTGAAACGCGCTCTATGATCTGCTGCCGCAGATGGGTGGGCTGCTCCTGTGGCACCGGCGTTTCGGCGTCGGTGAGGATTGAAACCTCCTGAGCTCCCTCCTGCTGAGCTGTTACCACCGCGTGGCACCGGCGTTTCGGCGTCGGTGAGGATTGAAACGGGGTCGATGTGGCATGCAGGGAACCCAATATATTTGTGGCACCGGCGTTTCGGCGTCGGTGAGGATTGAAACGGTCTGCAATGGACGTCTGCGAGCTAATTGAGCGCTACGTGGCACCGGCGTTTCGGCGTCGGTGAGGATTGAAACATGCCGGCTAGCCCTCTCCCTCCTCTAAAGCCCTCCCTGTGGCACCGGCGTTTCGGCGTCGGTGAGGATTGAAACTGTTCTGCTGCTGCCCAGATTTGGGCAGCATGTTCGGGTGGCACCGGCGTTTCGGCGTCGGTGAGGATTGAAACATCGGTTTGGTGCCCGCATAGCCATCACGATTTGGGTGTGGCACCGGCGTTTCGGCGTCGGTGAGGATTGAAACATACTCTGTCCGAACGAGATGGTAAAGTTCACGTGTGGCACCGGCGTTTCGGCGTCGGTGAGGATTGAAACGATCTCCAGCCATCGTGCAGGGCTGGAGAACAGGGATGGCGTGGCACCGGCGTTTCGGCGTCGGTGAGGATTGAAACCCGCAAGCGCTGCCGCAGGAGAAAATCTACGAGCTGTGGCACCGGCGTTTCGGCGTCGGTGAGGATTGAAACCCATTTACTCCAGAGCGGCAATGGAGGCATTGGAAGTGGCACCGGCGTTTCGGCGTCGGTGAGGATTGAAACCCACAACACATACATTTCAGTGTTCCTCTCATTCAAGTGGCACCGGCGTTTCGGCGTCGGTGAGGATTGAAACAAAGACCTGCTTACCCCACTAACCCGCCATGCAGGTGGCACCGGCGTTTCGGCGTCGGTGAGGATTGAAACCAGGTAGGCAGAACCCTAACTAGCCGATACGAAAATCGTGGCACCGGCGTTTCGGCGTCGGTGAGGATTGAAACCGGTATCTCTCTTGCACCCTATGAGTGCAGAGATGGTGGCACCGGCGTTTCGGGGTCAAGGCCGACGGTGCTGCGCACTGCGCCTTTCTCAAGGCCGACGCCCTCCCCCTCAGCGCCTTTTCCCTCAAGGGTACCCTCTGCACACGGCTTCCTTTGATAACCTTTCCCTTGAAAACTCAACATAATCGCCCCCTTTCTCCCGAATCGGGGGAAAGGATGGGATAGGGGGCGAGCAAGGCAGGCTTGCTTTGTTAACTGCCTCTAGAACCGTGAGATGGACAGCCGCTGCCCCCCCAACCCCTCAAAGTACACGCACTTGTCCGCAGAACTGGTGGGAAGTGAAACTCAAGATTTCTCGCCTACGGCTCGAAATGACAGGGGTGCATCTCGCCTTTGGCTCGAAAGGACAGGCGTCTCTCCGGCTCTTCAAGGCCGATAACAGGGGTCCCCAGAAAATCTTGCGATTTTCTTGGGTAGGGCACCCTCCCCCTCAAGGCCGACGCCCTCCCCCTCAGTGAGGATTGAAACAAACAAAATAGCAGGAAACGAAAATGGCCTTGTGGAAGTTTGTCGTCAGCTACGCTTAAGGAGGGCCATCTTATGACGGATTTACAGGAGTTTCATCCTTTTCGCGATTCCCGCGACCTCTTGCCTAACCCAGAGGCTTTGCGGCGCCAAATGCAGGAGGAGGGTTATCTATACCTCTCTTCGCTGCTCCCCAAGGACGTGGTTCATGAGGTCTATGCCACCATCCTAGAGTTATGCCAGACCTACGGATGGGCCGATCAACAAGGCTTTGCTCAAGGTTCGGCGCGTTTAGAGGGCAGCGACGCCTGGTGGGAAGTCTACGACCCACTCCAAAAACAGGAGAGTTTTCATGCGCTCCCGCATCGCCCCGAACTCCTAAAGCTTATGGAAGCCCTCGTTGGAGAAACCGTGCTTGTTCATCCCCGTAACATCGCGCGCATTGTGTTTCCTGCCGCCGAGTTCTTCAGCACGCCTCCCCATCAAGACTACCCGCTCATTCAAGGGACACCAGAAACCTACACGGCCTGGATTCCCCTTACCGACTGCCCTGTGGAGCTAGGGGTCTTGGCGATTTTGGCCGGCTCGCATCGTTTCGGGCTTATGCCGGTCTATTCAGCAACAGGGCCGGGAGGGCTGCGCGTAGATACGGAAAAGCTGAACCTCACCTGGCATGCCGGCGACATGCAAGCGGGCGATGTGCTGCTCTTTCATAGCTATACCGTCCATCGCGCCCTGCCGAATCGCACCCCCAACCGGCTACGCATATCGGCCGACTATCGTTACCAGGGCGTTTCCCAACCGATAGTGGAAGATTCGTTGATGCCACACTACGGGCGGTTAAGCTGGGAGCAGATATACGAAGGCTGGCGGAACGAGGATTTGAAGTACTACTGGCGCCGTTACCGCTTGAATATTGTGCCGCGCAATTTCGCCCTACAAACACCGGTGGCTTAATGGAGAACCTGATCGCTGGCTATCTCCTCAATACGCGCCTCACCAACGGTGTAGAAAGAGCCGGTAACGAGAATGAGGTCGCCGGCACGAGAATCGTCTAATGCGGCCTGTAGGGCGTCCCGCACGGTGGGGTGGATGGTCACCGACGGGCAGTATCGCCGTGCCACCTCGGCCACCTGCTCTTTAGGTAGGGCGCGCTTCCAGTCGGGTTGCGAACAGTAGACATGAGCGGCCTTAGCAGCAAAAAGAGAAAGCACCTCATCGGGGTCATGACCGCTTAACATGCCGGTAACGAAGAGGAGGCGCTTTAGGTTTTCGCGCCGGTAAATGGCGTCCACAGGCCCTAGCAGCGCCTGCGCCGCCATGCCGTTATGCGCGCCGTCCCGCACCAAAAAGCGCCGATTGGTCAGCTTGGTTACCTCCATACGCCCCGGAAGAGTGCAGCGTGCCAAGCCTCTTCGTACGGCCTCTTCGTTAAGTTGAACTCCCTGATGCAAAAGCGCGCTCTCCACAGCGGCCACAGCACAGGCGGCATTCGCGCGTTGATAGATGCCGTCCATTCGCACCTCTAGTTCTGTATAGAGACGGGTCGGTGTCGCAATGGTCACACGGGCCGTCTGTTTTTCTAAATCGGACGCCCTCTCGGAGACCTCCAACTGCCAAATCACTCGAGTGGGATCGTAAGTAGGATGTGAAGCTTTTCCGGGCAAAACACGTGCCAGAGGGGCCTCTTTCTGAAGGGCTGTGCGTTGAATGACCTCTAAAGCATCAGGATGATCGGTGGCGGTGAAACAGGGTATGCCGCACTTAATGATGCCGGCCTTCTCGGCGGCGATTTTGGCATGGGTGTCGCCTAAAATATGCATGTGATCGAGACCGATGTTGGTGATCACCGTGGCGTCGGGCTGCACAATGTTGGTGGCATCCAAACGCCCTCCCAAACCAACCTCTACACAGGCCCAGTCCACTTTCTGCTCCGCAAAGTAGCAGAACCCAAGCGCCGTTTTTAGCTCAAACTCGGTAGTTTGGCCGTGCGGCCCGCGGGCCAGCTCCTCGATATAAGGGCGTATGAGAGTGACCAACCGCGCAAAATCCTCGCGGGGAATCTTCTCGCCGTTCAACACCACGCGCTCACATGGGTCGTACACATAAGGCGAGTAGTAGCCGCCAACACGATAACCTGCCTCCTGTAAAATAGCTGCAGCCATCGCGGTGGTCGAGCCTTTGCCTTTTGTGCCCGTTATGTGGATTACCCGGTAGCGCCGATGCGGATTCCCTAAGCGTTCGCACAAAGCCTCAAAACGATCAAGCCCTAACTTCCATCCGAACCGTAGGAGGCTCGACATGTAAGCTATCGCCTCTTCAAAATCCATTCATTTTCCTCCGAATCTGGCCGCTCAACGCTCATTAACATCTTACCCGAAGGAGGCACTAACACTCCAATAGCCCTTGCCAATGTCGCCTCAGCTCTCTTACAGCCGGGATACGAATGGGCCGATACGGCTATCTCTTAACCCTTTCTTAATGGAAATTTAACACCAATTTAACCTGAGGCGTTTTACAATGATCCTTGTGGGAACCGCTGATTTGTGGTTTCCAACACCCCAACTCTCTTATGGTAAAGGAGAAGATACGATGAAACGACTCGACCGCGGATTTACCCTCATTGAGCTGCTTGTGGTTATCGCAATAATAGCGATACTGGCAGCAATTCTCTTCCCCGTTTTTGCGCAAGCGCGCGAAAAGGCGCGCGCCATCACCTGCATCAGCAACCTCCGGCAAATCGGCACTGCCACAATCATGTACACGCAAGACTACGACGAGACCATGCCGATGGTCTCACATGTTCGGCTACCAGGCGGCATTGTAACGCCTACCAACCCACGAGGGCTGATCATACAGGATTACTATGTTATCCTGCAGCCCTACATTAAGAACGTGGATATGTTCTACTGCCCCGACCGTAACGATTGGCCTCTCCGTAGGAACGGTCACCCCTACTGCGAAGACGGTATTAACCCTCGCCATATCTGCCTCGGCTACGGCTATAATCAAGGCCTGGTAAGCGATGGGGGGTATGGCGTGGTGGGGCCTGACCAACCAGACCCCGGCAATCCCGGCAACTCCTACCGCCCCGGAAGAAAAATAGCCGAGTTTGCTAACCCGGCTTCCCTGGCGGTCTTTGGCGATTCTTATGACACACCTACCTACTCCATTACCATGGATAACATCTTCAGTACCCTCCCTGATGGCTTTAGCTCTAGCAACATCCGCCATATGCAAATGCTCGGCTTCTGCTTTGCCGACGGCCATGCCAAAACCATTAAGTTTGTAGCTGCCGAATATAGCGGCTATGGACTTGTCGGTTTGCCGGCCAATAAGCAGGATGCTTTCGATTTCTGCTATAGCCCCGATGCCGTGGGCAACTACGCCATCGGCGGCAATACGCCCGTCTTCCCGAGCTATCCCCTCCAGAGCGACGGAGAAACCTGCACTCAAGCGGTGGACGACCTCTACTCTCACTCAACGGTGAACCCTTAAGGGAGGCACACGCCATGACGCGAAAAAACAGAATGCGCGCTTTGCTGCTGTTAGCCACACTCTTCTGCTGCGGCTGTGGTCACTCGGCGGACATTCCTCAAGGCATGCGCACCACACCGGCAATGAGCAGCAGCACTCTCAACACGATGACGGCACGCCGGCAGGCCATTATCCAGCGAAACAAAGATAAGTAAACGACAGTCTCTTCTTTAGGTAGGAAACAAGCAGGGCCGGCTCTGCTTGTTTCTCTTCTTCTCATCCTTAAAAATTCACCTATCCAGAAAGGATTCTTTAGCCATGCATCACCACTTTCGCACGACCTGCAAACTCATCGTACTCGGCGCAGGCCTCAGTTGGCTCGTCTTGAAGCCCGTTCACACCACGGCCAAAGGCACATCGCCTCTCGTCGCTCAACCGCCTATGGAAGTACCCAACAGTTCAGGTGGCTTCGACTACATGCTCTTTGACGCGCGAGGCAACCGTGTTTACGCTTCCCATCCGGGCGCCGGCCGCCTTACCATGCTTTCCGTAAAAGACAATCGCATCACCGAGTACGACACCGATGGAAGGGTCAACGGCATCGCCATTGACTACAGCGGCAATCGCTTCTACGCCGCAGGAGGCAACCAAAAAGTTGTTATTTTCGACTACAAAACCATGAACAAACTCGGTGAGATACCGCTCCCCGGTAACGCCGACGATATCGTGTTCGACCCGGACAACCGCACCCTCTACGTAACCCACGATGACGGCACCGAGCTATGGACGGTAGATGTTGATCATCAGAAAGTGACCGGTAACATCGCCATTGCCGGCGCTCCGGAGTATATCGAGTACGATGCAGCAACCCATCGGCTCTATCAAAACATCAAAACGGCTAATGAGGTGCAGGTCATAGACCCGGCAACAAACACGGTTGTGGCCACATGGTCTACCGAGCCGGTGGAGTCGCCACACGGTCAGGCATTGGATGCAAAGCGGGGCTGGCTTTTCTTCGCCGGTGAGGGAAAAGCCGGAGTGATAGACATAAAAACGGGAAAGCTTATCTCCTCCGTTAGCTTTGGCTCCGGCTATGTAGACCAGATCGCGTTCGACACCGGTCTGAAGCGGCTCTACTGTGCCTGTGGCAACGGCTATTTGGCCGTGCTTCAAGAGACCAGCACCGGCCTGAAGCTGCTCGGCAACGTGGAAGACCATCGCGGCTCTCACACGCTTGCCGTAGACCCACATACCCACACCGTGTGGGTTTGCTATGGCGACAGAACACATAGCTACCTGCAGGCGTTTCACGCAGAGTGACCTAACACAGAAAGAGACCGTTGCCTTCTGAGAACGACCACAGGAGCGGTTTATAAACCGCTCCTCTTTCTTTAAAGCAGGAGAGTTCGCGCTAAAAGACGAAACTGTTTTCTGTGCCCCCTAAACCCAAGATAACAAATATCGTCTCGTCACCGTCTTTAGTAGCAGAGGGCACGTAGTGAGGAAAGGAGCGCAGGAGAGATGGTCTTTACTAGTGGCGAACTACCGAAAACGATGCAGGCCGTTCGCTGCCATGGCCCCGAAGATTATCGTCTAGAGGAAGTACCGGTTCCCATGCCCGGCCCCGGCGAAGTTCTTGTGCGCGTGGAGGCATGTGGTATCTGTGCGTCCGACGTAAAATGCTTTATCGGCGCGCCCCTCTTTTGGGGCGATGCCTTCCGTAAAGGGTATGTACAAGCGCCGGTTACCGCCGGCCATGAGTTCATCGGGCGGGTTGTTGCTTTGGGAGAAGGGGCTGCCGAGCGGCACGGCCTTAAAGTGGGCGATAGAGCGATTTCTGAACAGATCGTGCCCTGTGGCAACTGCCGTTACTGCCGCACCGGCCGCTACTGGCTCTGCCTCGTCCATGATATCTACGGATTCCATACCTACACGCAAGGAGGGATGGCCGAGTATATGCTCTTCCCTCAACGCGCCCTCGTTTACAAAGTGCCCGATGATCTGCCGGTGGAAAAGGCGGCTCTCATCGAACCGCTTGCCTGCTCGATGCACGCCGTGGAGCGAGCGCAAATTCAGTTCGGCGATGTGGTGGTCATCGCCGGTGCCGGCCCGCTGGGGCTGGGCATGATCGCCTGCGCCCGCCTTAAAAACCCAGGATGCCTTATCTCCGTGGATAAAAGCGACCAACGACTGCAGTTGGCTCAAAACTTAGGTGCCGACCGCACCTTCAATCCGGATAAAACCGATGTGGTGCAGGAGATTCTTGATCTCACCGAAGGATATGGCTGCGATGTCTATATCGAGGCCACCGGCTACCCCGATGCCGTAAACCAGGGCCTGCGTGCTATCCGTAAAGGGGGAAACTTTGTGGAGTTCTCCGTAATGAAAGAGCCAACCACCACCGACTGGACGATCATCGGCGACACCAAAGAGCTAAATATCTACGGTGCGCACTTGGGGCCGGGTTGCTACCCCAAAGTGATCGACTATCTGCATCGGGGTTTGCTAAAAACAGACGGCATCGTGACGCATAAGTTGCCTTTGGAACGATACCTAGAAGGCTTTCGTATGGTGCAAGCAGGGCGCGACTCCATTAAAGTCCTCCTGCAACCACAGAACGGTGCGGAGTAGCTCATCGCGTACCCAGGGCGTCTTGGATGAACCCTTTGTTAAGAGGTTGAGAGCGTGCCGTTTCAATTCACAACCTGGTTCTGGCTTCTCCTTCTGCCACCGCTTTACCTCTTCTTTGTGTGGCTCAGTCGCAACACGCTCTCCGATCTGCCTCCCCGCCGTCGGCGCTTCGCGCTGCTTGTGCGCTGCCTCCTTGTAACGCTCCTGATCTTGGCCCTCGCCGGCTTTCAGTGGGTACGAAGGGGGCATCGCCTGGCCGTTATCTTCGCCATAGATAGCTCCCGCTCCATTCCTGTCGAAGACCTAGAATGGGCAAAGCAGTACCTTGCCAATGCGCAAAAGGGCATGCACGCCCAGGACTTGGCCGGCCTTATAACCTTTGCCAGGGAGCCGCACATTCAAGCGCTGCCGGCACACTCCTTTCCGACGAACTATCTGCAAGAGCCTGGCCCTACAGACGCCACCAACATCGCCGACGCCTTGCGCGAAGCGAAGGCGCTCCTCAACAGCATACCAGGGAACCCCGGCAAGCGAATCGTGCTGCTCTCCGATGGAGATGAGACGAACGGCAACGCCCTCGGCACCCTATCCGAGTTGCAAGCCAATCACATCCTTCTCGATACGGTGGTGCTTCCTCATCATCTCAAACAGGAGGCATTGGTAGAACGCCTCGCTCTGCCCAGTCGCGTGAAGATCGGGGAGCCGTTTGCCGTGCGTGCCGTGGTGGAGAGCCTCACAACGCAACCCGCCACGCTCGTCCTTTTACGTAACGGCGAACTGGCCGCCCCTCAAAAGCATGTAACGCTTCACCCCGGCAAAAATCTTATCTCGTTTTCTCAAACCATCCTTCATCCGGGAACCTATCGCTACACCGTTACGCTGAATGCCCCCCAAGACACCTTCCCCGAAAACAACCGCGGGGAGGGCTTGGTGTGGGTACGCGGGAAGCCAACGCTGCTCTACGTGGCAGATAGCCCGGCTCTCACCGGCTTTCTGCAACAAACCCTTCGGAAAGAGAATATTGACGTTGCCTACGCGCCGCCTCAGGCCTTGCCGAATGATGCCGCCTCGTTAGAAGGCTTCGACAGCATTTTCCTCAGCAACGTTTCGGCCACCGAGTTGTCGGAGGCCCAAATGCGCGCCCTGCAAACGGCCTGTAGAGATTTCGGCATCGGCCTCGGAATGGTGGGTGGTGACCAGAGCTTTGGCGCCGGCTACTATCGGCATACCCCCATTGAAGAGGCGCTGCCGGTTAGCATGGATATCAAGAAACAGAAGCGCCTCCCCTCTGTCGCCGTAGCGCTCGTGATTGAGGACCTTGAAATTCCCACCACGGTCAATATGTCCATCGAAGCCGCCAAAGCCATTGTAGACCTTCTCGAACCCATCGATCAGCTGGGAGTGCTTGACTGCAATGGATTCTATTTCGGCCAATCCACCCAAGGGCAAAGCCCAGCCGGCACCTGGCGCATCCCCATGCAGCACGTTACCGACCCCAACGCCATTAAAGCCCAAATGCAAGACCTCACCAATATGGGCGACCCACCTAGCTACATTCCCTTCTTGCTCGAAGCAGCCCGTGTACTTAACAACACCGACGCCAAGATCAAACACATCATCTTTTTGGGAGATGGTGATGCCATCTACGAGGCGGATCAGAAACAGACGGTGGCGGCATTCAAAAAAGTTACCTCTGAGGGGATTACGGTATCTACCATCGCAACCGGCGCCGATGCCATGGGCAAGCGCTATATGGAAGTCATGGCCCTTCTCGGACACGGTCAGGCCTACGTTGCCGACTCCCCACAAGAACTGCCCCGACTGCTTTTGAAAGACCAAGAGACCATAAGCCAACCTCCTATTATCGAAGAGCCTTTCGACCCCACTCCGGTAGACACCGGCGGGGCACTCAAGGGCATTGACTGGAACAGCGCACCGCCTCTGCTGGGTTACGACGTGGTTTCGCTTAAACCAACGGCGACTTTGGGGCTGCTCGATGCCTCCCCAGGTCGTAACAACCCCATTTTTGCCAGTTGGCGCTATGGATTGGGACGTTCTGTGGCGTTCATGTCGGACGACCGCGCGCGTTGGGCGGCGCAGTGGCTTCACTGGCCGGGCTATGCCAAGTTCTGGGCACAAACGGTACGTTGGACGATGCGCCCCTCCCCTGCCTACGACTACGACCTACAAACCACCCAAGAAAACGGCGTTGGGCACATCACGCTCGATGCGGTGGATACCCAAGGGCGCTTTGTAGATAATCTTAAAGTTCGAGCGCATATCGTTCCTCCCGATAACGGCAGCCCAACGCCTCCCAAGCCCTTCGACATTCCACTACGGCAAACGGCGCCCGGCCACTACGAGGGCACCTTCGACGCTCCAGATACAGGCACTTACGCTATCAATGTGCTCTATAAGACACCGAACGGCAGCCAGTTAGTCTCTATGCCCACCGATCTCGTAAACGCCTACCCCGCAGAATATCGCGATCTACATGCAAACCGCTACTTGCTCAGTCGCCTGGCGGAACTGGGCCTGGGACGTTTCAACCCACCTGCGCAGGCCATCTTCGGCGCCGACCGGCCGGAGGAGGCCAGTCCGGTAGACCTCACCCTGCCGCTTTTGGCCGCAGCCTTGCTGCTTTTACCGGTAGACATCGCCTTACGCCGGCTCGCCATAGATGCCAAAGAGTTACAGCGTGCCTGGAGCTGGCTGCGTGGGCGGCGAAAGCCTGCGGAAGATGTTGAAAGCAAGCGTCTCTCACGCCTTAAAAAGGCCAAACAGGCCGCTTTCAGCGAGCAACCATCAACGATGCAACACGCCGCTTCCAAAGAGGCTCCTCCTACACCGCCGGTGTCGCGCCCCTCCGTTGTCTTCTCTCGCCCTGAAGAGCCGACACCACAGCCGTTGAGAGAAGAGCCAACCGTGCTTCTGAAAGAGCCGGAGGAGGGCGAAGAGATCGTTTCCTCTAAAGAAGAAATGGGCGGGCTGTCCCGACTTATGGCGGCCAAACGACGTGCCCGCTCTCAAGTGGAACCTCCAACGGAGACACGGGATGACCTCAATCCCCCTAACTCCGCTTAGCCCCCTTCTTGACACAAACGACCCGAATGAAGTATTATCCCTTTGGATTCAACAACAGCATAGCGAGAAGCTTCTTATCGAGAGCGGTCGAGGGAGCCGGCCCGATGACGCCGCAACAACCACCTGGCTCTTCTGCCAGGCAGGTGCTAAATCCGGGCAGGGATGCTTGGGCATCCACTGCGCAGATAAGAGGCTTGCACGCGCGGAATGGGGACATAGGGACTTTCTAAGGAGTCCGTCCGGTAAAGAACGCTTTTTCTGGCGCGCCTGCGGCCTCTTCTGCTCTGCGGAAGAGGCTTTTCGCTTGCTTGTGCGGCTTTGCGGCCGGACTCTTAAAGAAAGGAACGAAAGACTATGTCCGAATTCCGTCTGTTTACATCGGAAAGCGTTACGGAAGGCCATCCCGATAAGCTGGCCGATCAGATCAGCGATGCGGTGCTCGACGCCCTTATCGAGCAAGACCCCAACGCCCGCGTCGCGCTTGAAACCCTTCTTACCCGAGGCCTCTGTGTTGTTGCCGGAGAGCTTACCACCTCTGCCTATGTGGAGATCGCCGACGTGGTGCGCAAAACCATTGTCAACGTGGGCTATACCAACACCGCCTATGGGTTCGACGGCCACACCACCGGCGTCATGCTCGCCATCCAACAGCAATCGCCCGACATCGCACAGGGCGTGGATCGCGAAGACCCCAACGAGCAAGGGGCCGGCGACCAGGGGTTGATGTTTGGTTATGCAACGCGCGAAACCGAGCAGCTTATGCCGCTGGCCATCACCATCGCTCATGATCTCACGCGCCAGCTCGCCACCGTACGGCGCAGCCATCCCGAGCTGGGATTTCGACCGGATGGGAAAGCGCAGGTAACGATCGCTCTCGATGAGGCAGGCCGCCCCCATCACATAGATACCATTGTGGTCTCTACCCAACACGACGAGTCGATCTCTCAAGAAGAGGTGAAGGAGCGAGTATGCAACTATGTTATCGGGCCGGTGCTTCAGCGTTACGAGCGCTATGATTATGGAAACATCCATTATTTCATCAATCCAACCGGACGCTTCGTCATTGGGGGGCCTCAAGCGGACACCGGTGTCACCGGCAGGAAAATCATCGTAGACACCTACGGTGGTGCAGCGCGCCACGGCGGCGGCGCCTTTTCAGGCAAAGACCCGTCCAAAGTAGACCGCTCTGCTGCCTACACGGCGCGTTATATCGCCAAAAACATTGTGGCTGCCGGGCTAGCCGACCGGGTGGAGATTCAGCTTGCCTACGCCATTGGCGTGGCACAGCCCGTAAGCGTTATGTTGGATACCTTCGGTACCGGCAAAATCCCCGACGAAAAGATCGTGAAGCGGGTGCTAGAAAAGGTAGACCTGCGGCCTCGCGCCATGATCGAGCGGCTTCAGTTGCTGAACCCTGCCCGGGTACGCTACATCGAAACGGCCCGCAACGGCCATTTTGGCAATCCAGATTTTCCGTGGGAGCAACTCGATCTAGCCGACGAAATCGCATAAAAGGTTTAGCAACAGCAAGGGGCCGATCGGAAACTCCGATCGGCCCCTCTATTTTTCTCTTGCTTTACAGCATTCCTCTACCAACCGCGGGTGGCGAGAAGCTCTTTCTCTTCTAAAGTATGAATGTCAAGACTGGGCATTGGCTCGCCAAGGCCCTCAGAGATCTCGGCCAAAATTTTGGGATCGTTATAGTGGGTTACCGCATCCACAATAGCGCGCGCTCTTGCTTTGGGGTTTTCTGATTTGAAGATACCAGACCCCACGAACACGGCTTCGGCACCCAACTGCATCATCAGCGCCGCATCGGCCGGAGTCGCGATGCCTCCTGCGGAGAAGTTAGGAACGGGCAGTTTACCGGTTCGGTGCACCTCAACAACCAACTCGTAAGGGGCACGCAACTCTTTTGCCACGGCCATCAACTCATCTTCTCGCAGCGACTGAATACGGCGAATGTCACGCATTACCGTACGCATATGCCGTACCGCCTCGACCACGTTGCCGGTGCCTGCTTCGCCTTTGGTGCGGATCATGGCGGCACCCTCCCCAATACGTCGTAAGGCCTCGCCTAAATCGCGGCAACCGCAAACGAAGGGAACCTTAAAAGCATGTTTGTTAATGTGGTTCTCCTCATCTGCGGGGGTTAGCACCTCGCTTTCGTCTATGAAATCCACCCCAATGGCCTCAAGAATCTGGGCCTCTACAAAATGCCCGATTCGGCACTTGGCCATTACCGGGATCGTGACGGCCTCCATGATCTCCTTGATCATCTTGGGGTCGGACATTCGAGCGACACCGCCCTGCTTTCGTATGTCGGCAGGCACTCGCTCGAGGGCCATCACGGCCACCGCTCCCGCCTCTTCTGCAATGACGGCCTGCTCGGCGTTGACCACGTCCATGATCACGCCACCCTTCAACATTTCGGCCAGGCCCACCTTCGTTCGCCACGTCGCCTTTTGGGCTTCGTATTCAGATACGCTCATCTCTCATCTCCTTTCCGCCAAAAATTGTACCCGCTTCTGTACCCCTTACCGTTGAGAGGGAGGCTAGGGTGCGCAGCACTGTTTCTACGGCCAAAACATGTTGCTCAAAAGGAAAACCAGGGGCATGCTGTGGACTCGGAACGCGAAAGGTAGATTCATCGGCAGGAATGTGTAGAAACCCGGCCGGCGGTGAAGTGGGAAGTTGCTGAAGCAAATGGAGCACACGGAAGAATAGGTAGTTGCAGAGATAGTCGCCGGCATCGTCAGAAAGGCATGCGGGAATGCCACACCTTTCCAGGGCCTCTACAATCTGTTGCACGGGCAGTGTTGCCTCTAAAGTTGCCGGAGCCTCTGGGGCGATAGGGCCGGGGGCTAGGCGCGTTTCATCCACATCGAGCTTGTCGGACACCCAGTTATGCGCCTTACGCTCCACGCGCCAGAAGGAGGAGTTGGCAGCGACGCCAAGCATGAGAATGTAATCGAACGGATGGCCTATTTCGGCGCGTTGACGAACCAGCGCCTCAACGGTGCAGGGCGCCTGTATGTAGGAGACAGGCAGTGTGATGGCCGTAAGACCAATTCCCTCCACCGGATGTCTTCCGAAATAGCGCACCAGGCGCTGTGAAGGGTTGTGTATAACGGCGCCAAACGGCCCAAAACCAGTAAGCAGTATCTGCACGCCCATTGTTTCCTCCGAAAGGGAGGTGGCCTCCTCTCACCTGCGGCCTCTCCCTACTCTAAGTTATTACGATTCGGAGGGGGCGTTCTGCTTACCTTTGACAGGGCGCCTTCGAGGCTTAGCCGGAGGTGGTAGAACGATCGGAGGGGGAGCCAATGACTTGATCTCCGGTCTCAGCGGTGGTGGCAGTAGCTCCGGTAGAGGCCGGCCGGGGGGAAGCGGCTCCAGATTGTCTAGTCAAGGGAATTCGCCACCGTATTTTGATAGGAACTCTTTCACACGTGCTTCAAACTCGGTGGCACGTTTGTAGAGGGCATCTCTTTCTGCGGTAACCTGTTCAAGTCGGTTTAAGAGATCGAGGATGACCTCTACACCGGCCAAATTCACCCCCATATCCTGAGTAAGACGGCGAATTTGCAGCAGCCGTTCCACATCGGCCTGGGAGTAGAGCCGATTTTTGTTACGCCGCACCGGCTTTATTAATCCGAGTCGCTCGTACAGACGAATGGTCTGTGCATGCATATTGGTTAGTTCGGCAACAACTCCGATCATGTAAACCGGTTCATTTTTATCGTGTGCTGCCATCGTCTCTCCCCCCTCTCTCACTTACTGCGCACAGCGTCGCCACGCAGACGTGCCAGTTCCAATAGTAAGCTTTTCTCCCGTTCACTCAGATTGCGCGGCACAGTAATGCGCACACGAGCGTAAGCATCCCCGGCTTTTCTGCCATTCAAAGGTGGCATCCCTTTGCCAGCCAGTCGCAACTTCTGACCTGACTGGACTCCCGGCGGAATAACGATCTGCCGGCGCTGCCCGTCCAGCGTCTCTACCGTGGCTTCACCGCCCAGGGCGGCCACGGTGAAGGGCACATCGAGATCAAAGTAGAGGTCTTGCCCCTCCCGTTCAAAGCGCGGGTGAGGCAACTGGCGCAGCGTGATGTAGAGGTCGGCACGCCGTCCTTTGGCATCCGCCGGCCCCATTCCCTGTAGCCGCAATCGCAGGCCATCCCAAGCACCGGGCGGAATATTCACCTGCACGGTACGTGGAGAGGCGATATGCCCTGTCCCTCGACAACGAGGGCACACGGAGGCGCTTAGGTCAAAACGTCCCTGAGCGGTTCTCTTATGCCCCGAACCTCCACATTCTGGGCAGACATCTTCCACAACGAAGTGAGCCTGTTTGGTCGCGCCTCGATAGGCCTCTTCCAACGTCATATCAAGTGCAAACTCGATATCCTCCGCAGTGGCTGTAGGAGGGCGAAATCCAAAGCCGAAGCCCGCATCGCCTCCGCGGAACATGCGGAAGATGTCATCGAGATTAATTCCTTCGGAAAACCGAAAGCTTTCGGCCTGAAAGTCGCCGAAAGGTGAGGAATAACCGCTTGACGCGCCGGGTCCCCCACCAAAAGGCGCCTGTTGCCACGCGTCTCCAAACTGATCGTAGCGAGCACGTTTCTCCGGATCGGAGAGCACATCATAGGCCTCTTGGATGCGCTTAAAGCGCTCCTCTGCCTCCTTGTTACCGGGGTTCAGATCGGGGTGATATTTGCGCGCAAGGCGACGATAGGCCTTCTTGATCTCGTCTGCGGTTGCGTTGCGCGCCACACCCAATATCTCATAGTAGCTCTTTTCGTTCACCGTTGGCATCACCCCACTTTCCTATAGTGCTCTGCTTTCTTCCTCCGAAGAAACGTGTGAAAAGCAAGGTACCCTTCGCCGCCCATAGGGCGGCGAAGGGGAACGAAAGATCATTTGAACTCCGTGTCAATCACGGTCTCTTCGGGCGACTCTTGCTCGCCGCCCGCAGCACCATCCGCACTATGGCTGTTGTGCGTGCCCGCCGTGGCGTGTTGATAGACCGCTTCCGAGAGGCGATACATCGTCTGCTCTAGCGCTTGAGTTAGCTCTTGCAAGCGCTCGACCGAGGTATCGCCGGCGTTGATGGCCGATTTCAGATCGCTTATCTGCTTCTCCAGAGTCGCCTTCAAATCCAGCGGCACCTTGTCACCAAGATCGCGTATCTGTTTTTCCGCCGCATAGATAGCCGATTCGGCACGGTTGCGCGCCTCTGCGCGTTCGCGCTGTTTGCGGTCTTCTTCGGCGTGCTGTGCCGCCTCACGCATCATGCGGTCAATCTCTTCGCGGGTCAGGTTGCTGCTACCGGTAATGGTTATCTTCTGCTCACGTCCGGTGCCGAGGTCGCGTGCCGACACGCTGAGGATACCGTTGGCATCAATATCGAAGGTAACCTCGATCTGCGGCACACCGCGCGGCGCCGGCGGGATACCGGTGAGCTGGAAGTCACCGAGGAACTTGTTGGCCGCAGCGATCTCGCGCTCGCCTTGATAGACTTTCACATGGACGCTCGTTTGCCCGTCCTCTGCGGTGGTAAATATCTGGCTCTTGCGGGTCGGGATGGTGGTGTTGCGCTCGATGAGCTTGGTCATCACACCGCCAAGCGTCTCGATACCCAGCGACAGCGGGGTTACATCGAGCAACAGGATGTTGGTACCTTTGCTGCCTCCCTCGCTGGCGAGCACGCTGGCCTGAATGGCGGCCCCTACGGCGACCACCTCGTCCGGGTTCACCGTTTTGTTAGGCTCCTTGCCGCCACTGAGCTGGCGCACCAGCTCCTGAATCATCGGCATGCGTGTTGACCCACCCACCAACACGATCTCGTCGATATCGGAGGGTTTCAGCTTCGCATCGGCCAGGGCGCGCTCGAACGGTCCTTTACAACGCTCCACGAGGTCGCGCGTAATATCCTCGAACTTAGCTCGCGTGAGCGTTACATCGAGATGCACCGGCCCGTCCGGCGTACTGGAGATGAAGGGCAAGTTGATGTTGGTTTGCGTAACGGTAGAAAGCTCTATCTTGGCTTTCTCGGCGGCCTCACGCAAGCGCTGCAGAGCTTGTCTATCTTTACGCACGTCAATACCGGTCTCGCGTTTAAACTCCTCGGCCACATAGTCCACGATACGTTGATCCCAGTCATCACCACCAAGATGCGTATCGCCGCTCGTGGCCAGCACCTCCAGCACGGAACCACCATCCTCGGTGGTGCCGATCTCTAACAGAGAGACATCGAAGGTACCGCCGCCGAGGTCAAACACAAGCACGCGCTCCTCTTTCTTTTTATCAAGTCCGTAGGCCAGCGCTGCCGCCGTCGGCTCGTTGATGATGCGAAGCACTTTAAGCCCGGCGATTTCACCGGCGTTCTTTGTAGCGGTTCGCTGAGCATCGTTAAAGTAGGCCGGCACGGTTATAACGGCCTCCGTTACCGGTTCGCCCAAATAGGCTTCGGCGTCCGCTTTCAGTTTTTGCAGGATCATCGCCGAAATCTCTTCGGGTTTGTAGGTTCTATCCCCGATGGGGATGACCTCGGAGGTTCCCATTTTGCGTTTGACAGAGATAACCGTGCGGTCGGGGTTAATAATGGCCTGGCGTTTAGCAGGCGCTCCCACAAGACGTTCACCGGTTTTAGTAAACGCCACGACCGATGGCGTCAAACGGCTTCCCTCCGAGTTGGGGATAACCGTTACCTCACCGCCCTCCACCACGGCGATGACCGAGTTGGTAGTACCCAAGTCAATACCAACCGCTTTTCCCATATCCTTTAAATCCTCCAGGGTTCGTTTTTCCGTTGCTATTATCTTGAAGACACTAGTATTATACCATTTTAGTGTGTCATTATCAAATTACGCAACGCTGAGAAAGAGGGTTCCCCTTCCCTTGTCACCGTGATTTCTGCCCCTCCGAAAGCGTAGTATAATTTTAGAGACAACAGAACGCGATTCGTAACACAGAATAAAAAGGTAGGTGTTGGATATGAGTGTTCCTTCTGCGTTGGAAGAGGCCGTTGAGTTTGCGGAAAACCCGGAGCCACGATGCCCCTGTGTGCTTCTGCTGGATACCTCCGGCTCCATGAACGGCCCTGCCATAGACGCCCTTAATGAGGGATTGAAAACGTTTAAAAACGACCTGATGCGCGACCCCCTTGCCTCCAAAAGAGTAGAGGTCGCCATAGTGGCCTTCAATAACGACGTGACGGTTGTTCAAGATTTCGTCACTGCCGACCAGTTCGACCCGCCTACCCTCACTGCAGGCGGCATGACCCACATGGGAACGGCCATTAACAAAGCCCTCGACATGATTGCCGCCCGAAAAGCCCAGTATCGCGCCAACGGAATCGCCTACTATCGCCCGTGGGTCTTTCTCATCACCGACGGGGCACCGCAAGGGGAGCCGGATGAGGTGGTGGAGCGCGCCGCCCAAAGAATTCGAGAAGAAGAGGCGGCTAAACGGGTAGCCTTTTTTGCCGTTGGGGTGGAAAATGCGGATATGAACAAACTGGCTCAAATTGCCGTGCGAACGCCCGTTAAACTCGTGGGCCTTAACTTTGTAGAGATGTTTGTTTGGCTTTCGGCCTCCATGCAAAAGGTATCGCAGTCCCAAGTAGATGAGCAGGTGGCGCTTCCACCACCTGGATGGGGTACGGTTTAACGGTGACACACAGCGGGGTTTGGAAGGTCGTTTCGGCTTCTGTGGCCGGAACAGGCCATGTTCGTGCCGGATACCCTTGTCAAGACGCTCATGAATGCCTTGTTCTACCGAAAGGCCTGCTTTTGATCGCCGTTGCCGATGGCGCCGGCTCCGCACAGTTTGGCCAACTCGGCGCGACCCTGGCCGTACAAAGCTCGCTCCACTTCTGTGCGGAGCAGGCCCCAAATCTTCATGAAGCGTCGCAGGCACAAAAAAACCTTATCGGCGGCCTCTGCACAGCACGAGCGCGTTTAGAACAGGAGGCGGAAACACAGCAGATAGAGCTGCGTGAGCTGGCCTGCACGCTGCTGCTCGTCGCTGCAACCCCCCGTTTCGTGGCTGCCGCACAGGTAGGTGATGGAACCAGCGTTGGGCTTTTCCCCAACGATACATTACGTACTCTTACCCGGCCCCCACAAACCGAGTATGTTAACGAGACCCTGTTCCTAACCTCTTCCTCCAGCTTGGAAGCCGCCCAGTTTGCCTTCCATCCAGAGGGGCCGCTGGGCATCGCCGTCACCACCGACGGCCTGCAGCGCCTCGCGCTCAAACTGCCGGAGGCCGAACCCCACGCTCCCTTCTTTCTTCCGCTTTTTCGATTCGCCGCTCATATCGGCGCCGATGGTCAACAACAGCTTGAAGCCTTTCTGCGATCGCCGCGCCTTGCAGAACGTACCGACGACGACTTAACCCTCGTGCTCGCCGTGCGCCACCGTGAACTGCATGGCCGGACCGTTTAACTCCGATGCGCCTTATCCGTAAGTCTAATGGTTCCAGTATTCTTGTAGATATGAATCATCCGCTGGGCTCCGGCGGAGAGGCGCGGGTTTTTGCGGTTACCGATGCAGAACGGCTTTGCGCCAAAATTTACCACCAGCCAACCCCAGAACAGGTGCGCAAGCTCACCGTTATGGTGGAAAATCCTCCCGATATCCCCATCTCCGGCGCCGACCACCACTCGATTGCCTGGCCGATAGACCTGCTCTATCATGCCTACGGCAGTCGTGGGTTTGCCGGCTTCCTTATGCCGCGCGTTAGCGGAATGCGCCCCCTCTTTAACGTCTACAATCCGGCCATTCGCCGCAAGGAAACCCCGCTTTTCACTTACGAATATCTCTATACGTCCGCCATCAACGTCGCTTGGGCCGTCCGCGCCCTGCATCAACGAGGCTATGTGATCGGCGACATCAACGAATCGAATATCCTAGTCAAAGACACCGGCCTGGTTACGTTGGTGGATACCGACTCGTTTCAGGTACATGACCCGGTTAGGCAGACGACCTATCGCTGCCCGGTTGGCAAGCCGGACTATACCCCTCCCGAGCTTCAAAACTGCAATTTCCGCACCATCGATCGCACGCCGGAGCACGATCTCTTTGGGCTAGCTGTTCTTATCTTTCAGCTTCTTATGGAGGGCACGCATCCCTTCTCCGGCATCTATTTGGGGCATGGCGACCCTCCCCCCTACAGCGAGCGCATTCGAGCTGGTCATTATCCCTATGGGGCACGCCCTGTGCCCTATAAACCGATGCCACAAGCTCCCCCTATGGCGCTTTTGCCTCCTACTCTCAAGGCCCTTTTCGCCCGTTGTTTCGAGGATGGCTTCCACGACCCCTCGGCACGCCCGGATGCGGCCACCTGGAGTGCTGCCCTAAAAGAGGCTGCCGCTTCGCTCACGGTTTGTACCGAGAACCCCCTTCATCGCTATGGTGCCCATCTTACTCGCTGCCCCTGGTGTGAACGCAAAGCGCTGTTGGGAGGGCGTGATCCGTTTCCACCCGAGCCGCAGGAGCCTATCAAACGCCCATCACGGTCGCAGCCGGCTCGCTACCCGGTTACCCTGCCCCCTCGCAATCTTCCTGCGCCGCAGCCCGCACAGGCCTCGCCTGTCGTTTCGCCTTCGCCTCAACAAGCGGTAGCCGCCTCTGGATCGGCCGGCGTGCCCTCCGCGATGTCATGGCCTCTAGCCCCATCGGCCTACTACAACTCCTACAGCACCCCCCTGCCCCGTCTCCCCTCCCTACCACCCTATCCGGCAGCCACATGGGCTGCTGGTGTCTTGGCACTCTTGGCCATTTTTCTGCCCGTGCTGCACTTTATTACAGGCCTCTTTGCACTTATAGCTGCTATCATCGGATGGAAGGTCGCCCGAGCCGGCAGACCCATGGCCTTTCTCTCCGGGCTTACAGGGGCCTTAGCTGTAACCGTGGTGCTTGCCCATGCGGCGGAAAGGCGCTATATCCCCGCCTATGTACGCACCATTAGCGAAAGCGGCCCCATCTACTCCGTCGCTTTCTCACCGGATAGCAGCACCGTGGCCACGGCGATGGGCCGTAACGAAGACCAACGCCTCATCCCTGGCGAGCTGAACCTCTACGACACCGTTGAGGGAACGCTCGATCGCTCCATCACAGGCATCGGCAGCGTTACGGCTGTGGCCTACTCCCCAGATGGCAAACTGTTAGCAAACGGCACCGATGCCGTTCTCCTTAACGGCAGTGTTCGGCTGCGCGATGCCCATAGCTATCTTACCCGTGGCGAACTTAACGGATTTCAAGGAGATGTAAGTGCCTTGGCCTTCTCGCACGATAGTCAACGCCTGGCCGTAGGCACACGCGCACGTACGGTAGAGGTTTGGGATGTGCATCGGCTCTACCCGGTGGCGCAAATACCCGCACCGGGAGAGGTGTTCGGCGTGGCCTTTTCTAACGACAATCGGCTCGTTGCCATCGCAAGCGGGTCGGTTACAAGCGGACTTCCCGGCCATGTTTGCATATACGATCTTTCAACTGCCCGCTTCCTCTGGAACCATCGCGCCCACGGCGCACAAGCGCTCTCTGTTGCCTTCTCGCCGGATGACAAAGTGCTTTATAGTGCAGGGGTAGACAACGCCATCCGAGTTTGGGATGTCCACTCCGGCAAGCTACTTCGCATGATAAGCGCCGACGACGCAGGCGGCCTGAACGCGGTGGCGCTCTCGCCGGATGGCACGAAAGCGGTAAGCGGCAGCACCGACGGCGTCGTGCGTCTATGGGACATGCGTACCGGCCAGGTGCTCTATCGGTTTGTGCCTCCGGACAACACATCTCAGGAGGAGGACGCCATTATCAACGCGGTATCCTACGCCCCGAACGGACGCTTCATTGCCGCCGGAACCCAAGGGGGCACGCTCTACATCTGGAGGGTGCCGGCTCGATTCGTTCATTAGGCCGTTTGCTCAAAAGCACGCATGGCCTCTTCCATAATTATCACGCTGGCGCTACAACCAATTCTATCGGCTCCTGCTTCTAGCATCTCCAATGCCGCTTGCAAGGTGCGAATGCCTCCCGCAGCCTTTACCTTACACCGCTCTCCGGCCACTTGTCGCAGCAGACGCACGTCTTCGAGCGTTGCACCACCCGAAGCAAAACCGGTGGATGTTTTGAGAAAATCGGCGCCGCTTTCTAACGCTATCTCCGCCGCGCGCCGCTTCTGCATGGTGTTGAGTAAAGCGCACTCTAAAATGACTTTTAACACCCCTCCCCCCGCGTGCACATGCTCAGCTACCTGCCGAATATCGTCGGCAACCAGCTGCCAATCGGCATCGTGAACGGCACCGAGGTCAATCACCATATCGAATTCAGTGGCTCCCTGCTCTTGTGCGCGTTCCACCTCATAAACCTTTACTGCTGTTCCATTCGCCCCATGAGGAAACCCTATCACGGTGCCTATGGGGATGCCTGTATTCTCAAGCTCTTTCACTGCAAGGGGCACGCGCACCGGCTGCACACAAACAGAAGCAAACCGGTAAGCCCGTGCCTCTGCACAGAGCCGCCGAATATCGTCGGCGGAAGCTTCAGGGCGCAAAAGCGTATGGTCAATGCACTTTGCCAGCGCTTCTGGAGAACGGATAGCCATTTTTCGCTCCATGACAAGTTCAAAGCCTGTATGTTATACCCGTTGGATGTCTTCTTAGAGCATGAATCGCTGAAACAACCTTGCCTTAAAACCCGTCTCTATTGACAGAGTTAGTCCTAGAAACCATAATAGTTTTTGAGGCCCAGAAGGCCTACGATGACAACGCTCGCTCGAACCGAGGAGACCAATATGAACACACAAGAGCTGCCCATACGGCGTATTGACCACATAAGGTTTTTTGTGGGAAACGCCCGCCAATCGGCCTACTTCTATCGCAATGCCTTTGGCTTCGAGGTTGTTGCCTACGCCGGTCTCGAGACCGGTGTTCGCCATGAGGCCGCCTATCTTCTGCGCCAAGGTGACATCCATTTTGTGCTTGCTTCCCCGCTGCGCGCCGACCATCCGGATAATCACCGCCTGCTGATTCACGGGGATAGTGTGCAAGATATCGCCTTTGAAGTGGACGATGTGGAGGCTGCCTATCAAACCGCCCTGGACAAGGGCGCCACGAGCGCCAAAGAACCTACCTACCATGAGGATGAGGAGGGGGTTTACGTTCATGCAGCCATTCACACCTACGGCGATACCATCCACAGCTTCGTCAATCGCGATCGCTATCGAGGTCTCTTCGCCCCAGGCTTTAAACCGCTCGATCCGGAGCGCTATAGCCCACGCACCTTCCATCCGGTGGGTTTTAAGAGCATAGACCATATCGTCGGAAATGTGGAGCTGGGCCAAATGGATCGCTGGGTTCACTTCTATGAGGAGGTGCTTGGCTTTAAGCAGCTGATCAGCTTCGACGATAAGGACATCAGCACCGAGTACACAGCCCTTATGTCAAAGGTGGTGCAGGGCGGTCAAGGACGCATTAAATTTCCTCTCAATGAGCCGGCTCCAGGTCGCAAACGTTCGCAAGTTGAGGAGTTTCTGGAGTTCTACGGAGGTCCCGGAGTGCAGCATATCGCGCTTTCCACCGATGACATCATCTCCACCGTGCGGGCTTTACGCCATAACGATGTCTCTTTTCTTCATGTCCCCGACACCTATTACGAGATGTTGCCGGCCCGCGTAGGTCAGATTGAAGAAGACCTTCACGAGTTGGCCCAGTTGGGCATCCTCGTAGACCGTGATGATGAGGGCTATCTTCTGCAGATTTTCACAAAACCGGTGGAAGACCGGCCCACCCTGTTCTTCGAGGTCATCCAACGACATGGGTCGCAATCGTTCGGCAAAGGAAACTTTAAGGCGCTCTTTGAGGCCATCGAGCGAGAGCAGGCGCGACGAGGAACCTTATGAAGTTACTTCGTCTGAAGAGCGAGCCACGCTTCTACTACATTCTGATCGGAGAGGAGATATTCGACTTTGCGGTAACTGTGCCCGGCGACCTCCGTCTTACCATGCCGCTCGACGCCAACGAGTTCCTGCCTATTATCTGCCAAATGCGAAAGCGGGGCAACCTTTTAGAGCGCCATCAGAAACGGCTTGAGAAGATCGGGCCGGAGGAACTTCGGCCTTTCCGCAGACCCTTCCCTCTTGAAGACCTCGATCTGCCCGTGCGTCCTACCTCCTTTCGAGACTTCTACGCTTTTGAGGAGCATGTGCGTAATGCACGACGCCAGAGAGGACTAGACATGATTCCGGAGTGGTATGAGGCTCCGGCCTTCTACTTTTCCAACACGGCCTGCATGCTACCACACAGGGCCGCAGTGCCCAAACCCGCAGAAACGGAGGAGCTTGACTTCGAGCTAGAGGTCGCAGCGGTTATTGGAATGGCAGGCAGCAACATTCCCGTAGAGGAAGCAGACAGCTACATTGCCGGTTTCACCATTTTAAACGACTGGAGCGCGCGCGATATTCAACGGCGCGAAATGAAGGTGGGGCTTGGCCCGGCCAAAGGCAAGGATTTCGCGACCTCCCTAGGGCCTTACCTCGTGACACCCGATGAGCTGGAACCTCGAGCGTTACCCGAAAACGGGCGGGGACGCCGCTATGACCTCACGATGAAAGCGTTTGTGAACGGGCAGCAGATATCTTACGGTAACCTTAAAGAGATGCACTGGACGTTCGCCGAACTCATTGCCCACGCCTCGCGAAACACCACCCTCCTACCGGGCGACCTTATCGGCTCCGGCACCGTGGGCACAGGCTGTCTGGTGGAGTTCCCGCCAGGAACCTACCCTTGGCTGCGCCCCGGCGACGTCGTGCGTTTAGAAGTCGATCTGCTTGGCACCTTAGAGAATCGCATTGTTTAAGCAAAACCCCACGGATTCAAACCCAAAAAGGAACGGGCTGTCGGCGTCCTATCGTCGCGGTAAGCGCATTGGCCGCACCATTTGGCGCTACCTTTACACCATTTATCAGGCCTATAGTCGGCACGAAGGAAGCATGATGGCCTGCGCCTGTGCCTACTGCATTCTCCTTTCCCTGGTGCCATTTCTCGCTTTCGGCATTGCGGTTATAGGTTTTTTTATTGGCAGTTCCGAGCGCGCCCTGCATAGCTTCATATCGTCCGTTGAGGGCTTTCTTCCCCTTAACCCCGGCTTTTTGCAGTCTACTCTCGACCATATTCTGGCCAATCGGGGTACTCTAGGGCTTATTGGGCTTGTGGGCTTGCTTTATGGGGCGCATCAAGCGTTTCTCGTGCTTGAAAATGCGCTTAACCTTATATGGGAGGTAAGAGAACCGCGCAAGTGGTATCAGAGGCGTTTTATTGCCCTGGAGGCTACCGTGCTTACCATTCTGTTTATGGGGGCCGATATGAGCGCCGCGGTGGTCATGGCGTTCTTCTCTCATCTCTTTCCCTACCTCACCGCTTCTCTTAGCTCTCTCATTCAAGTGGGGCTTACGCTTCTACCGCTTGTTCTTACAACACTGCTTTTCTACGAGCTTTATCGGCTTCTGCCCGCCTATCGCCCTCCCAAACGCCCTGCCTTCATCGGCGCCATCGTAGCCGCTATCTTCTGGGAGCTTATTCGAATCGCATTTAGCTTCTTTCTGCTTCGTTTCCATTCTTATGATAAGCTCTATGGCTCACTCAGCAAGCTTGTGGCGCTGGTAATCTGGACTTACTATTCCATGGTCATCTTTCTACTTGGAGCCGAGATCGCGGCCGATTTAGCACGAAAAGAAAGAGAAAAGGAGTTGGAAACGACTCGTGCGGAAATTACGTCTATTCAAGAGTAATCCGTTTTAAAGAAGGGAGATTCTGCGATGCGCATTGTTTTCCTCGTCATTGCGATGATCGTCGGCTTCATCTTATGGAAGCTTTTGTTAGGCGTGATCGCTTGGGTGGGCCACCTCTTTTTCATCGCTCTCGAGATCGCGCTCCTTGTGTGGCTCATCTCCGAAGTCTATAAGCTGCTAACAAGCAAGAATAAGGAACTGCTTTAACCGTTGTTCAAACCATACCCCCAATAGGACATATAGGGTAAGGTAAGCGCAAAGCCACCCCAACAATATTGGTAAACAATATTTGTCAGCAGTTGGCAACCCTATTTAAGCCGGAATGAGAAATATAGGGGCTTTTGGTAGCTCCGCCGATGGGTCTTTCGCCAATTCGGGAACTACAGACAGCCGATCGGGTTGGGCACAGTAGGCTACGTCCTCACCGAAACCTATTTCGGCAAGATGTTGGGCATGGCGTCCCTCAAGCCAGCTACGAAGGAGTTGAGGGTCTTGCTGCCAAAGACGTTTACAGGCCACGGCAGCGTCGTCTAACCGAGGAAGTTCCCAGGGTGTGGCTTGGGCGATAAGCGCTTCCACGAAGAGACCGGCAGAGGTAGCATCCTCCAGCGTGAAATTGCCATCCGTTCCGCTGCACACGATAACGATATCTCCCTCAGCCTGTTGGGCTGCAGCCCATGCCGCTTGGGCAACGGCCGCTCGATTGAGCGGTGCCCCTGCAAAAACTCGCCGAGCTTGTCTCGCCTGTGCCAAAGCACGTGTGCCGTTGGTTGTGGAAAGCACAACGGGCCGCCCTTGAAAATCTTGTGTGAGAAACTCCACCGGGGAGTTACCGAAGTCGAATCCCTCTGGCTTTCGTCCTTCCGTCTCTCCACAAAGCAGCAGATGGTTTTCGCGTGCAAAACGGATGGCGGCTTCATGCCCCTCTGCCACGTAAACACGGGGGCAGTTGCGTGCAAAGAGCACGGCGATGGCGGAGGTAGCCCGTAAGGCGTCTATAACGATGCAGACGGCATTTCGAATATCCCCAACCAAAGCCGGCAAGAGCGCGACACGAATCTCCATGGTGCGCATTAGAGGCGCCTAAGCTCGCGCAGATAGACCTCGGCGTTGCTTGGGTCGTAGCACCAAAGGTGAATCTGCTCCATAAGTCCCCGGCATGCGCGAATGGCTTCCACCATGGCAAGGGCGGTGGATTCGGCAACCGCCCTTTGCAGAGAGAGGGTCACCTGATTTGGTTGGGGCATGAGGTTGTTTGTGAAATCCGGCAAGATAACGCCCGTGCAATCCCGTTGACGCGCCAACTCCATCGCCCTCCGCACCGCGTGAACGATTCGTTCGGGAGAGCTTTGTTTTTGATGATCGAAAATAACGGCGAGAGCCGTATAGGCATAACGATAGCGCGCGCCGCTTACAATAAGCGCCTCGCCGGGCGGCATCGGGGCAAACCGATCGGCCTCCCTTTGCGGGCGATCGGCACCGTAGTCACGAGCAAGCTTGGCGGCTCCATAAACCATCTTCAGATCTGGCGAAACGGGCACGATGATGGCCTGTTTTCTCCGAAAGAACGGCGCTCCCAACATGCGCGCCGGCAACTTATAGGAGGCCGACCATAGCTGCACATTAAGTCCATCGCGTTGCACCCTATACAGAGGATGAATGAAGGGCTGTGCAAGTCTCAGATGGCGCAGGCAGCGCCGCCACGATGGACGATTTTCTTGAGATGTCGGGAGATGAACAACAACCATCTGTCTATTTCCTCTTTCTCGTCTTTGAACTTGTTAGGGCGGCAGTCGGTCTACCGGTTTTAGGTCGGGGTTATCGCAGGCCTGCCGTCCTTTTTTTGCCATAGGATACCACTTTCCGTGAATGCGTACCCGCACGATGTCGGCGGTATAGTCGTTTGTGGTGCCGCACTCGGCACAATTCGAGAAAAGCGCCGAGCCTACACCATAGGCATCTACGGGAACATGCATCTCCTCGAAAGCCCGTATGCGCTGCGGATTGAACCCACCACTGACGATGATCTTCACTCGATGACACCATTCACGCGCTCTATCCACCCAACGGGCGGGGAGGTCCCATGCCTCAAAAGCGGTATCAATGGCGGCACGCAAGGCGAAACAGAGACGGGGATTTACCCCATTATCCAGGCGAGGGTCACCCAAAGGGGCGACGCTTACATCGCGCATATTCCCGCTGGTATCCGGCCGTACACCATAGAGCACATATCGCTGGGCCTCTTCGGGCCGGCCAGCCTCCATCAACTGCATGTAGCGGCTAAACATGCGCTCCATCACGGCGAGCGTATCACCCAAACAGTTGTTATGAAAATCCACCAGCGCGATGCGCGGTATGGAGGGCGGCAGAACCGCTGCAAAGGCGAGCATAGTCTCCGCCGTATCTCCCAAAAAACAGGCGATAGCTGCATGGGCCACCGTGCCGCCTCCAGCCCCACCCCACCAATCGCCCTGCTCATCGGTAGAAACCAAAGAGGGATTCGTGCGCCCATGCTGGGCATTGTAGACCTGCACGGCGATGTGGTAGGCATATCCATCGCCCGCCTGAACTTCGTGAGCGTCGAAACGTGCCGGGAAAAAGAGCACATCCTTGCCTCTGGCCGCCTCGAGAACCTGGTAGACATTGGTGGCGATGCGCGATCCGCGCGTGAGAGCGCCCAGCGTGGGCGTCTCCAAAATGGCAAAATCGCGATAGCGCCCCCGTACCTTTAACACCGGCTGTACCTGCATGGGATCACCGGAGTAGGTGGCGATATTGCCATCGTGAACGGCCAACACCTCCAAATTCTCAAACGTATCTATCCATTCCCCCCGTTCGTTGAAGTAGCCGGTGCAGGTCTGCAGCATGGCAAGGGCTTTATCCACACCCACCACAATGCACATAGGTTGGCGGCGTGGGAACCATTGCATCTCGACCTCGATGTTACCGATGTCCACATTCGAGATATCTACTCCGATATCGGAAAGATCGGGACAACTGCCGCCAAAGCGATAGCCCTGACGAGCCAACTCGGCCAAGAGAGCTACAATGTTATAGAAGTACTTATCCGAATACCAACCGCGGCGCATCCGCTCCACATCAAGCTTAAATGTGCTTACTGGCAAGCGCTTGCCGTCGAATACGCTCATAGTTCGCCGTTTGCCTTGCCCACCACCCCAACAGCACGCCGGGGCGAATGGGACTGCCTCTCTCCTTTTTCCTCAAGTCCATATCATATAACGGTATTATGACACAGAGCCTAGAAGGTTCCATACAGCCTGTCGCCGAAATCGCCAAGGCCGGGCAAGATAAAGCTTTTTGCGTTCAGGTCTCTATCGCGTGCGGCTGCCACGATCTGCAGTGCAGGAAAAGCTTTCTCTAATTTGGCGATACCCTGGGGGGCCGCAACCACGCAGAGCAAGATAACTTTTTCGGCTCCAGCCTCATAGAGGCTTTTAGCCGCCCGATAGGCCGACCCCCCTGTGGCGAGCATAGGGTCTAGCAAAAACGCCGTTTTGCCGGCCATGTTCGGCAGTTTACAGTAGTACGAATGGGCTTCTGCAGTGACCTCATCGCGTTCTAAGCCTACATAGCCGACGGCTGCGCCGGGGAGCATCTCTAGCGTGGGCTCAAGCATTCCAAGGCCGGCACGCAATACCGGCACGGCCACAATCTCCACATCTAGCTCGCGGCCTTCCATCTCCTCCAACGGCGTGCGAATGGTACGGGGGCGTGTGGGCAGGTTTTTTGTGGCCTCTGCAATGAGAATGTGCGTTAAGGCCCGCGTAAGCGGACGAAACTGTTCCGGAGGCGTGTTTTCATCGCGTAGGCGCGTCACAATATGATCGGCAAGGGCATGGTTCAAGACGGTTAGCGACATTCCCTTCTCAGCCTTCTTCCTGTTTTGATTTTGATAGTGAAATACCCAAAATAGTCTCTCTTTTGCCAGAGCCTATTTTAGGACGCCTGTTTTTCTCTTTGAAAATCTCCCTTCCTTTCGCCAATCCGCCGTTTCCCAATCTCTATCTGCTGGGCAATGGCCGCCATGACGGTTTCGAGAATCTGTTCGCGCGAGGCATCGGGCGAAAAATGGATGGGCGGGCCGAAACAGATGGCAAGGCGTGCCCGTCGTAGCTTTTTCGCTCCGGGAGGCAGCATATCGAACGTCCCCACAACGCCAACCGGGACTACGGGGGCGCCGCTTTTTTGCACCAACAGCGCCAACCCCGGCTGCGCCGGCTGAAGGTTTCCGTCTCGGCTGCGACCGCCTTCTGGGAAAAAGCCTATCGCCTCGCCTTTTTCCAAAAGCTCTAAAACGAGATGAAACATACGCAGATCGGCTTTACCACGTCGCACGGGGATGCCTTGCATTGTGCGAGTTACAAACCGAGTAACGGGATGATGCCAAAGCTCGATCTTAGCTACCCCCCATATCCAGCGCCGTCGCGCAATAATCGCCCATCCGAGCGGGGGATCGAGATTGCTTAAATGGTTGGCCGCAAGAATCAGGGCGCCGGTCTTAGGGATATTTTCCAGACCGATCACCTCGAGCCGTCCATAGAGCTGGAAAAAGAGCCGAAATATCCATGCCAACGGATATCGGCAAAGACGATGATACCAACACGGAAGCCCTACTTCTTTCCAAGTCGCTCCTGCTTTCACGCTTCTGACACTCCACATCGCCTCTGGTTACAGCGTTCTTGATGGAGGCTTAGTATCTGCCGAACCACGGCATCGAGGTCGAGACCATCGGTATTAAGGAGGATCGCATCGGGTGCCGGCCGCAGAGGCGAGTCGGTCCGCCGACTATCACGCGCATCGCGCTCCTCTTGCTCCTTCAATATCGTCTCTTCAGAGACCTCCAGGCCTTGTGCTCTTAGCTCGGCCGCACGACGCCGAGCACGCTCTTGGGGCGAAGCCGTGAGGAATATCTTCAGCTCGGCCTGCGGCACGACTACCGTTCCCGTATCACGGCCTTCGAGCACCACCCCGTTTTCTGCTGCCAACGCCATCTGGCGTTGCCGCTCCACTAGCGCCCTGCGTACCGGCGAGTGGGTAGAGATGATCGAGGTGGCCTGCGACACTTCTGGCGTACGAATAGCCTCGGTAACCTCTTCGGCACTATCTCCTTCCCCTATCCAGACTCGTTGTACCCCATCGGGAGAGAGCGGCCCGAAGCGAATGGGCAGCGTGCGAGCCAATTGGGCTAGCGTTTCGGCATCGGACAGAGCTATTTTATGTCTTAAAGCCATCAAAGCCACAGCCCGATACATGGCTCCTGTATCTAAGTAGGTGTAGCCGAGCGCTTGTGCTAATTTTCGTGCGACCGAGCTTTTACCGGCCCCAGCAGGACCATCAATAGTGACTATCAAACTTGCCTAGAACCTCCTTCTCTGCTAACACAGTCTACCACCAAAGTCAACAGGGTACCATAAAAAAACCGATTCCATAAGGATAGCGCACATGATCCCTTTTACGCCAGAAACGGTGGTCCGGGCCTACAGCATAGGAATCTTTCCTATGTATGTTGAGGAGGCAAAGGAGATTTTGTGGTTTCGGCCTGAGATGCGTGCGATCATTCCGCTTGATGGCTTTCACATCTCACGCTCGTTGGCCAAGACGATCCGCAAAGGGCGCTTCGAAGTACACATCAACACGGCCTTTGAGGAGGTTATGCGCGGCTGTGCCGATAGGCCTGAAGGAACTTGGATAACTGAGGACTTCATTCGGGTCTATACCGAACTTCACCGACGTGGCTTGGCGCATAGCGTGGAGACATGGCGCGAAGGGCGTCTTGTAGGGGGTACCTATGGAGTCGCTTTGGGAGGGGCTTTTATGGCAGAGAGTATGTTCCATCGAGAAACAGATGCCTCTAAAGTAGCCCTAGCCGCCCTTGTACATCGCCTTAAAGAGCGCAACTTCGTGCTGCTAGATGTACAGTACCTAACGCCGCATCTACAGCGCTTGGGGGCTATCGAGATTCCAAACAAGGTCTACCTTGCACAACTGCAAAAGGCCTTGAAATTACCCTGCCGATTCGTTTAAGGAAGCCACCTTCCCCCTTTACCAGTTTGTGCTGGTGAGGTCAATATAGATACGTTTTGTATAGGTGGAGTAGGTTAACTGCAGCTCTCGGGCGCCGATACGCCGGCCAATGGTGAACTCAAAATCTTGATAATCCAAAAAGCTACCGTGTTGGAGTGTTGCCGAGGCGAGCAGACGCCAGCGGGAGTCAATGCGATAGACGGCATCGGCCAGAAAGCTGGCGCTGGGGCTATCTAAAAAGGCCGTTCCGGCAAGCCCAAGCGCAAAATGTTTCGAGCGTCCCACTTGATAGGTGATGCTGATGCGATGTTTGCCGTCTTCGTTGTAGGCCGGGTTGGGCGTGGAAAGAAAATCGTAGCTGAAGTTGATGTCTCCTCCGTTTGGAAGGGTGCGATCAAGCCCCAAAGAGATTTGAGAGGTGAAACCGGTGAGATGGTTTGTTGTCCACATATGGCCTAGGGTGAAGGAGACGTTCAGGGTTGTCCGTCGGTCTAACAACATCGGCATCGCCGGGAAGGTTCGCCAGGTTATCTCTTCCGAGGAAGCGTTCGTTAACGAGGCAAGGCTACCGGCAGTGCGGAAGTAGTTTGAGGAGTAGCGTGTGCCAAACACATAGCGCCATCCCTTTGCGAATCCATAGGAGCTTGGATTGGTCTCAAGATAGAGGTCACCCTCCAATGAGGTCTCTGTAGGGGAAACCCATGTCTGTCCCCCATTAAAATCTATGCCCAAGCGTCCGAGTTTGCCGTGTGTGCTTAGGTCGAGACTGCCGATTAGGCCGGTATGATGGGGAAAATCTAAAGCAAAGGCCCCCTGAGTGCTATCCGAAAACTCCTGCGTATGAGTCCACTGAAAACCCCACCCTCCACGCGTTAAATCGGTAAAGCCATAAGAGCCTTCGTAGCGCATCTCGCCCGTGCCGGAGTAGCTCTGCATGAGGTCAATAGACCAGCCGGGGTCGGTGCTAAAGTACCCCCTTCCTAACTGTTGGTCATGGCGAATGTAGAGAATACCCGAGCTACGTGGCGTGAGGTCGTAGTAGAAAGGCAGTTCAAGCCCAAAGCCTCGCGAGCCAACGCTAATAAAGTGATCGGAGAAGAGCTGATCGGAGTTGAGGCTCATCTCGTAGTAAGGCAGGCTTAGGATTTGCAGATTGTCCTGAAAGAAACGAGGACGGGTGAACTGAAGCTTGTCGCCTGGGAAATAGGCGATAGAGCGCGCCACCACCACCAGCTTCACCTGCATTTGCGGCATTGTAAAATAGGCTGGGGGCACAATGCCGTGCGGCTTCTGCATCTGCAGGTCCACCCCTGTGATCTCCACCTGTTGCACACTGCCGTTCCACTTGGCAATGGCGTAGCCTATTCCCGTACCTAGACTGTAGTAAAGGCGAATGGCATGAATGACATGCTTCCCCCGACGCAGGGTGATGTTATCTGCAGCCCGCACTACGGCGTTATCGTCGCAATGAAACTGAATGCGATCGGCTTTTATGTCGAAGTTGCGATAGGAAAGCTCCGAGCCACCGTTTACGCTAAAGGCCTCGATAATGCGATCGGTGGCGCTATAGGCAACATACTTTCCGGTAAAGAGCACGTAGTTGTTGCCCTCAACGGTCGCTTCTGGATCGTTGGTAAACTCGATCTGAAGAGCATTCGAGGCGCCTACCCCAGCGCCTTCGGCGATCGCTGTAACTTGTGCCACCGTGGGGAAGGGAGCACTAATAAGTCGCGTCTGCGCGATGCCGCCTACGGCCGTTACCCGCGTCTGTGTGAGCGTTCCGGCGGTGGTTTGAAAAAGAACGGTGGCGCCATTTAAGGGGTTGCCATTCTGATCACGAACATCGGCAATGATGAGCGTCTGCTGTTTTCCGTCCGCCAAAATGACGTCCCGTGTGGCAGACAGAGTCACCATAGACCTCTGGGCCAATGCCAGCTGGGCTAGAGCACAGAGGCCTATTGTAACCAAAATACAGGCAAAAAAGGGTTTTTGTCGAGCCGAGCGCATAGACAGATAAAACGCTATGGCAAGAGGGGATGAACCCCTCTTGCCATTCCTAACATAATTAGCGTGTGATGACGCACACGCGCGTCTGATGGGTCTGAGTGCCATCGGGTGCCACCACCACCAGGTCCATCGTATAGACACCGGTTGAGACCACGGTTCCCGATTGCGTCTTCATATCCCACACCGCTTTCCCCTCCAGGCCATTGGCCGTGTTGCGTGTGGTTACCGGTGTAAGATTGCGAATGACCTGTCCGTGAGAGTTACGTACCAGCACATGCGCATCTCCACTGCCGGCAATGCTATAATCCAGCTCTACCGGCGCTGTCGTACCACTGGCGGCACGGGTAGGCGCGTTTACAACGAAGGAGAGAATGCGTACGCTCGGCGTTGGGTTCGCGGGGCTGGCCGTGATCTGCACCGTAGCGCGACCAGTGGCGTCCGTATGTACCACGTATCCCGAGCGCGTGCGCATATCGAACTGTGTGCCGGTAGCCGGGTCGGTGAAGGTAAGCTTCCAAGTACGTGGCACACGGCTATTGAAGTTAGGCCACTCAATGGTAACCGGTTCCGAGGGCTTTACCGAGCTGATAACCAGGTTCCATGTTTTCTGCGTGGGGCTTGGCGAACGCAAGTCTTCGCTGTAGATGGCTCCATTCCACTCCGGATGGGTTATCTCCATCGTGAGTTGCTTATTGATATAGGGCGGTTTCGGATACTTAAAGAAATCGGCCCTATCGCTCGCCTGCGGCGCCACCCCGATGACGGTGGTGTTGTCAATGCCGTCGGAAGCCGAGGCAGAGAGCTGGAGTTGCCAGTTATCGGTTGCGACCCGATTTTGCGTTGTTGTAACGGTGGTCGCCTTTGTAATGTTGCTGCCCGGCAGCGTCACCCCAGGATAGATGAACGAGAGGTTATTCTTAAGAACGTAGATCCAATAGCCCTGATAGGGCTGCATGGTGAAGGCAAGATTTTGCAGCATCACATAGTTCCATTGCGTGGGGTCAGGGTTGGAGGTGTCGTAGTAGAACGCAATGGGCAGAATGAGATGGTTTTGTGGAGAGGCCGCATCCTGCATCGAGAATGTGCGCCCTGTGCTTGGATCGAATATTTGCACTTCCCCGAAGTTAACCGGATAGATGTAGGGGTCGCCGATCTGGTTCCAGCCTTGTGGATAGTTCACTGTGAACTGCTGGTTGGTCAATAGCGGCGGATAGGTTGCCGTATTGAGTTGGATCAGTTGGTCGTTAGCGATGCGGTTTAGTATCCAGAACGCCTTACCCAGCGAGAACTGCGAGATGGAGTTGTAGATGAGGTTAACGGGGTCCCACTGAGCGAGATCGGGGGCCACCTGTTGCGACGGAAGCGTTGGGAACAGCACCTGGGAGGGTGGCGTCGGCCCCGTCTGCAGAGGAATGCTAAGCATCACATAGTGGTTTTGCGTTGTTACGTTGCCGCGCAGGGTAAAACTCGCAGGGGCGGGAACATCTATTGTGCGGCGAGCTACCACACCGTTTCCAAAATTCCCCGGCTGGGCAGAAACCAGGATATCCATAGGACCGGTGCTTGCCCCTGTCGGTGTCACAATCCACTGCACCGGTAGCTCTTGCCCAGAGGACAACGAGGGGAGGGTAACGGTGGCGCTGTTATTGGGATTATTGGCATTATTTTGAAAGCCATTTGTAGGCGGTGGCACCAACTGCAATCCCTTGGGAAGGTTGATGGTCACCGTAACAGGACTTAGGGCTAACGCATTGGGGTTGATCAAGTCGGTGGTATTGTCCACATAGGCGCTGATTTGAAACTGATTGCTGGTTCCCGTAGCCCCCGGGGGCGCAAACACCGACTGATTGGCTGAAGTAGACACCTGCAGCGCCTGCGGTGCACTTATCGCCAGAGCGAGAGGTTGGCCGAAGGTAAAGTTGCAGCTGTTATCGCCCAAATAGGTTACGATGGTCTTTGAGGTTGTGGGCTGAACCTGAAAATTATCCCAATAGAGTCCAAGCCCCATAGATTCAGAGTTAGGCTGATCGATGGATTGTGTTGGGTCTAACAGAGTAATTCCAAGCAGGGGAATAGGGGTGGCGCTATCATAAAGCCAGAACTCGTCGTAGATGCGGGGGTTTGGAGCCGTTCCTCCTAAATTCCCCTCCATTGCCAACAGATTGCCGATGATCATTCGCGACGGCGGCAAAGAGGTTGCAAACGTTGGGTCTTGGTTGTAGGAGGTATTGGACAAAGTTCCTTTGATCGTTCGATAGACTAGGGCATTTGTGATATTCGTTTGGGTATTTCGAGCTGAAGAGTAGAAGTAACCTGGCATTTGTGCCCCATAAAGCGCCGTCTCGTGATGAATGGCGTAGTTATCCGGGTAGAGGTAGAGGGGTGTTCCGAAGTTTAAGAATGACGACTGCGGATTGCCCGAAAGCTCCTCCAGGAGGCCGATACTTACCGTATGCGCCTTCGTATCCACGTTTTTAACCGTGATCTGAAGTCGGCACTGCGTGTGCACAAAGGAGGCCACTAAATCTATCTCAACCGCGGGAAAGATGCGTGTGGTAGTACCCGTACCACCCCCCGTACCACCTCCGGTACCTCCGCCTGTGCCGCCACCGGTTCCGGTACCTCCGCCAGTTCCCCCATTCCCACTGCCTGTTGTGGCAACAGGCTCTGTGAGCCATTTGGCCTCTATGTGATTGCCTACTTGTTGCGGCGCCTCTATCCATTGTCCCTGCGTCTGATCTCCGAAGAGCGCATCATATCCTAGAGGGGTTAAAACAGAAAAACCACCATCGATCCGCACAAAAATGTGCGTTCCCAAATAGGCTGTGAACTGTTGCTGGGTCGTCGGATCGGTAATCTGAACCGCATTGAAAGGAAAATAGGGAGCGATAGTATCGTTCGGATCGAACACAGGGTCACTGCTTGAAGCCGTGTAAAGCCCTAAGGCTCCCGCCTGGTTTTTTCCGATCCCAATCGTCAAGGCCATGCCGTTGGCGGTAAAGGTGTAAAGCAGATCGTCCGCGCTGGTACCGGTATAGTGCGAATACCCTGGTGGGAAGGGATCACCTAGCCCCTGTGCATATGTCTTTTGTGTCGCTCCCAAACCGATAACGGCCGCAAGCAGAGCGCCTGCGCAAGCGAGGCATTTGAAAAAGGATGTGTTTCTTTGCATCCAGAAGTAACCTCCCTGAACCCCTTAATTTTGCCGAGCGGTGGGGGAACGATGCCGCCCGAGCAGGTAGGACAGTTCTTTTTTTATTTTTTTTGTCGCTCAGCGAGGGGGTTTGAATAATTTTTCTCCGGCTGTCTCTCTCAAAGGAGAGAGACAGCCTTAATGGTTTTCTAACGTGCGATGGTCAGCGGTATGGTCTGCCGTGTGACATCTCCGGAGGATGTAACCGCACGTAGTTGGATGATGTACACGCCGGTAGGTACTGGATTCCCGGCTAAATCGCGCCCATTCCAGAAGGCGTGGTTCGCTCCGGCCGTCACCGCTCGTGAAGGTTGCGCCATACCTACAACACGGCCATTCGATGCCAACACTTCGATGTCCACATTGGCATCACGGGAGATATTATAGCGGATATCGAAGCCCGCCGGCCCTGCCGCGCGGTTGGAATTCATCGGGTCTACAAACAGATCGGTGATCAGTGGGCGTCCGCCCGTGACAGAAGTTGAAGCCGTTATCTGGAACTGCCGGCTTGTCTCCTGAGCGGCCGGTACGAACTGATAGGCGCTTCGCGTGCGCATATCTATCTGGTGCCCGGTTGTCTGGTCGGTTAGCACCAGCTTGATATTATGGGGCACCTGCGCGATATTGGGCCAAGAGACCGTAACGGGCGTGCCTTTATTGGCAAACTGCACGAGCACTTGCCACGTCTGTGTGGCCGCAGGAGCGTGCAACGACATGGCATCAAGCTCTTTCTGAGCGCCCCTTCCCTGTTCTAGAATACTCAGGGATATATCGTTTGTTAACTGGGGCGGTTTTGGTGCGCGCGTGAAGCTTGGATCGGTTTGTTGAGCAGATACCCCGATATAATTGTGTCCATCTACGGCGCTGCCGGAGGTCGCAACCAACTGAAGGCGCCAGTTGTTCGGCCCACCGACCGAGGGCACACTAGCATTTGCCGCTCTGCCTAATGTATCGGAGGGACTACCCGTAGGCGGAACGACCAAAGTAAGCACATAGTTTGTGCTTAGACTATTTGGGTTTGCCGGAATCACATATATCCAGCTTCCTTCCCACGGTCTCAAAAGCCCTTGCGGCAGCGTATCGAACTGATAGCTCCCACCGACATAGCGGTAGATAAACGGCAGAATGAGGTTAGCCTTTGCCGCATCCTCTGCTGTGTAGAGCGTCCCTCCGGGAGTTTCAAAAGAGCAGATATTAAAGCTCACCGCGAAGGGGAAGGGATCGCCCACGAGGTTCCATCCCTCATGAAGCGGAATATTCACGAAGTTACTTGTAATGTAGTTACCGTAGGTCCGATAGATATCCGATGCTGTAGTTTGTAGGAAGAAACCAAGCCCTAAAGGTGGGTTTGTGGCCGGCGTAGATGAAGCCGGTATACCGCTCGAGGTGAAGGAGGCAGAGGCGCCCACTGTGCCCGGAGTCGGTGTGTAAACACCCTGTGCGGTCGCCTGGCCTGCACTATTAAGAGTAGGCTGTATTCCCCAACTGTAGAGCACAGCGGTAGGATCGCTCAGAATCTGGCGAATATCGCTTCGGAAGGAACCAGATGGCGAATCGGTGGCGCTTTCGTAGATCGGGATCGAGATCAACGACAGACCTGCAGGGAATCGGTGTGGTTGCAGATTGAACGTCACCGTTTGCTGGGGCGTCGGGATGTTCGGATTGGCCGGCGTACCGGTAATCTGAACGGTTACCTGCGAGGAGGCCAGCACTGTGTTGAAAGCGTAGCGGAAGGAGATCGAGTAGACCGGATAGGAGCTGGTGGTATCGCCGGTCACCGAAAAGTTGGAAACCCCTGCAGCAGGAGTTCCGTTCGTCACTAACGGCGTTGTCGTGCCATCTGGGTTAAGAATGGCGATATTGACATTGGAGAGAGGAATATTACGCACCCCAAACGTAAAGGTTGGCTTTAGGGTTTCAACCGGTGGAGGTGGATTGCCGGAGGGATCGGTAGAAAGGCCGGTCGCGTTATCAATCCCTATGGGGCTATCCACTTCCACATGGCCTATCACGCGCAAGAGCGCCTGATAGGCATCTACTTCCCCGTAGCCATACTTGGGATCGGGTACTTGCTGCTGACCGGTAATGATATGATTTGCCGACTGTTCGATGGCCTGAATCGCTGCGGTAGGTGTTACGCCAGGCACCGAACGCAGGAGAGCAATGACACCGCTCACCACCGGTGCAGCAAAAGAGGTTCCTTGCTCAAAAGCATAGCTCCCATTCACCGCCACCAAGAAGCCGTTCGGGTCGTTATCCGAGGTTTGCTCGCCGCCAGGAGCCGAGATATCGACCTTACCAAAACTCGAATAGTAGGTGAGTTGCGAATTTCTGTTAAGAGCAGAGACCGTAAGGAGGTTGGGAAAAGTGAACCCGGCAGGTGTTGTCTGGTGATTGTCTGAGCTATCGTTGCCTGCTGCGGCAACGATGATGATCCCCGCATCGCTTAGCGCTTTTGTGGCTTGATAGTAGGGATCGCTTGTATCGGTTGGATCACCCGGCCCGCCCAAACTTTCATTCACCACCACAATATTATCTTGCTGAGCCACATTCAGCACATACTGCGAGGCATTGACAAGCGCCGTCTCGGTAAAACCGTTTGCATCCCCGGCTTTGATACCGAGGCACTTGGTGGTTCCCCATCCGCAAATCGAGGCCATACCAATATTGTTATTGGTAATAGCCACCATAATACTGCTTGTACTCACGCCGTGCTGATTCTCTGCGTCGGTACCACTCGGTGTATTATTGGTCGAACCATCCACAGAGTTGTATCCGGGCATAATATACTGCCCCGTTAAATCCGGATGGGTGTTATCGAAGCCGGTATCTATATCCGCAACGTTAGCGCTTCCCTTTTCAATAGCCCATGCTGCAGGCATATTAATTTGAGGGAATGGCCACTGATCTCCATTCGTATAGTGAGGATCGTTTGGTGTGACCGTCGGAGGTGCGCCCATAATATGGTAAATCCGATTAGGCCCAACCCACCGCACACGCGGATCGCCTTTCAATGCAGCCACGGCGTTCAAGGTACCCGCATCCGTAGCATTGGCAGCAGGCAAAATAAGTTCATAACAATCTTTTAACAGGAGAGGAATCACCTGTTGCGCGTTTACTTTAGCTGCCAATGCGTTCACATCGTTTTGTGATGTGCCGGGCTGGCAATAGAGTACTACCTGCCCATCCACAAAGGCGGCTTGTGCACCGGCAACGCCATCCGCCTTGCTCCGGAGGGCGTTACCCATCAGTATGAGCGAGGTTAAAACCGTAAGAAGAAGTCCAAATTTTTTCACCATAGTCCAAACTCCTTGTTCAGACGGTTGTTGTTGACGCCGCCGCGCCGCCTCCGGTAGGAGGAGCAACGCAGAGTTGGCGTGGAGCGCCGATAAGGGTCTCTGTTTCTCAATATGTTGAAGCACGCTTGTTGGCCTCAAACCTATCTCCATCCTCTGCATCTAGGTAGGAGATGGATGCTGCTCTTACAGCATCCATCTCCTTGACTAAAAGATCAGTGCCGCTCGCGCCCGCGCCCGTTCAGCACCTGTTGCGGCGTTGTCGGATGGCTCACACCGGGGATAATTCCCACCGAGCGCGGCATAACGGGATGCAGCACCGCAGCGCGGCTTCCGTTGGCATTCAACACGGCTGCGGCCAAGCTTGCCTTCTTGCCCGGGGGTGCTGGCGGGAGCGGTGTGGGTGTGAACTGAATAGGATCGCTATAGACGAAACGGAAATTCCTATTCGGGTCGGTAGCGCTTTGGCTGATCCAGTTTACCGGGCCGGGAACATCCTCGTCATGGCGCGCCCCGATACGATAGTAGAGAGTGGGCGTCGCGGGGGTACTGCCCGATCCCCCCGAACCGTTCACAAAGGCGGCAAATGTAGGATCGGCCAATAGTTGCGGTGCCTTGGTAAGGTCTACCGGTGCCGGCAGGGTCTGCGCAACCCCATCCTGTGTGGGCGCCGTAGAGAAGACCTGTATTTGATAGATGATCTTTGGGTTCTTGAAGGTACGATCGGTAGACACCTCCACGTCGAACAGGTCGGCTCCCACACGGCTTGTCCAGGTTGGGTTGAACGAGCGAATATCCACGGAAGCTCCGGCTGCCGGCGCTGTTGGGTTCACCGGGGTGATCGGTGTGGCATAGTTCGAGGGTACCGGGTCGGTCTCAATACATAAAGCATTGTTACCTGTACCTGTTCCCGTACCATTGCCTATGCCACCGGTGCCGGTTCCTGTACCTATTCCACCCGTGCCGGTTCCTATTCCACCTACACCGGTACCGGTGCCAATGCCGCCTGTTCCTGTACCTATTCCGCCTACCCCACCCGTATTGCCACCACTGCTAACGATGGGCACAGGACGGGAGATTATTGCAGTGACCTCATATTGATAGGACTTTCCGGGTGTAAAGCCCGTATCTAAGAAATTACTGAGAGTCACAAAGCCACAGCCGCCGCCTGTGGATGTACCGGTACCTGTACCGGTGCCTACTCCACCGCCCGAAAGATTACCCGTAGGTGTTGACCCCGAATAACCGGTATAGAACCCTTGCGTGGTTGCGAAGCTGTCAAACGGCGAGGGCTGATCAAGGTAGCTGTGGGAAGAAGGAGGAACTGCACCCACCGGAATTCCGGTCGAAACACCAATATTGGTTCCGGTGCCGGTACCTGTGCCGGTGCCTGTACCAGTACCTGTGCCAGTGCCATTCCCGTTATTTCCAACACCTGCGATTCCAGGGGCCCCAGGCGGGAAGTCTGGCAAGCGGTATATTTTATACTGCAAAACCCCAGCCTGACCAAAGATATTATCGCCCCATGTTACCCTCACTTCCGGTGCCCCATTCAGCGAGGTAGCCTCAGCGACAACGTTGGTGGTAGTGGCCTGGCCGCCTTTGGCCGCGGACACCAGAAGGACACCGAGGCCAAGTGCAGCCAACGTACTGCCGATGGCGCTGAGATTGATGCGCGTGTTGACACGATTGATGCTTTTGCCACCGGTCAGAGTATATATATATTGTGGACGATAAAGCACTAACCCAATATCTTCAGGACTGATGCCACCGGTGTTTTCACGAATTTCGCACTCGGAGTTATCTGCGTAGGCACGCATAATGCGAATAACCCCAACTTTTACCAGTCGCCCGCCTGCCAGCTCGCGCAGCACCGCGATGTCATCCCCATCGTGAAAACCATCGCGTGTTCCCTTATTGATCACCACAAGCCCGCGACTGATCTGCAGCACTGTGGCCGTCAGCAGCTGCCTAGCGACCATTTGGGTCACGGCAGAAAGCGCGGCATCATCAACCGCCTTTAGAATAGCTTCCTGTGAACTGGCGTTTTCCCCAGGTTCATTTGCAATGGCAACCTCTACCTGGGCCCCATTAATCGGCGCTTGCGCAACAAGGTTGGTCAATGTGGCCTCAAGCACCAGTTTGCCGGCTCCAGCCCCACTCGTCACCAGGATGCGCCCGGAAAGCACAGCGGAAGCCCCCACCGCTTCACCAAGTCGCGTGTAGTCAAAAAGACTGTACCCGTAGGGACCATAGGGATCGCTTGGCGTCGGAAGCGGTGGCGTCAGCGATTTTGCCTGAGCCATTAACTCCTCCGGGTCTACCGGAGCAAACTTAGAGGCTCCTACGCTTACCAGTTCGTTGTACAAGTCCTTCTTTGTGGTGATGGCGAGCTGACTACCGGCGGAATGGGCGCGCTCGTCCACAAAGTCACCCACCATCACGCGCAGTTGCTGTGTTTGAGCGTTCGCTTTCACGGCTCCCAGCAAGCCAGCTCCTAGAAAAGCGGCAGCAAACAGCCATGTGCCGATACGAGATAGAATATTTCTGCCAACAGCGTTCACTCTTTTATCTCCTTCTTCGAGTTGCCCGCTTTGCAGCGGACGTTCGAGACCCCTATACATAATAGTATCTCCTAAATCCGTCATCGTGTGATCACTAAGGGCACCACACGTGGAACCTGATGTCCATTGGCATCTGTGGCAATGACCTGAGCCTGATAGACCCCGGTCGGCACACGGATGCCACTATCCGACTTCAGGTCCCAAACAACCTGGTTTGTACCTGCCGCGCGCGTGGTGTTTGCCTCTAAGGTTCGCACCACACGACCATTGTTCAAGATTCGTACAACCATCTTAGCGGCGGTGGTGAGAGTATAGCTGATCGTCGCCGAGTCGGATTGTCCCGTAGCCCTATTGGTATTCATCAAGGCCGTTACATTCAGTATCTGCAGGGGACTGCGGGTCGCACGTCGGACATCTATCTCGAAATGATGCGTTGCCATCCCCTGCCCCACCGGAACCGTGTAACTCGAGCGATCATGCAGTTCGAAGCTTGTTCCGTTATCGAGGTCGGTAAAGATAAAGTCGTGTTTACCCGCCATAGCGAGGTTCGGCCAGGTAAGCGTCACGGGCTGGCCTCCGGTGTTTGCTTGAAGCGTGAACTTCCATGTGGTTGCAGCTGCAGAGCGCACATCCACACTGTAGAAGCCAGCTTGTCGGCCCCAATCACTATGATCTACTCCTAGAACCACGGCATTTTTACCTACAGCAGGGGGAGTGAGCATCTTATAGCGGTCGTACTGATCGGTCGCCCCGTTGCAGACACCGATTGTTGCCTTCGAGGCGGATTGATCGGTGGCAGCCACGATATCTAGCTTCCAATTTCCGTTTCCACCCGATGTAAACTCCAGAGCGCGCCCCGCCGTCGAAAAGGCCCCCCTACCCTGCTGGGCGCTCGGCGTTACCACAAGTGTACAGGGCTGGAAAGCATAGAGCCAGTAGCCGCGGAATGGGTCTAGCGTGTAAACCACTGCATAGTTCCCGCTCTGGTAAGTCCACAGTGCAGCCCCAAGAACCGGGTTCGGGCCGGCTTGGGCGGCGGTTACATTGATGAGAGTACCGTTCTGGAGTTGAACCTGTAGACCGTTGAAGTTCACCGAGGAGGTGAAGGGATCGCCGATCATATTCCAGCCCTGTTGCAGCGGAATATTAAAGGGCAGGTAGTTGCCGTTAGCATCCTTTGGAGCGGTGATCCCGTTTGGATTCGTGATGGCCATCACGGTAGCCGTATCGGTATCACGCAAGAAGTAACCAAGGCCAAGCTGGAAGGCGTTCGCCGGCGGCGTAGGATAGTTCACATAGGTTTGATTAGAGGCGTTCCAGTAGGTGAACTGGAAGGCTCCGCTGCTAACGTCAGAGGCCGGCACACCCAGCAACGTTGCCACATCCAACGGCGGGCTGTTCGGATTACCGTCCGTGGTGAAGTAGTATGGCGAGGAGACCAAAGCGAGGTTCGGCCCAAATGCCGCCAACGGATCGAGGGTGAAGTTGACGTTTTGTGTCTCCTGATTCGAGGCAACGGTTACGGTTTGCGCTGCCGTCTTCGTGGTATAGCCAGGCTTGCTTGCCGACACGGTCACCGTGGCACCGGCAGGGACGTTGGTGATCTTATAGTTGTAGGTATAGGTTTGTCCGTTGCTGGTAGTGGTCTGCACTGCGCCGGAGGTTCCGGTCGCCACCACGCTGCCGGCAGCATTTGTCACGGTAATGGTAGCACCACCAACCGGAATACCGAGCGACGTGGCCACCAGCCCTGAGATACTGCCGGGCGGTACAGGCGACATAAGCAGAAGAACGCCCGATGTTGTCTGCTGTGTGGTTACCGTAACGGTAACGCTCTTAACGAGATTATAGCCTGGTGCTGTGGCAGTAACCGTGTATTGGCCGGGCGATACATTGGGGATGGTAAAGGTTCCATCGCTCTGGGAGCCACCGGTGGGCGGTGCCGAAACAAACTGTGTTTGCGCATTGGAGGTAGATGTTGCCGTTATCGTAGCGCCTGGCAGAGGCTGTCCGGTATCGTTGCCATTGGCATCGGCGATATCCACCTTCCCGGTAATCGTACCGGGCGCTTGGATTAGGGCGAAGTCTTTGCCGGAGACCGTTTGGCTTGGCGCCACCACCACCGGCTGACCGGGCGGGGCACCGTAGTTGGCCGGGTTACTTGAAACGTAGCCTTGAGCCGGCAGAATGGGGAAAACCTCATAGGAGCTGGCCGGCACGTTCTTGATAAAGTAGGTGCCATCGGGGGCCGACACACCGGTGAAGAAGGTATTCGCCGGTGCAGAGCCGGAGATATCCAAGGCCTCAACCGTAATATTCGGCACAGGCAGTCCTGTGACGGCATCGGTGATTTTACCGGAGATAACGCCGGGCTGGGCCTGGCTCATGAAGAAGTCGTTACGGGCGCCATAGCCGCCATGGAAGATGATCCCCGTCGCATGTTGAGTAACGTAACCCGGTAAAATCGCGTCGAGCGAGTAGGTACCATTCGGATAGAGGCCACGAATAATATAGGAGCCATCCGCCTGTGAAAGGGCTGTGCTGACCTCGTTGCCCTGCGAGTCGAAGGCTCGCACCAACACATTGGCCAACGGCACCGCTGCCCCGCCGTTATAGGCACGCACGCTGCCGTAGATGTAGCCTGTTCTAAGAAAGTCGAGAACATTATGGATTAGTTCCATGCGCAGGTTGATACAGAGATAGGGGGTAGGTGTACCCTGTAGTGCGATAGTTTTAGGTACAATCCCCTCCCATCCAAAGGGAGAATAGACCACTCGGCCACCTGTGGCAGGGTTATAGTACCACATGATAGCCGGCCCATCCCCATTGCTGTAAACGCCGTCTACCCCAGATTGTACCGTACTTGGCGGGTTGAAGGTTACCACATCGTTGAATCCAACCTGTATTGGCACCGTCACATCGTCCCAGGTATCTTCGGCTGCAGCAGTATATGCTTGGTTCGGAATGGGTCCGATGAAAATAGGGCTATTGTTACCTGGCGGATTGTTTGGCGTATCCATCGGGGGATAAGGTGGGTATCTATGCACACCACCATACCATGTCTCCCACGCAATGGGGGCACTACCACGTGCTCCTTGAAGATTAATCTGATCGGTGCCCGCCGCGTCAGCGACGTAGTTGCAGTAGAGCACATTGGAGAGGAACGCATTTTGCTGTGTCCCCCCTAGTGTAAGCCCCCAAGCAATGTCCTGCCCATTGATGAAGAGCCTTCCACCCGCTTGCACGAAATTGGCAAGCATGGTTTGAGTTTGAGGATCTAGAATGGTCCCAGGCCCTACGAACAGGTCACCTGAATAGGGTGAATGCCAAAGCACGCATTTTTCGGCGACCAACACCTGTTTCGGCAAATTTGGATCGGACGGATCGGGGGGAATATTCTCATAGTACGGCAGATAGGCATTGAGCACCGATTGAGGAATAGGACCTCTGCATTGGATACGCCAAATATCGTAACTCTGCGTAGGAGGTATACCCGAGCCATCATCATCAAGAGGATCATAATAGGCTCCATCTCCCACGAAAGCGCCATAGGATTGTGCTCCCAACGTGTTCATAAAATCAAGCAGCGGGGAGGGTTGCCCGGTTCCGGCCTGATAGGTATCAGGGAAGAACTGGCGTGTAAACTCCGTCATATAGCTTTCGGTGGGGATGCCGTTGAAACCGGCTGTGTTGCTAGCCTGAAAGTTGCCAGAGCCAAAGCGGTTGGAAAAGAACTTCTGCCCGCTGTCATAGTCGTCCACATAAAGTATGTTATGCGTTGCTTGGAAGGGTTGCGTGGTGAAGCCCCACACATTATCGTAGATGCGCCAATCGGATTGCTTCTGCGGATCAAACGGGTCCACCGCATTATTATAGATAATGACATCAATCACCCAGTCACTAGGAAAGTTTACCGGGCTAGTCCAGTCCGCCGAGTAAACGCCATCTCCGGCCACCTCTCCAGGAGGCTCATGACCTCCTTGACTAACTGGGCCATCGTCATAAAGCTGAAGCCAGAACCTATCCGGTGGATGGGCAGCTCCACTAAAAGCGTCAAGGTCATCTACCCCAGGAGTATAGAGATTGGGTTGGTTCAGACCGCGAAATTGCGGAACGCCATTTGTCATTGGGCCGTTGGCATTTATCGCTTGGTAGTCTTCTTCACTTGGGAAGCCGCCATTGGCAGCGTTGAAAATAGATTGTATGCTGGTTCCTGAGCCTCCTACAAAACCGCCTCCAAACGCAAAGATACGATGCTCTATATTATCAGGGCTTTGTTGCATTGCATTTGGGCATTTAATCTGCACATAAACCGAATTGACTCCGCTTTCATAATCCACTGCGCGCACACAAATGCGGATGGTATCTCCTGGATTGAACTGACGCTGCGAGATACCGGTGTGCGTGCCGGCTTCCTTCTCGAGATGCACAATCTCATTTGTCGAGATGTCGTATTTCAACAACGCAGGGGCATCCACATCTATCATAGTGGAACCCCAAATCTCTAACGTTCCGCCGCGATCGCTTTGAAACACGATGCGATAGGAGTTCTTATATTGAGGCCAGGTAGGAAAGTCTTCGTTGGAAACGTGTGCTTTATCGAAGTTATAGCTCGGCTCGCTGGGGTCCATAGCCGTATCGGGCTGACTTGTTTGCAATTTGTGGGCAGGATTACCGCTACTCTCTCCGACCAGCGTAAAAACCCCGGTTGAAGGCGATTGCTCCGGCACTTGCAGCCAATAGATATCTGTGGAGTGATTCGGATTAATAGCGTTCGCGATGCCATCGTTGTTTGTATCTTCGCGATCGCTAGCGAAGGCTATCATAAGCTCACTCTGAGTCAGTCCGTTACCTGATGGATTCGGCTGGACAGGAATGATGCCTAGTGGGTCTATATTGAGCGAGCTCCAAGCGGGATGATAGTTATTGCTCTGCTGTCCATTCACAGCAAAATTGGTAATTCGCTCTGGCTGAATGGCATTAAAATTAGTGGAGATCACCCATATATCGTAATTGCTTACCGTGCCGGCAGCCGCTACCGGTGCAGCACCGGAGGCAAAACCGGAGGCATTAGTCGAAAAAGCGATGAAGTGCCCATCTGGCGACCAGGCGGGGCTTATATCGTTAGAGGCTCCTGTAGTGAGTTGGGTTATCTGTCCGTTGGCCGTGTTGTAGAGGAAGAGATGATAGACGTTTTGCCCCTGCAACTCACCGGCAAACGCGATGGCATCCCCTCCTGGGGACCAGGTGGGGTGACGCACGTCGGCGAAGCTAAAGCCCGCCGTTGTGTTGGTAACGGGTGTCGCTGCTCCACCCTGGTTCAAGTTATAGAGATAGAGATTAAAACCGGTGGTCACCGGGTTGGCGGTGCCGGCACCGGAGACGAATGTGCCTCCTCCGGCAAAAGCAAGCTGGCTGCCATCTTTGGAGACGGCCGGTTCGATCTGGTTGATATTGGCCGGTACAATCTGGGTTACACCGGTTCCGTCGGGAAACATGCGGAAGATGTTGTAGGTGTTGGTGGCATTGGGTGTGGAGTCGGTGCTGCTGTTTCGATTGCTATCGAAGTAGATATATTTCTCATCCGATGTCCAGAAAGGATGTTCGTTGGAAGAGGTAGCCGGCACATTGGAGAAAGGCAGGTTTGGGTTGGCTTTGGTCAGCAGGATGGTTTGCCGTATGACGTTTTGATCGCCGGGTGCGCGTCCATCTCCTGTCCATCGCGTCTTCAGAACCCAATCCGGCAATTTAGGCATATTGGGTGGATAGAACACATGGGGAGGTCGTGGCCCCACAGAGCGAAGCGACTGTAAGAAGTCCTGTGGCCGCACACTTTTTGGGCTACGCGCCCGGGTTTGGGCTTGAGCGTTTAACGAACAAAAGGCCACGATCCCGACGAACAGAAGCAGATAGAGGCCATAAAAACGGCTATGCGCTCGCTTCAATGCTGGTCTACCTCCTAATTCTGGACACATGTTACATGCTTCCTTTTTCAGCTGCAGTCAGCAGCTTCTCGACTGGGGGGGTGTACACGCACTATTTGATTAGCACGAACAGACCGCACATCGGCCCTTATAAAGGGGGGAAAACGAGTCGGGAGGGAGTACCCGACACGGCACAAGTGCTGTGTCACTTGCATTATATCACAGCGCCGTGCAAATTGCAAGTACTTTTTTTGTGTGAAAGGCATTCTTTTTGTAGAGCCGTTATTCGATAAATTGCGGTCGGTGTGTTGGGAAGGGTCTTCCCTGGCCTTGCGCCTCTTGTCGAAGGATATCCCATAGACGGAGAACAGCATGATGAAACTGTGAGATGTCCCCCTCATTTCTCAGAACGTAGTCGGCACGCGCGGCCTTTTGTTCCACAGGCCATTGTGCCGCAAGGCGCAGCTTGGCCTCCTTTTTAGATAACATATCCCGTGCCCGTATTCGTTCCAGCAACACCGAATCCGGAGCGAATACGGCAACAGTTCGATGAAACCACCCTTCCAGGTGAACCTCGAATAGCAGCGGAACTTCCACGACTACTATCGTATCCACTGCAAAATCGTAGCGACAGGCTTCCATCTGCGCCCAGAGGAGCCGTAGTATCGCCGGGTGGAGCAGACGCTCCAGGCTTTCACGGGCCTGCCCATCGGTGAAAATGCGCTTAGCCAGGTAAGCTCGATTAAGCGCGCCAGAAGGCAAGAGCGCCTGCGGCCCGAAGGTTCGTGCGATCTCCGCAACGAGAGGGCTATTCACCCCGGTTACCGCCCGCGAGGCCTCGTCGGCACTGAAGCGGATCGCTCCTAGATTTTCCAGAATGTGGGCTGCAAGGCTTTTGCCCGACGCCACACCGCCTGTTAGCCCTACGGCAAACACGAGATCGCAGGTACCTTTGAGGCGATACCCTTAGCCCTCTTCCTCTTCCGAGGAGACATCTTCGAGTTCCTCATCTAGGAGAACCTCTTCTTCCCCTATCTCTTCCTGACGTGCACGTCGCCTCGCGGCCTTGAAGGCATCGCGCAAGGTGTTGAGGGGTTGCTCCTCAGGCTCGCCTGCGTAGCGCCCATAATCCTCGTCTTCCTCCGAGCGTCGGCCTCGCTTTTTACTTCGTTTTCGCTTGCTGCCGGCAGGTTCGGTCGGCGGGGGTGGCGGTGGCTCCTCAACGACAACCGGTTCCACAGGAACGGCAGCCCGTTGCGACAGGGTCATTTTTCGTTCATCGAGGCGCAGTCGCAACAGCTTCACCGTAACCTCTTCCCCTACCGTGGGGGGCATAATACGGCCGGAGCCGTCGCGAAGCATCTCAGAATTCGGCAAATACCCCTCGATTCCCTCCTCAAGTTGCACAAAGGCACCCGAATCGATCACGCGGGTTACTGTGCCTGTCAGCACATCTCCTTCGCGATAGAGGGTCGCTACTTTCTCCCAAGGGTCGGGCTGCGTCCGCCGCAGACTGAGAGAGACCCGCTCCTGTTCGAAGTCCACTTTGATGATATAGACATCTATCTCTTGTCCCTCGCGTAGCACCTCTTTAGGATGATTGAGGCGGCCCCACGACATCTCGGAGATATGCAGTAGCCCGTCAATACCGCCTAGGTCCACAAAGGCGCCATAATTGGTGAGGCGACGCACCACGCCACGTCGAATCTGCCCCGGTGCAATGCTAGCCTTCGCCTCTTCAAGCCTACGACGCCGTTCTTCCTCCACCGCAAGCCGGTTCGAGAGAATGATCTTCTTATGACTGCGGTCTACCTCTAAAACCTTAAGGGGGATGGTCTTTCCCACATAGCGCTCCAAGTTAACTCGTGGCCCTTCAAGCCCAACATGCGAGGCGGGAACAAAGCCGATAAGCTCCTGCTGGCCGACGGCTACCTGAAGTCCTCCCTTTACATGGGCTACCACTTTCCCCTCGACATTCGCGTTCGTTGAGAGCGCCTGTTTTAGCTCCACCCAAGTTCGCTCGAGATCGGCCCGTCGTTTTGAGAGAATGGGGTTTCCAAAGTCGTTTTCCGGTTCAAGCACATAAACCCATATCCGCTCTCCCACAGAGACAACGGTTTCCGGCGGCACACTGCTCTGGCGCGATAACTCGTTGAGCGGAATAATGCCCTCCGATTTGGCTCCTACATCAACAAGCACCTCCTCACGGTCTATCCGCATCACCACGCCTTCAATGATATCTCCCTTCCGCAGCTCTCGAAACGAGCTGGCATAGTCGGTTCCAATATCCTCGGCAGTGCTTGTCTCTGCCGCAGACGAAGCGGGTGGCTCAGGAGGCTGTGAAGTGGTCTCTTCTCCCCCTTCAGCCCTCGTGGTTTCTGAAGAGACAACGGCCGATGCCAACTCCTCTTGCGCAGGTTGTTCGTTTAGGGAACCTTCCTGCGCGGAGGGCTGCTCTTCAGATTCACTTTGGGCATGAACCTCCAATGTGCGCTCCTGAACCGTCTCATCCGACATATTCTCTCTATACTCCTCTCGGCACAGCAACAAAGCTTCCGGTAAAGGCTCCTCATGCAGTGCCCAATACGGTAGGTTAATTCGTCTTTTTGTGGCGCGATTCCTTCTTTTTTCTAACGAGATTCTCTCTTATCGCGCATGAAATGCTTATTTACGGCTCTACGCTCGCTCAAAACCGTTGAGTAAGGAAAAGCCGCAGGCTTCTCCCCACAAAGATGCATGCTTTTTTAACGAAGATACCCTTCTAAGCCGTTACATTCTTCGCCGGCGAACCGGGCGACGGCGACGCGCCCCCGCTTTGCTCTCCGCAGAGCTGCTCGAGCCCGATTCGGTATTACCGGTCGGAACCGGCGTTGTTGCCACCTCCGGTTCGGGCTTGGGTGTAACGATGGGTCTATCCCCCGGTACGGTAAGCACCGACTTTGTCGAGACACTTGTAGAGGGCGTAGCAAGAATGGGGGCTACCGCCTTATCTTGGCCTCGGAAACGCTTCCAAAGCACCAATAGAACGCTGGCATTGAAGATCGAAGAGTAGGTTCCACTGATAATCCCGATAAGCAACGCCGCTGCAAACTGATGGATCTCGCTGCTTCCGAAGATGAAGAGGGCGAGTAAAACCAAAATAACGGTAAAAGAGGTTTTTATAGAACGTGAAAAGGTTTGGTTGATCGAGCGATCTACGAGGGAAGAGAACGTCTCACCACGCGCCCGATGCAGCAGGTTTTCTCGAATGCGGTCGAAAATGATGATCGTGTCGTGTACCGAGAACCCGATGACCGTGAGCATGGCCGTAACGAAGAGACTATCTATCTGCCAGTTATAGAGAAGGCCTAGGATGGCGAAACTGCCCCAAAGCACGGCCACATCATGCACCAACGCCAATACAGCACAAATCCCATACTGAAGCCCTTCGAGGAACCCCCCGATGGCGAATCGGAAGGCAAGGTAGAACACGATAAGCAGTTCGGCAATAATCACCGCCTTCACGGCATCCTCCGTGAGCTGGCGGCTCACCGTACCGCTAACGTCGGCGTAGGCGACTGTGGCGGGCGTTAAGCCGGGCACGAGGTCGGCTCCATTATGGGTCAGTGCATCTATCAACTGAATGCGCTGATCGTTGGTGAGCCGACGTGTGGTAACAATCGCCAAGTGTTTATCTACCGGGGCGTTCGGCTCCTCCGAAATTACAACGCGGCTGTCCTTATAGCCGTTCTGCATCAAAATACGCTCGATTTCGGCAGCGGTATGCGGTGTTTTATAGGAGAGCGTTATCTCGGTGCCCCCCTTAAAATCTATGGACGGTTTGATGCCCCCCATCCCCCAAGCGATCATGCCCGGCACAATAACCAGAGCGGATATGCCCAACCAGAGCCAGGGGTATCGCATCACGCGCAGGTTCCAAGAGCGGGCGCTAAGCCCGTACATCTTTTCGTTGCGCGCAAAATCGAAGTTTACGAGGGCAAAGAGAAAAGTGCGCGTAACGGTGATGGCCGTAAACATGCTTACGGCCACGCCAAAACCAAGCGTTAACGCAAAACCACGAATAGGCCCTGTGCCGAAGTAGTAGAGCACGCAACAGGTGATGACCGTACAGACGTTCGAGTCGAAGATGGCAGAGAAGGCACGATTGAAACCGGCATCAATAGCGGCCCGCAACGGCTGCCCCGCACGCAACTCCTCTTTAAAGCGCTCGAAAATAAGGATGTTAGCATCTACCGCCATTCCGATGGATAAGATGAACCCAGCTATGCCCGGCAGGGTAAAAGTGACCGGAATCAGCTTAAAAATGGCAATAGAGAAGAATGCATAGAGAATGAGAGCCACATCCGCCAGGACGCCCGGCAAGCGGTACCAAAAAAGCATGAACAGCAAAACCAGAACCAGCCCCCAGACCCCTGCAATCGTGGTTGTGTGAACGGCCTCCTGCCCCAAAGTCGCCTCAAGGCTCCGTACCTCTTGCAACTGAAGGGGCACAGGCAGCGCACCGGCATTTAGTTCATCCGCCAGCGCCTTCGCCTCTTTAAGGGTAGCGATGCCTTCAATCTGCCCCTGACCGGAGATCACGCTCTCGATATAGGGCGCCGTAAGCAGGCGGTTATCCAAGAAAATCCCTAGATAGCGCCCGATATTGGCCCTCGTCGCCTGCTCGAAAGCGGCAGAACCTTTATCGTTAAACTGGAATGTGAGAATGGGCTTGTTGGTGATGGGGTCTAAGCGGGCTTCACAGTTCGGTAAAAGGTCGGCGCCGGTTGCCACTAAAAGGTTGGGGTTGTCGAAAACCTGCTCTTGCAGCTCTTGCGGCGTCACCGGTTTGCCGGTTTGGTTGTCAATCAGCACATCCACTTCGGCGCCGGTTTTGGGGTCTCTTTGTATCTCCTGATGCCATATCGCAGGCCGTGAGTTGTCGTGGCTGCCGAGCTGCGGCAGCAGGTAGAACCGAAGGTCCGCAGTGGCTTTCAATTCATTAATAGCCGCCTGCCGGTCGCGCACGCCGGGCAATTCCACGATGATCTGGTTGGTTTCGGGACGGGTGATGATCAGGGGTTCGGTTACGCCGGAGAAGTTAACGCGATTTTCAATGATGTGGCGAACAAGCGAGAGCTGTTCAGGCCCCCACGGATGTCCCGGATGCTCTTTGTTATAAAGGTCTACGTCGGGATGGAGAACAACGCGCAGGCCACCACGAATGTCAAGTCCATAGCGCGGCCTGGTATCGAGGTGAAAAGGCCCTATGTGCCAATCTCGCTTTGTGACAGAGACAAAGATCGAGAAGACGGCCAGCACTAAAATGAGAAGAAGCATTCTCCGATTTTGCGTTGTGGTCAAGACAACCCCTCCGTCCCGAAATTTACAAACGATAGCGACTTTGAGGCATACCAAAGGGCGGATCGTCTTGTGCTCTACGATCCGCTGCCTGTTTTCCTCAAAATTGCGAGAGATATATTATCCTGTACTCTTCCCCTGTGTCAAGCTGTGCCGGTTTCTATGAGGTGAGCAGTTCCGGCAAAAAGCTGGTGCCATGCTCGCCTGGCGGCAACCGGAAGGCATCGCGAATGGTTGCTGCGATATCGGCATAGGTTTGGCGCACCCCTAACGCCACTCCCTGCCGCAGATCGGGGCCGTAAGCGAGTAGAAAGGGATACTCACGAGAATGATCGGTGGAGGGCGTAGTGGGATCGTTTCCATGATCCGCCGTGATCAGCAGCAAGTCGCCAGGTTTCAGGGCCTCTAAAATGGCGGGCAGTGCAGCATCCCAAGCCTCAAGGGCCTTCGCCATCCCTTGCGGATCGTTGCGATGGCCGTAGAGCATATCAAAATCCTCCAAATTGGCGAAGATGAGCGAGGAGCGGTTCTCTTGGGCGGCACGCAATAAGGCAGCTATGTGGTCGGCATTGTTGGTGGTATGGTCCCAAGTGTCAATGCCACGCCCGTTAAAAATCTCGTAGATTTTGCCGATGGCGTGTACTTTGTGCCCCGCTTCCTGCAATGCATCTAAAACGGTTGGCGGCGGCGTTAGGGGGAAATCTTTACGGCGTTCCGTGCGATAAAAATGTCCTGGCTCTCCTGCAAAGGGGCGGCATATCACCCGTCCCACCGCATTTTCTCCTTTAAGCAGGTCGCGAGCGATCTGACAGATGGCGTATTGGCGCTCGATGGGATAGATCGCTTCGTGCATCGCCACCTGAAAGACGCTATCGGCGGAGGTATAGACAATAGGATAGCCTGTTCGCAGATGCTCCTCGCCGAGCTGCTGAATAATAACGGTGCCCGAAGCCGGAACGTTGCCGAGCGTCTTGGTGCCGATAGCCTCCTCGAAAGCTTGGATAATCTCTTTTGGAAAACCGTGCGGATAGGTGGGGAAGGGCCGCGTCTGTATCAGCCCGGCCATCTCCCAATGCCCCGTCATCGTGTCCTTTCCGACAGAGGCCTCGCGCATCTTGCCCCACCCTCCACGAGCGTTCGGTTCCGGAGGCACTCCCTTGATAGGGGTCACATTGCCAAGGCCGAGTTGGCCCATCGTAGGCAGTTTTAGGCCTCCCACGGCTTCGGCGGTATGGGCCAAGGTGTTGCTGCCCTCATCGCCGTAGACTGCCGCGTCGGGCAGCTCACCGGCCCCCACGCCATCTAGGACAGCGATGAGGATTCGATTTCGTTTTTGATCCAAGGCTCGATGTCTCCTTCATGCTCCTGGTGCCAGCAATCGCACCTAGTCGAACACGATCATCGGCTTGATGACGGCCCGATCGGGTGCTGTCCACTGCAGAAAGCGCTCCGGCACCTCCTCACACTTAGCACGTTCGCCCACCCAAGGCTCTATAGCGATCTTTCCGGCCTCGAACAGGCGAATGACTCGCATAAACTCCTCAGGGCGCGCATTACGTGTGGCCAAAAGCGTGGTTTCACGCCGATGGAAATCTGGATCGTTAAAAGTGACGTCTCCTTGAAATAGCCCCACAAAAACCAGCTTGCCACTATGGGCCACATAGCGGAATGCCTGCATCATGGAGTTCGGGTTGCCGGTTGCATCGAAAACAACGGTCGCCAACTCCCCCTGACTTATCTCCAGCAAAGCCTCCAAAGGATTCTGTGTCGCATCTATTGTGTGGGCTACATGCAGCTTCTCACGGCAAAAGGCGAGCCGTTTGGGGTTGGTATCCATCACGATAGGCGTACAGCCGACAAGCTGCACAAACTCCAATACGCTTAACCCTATAGGGCCGGCCCCTACCACCAGCACCAGTTCACCCGGCTTGGGGTCGGCGCGATAGACCGCATGGGCGCCGATGCAGAGCGTCTCCACTAAAGCGAGCTGCTCCCAAGAAAGGCTGTTGGCACGGTGCAGTTTATGAAGAGGTACTGCGACGAACTCCCGCATGCCGCCATCTATTCCCACGCCCATTACTTTTAGGTTCAAGCAGCAGTTCGGTGCCCCGCGCCGGCAAGCTACGCATCGCCCACAATGAAGATAAGGCTCAACAGCACAGCGATCGCCCGGCTTCAGCCCCTGATCGTTGGGGCCGATCTCTACGATTTCGACTCCCAGCTCATGCCCTAAGATGCGCGGATAAGAAAAGAACGGTTGACGCCCGTGAAAGGCATGGAGATCGGTCCCGCAAACGCCCACGCGATGCACGCGCACCAAGGCTTCCGTTTTCGGATCGAAAGCTGGTTGCGGCGTATCCACCAAAACCAGACGACCTGGCTGCTCCAAGATTAGGGTTTTCATGATGGTACTCCTTCTGGATGAAACGCGATCGCCTGCTCCAAAAGACGAGGGGCTTTTCCAAAACGCGCCTTATACTCTTCATACGTAGGAAGCAGACGCACCGGCACTTTTTGACGATGGTTTTTGGCGATATCGGTTAACCGATGATGCAGGAAGGGGTTTGCAAAGCGTTCGAGAACCTGCTCCGCAAAGGTCTTGGGGTCGTCCACGCGCCCTTCGAGCGTTGGCACGATCTCCTCAAATAGAAGACGTTTCAGCCACGTGAGAACTTCGGGGTCGGCCAACGCCTCTCTTACCGTTTGGTAGCCACGCGGCATGGCCTGACTCAAGAGAGCGGTGTGGGCCCCGTTGAGAATGCGCACCTTTCGCAAAAAATAGGGTTCTACATCGGGCACACGCAGAATAGGGGGCAGATCGGGGAACGGCCCCGGCATAGGCTTGTTTTCCAAAGCCCAAAGCGCATAAGGCTCGGCGACGGCCAGCAACGCATCTTCGGGAAAGAGGGTGTAATCGGGGGGACGATCGGTCACGATTCGGTCTACCAGCGTATTAATCCAAACACACTCCTCCTGTAACCATCTCAGCAAAGCCTCTCTCTCACGCCAGGCTTTTGCCTGAGCAAGAACGAGCGAAAACAACAGATCGGCATTATGCTCGCGCAATTCGCAGGGAATGATGGCCACTCCGGCAAGCCCGGCTTCAAAACGCGCTCGCAACAGCGCAAGAAGACGCGCGGGAAAAGAGGCAGGTGGTTTGGCATCTCGCGCGTCGCCCTCTGCAAGGGCCAAACCGGCCTCGGTGGTATTAGAGATAATGAAGCGCAAATGGGGAGAGCGGGCAAGCGCCACGATCTCCTCCCATTGATGTCGGATGATCAGCGCACGCTGCACACAGGCAACCTCATGAACCGTATCTATTTTCTCTCCCCGATCGATTCCTCGAATGGCCACATGAAAGCGGCCCTTTTGCGCATTCAGCTTCTCGGCATAGCCCGAATCGGTGGACTGTAGCACCACCACCTGCCCGATTCCTTGGCCGGCTTCGTTGGCCTGCTGAATAAAAAGATCGGTGAAAGCGCGTAGAAAGCGCCCCCCACCAAACTGCAGTATTGTGACGCTACTCATTTATCTTGATTCTCCGGTCTCCCACTAGGCCAGGTTGTGACGACTCCTTGAAAGAACCCACGAACTTTATGAAGTAGTTGCAGATCGGGCATCACCCCCACACAACGGAGATTCTTCTCCAGCGTTTTACGGTCGGCCATACCCACCAGTGTTACGTGGATGGCCGGATTGGCCAATGCGAACTGCAGCGCTAGCTCTGCAAGGTCTTTGCCTTGTTCCCGACAAAAGGCGGCCGCTTGTGCGGCGGCCATTCGGAGCGCCTCCGAAGCGGGATGCCAATTCGGCGGGCCTGTATCCGTCAACAGCCCCATGGCCAACGGCGAGGCGTTAACGATGCCGAGTTTCTGCTCCTGAAACCAGGGGAGTAAGCTTTCCAAATCGGTGTTGCAGAGCGTGTAGCGACAGTAAGAGAGAACGGTGTCTACTCTAGCACGAGGCAGCACATAGCGAAAAATGTAAAGAGGGTAGCCGGTGATGCCGATGAAGCGCACCTTGCCCTGCTGGCGCAACCGCTCTAAGGCCGGTAGTGTCTCCTCAACGATCTGGTTTAGGGAGCCAAACTCGATGTCGTGGCACTGAATAATGTCAATGGTCTCCACGCCGAGCCGCTGTAAGCTCTCCTCCACGCTGCTAACGACCCTAGCGCCAGAAAAATCGAACCGATCTCTATCGTAGCGCCCCACCTTAGTGGCCAAGATATAGGATTCGCGCAGGGTGGTTCTTAAGGCACGCCCCAGAACGCTTTCAGCACGGGTACGGCCATAGTAGGGTGCCACATCGAAGTAGTTCATGCCGGCGTCGAGGGCTGCGTGAACCGTGCGAACCCCCTCCGCTTCATCAATTGGGCCGAACTCGCCACCTAAAGGAGAGGCCCCGTAACCGAGGATCGAGACCCGCAAACCGGTTGCACCTAGCTCTCGATAGATCATCGTGTCTCTTCCGCCGGTTCAAACAGGGAGGGCCCCGGAAACCACTGTGCTTTGGCCATATCTACCCGATACGGGTCGTCCGGGTGAAAGGGCACTCCTTCGGCTCGGAGCAATGCTAGCTGCCGTTGCATCGCCTCTGGCGATCTCTTTGCGATGGGGAGGTAGCCCCCTGCCCCAACCACTCTTTGCCAGGGGACATCGGGCGGCGCGTAGCGCATCGCCACGCCCACCTGGCGCGCTGTAAGCCGCATCTCCTCCACCATCTCGGCCACCTGTCCGTAGGTTACCACCTTCCCTGGAGGCACTCGTCGCACAAAGGCATAGACTACCTCGTAGAAGTCGTGCCCATCCGGCGCTTCGAGAACCCGTGCCATCTCTAGAAAACGACCTCTCGATGTTCGCGGGCCGCCTTATAGCAGTTTTCCAGCATCTGCGTTAGCGCCCAGGCATCGTAGATGTTGATGGTCGGCACGGTGCCCTCCCGAATCGCGCTTACCCACTGTTCCATAGGCGATGGCAACGCCTTTGGCAAGGACGACGGTGATGGCGTGACGCAACCTTGGATTTCCCCAGAGGTTACGCGCTGGCTGATCAGCTGAATACGAGGTCCTGCCGGCCCTTGGTCAATGCCAAGATAGCCCTGCGTTCCGTAAATCTCCAGCGGGTTGGGGCCGTAGCGGTGCACCCAGGAGACATCCAGAATACCGATGGCACCACTTCGAAAGGTAACGGTGGCCACCATATTGTCATCTACCTCGTAGGCGCCGCTGAAGTTCGTCATCTGAGCAACCACGGAGGCCGGCTCACCCAGGAACCAGCGCATGATGTCTACTCTGTGACATCCTAAGTCAAAGAAGGCTCCCCCTCCGGCCTTGCTCTCCTCACCGAACCAGGCAGAACCACCGGAGAACCAGCGATCGAGAGCGGCCATATGGGCAACGCGCGCTCGCATAAGGGTGATGTCTCCCAAGTAGTTCTCATCTATCAGCTTCTTAGCGAACAGGATCTCCGGGCGGGTGCGCGATGGCAGCGAGATCATGAATCGGATGCCGGCGTCCTCCACAGCACGCATCACCTCGGTAGCCTCCTGCACGGTGATGGTGAGCGCCTTCTCGGTAAAGATATGTTTTTTTGCTTGCGCGGCAGCCACCAGGATATCACGATGCATGAAGGTGGGTGCGTTTACCACAACCGCTTCCACTTCAGGAAGGTTCAGCACCTGATCCAACAGCGCATAAAAGGGCACTCCCCTGCGCTCCGCTTCCATGCGTCCACGTGCCGGGTCTTCATCCCACACGGCCACCAACTTCAGATGGGGATTCGCTTCGATTTGAGCCGCATAGTCGCGCGCATGAACGTGCGCGAAGGAAAGCATCGCTACCCCAATCTTGCCGTCTTCTGCCAATGTCTCATCTCCTTATTCAAAAGTTTTTCAAGGCGTTTTTCAATTCGATACCCCTATGTCTTTCTCCTGCCAAATGGGTTGGATGAGGCATCAGGTTTGAGGGTCTATACGGACTAGCAGAAGTGTTCTTTACACTTTGTTGTTTTGATAGCCTATGATAATAGGCGCAGCGCACTTAGGGGGTCTTTTCGTTACCGGATGGCTCGATCGCCGAGCGCAGCAACTCTGTTCGGCTCGCCTCTTTGCCGCCATCCGTGCCAGAAATAGCTGGATGCAGCAGATCGGCGAAAGAATCGGGTGGGTCGGCCGGGCGCAGTAACGTGAGAGGGTTTGGAGTTGCATTCTGCTGCGCAATGATGTGCACGGCGCGAGCGATACGTCGTGAGAGCGGCCAATCAGTCTCTGCGGTTTCGCGATGCAGTCGTGCTAAAGCCATCAGTACCTGTGGTTCGGCGATCTCCTCTAACATGCTCACAACGTTCATGCGCAGGGCATGGTTCTTCACATAGTAAAGCCCAAACAGCAGGTGCGTTGTGGCGTGAACCGCACGCAGCCACTGCAGGGCACAGCGAGCGGCTTCACGGGCGATGGGGTCGTCGGCGTCGAGCAGTTGCCAAAGGACGGTGAGGTCTTGGGGGTGTTGGGTTAACAGTGCATGACGAAACGTCCATTCAAGCCAGTAGACTTGCGGCTTTGGAGAGAGGAAGAAGGCCTCCTTATGATACAGCATAACTAACGCCTGACAGAGGGTTTCGGCCAACTTGGGGTCGGCAACATACAGGGCGGGAAAGAGGGTGACCATCAGAGACAGCAGTAAGGAGCTTGAATTGCTCTCAGCTTGGATGATGGTTCGGGTAATGGCCGAAGTAACCACTTCCCATCGGCGCAAGTTATCTTTTGGCTTTTGCGGGGCCTCTTGTTGTAAGAAGGTAAGAAAGGTTTGGACAGCCCAATTTTGCTCCCCCTCCAGAGCAAGAGGCACTTCTCGCGGGCTTCGATAGAGAATCTTGGCGACGGTGAGCATATTCTCTTCGTCTCCCCATAGGAGAGAAAGAGCTGGTTTTATGCAGTTCGTATTTACCTCTACGCCCATACCCGTCTCCAGCTCCAACCGCTTACCGCCTCTTTCTTATTATTTTAACAGATTTTAGGAAAGCGATCTATTCTCAGACACATGGCACCAAGTGTTGACCCACACATTAATCCGTAGCTAGATTGTAGCCCCCAAGCTTTGTACGCTCCCTATTCTATAATGGCTATGCTTGCATAAGACTATTGCATTTTGCTAATCTTAAGACCTTCGCCCACTTCTACTCAATGCTCTTTGCCGGCTATTAACCGTCTCCATCCAGCAGCGAGGCAGTATTTAAACGAGCAAGCTGTGCGTGCTTTCCAAAATGGTTACAGATGGAAGAAACACAGCCAGTCTTTCGTTAGATATGCCATATACCGGCAGGAGGGTTCTGTTCATTTGTAGGGTAAAATTAAGCATTGGACAGGATGTACCCTAGTAGTCATGTTCTAGCATGACATGTTAGTTTTAATACAGCCCTCCGGCCCTGCGTGTGTACCGGTCATGCTATCGTCTCCGAACGTAACCGTGCATAATGCTTACTTGCCTCAATATATAGAACCATACAGCCTCTCACGGTGCAACTTAGTCTGTAGATCGAACAAGGTTCACCTTACTAAAGCTCGAAAGGTAAATAGTAGTGCAACAACGCGCATTTCCTCATTCTTCGCGGATACCCGACCTTCCTATTAATCAAATAATACAGGGCGACTGCGTTGAGGTCTTGAAGTCCTTTCCGGACAGCTGCATAGACCTTATATTCGCCGACCCGCCATACAACCTTCAACTTCGTAACGAACTATTAAGACCCAACCAGACGCTCGTTGACGGCGTGGATGAGGAATGGGATAGATTCTCCGATTTTGAAGAATATGATCGCTTCACCGAACAATGGCTCTCTCAGTGCAGACGAGTGCTTAAAGATACCGGCACGCTCTGGGTTATAGGTACCTATCACAACATCTTCCGTGTGGGCAGGATTATGCAAGACCTTGGATACTGGATCCTTAATGATGTCATTTGGTATAAAATCAATCCCATGCCGAATTTTCGTGGTACCAGGTTTACAAATGCCACGGAGACCCTGATTTGGGCGAAGAAGTCCAGCGAGCAGAAAAAGTACACTTTCAACTATCAGGCGATGAAGAACTTCAATGACGGGAAGCAAATGCCAAATGTTTGGCATATTCCCTTATGTACCGGTGCCGAGCGAATTAAACGGAACGGCCAAAAAGCGCATCCAACGCAGAAACCTGAAGCCTTGCTTTATCGCGTTATTCTCTCATCAAGCAACCCCGGTGATATTGTTCTCGATCCTTTCTTTGGCACGGGCACGACAGGCGCTGTGGCCAAGAAATTAAAACGAAACTACATAGGCATCGAGGTTGATCCACTCTACATCGAAGTCGCTCAGCGTAGAATCGAGAGCCTCCCTTCCATGTTGCTTGAAGATACGGAACTGATTACCATGTCAAAACGCGCAGCTCCGCGAGTAAGTATGGGTCAGTTGCTTGAAGCCGGATACCTCAGCATTGGACAGCGTCTCTACTCACCGACCCGGGAGGTAGTCGCAACTCTAAGAGCGGATGCCCAACTCTCCTGGAACGGTGTCATAGGCTCCATTCATGAGATCGCAGCACGCGCACAAGGAAAACCTGCCTTTAACGGCTGGGAGTTTTGGTATATTGAGGATGAATTCGGAAACCTCATAAGTATCGATTCCCTCCGAGACAGATACCGAACAGAGAAAAAGTTGATTTAGAATAGACACCACTCTTGAACAGCTAGTCCGCGATGCGGTCAACTTGTTCTTCGTTCACTCACATCCAAAGCACAAATAGAACCTTGACAAGAGAGGTGGGATAAGGTAGGATTTAAAATGGACGAATATGTCCTGATCAAGGAGCGTTTATTCCTTTCCCCTGCGCTGTTGTGCAGGGGAAAAATTGAAGAGAGCCTTGAAACTGCACAATTGATGTAGCTCTTTTAACAAAGCGGCTGGGCATAGAGGGTGTGATTTGATAAATCGGTCTACGTTCCTGTATGTCTAGCTTTCATGTCTAGTTTCGTTTTATCGTAAATCTCTCCGATAGGATCAAACATGTCGCAGTCTCAAGAACCGAATCGCCATAGAGCAAGACGAGCTACACTGGCCCAAGTGGCAAAGCGTGCAGGAGTCTCGAAAACCACCGCCTCTTTCGTGCTTACCGGCAAGGCCGAACAACACCGTATATCCGAAGAGGTGCTCATGCGCGTGCGGCAGGCCGCTGCTGAACTGGACTATGTGCCTAATCGCCTTGTGCACTCCCTACGTCGGGGCACGACGCGCATCCTCTCCTTCTATAACGGCTTTCGTAATCGCTCTGCCGACGATCTCTACCTCGATATCTTCACCTCCGCCATTGAGCGGGCGGCAGGAAAACGCGGTTACGACATCCTCGTCCACTGCGATTTCAGCCGCACGCCTATCGAGGAGTATCGCCATCTTAACGGAGGGGTTGTGGATGGGGTGCTGTTGTGGGCACCGCGTCGCCATGATCCACTGTTGCCCTACCTACGTCGCTCACGCCTCCCCACCGTTCTTGTCTCGCGTTTTGACCCTGAAGGCGTGCTTCCAGGAGTATGCGACGACATGACCTCGGGCATTCAACAACTGGCCGAACGGCTCTATCGGTTGGGACACCGTGATGTGGCCATTTTGGCAGAACTAAGCGACAGGCTCTACGAAACTGAGGAGCGCATCGAGCAGATGCGCATGGCGCTGCGTACCTACGGGGTCGAGGTTCCTCCTGAGCGCATTATAGACTATCATGGCATGATGACCGGCCCTCTACAGCAACTTCTCTGCAGCCCTCCCCCTCCAACCGCTCTCTTTTGTTGGCGCGATCGGCTTGCGTATTGGGTGCTTGAAATCTGCGAAAGCTTAGGCGTAAAAATTCCCGAACAGCTTTCGGTAGTGGGCTACGACGGCCTCTACTGGCCAGCAGCAACACGGCATCGTGTGACCTCGGTGAAAGTAGACCTGAATGCACTCGCCGAAGCGGCCGTCGCGCTCCTGGTGGATTACGTGGAGGGACGCGAAGTTGAGATACGCCAAACTTTAGTACCCGTTACGATTCTAGAAGGAACGACGTTAGGCCCGGCGCCTTCTCTTTATGAACTAGGCCGCATGTGATGCAGTCTTCGACAGGTAAAATGTCATCATGGATACCGATAGATTGTTAGAGGCTCTTCATGCCGAAATGGAAGCCTTTCATAACGCCGTTTCGACCAACGAAGGCGGCAAATGTTACCGTTATGCTTTGGATATAAAAAGTACTTCTCGAGCCGGCACAGAACATCGGTTATCAAAGATTTTGAATTCTTTGTGCACGAAAAATATCGTATTGCTTCCGACCGCTTTGATGATTATTGGATGTCTTATTTAACTATGGACATGGCACGGGCCGCCGGGCTGATCACACCCCCATATACGAATCTGGATAGTTACATGCAATACAAGAGGATTTGACATATGAATATTCATCAGTTACCCCGCAAAATCAACCGTATTGTTGTTCCCCCAATAAAATGTCAAGGTATTAAAACTCAATTGGTAAGGTCTATTCTTTGCAGCCTTACCTGGAACGGTCAGGGCCGATGGATTGAACCCTTTGTTGGCTCTGGCGTGGTTGTCTTCAATGTTCAACCTCAGCGTGCCCTACTTAACGACATTAATCCCTATATCATTCGGCTCTACCGAGCGATATGGGACGGAAGCATAACCCCAGCAATGGTGAGAGAGCATTTCACGACAGAAGGAGCTCGGCTGCTAACTCAAGGCGAAAGCTACTACTATCTAGTTAGAGAACGCTTTAATCGAAACGGTGATCCACTCGACTTCCTTTTTCTAAACCGCTCCTGCTTCAACGGTCTCATACGCTTCAATCGCAGAGGTGAGTTTAATGTACCTTTCTGTCGAAAGCCGGATCGCTTTCGACCAGCCTATATCACGAAAATAGTGAATCAGGTTGTGCGCATACAAAAAATCATGCAAGGTAAAGACTGGGAATTTCGGGTAGGTGATTGGCGGGAGTGCTTAATGTGTTTAGACAAGGATGATTTTGTCTATTTTGATCCACCTTATATTGGTCGTCATACCGACTACTACCAACAATGGTCTGACAACGATGCGGTTGAACTCGCAATGATGGCGCGCAACTTACCTTGTGGGTTTGCGCTCTCTATGTGGAAAGAGAATAAATATCGAACAAACTCCCATATCGAACAACATTGGAATGGGCAAGTGGAGAGGACTTTCACCCATTTCTATCATGTTGGTTCGGTCGAGACTTTCAGAAACTCCATTCAAGAGGTACTCCTCATAAAACCCGGGTACGAGTCACTTTTTCCGCAGCAAGTAGAACCTGCCAAACCCGCGCAATTGGTAATGAACCTGGAGACTTAAATGTTGCCTTGTAAAAAATAGATGTGGTAGATGTTCTATTCCCCTAGAGTTTTGATTTGGCAAAAGCGATTTTAGACCCTAACAAACCTGTCAGTGTAACAACAGAATAGGGTGGAATAACATAGCTTTGTTCTGGGGGGACGGACGCATAAGGCTTGAGATCGTCCGTAGCACTGGTTACATAGGGCGTTAGCGCCCCTAGCTGCGCGTTTTTTGCCTGAACCGCTATGGGCACCACCCGATCCGTCGTGTTGGTAAGCACAACAGCCACTCGCTCACCCGCCGGCGAAACATAGGCCGAAGCGAGAACGCCCTCCAAGCCATTGCCTCCCTCGATATGCACCCGACACCATCCAGGGCGAAGGAAACGGCTATAGTTGCCCAGTACCCATAAGGTCTTCGACAGATAGATGGTTTCCGTGTCTCCCGGCTTCTGATAGTCCGTGTAGATCAATCCATCCTTATAGTCATAGTGAGAAACGGCCGTCCACCAGTTCCATGCTGCCGCATTGGCATAAGCTAAGTCGGCATGGATCACCCGTGCCACACGCAGCGCCGTCTCCATCGAAAGGTCTCTTTTCCATTCCATAACACAGTACTCTGTTTGCCAGAAGGCCCACCCAGGATAGCTCGCAAACGCCTTTGCCACCTGCTTACAAACCGACAGCAGATACCCGTTTGGATGGTCGGAACCGTACCCATGAGCGCCAAGATGTGGGCCGAGCAAGGGCTTAATGGCCGGATCGCCCAACAGTTCTCCTAAATAGTTTCCGTAACGGGCTTTATACTTGGCCTCCATCCAGTCTACGTAGTGCGTAAGACTTTGAAAGTTGCCCGATTCGACCAAAGCGATCTGCGTAGGCAGCTTTTGCCTTTGTAGTTCTTGGTAAAGAGCAACGGTTATGGCTGTAATATCCTCATTGCTCGCCCTGTTGCCCTCCTGATTGCAGCCTCGATTCCATTCCCACTGCGGCTCGTTAACCGGGCTAATGTAGTTAAAAACAATTCGTTCATCTTCAACAGGATTGCTCAAAAAATGATGCAAAATGTCGGACAGGTAGCGAGCGAAGGCTTTTGTCATCGAGGGGAGCAGGTTGGTCGTGCCAAGCCCATCGGTGCAGTTGGTAAGCCCATTGCGTGTCATGCGTGCCGGTGGGCTGTTAACAAACGCCAAAAACTTGGGCACCCCGCGTGCTTTGGCCGCTCTCAGAAACCAGCGCTGTCCCGGTAGCCGCTGCCAATCGTAGACACCGGGGCGCACTTCAAACGTGTCGCCTGTGCGCCAAGGGTCGTGAATGGTCACATGGTTATAGCCGCCGGTTAGGTTGAAGCGCCAGCAGCTCAGCCCGATTCCCTTCTCTATGGAGAATAGGAGGTCTGCCAACCGCTCCTTATTCGCACGGCTCCATTCAGAGCCGATGTGTGCGGCCCACCAACAGTCCGAAGCGCCAAAGTGATCGATTGTCTGATAGCGAACGGTTGGATCGAGAACCAAAGTGCAACCTAAAGGTGTTGTTGTCTGCATAGAGATAATAATCTGCTAAATTATTTTAGTCTTTCCCTCTCTAGATTACCTGATCAACTCAAGAAAAAGAGCCAGGTCTCTTGGCAAAAAGACCTGGCCGAGTCCATCAAGGAGAGACACCGTTCTAAAATGGGAGATCAACACCGCTCAGGTTATGCCATGCTTACCCGTCAACCTGGTCTGCAAAGACTACCTGCTTTTTGGGGCGAACCCATATCCCCTTACTTATAACAGTTTTTACCCAAACCTCTCTTCTTTAACAGGAAACCTCGTAGGATTGCTGACATTCTCTGAAGAGATAATCTGGCACTACCTCTTCAGAGAGCGCTGAACCCATCTGAAGCCGAGCCGCTTTTCCTGTCGTTTGGCGAAACAGGAGGTTCGCACCATAGCACTTCGCTTGCTGTCTCAGGCGCTCGAACAACACCCATGGAGGAGACTACAGACGATGGATTTCTCTTTCGTCACCAATCTGAACGCGCTTGCGGCCAGTTACTATTTAAACCAGACGAACGCGGCAATTCAGCAGTCGCTGCTTCGCCTTAGCTCCGGCCTTCGCATTAATAGCCCGGCAGACGACCCTTCCGGCTTTCTCATCGCCACCAACTTACAAACCCAAGTAAACGGCATGAACCAAGCCCTTTCCAATATCCAGAACGATGTGAACGAGGTAAAGACCGCCTCTGGGGCGGTGCAACAGATCGTTACCCTCGTGCAGAACATTCAGGCCAGCGCCCTAGATGCGCAAAGTAACCCCGGCAATGCCGCTGCCGATCAGCAGGCCATTCAGTCGGCCATTGCAGCCATCAACAACATTGCCAACAATACCACTTTCAACGGCATCGGTTTGCTCAACGGTACGGCCGGCACAAGCGCCTCCGTCACCAATAGCAACCTCATTGCATCGGCGAACTTTGGCGGCACCTTTGCCAACGGGGTAACCCAGTCGGGCAATGTCACCATCACGGTGACTCAAGCGGCCACCATGGCCACCATTACCGGCACGGTGAGCTATGCCAGCGTCAATGCAACCATCACCAATTCGGGCACGGTTACTATCAACGGACAGAGCATCACGGTTAGCTCCGGTGAAACGGTGCAGTCGCTTATCGACAGCATCAACCAAATCTCCAGCCAAACCGGCGTGTCCGCCGGCTTCAGCGGGGGCAAAATCGTTCTGACGCAGACAAACTATGGCGCCAACTACTCCATCACGGAGAGCGATAGCGCCGGCGCCATCATCGCCGCCGGCAATGCGACCACCGCAGTAGGTCAGAACGCCCTGGCAACTGTCACGGCGATGACTCAAATTAACGGCAGCACGGTAGCTCAAACCGTCAACTTCACCGGCGGCGTCAACCCCACCGATTCCGGGCTGCTCCTCAGCGATGCCAATGGCAATAAAATCCTCCTCACAGCATCCGGCAACTCCACAAGCACAAGCAATGTGGCAGTGGCCAATATCTCTTCCAATCCGGCCCAATTCCAGATCGGCGCCAACGTAGGGCAGACGGTGAGCTTCGCCTTTCAAAACATGCAGGCCTCCCAACTTGGTACCACGGCTATCCCAGGCCAGTCGCTTCAGAGCATCAACGTCACTACGCCCACCGGAGCCGCCAACGCCGTGCAGATAGCGAACGCCGCCCTTAGCCAAGTCACCACCTATGCGGCGGAGCTGGGTAATTTTCAGAAAAACACGTTGGAAGCTACCCAAAACTATCTGTCGAACGCGGTAACCAACCTTAGCGCCTCCGTTTCCAACATTATGGACGTGAACGTTGCCCAAGAAAGCGTCAACCTTGCGAATCTGCAGCTGCTGCAACAAAGCGGAATAAACGCCCTCTATACGGCCAACAACTTAGGGGCGCTCTACCTCAAGCTGCTCCCTTAAAGCGGCAAATAAGAGAGCGGCAAACAGGGGCAGGCAGTCTTGAGAGACTGCCTGCCCCTGTTATCAGCTGCTTGGCACTAAACAACCCGTCTGTCTTAGGTGCGGCCAGGCTTCCCTCAATAGGGCTTCTTTGCGCTAAATCCTCTAGAACCTACCGGAGATGGCTAGATAGAGGTTCGTTCTTTGGGGAGCGACTTGGGCAGGTAATGGGCTATCGGCATCGAAAGGAAATTCAATATGACGATCATCAAAGAGATTATGTACGATAAATGCAATTGTCAGTGGTTCCTTGCCCTCGCGTAGCCGATAGCCTATTCTTAAGTCGGTTCGCACATAGGCCGGAGCGGTGTCAAAACCTCCATCCCCTGTGATGGCCCCCACAGTCCCTACCAGATGCGTCCCCACAAACAGCTCCCAGCGTCTAGCCGGTTCCCAATCTAACCCAACATTGAGCATATGGTTAGGTTGGAAAAGGCCTACTACACTCCCTGCGCTAAAATGCTGGTTGGCGAATGCGTAGTTGAACAGCCCGTGAAGCTGCCTTGTCAACTGCACCTCACTCTCCACTTCAAAACCATAGGTCCGGGCGTTTCCGATATTGCCAAACGTTACGGAAGAGGGTGTACCAGGGGGAAACGGCGGTGAAGGGAAAAAAGTGAGTGGTAGCGATCCAATCAGCCCTTTGACATTGTTGTAATAGAAGCTCACCCCAACAAACCCGTTGGAGAAGCCTTTTCGCCAATCTATTTCGCCCCCTTGCAATCGAATAGCAGCGAGATGGGTGTTTCCAACAACGCCCTCGCTCACCATCGGCGCAACAGGAATAGAAAAACTCGCATAGGACGTTATGAGGCTTGGAATTTGGTAGGAAGTGCCGTAGGTAAAACGAAGGGTTTGCTGCCTTCCCAAATCTTTAACCGCTGCGACACGCGGTGAAAGTCGAGCCCCCACAAGAGAATCGTCGTCATAACGAAGGCCCATATAGGCTATCCAACCCTTACCTAGTTTCGCCTCGTCCTGGGCATAAAGCCCAAAGAGATTTTGGTTATGCCGACCAGGAGTTGCGATCCCTGCATGGAAGTAGACATGACGTAGGCTCACCCCATAAACGAGCGTGTTGACCGTACTAAGCGTGTTCTGCTTCTGTATCTCTCCCTCTACAATGTAGTGGCGCGTATAGTCCACATTTTGTGCTGTTTCAACGTAGTTACCGTAGCTTGCACGGACCATAAGTGGATTAGAGACGTTCGGCTCATCATAATGCAAAGCCAAATAGGACTGATGGAAGTGTGCGCCTTGAAGAAAAATATCCTGGTAAACGTTCTCGCTAGAGTCCACATTTCCCGCTTGCAAGCGATAGTTCGTATGCCGACTTTGACGATCCAAATCGAAGCTGACCATCGGCGTGGCATAGCTATCCCACACTCCCATCTTTCCCGCCGTTCCATAACCGCCTGTATGGTTATAGGCAAAACCTAGAGAAACGGCATCGCCATGATGGTCGGCAGCGGAAGCCAGAAGTTCGTCATAATCGCTTTTATAGCCGCCAAGGATCGTGTGGAAGCGAAGATTGTTTCGCGCCCCATTTAGCTCCTCTTGGGGCGTTTTGGTAATGATGTTGATCACGCCGTTAAACGCGTTAGCGCCGTACAGAGTGGAGCCGGGGCCTCGCACGATCTCGATTCGTTTCACCTGCAGTAACTCAAGCGGCAAGAAAGTCCAGGTAATCCCCCCGCTTACATCCTGATTTACCGGTCGTCCATCAATCATCACCAGGAGGGTGTTCGTTAGTAAGGAGTTTAGGCCACGCAAAGAAACGCCGGCTACGGTGGCATTGCTTTCGGAAACGTTTAGGCCCGGCACATAGCGCAGCACATCGAGCAGTGTTACGGCGCCGGAGCGTTCTATCTGATCGGCCGTAATAACGGTGACGACAGCAGGCGCCTGATCTATAGGCTGCTTCGTTCGGGAAGCGCTTACAACATCGAGCTTCCCTGCAAAGAGAAGCTCATTCTCTTGGGAATTTGCCGGTCCCAATTTGGCTTCGAGGCAATGCCCCGACACTGTGATGAGGCTTAGCACAAAGGCCAACACACCCTCTGAAAGAATCTTCCATGATTTATGCAAGGTTCCATCCTTGAAAAGAGAGCCAAGCGACTCAAGAGGATGCCTGCACCACTAGGCAGCGCGCCGCTGAGTCTCTTGCTGCTCTTTGAGTTGTTCACGCACAGCCCTTACGAAGATGGGCACGAGGTTGGGATCGAACTGCGTGCCGGCGCCGCGCTCTATCTCTTGCAACGCCGTTTCCACATCCAAGCCGGCGCGA